>JAABUO010000758.1_pt1 | contig 52169 bp, 54 predicted proteins | sample 5559291 | NCBI WGS metagenome assembly JAABUO01 (sample SAMN10711878, study PRJNA513372) | rock metagenome | isolation source: Antarctica rocks | place: Antarctica: Victoria Land, Finger Mt sud | reverse complement strand
GAGGTGATAGCGGGTATGTATGGAAGCCGAGAAAACGTAGCAGCAAGGTAGGGGAGGAAAGGGAGAAAACACTTACATGGCGCGAACGTCTTGACTCCTGGGGGTGGGAGACCGGCGAGGCTGTGAGATGGGTCAGTGATGCGTCGATTGGGGGTGGGATTGGGGGGGGGGGGGGGGGGCTGACTTGTCGTTGCAGTTCCCGGGCTGGCCGACGGTGCCGGTGCAGCGGATGATGATGTTGCCGACGAGGGAGTCGGAGGCGCAGAAGGCGGATTTGCCGGGTGGGCAGCTGAAGGTGCCGGTGCTTGGGTTGCTGAAGGATGGTCAGCGGATGTAGAAATGAGATAGGTAGCGTGGGATGAGATGAAATGAGAAGCTGAGGAGTAGTTGTCTCGTCGGAGAAAATGAGAAGAATCGAAGGATGAGCTTACAATGTAGCCTGCGCGCCTACCAGGGCAGCAGTGGAGCAGATGGCTCCGACGATGAAAGTTGTCTTCATGTTTGAGAATTGCAAGTGAGATTGGATGTGTTTATCAATTGGTAAGGCGAGGTAACGACTGAGATGATTTGAAGAGTTTAGAATAGTTTGATGATAAGAGTATGCTCAAACGAACGTGGGTCTGAAGTATGTGTTGGGGAGTTTTGTTGATGTTTGAAGAAGCTTTTGTCTTGCTCGAGCCGTCCTCGAGCCGCGCCAGTGGAAGCTTGAACGTCAGCAGTCAAGCGCTAGAGAGGCGCTAAGGGTATAGTCGCTCCCGAATACGAAGATCACGTGATATAGCTACTTCGAAGCATTCGACAGACGGTTTACAATGATAAGCTTGGCATCTATCAATGCACATGATGAAGTGGATAGTCATGACCTAATGAATATTTATGCCACGATCGACGTTGGAATAGGGTCGAAAGCGAGAGTATTCGCGCAGACATGGTACCTGCATTTGCCCCGCTGCAGGGCACCTGGCGCGGGTGAGAGGAATGGCTGAAACGGATCCTGTGAGACCAACAAGATACTCCTATTAGTAGTTGAAGTAGACCACTGGTCCTAGTGCTAAGTGCATATCGCCGACCTTCGGAACCATTATCGTCTTTCTTTCCAATCTCCTGTCTGCTGCGAACATGGTCTACGAGTCTACCATCTCCTTTACGCTCGACACTATCTGTCCGTGGTATGCCACCCCAGTCCCGCACACCTTAGCTTCAATCCAAAATCTGAGCCAAATCCTGCAACGCTGTTACTAACCTCATAAGGACGTATTTGGCGAAGAAAAGGTACGCTGGTGGCGAGAGAGGCGGCAGGACAAGGCATTAGCAGACCTCTAGCTAATTGCTTTTATCAATGGTGATAGACTCGACGAAGGTATGCCCCCTCATCTCTTTTTCCGGCGAGATCGTAGTCCTTGCCTTTCTCTGTCAGCGTATCTTGGCTCTCTCCCTCCCCATCCCCATCACAGATCCATACATCCCAATCCGCTCTAACATCACACCCCCCAGCCCTTCGCCAATTCGAATCCCTCCCCGCCTCCAAAGATGTCACCTTCACCGTCAAATTCCTCCCCTACCAGCTCTATCCCGACGCCAGCAAAGAAGGCGAAGACAAATACGAATGGTACAAGAACACCAAATACGGCTCCTCCGAGGAGCGCATGCAGAAATACACCACCCTCATGACCGCCTACGGCTGCGCCGCCGGCATCGCCTTCGACTTCCACGGCACGGTGGCCAACACGATTGATGCGCATCGCTTGATCCAGCATTATCAGGAAGAGAGGGGTGCCGAGGTCGCGGACAAGATCGTAGAATGTACTTCCCCGGTTCTCTTCTCCTATTACCTTTTCCTCCCTAGAAGTCTTTTCCCAGCTCCCTTTTCCCCAATTCCCCAATTCCCCAATTCCCTTCTCCTTCTACGTTCTCCTCCCCAGAACGTGTTTCCCCAAACCCCCCGTCCCCACAACCACCACCCCTAACCCCCCCCTCAGCACTCTACACCCAATACTTCACCCTCCAGTCCCACCCCTCCTCCCCCCCCACCCTCCTCACCGCCGCCCTCTCCGCCGGCATCCCCTCCGCTTCCGCCTCGTCCTTCATCGCCGACGAGCACGAACACCTACACGAGACGCGGTTGCTGGTGCGCGAGCAGGCTAGCAATGGCGTGGACAGCGTGCCGTATATTGTCTTTGAAGGCCGGCGGCGGGATTTCACGCTCGAGGGGGCGAGGGAGGTGGGGGAGTATAGGAGGGCGTTGGAGGGGGTGGCGAGGGAGGCGGGCTAGACGAAGGGGAGGGCGAGGGGGGAAGGGGGGGGAGATGGGAAGGTGGTTGATTGGGGGTTTTTGGAGGGGGTACGGATTGCAGAGTGGGGCGTTGGTGGAGGATGTTTAAGTGTCGAGTGGAAGACCCGGTTGCGGCCATCAGGAGGCTTGGTGGGGCGACTCCCTATGTCTCTAGCTGTAATGACGGGACGATAGGTCGTGGAGAGAGGATCAAAAGCTCACCGTCAATTTACGAGAGCGTGGAGGAACTAAGCGGTGGCAGGGTGAACGGCACCGCCCTCAAAAGCAACTTCGACAGCCTAGCTTGAGACAAAAATGCCTGCGTTAGCCCAGGCCATGCAATGTTAGCGTGTAAGGTCTCGGGAGTAGTATTTATGCCCACGAAGTAAGAAATGTGCATAGTAGTGTGGTGTCTGCATTGGGCAAGAATTGCTTCCTCTATCAATTCATCTTCCCACCACTGCAAGAGGTAAGATACATCTGTGCCTCGCCAAGAAGCGAACCAAAGCCCAAGCCTACCACAACAAGCCATTTGACCAGTTGACGGGTAGGGGTATAATGTCGTCCCTTTTTTTCAGAGAAGATGGAAGGAAAAACCGCTAGACAATGCTGATCGCTGTGAAAGTAAGTCGTGAAAAAAGCCATCCAGGCTACCAAGCAAACGCTAGCCAGTCGATGCCGAGCTGCTTTCGCTTCGGATATGTACAAGGGGTTGGAAGGGGTCATCGAAGATCATCGCGACCCACGCTGTGGTAAACTCGTCAGATCTCCTGTCTACTGAAAATCTGAGTATCAATCATAACGTACCAAGCTTGCTAGAGCCGCCGCCGCCGCCATATCAGGCTTTCCGCTGCTCGCTCGGGGTGCGACGCGTGGCAAAGCCGATCCGCTGACGGCTGCACCGTTGATTGTCCGCTTCACGCCGACATTGCTTTGCAGTCCGTTGATAGTTGAGTGACGCTTTGGTGGTACTGCAGCCTTAATCGGCGAACTATTCGTCACTCCTCTGGTTCTCGCGGCTGTACCATTCTTGGTAGTTGCGGCCGATGGATTAGGTAGCGGGCGGTCAGTAGCCGCTTTGATATTTGAATTATTACGTTTGACTGGCGAGCTGTTAAAGGTAGTCAGCTGCGGTCGAAGGGGTCTCGTGGAAGGCTTGACTCCAATAATGAACTCGTGGCAAACGGCTTCATCAGGTTTGAGTCGGCGATCCGGATCCCATCGGAGGCAGCGAGTGATGAAGTCGAGGAACGCTTCATCTTCGCACTTGAGAGCTTGCTGAAGGGTCTTCGAACTTGGCCGTCGCCGTTTGCCTTTGGATGAGACGGTCAAGCGGGGTTTACCGAGCGAGTCGAAGAAAAGCTTCTTGCGGGTACTCTTCTCGATCAGGTGCTTCTCTGGTGGACCGAAAATCTCCATGATGCAAGCTAGCTGCTCTTGTTCGTTCTCACCAGGGAATATCGGATACCCATTGAGGAGCTCCGCAAGAATGCAGCCCAAGCTCCACATATCGATCGGCATACCATAGGTCATGCCGAGGATGACTTCAGGAGAACGATAGAAGCGCGACTGGATATAGGTATAGACCTTTTCGTTCTCAAGACAGCTAGAACCAAAATCGATAACTTTGATCTCTGAATGCGCAGGATGGGCGAGCAGTACGTTCTCAGGCTTCAAATCACAGTGGATGACCTTGTGAGCCTTCAACAGGACTAAGCTGCTCAGTAGCTGCTTGGCGAAGCGTCGGATCAGCTTAAGTGAGAAACCTCGGAAGTCGTGACACTTGATAAATTCGTAGAGATTCATGCCAAGAAGCTCGGTAGAGATGCAAAGGTGACCCCGGAAATAGAAGCTTTGGGTGAAGTTCACCATGCTGTGGTTATTGCGAGGATCCTTAGAAGGTCAGCAAGCGATGCGAGAAGCCATCTGGTCGACATGCTTACCCAGTCTCTCAGCTTCTGTAGGATATCGACCTCAACGAGCGCTTGCTGATGGAATCTCTTTTTATTCCTGATGATTTTGATCGCCATCAAAGTACCAGTCTTGTGGTCAATGCAGCGTGCAACTTGACCGAAACTACCTTTCCCAAGGATGTCAACGATCTCGTAACGATATGCCAAATGATCACCTGCAACGATATTGTAATCACCCCGCTCGTCATCGTAGCCAAAATTCGCCGTATCCGAAGTCAGATCGCCAATGTGCTTCTTTGCGTCTTGGGTGCCACAGAAAAAGACATCTCTATAGTCGATAATCTCTCCACGCTCGAAGATATTGAGGTTCGCCATTCGCAAAGCACGACTAGGGCTCACTCTTTCCTTTGCGGTTGCTCGCCGACGCAAGGCGTCAAGCTCTTTGGCGGCAATCTCGGTATCTTTCCGTTTCGATGCTAACCTTCTCATCTCTTCTTCAGCTGACAGATCATCACGATCAAGCTGTGATTCTTTGGCTTCGTTCAGAAAGTCTTTCAGGCTTAGGCTGTTGTGTGGTGGACCACCCTCTAGCTGCGCTCTGAGTGTGCGCCTCGAATTGGGAGTAGACGCCGCGGCAACGGGGCTATCTCCTTTCTTCGGGACGCCGTTGATAGTCCATGTACTGCTACGCATCCGCTCAAAGTCGCTGTTGACGATCGTTTTCGAAGATTTCTCCCTAGACAGGAATGCACTTTGCTTGTGCGTCGGGCTTGGACTTGGCATCAGCGGGCCGTTCCAAGTGGCTGATGCTGGCAGTTTTGGTGGTGGCATATTGTCATGCTTCGGCGGTTTTGGCGGCGCCTCAATGTCCACATGGTTGTCCGCTCGAGACTGAGCTTTCGAGAGACTCCGCTTGCGTGTCAAACTAAGCTTGCGTCGAAGCGATGTTCTGAACGATGATCCTGTCGCATCAGCCGGACTTGAAGCCTCAATGCTTGAGGCATCATCTTTGCTGTCTTTCCTCGGCCTTTGAAGCCTTGGGCCCGTCAATTTCGATTGCCGGGTACCGATCGATCCATTTGTATCGAAAGAGGCACCGCTAGGTTGCCTTGTGTATCCAAAGTCTCCACTTATCTTCGGGAGAGAAGTTGAAACAAATGGAGATATGGCTTTCCTCGTCGAGTGTGCTTCAATTCTTTCCGAAGCTATAGGAATGTGTGAACTCGAGCTACTGGTTGCGCGGTATGCCGAAGAGTCCGGCCTGACGGTATGATGCGAGCTGTTACTGCGTAGTTGTGGCATCTGTGGCACAGGCTCTTCATCTCGAAAACTTCTTGAGAAAGTCGCCTTCGATGCAGTCATCGGTGTGCCTGGTGAAACCCTTTGGCCTTTCTTTGGCGGAGGCGTTATGGAACCTAAGCTCGTGGCACCAGCACCATCATATAGCGCTGCAATCTTGGCAGCCGTTGGTGTACTCAGTGGAAGCAGGTTCAGTGGCGGCATCCGCAGAGGCTGTAAAGTTCTCCGATTGATATTGATGGCTCCGCTTGCTTTCTTCTCTGTCCTTGGGCGCTCAACCTTAGTCAGACCTCTTCCTTGTTGTCCGCTGTCGGGCTTCGAGACCTCACTGTCGCCCTGACCGGACAACAGTCCCTCAGTACTTGAGCCACCATTTGCACTGCTGGTATCGAAGGGTAAGCTTGATTTGCGGGCAGAGAAGAATGGCTGGTCAAACTCAGTCTTGGGCGATTCGTACGCTTTAGGTATAGCAGGCACAGGCGGCACTTCTTCCTCGCTGGCAGCAGGGGCACTTTCGATCCTGGTCTTCAGAGTGGGCAATCTCGAATTTGAGAAGCTTTGAGACATGCGAGCCGAGCCTGTTGAATTTACAAATGAGTTGTAGCTGGTACTCGAGGAGTTTGAGATACCGGAGCTGTATGACTTGCGGTTATGGTCCGGAGTGGTCCGGGATGACGACGGTGTAATGCTTTTTCGGGGAAAAATGGGAGGAGACGGGGCCGTGTTACGTGTTGCAGTTGTTGGAGTGTCCGGCTGTGGCGTGTGTGGTGTGAAAGGTACTCCTGGAGGAGTCGGCATCATCGACATCCTCTTCAACCTTCGCGCGTCGGTCGGGCTAATAGTTCTTGCAGCTAACCCTGTGGCATGAACGCTATTAGGCATCATCGAAAGTCGCTTATCGGACGATGGAGTGCCACTAGATTGAGGTAGAGGTCTGGCTGGAGATCTGACCGACCCTATCAACAAGGGCATCGTGTGGTCTGGGGAGCCAGAGGGAGTTGATAATTGATCCGAACCAAATCTGGGAGGAGGTAATAGCGACTTGGCTCTAAGACCCCTAGCCATTCCGATACTGGTAGTCTCGCTGGAGTGGGCTCCGAAGGGGAGACCGAACACAGCTCCATCTGCATTCATCTCCATTGGAGCTGGAGGACCGCTGTCATCAGAGTCGAGCAAGCCCTGTCCGATAATACGCTTCGGCATTGTTTGTCCTAAGAATTCCGAGGGCAGCACCCCTGGGCCAATGGATTTTCTGGGCTGCCGTTGTATCGAAAGGTTGCCATTCGGGACAGGGAAATAACTCTGTCGCCTTGTTTTGGTATTCACCGTTGCAGCTGGCGATTCCATCGATGCGGCAGGTCCGATTGACAAGTTGGTCTGACGAGCCGCACTGTTTTGTCGCCTCAGGGGGCTTTCCTGGCCAAACGTAGAGCCTACTCCAGCGACAACGGACTTTCTTGGAGAGCTCTTCAGCCTAACGTAGTCGGTATCCCCATCATCATTGTTTCCACTCAAGACTCTTCTTCCGACGCCAGATACTGGAAACGCTCTTGTATCGGCTTCTCCCTTCGTAAGACTCGCTTGAAGGTCGTCGAAATTGACAGGGGGCAGGAAGTCGAAGGAACCGATCGTGTCGAATGAATCCTGCTTTCTAGACGGAACGGAAGAGGCAAAGCTGAACCGAGAGGTGCTGTTGACTGATGTTTGTCTGGCATGCAAATTGGCTTGGCCCGCCGACGGCACCGCTGGCTGAGAAGCGAATCGGTTCAAGGAAGCGTCATGCGCAAACCTATGAAAGTCGGTCAATGGAGTGGTCGGGAGAGCATCGATGACTTGCCAAACCTACCGCTTCGACGGTGAAGATTGCAGAGCCGCTGTTGTGGGCGGGGCCTTGGGGTCTCTCATCGACTCTCTTCGCTGGTGACTGAACAATGGCCTTGCCTCTGGCGGATTCCTTGTGGCAATTGAGGGCTCAGGCCTTCGTACGGGTAGGTTCTTCTCAGACATGCTCCTCTGAAACCTCCTGGCTGCCCGACCTTCAGCTGCAGCACCTGTGAGTAACCGATACGAAACATATCAATGCAGGCACCCAGCCTGACGGAACTGCGCATACCTCCTGAGCCCGTATCATCAATGCCAGCATTGTTCGCAGCCTTATGTCCCATACCGTACGGATCCGCACCGATATCCGTCATACTCGTGGTTGCCATTCAGTAGAAGGGATTCGCACTTGCTCGCGTAGTAAGCTGTCCGAAGAGACCAGTGCCTATAAATTAGGCGTGCCAAACAATCCACTTTCGGCTTACTACCGTCCCTCTGCCAGGCCAAGGATTCCAAAGGATGGGTAATAGATGACGAGACAGTGATTGAGCCGGAAAATCGCACCCTCATCGACCCGGAAGTGGATCCATCTCGACCATGCTGACTCGCATCGAGTTGACTTCGTTCTTGAAGGACGCGCCGGGGATCCTCGCCGGCAAGATAATCGTACAGTGGTAGGTCCAAAGTGTCGGCTATCTGGAAGTGAGCTACTTGGCTCGTCAGGTCAGCTTCTCATACCGAGAAACTTGTCTGTTTGGCGGTGATGCAGGAACGACGGGGGATCGACTGGTTGCCGAGCGTTCACAAATCAGGGGCAGCCCAAAGTTAATCGAACAATGAAATGGCGACTCCACGGGTTAGCGAGCTCTGCACGCCAGTGTCAGAACGCTCTCGGATTGCTGCTGCGCTAGCGAGAGTTCGAGTTTCCAACTCTCCCGTATCTTTTCTCGGACAATTGTACGAGTTCATGCGCTGCAAGGGATTCGATTGGCCGAGAAAAGGGAACGGCAACTCCCGAGCTGAAGCTTGGACCCTCACTGTGAATAGTAGCCTAATCTTGAGCCTAAGTCCTTCAGCAAACACCCGGCCTAATACTGCTGATCCATAGCCGACGAAGAGACATCTACATCCAACGGCCTTTGAGATAGCTTTGGGTCTCCAGTCGTCTATTCTCTCCGCTCTTGCACCATGGCAGACGCAGACGAGAAAGCAAAAGCAGAAAAGGTCGCTGCAGCCAGGAAGAAAGTACGTGTCAACTCGGACGCTAGCGTGGGTGACCACTGACGTGCTGCACAGTTCGAGCAATTAAAGAAACAAAAAGAGAAGGCAAAGAAGAGCGGCACCACCAAGAAGAAAGACGAGTCATCAGAGGTCGCAGAGGTGCCCACTGCTGCACCAGAGTCAACCAATGCGTCCAAGGAGCGGACAACACCGGAGACGACCACTGCACTTGAGGACGGAAAGCCTGAAGCTTCGGAGAGCAACAAAGATGCTCCAGGGATTCAAGATGAAGCCTCAAATGGCTCCAACGATACTCCACACGAGTCCACGGCCTCCGTTCCCTCCTCTTCCAAACCGCCCCATAGTCGCCAACCCTCCCTCAGCATCCAATCCAAAATGCGTTCATCCTCCTTCCGCCGCACTTCCATTTCCCAAGGGCCCATGTCTCCTTCTCAAAACGGGCCGAGATCGCCCTCCCTCCCCGTCCTGAGCCCCGATGGTGACGCCGTAACCGACATCTACCGCAAACAAGCATCCCGCCTCGACGAGCTTGAACGCGAGAACCGCCGACTCGCCAGAGAAGCCGCCGAATCCTCTACCCGCTGGAAAAGCCTAGAAACCGAACTTGAGGAACTCCGCGAATCCAGCGGCGATCTCGCCGAGCTCCGCTCCCGCGTCCAAGCCACCTCAAGCAAGGACGCCGAAATAAGTCATCTGCAAAACGAAAACACATCTCTCAACCGCCAACTCTCCCAACTGCAATCCAGCACCTCCAAACGCCACGCCTCCTCCCCTTCTTCGCAGCCCCCACCCAGCAGTAGCCCCTCCTCCCTGTCCTCCCTCCAAGCCCAACTCGACAGCAAAATCACCACCGTCGACTCCATGGAGATGGAAATCTCCACCCTCCGCTCCCAGCTCTCCACCGCCACCACGACCTCCACCTCTCACCGAGAGCAAATCGCCGCTCTCGAAGAGAAAGTCGACCGCGCCGAACGCGCCGCCGGCAGCGCCCAACGCGAGCTCCTCGACGTGCGCAAAAACCTCGACCGCGCCTCCGAGAAGGCCGTCCGCGACGGCAGCGAGCGCACATCCGCAGAGACCAAGCTCCGCAGCCTCACGCGCGAAGCCGAAGAATCAAACACCCGCGCCGAAGACGCCACGAAGCGCATCGATACCCTCGAGAAGAAACTCGCCGCCCTGACAACCCTGCACAAAGACAGCGATTCCCGGCGGCAGGCCTCAGAGAAGCAGCATTCCCTGCTCGAGCGCGAAGCCGCCGAGATGCGGCGGCGGCTAGCGAGCATCGAGAACGAAAACCTCAGGCTGCGCGAAGCGCGGGATCGCCACCGAAAACGGGAGGTCAGTGGTGACGCCGATGGCATGGACGAGCTCGAGGACGAAGAACGCCAGCGCTTGGAGCAGAAGGTCCGCAGCCTCGAGACCGAGGTGTTTGAGCTCCGCCGCGGTGTCTGGCGGGACAAGCGCCGCGAGATGAGCGGCTCTGGCCCTGCGAGCCCCGGGGGCGGCAAGTTCGATGATGTGGACCTTACGGGGCCGGTGAGCTCGCCGTTTGGAGCGAGGAGGCAGAGCATGGCGTCTGGGTTCACGAATGCGTTGAGTAATGGTTTTAGTGCCTTTACGGGAGGGGGGAGGAGGGGCAGTGATGCGTTGCTGAGTGATGATGGGGCGGAGTTTGATGAGGAGGCGTGGCGGAGGGCGCAGGAGGAGGAGGCGAGGAGGAGGGTTGAGAGGGTGAGGGAGGTGAAGAGGGGGTTGAAGGGGTGGGAGGGGTGGAGGATGGATTTGGTGGATGTGAGGGGTGGGGTGGCGGGCTTGGGGGAGGTTTTTGATGTTTGAGAAGGGGGTTGGACATGATGGTGTATCTGGAACAATGTCCAAGGTAGCGTTCGATGGTAGACGGAATGCCTCGATCTATAGGGAAACCGAGATATCTGGCTTCTTGGTTACGCTGGGGCTTATTTCGAGAATCGTTTTAAATACCTCTGACTTTGTGGTAAATAAAACTATGGGGTGCGCGTGATGCCCACGAAAACCACGGAGGGCCTTGCAATGCTTGACAATTTTAGCCCTCGTGGATTGTAGAAAATGGGGAAGATTTAGGGGGTAAGGTAGGCACAGTTAAATTCAAATACATCTCTATAGCCTTACTTGTTCCTTGTCATTTCACGATGTCAGGCTTTCGGCGACGGGGATGTGTTGGATGTACTCGCAATGGTAGGACTGAGATCATTTTTTGGATGTGGCATTTTTAAAGAGAGAGAGAGAGAGTAATGGTTCGAGAATGGAAGTGCTCGTTCGATGCTCTCGACCAGGTAAAGTAGCGCGCGGAGATAGCAAGTGACAGCAATGAATGACATCGGAGGACGTTGTCTGAAGAATTCATGAGCTCCACAGTACCTTAGTGTAGGAAGAACGGTCGCAATTGGGTTGAGAAGTGCATAATACCATAAGCTCCAGGTTCAGGTCACGAGCCTCGGTCAAAGTAGGAGATGTGTATGGATTATAGGATAGTCACAAGTCATCAGTGATATGATTTGATGCTTTAGCTTGGGCATTGGTGTGAAATTATGCTTGCGCTCTGTTCTAAAGCTGACTTCCGCGCCTTGATGGTGTCGAGGCTCCTTAGGGTGCTGTTGGTAGGGAATATCGGATGTCAATTAAGGTGCGACCGGCAATAGTAGCGTCTTGAAAACTCCATGAGCGAGACACCCTATGCGTGACCTAAGCCTGGGTCTTTCCTTCGCATGTCTTGCGCTGTGGTGACTCCAAGTGTCGGCGTTGATTGAGCTTTGCTGCGTGCGCTCACCAAGGCTCTGCAAATTCCTCGCTACGATAGGCTTGATTGCAATGACTGCACCTGAGTTGAACGCGGCGAGGTGTATCGGCACTCTGCACCACCTCGAAAAGCGGGCGAAAAGCCTTCCTGCAGATTATGCAACTGTCTCGCTGGGCAATGTCCGCCAACTTCGCTAACGCAAGTCCGTTGTCTATTGTAGGCTGCTGCGCATCGAGGTCTGCGCGATGCATCGCCGCTGCTGTTTTCATGACCTCCCAGGTGAAGTCAACATCTTCTTTGAATATGCTTTCCCAGCTCTTGGAGTCAATAATACGTCCAGCCCGCATCTCGACGCGATCGGTTCTGATGCTGTCCAGATATCGAGCACATATGCGCTTGACGATAGGTCGGAGACCTGAATCATTGAGAGGTGTTGATCGCAGTACCTCCAATGCCGCAGCCACAAAATCATCGCTGTCCAGGGCTCGATAGGGAGCAAACTTGTTGAAGTTTTCAATGGTCAGTTGCCTCAGCTCAGGTATGTCGAATCTGTCAGCCAGAGCGTACACCCGCGCATGAATCACGAGGCGGTTAGTCTCTTGATTCTCTAGGTCCGCAGAGGTCGACACGCTCATCGTCTGGAATCTGATAATCTCCTGCGCTGTGTCGAGATTGACGTCGTCGTTGGAATCTGGGTTCGATATAAGCGTAGGCGGGACGGTTTCTTGAGACGGAGTAGCCTTGGGAGATGGGGTCGCGTTCACGGGGTATGGATAGTCCAATGTATATAGCCAAAGTAGGACACGCTCCATACTACTGACATCAACGTCTTTGAGCTCGATGATCCCAGAATGAGCTTCCTGTGTTGACATCAGCCCAGCCTCTAGAATGGAGAGGCAATCAAACCTCGAAGTCCCCATCACAGGCTGCGGTGAAGTACTTAGAGCGGGGACATAGCACGAAGCGGTGAACGTGCCATTCGGCATTTCCACAACGAAGAGTCAGGTCCGAATATTTCCCTGACCTCAGGAGCTCAAGATGGCTCAGGCTGTAATCCTTTACTCTCACAGAATCTGGCCGGTAGAGATAAGGATAGGTGGGTTTCCATGTTGCAATCAAGGACGACATGGCGAGGGTATCAGACTGTTGCCCGCTTCGATGGGATGTAAGGTCCGTTCGGACGTTATATTGCTGATAGGCCGACAAGGAGGTTGGACACGGCTTCAAAAGAGAGAGCTCAAGCTCCACAGCAGAGCCGGGTAGCGAAACTTCATGTACGTGAGGTGACACTGAAGGACCTGGTCAAATGTGTGACTTGAGAAGTGTTGGTCCGAGAACCGACCGAGGCTAGTGAATAGGAAGTGGAGCGATATTCACACGGTGGCGCGACAATGCGGCCGAGGTCGCATTTTTGCCTGCGGTCGATGCTGGGAAGGGCTATCAGGTAAAGGAAGGTGCCCATGAGCTAACGAGATTATGTCACTTGACCATTGCCTATGCCCCGTGTAAGGACGTTCTTTGAGAGCCTTGCTACATATCTTACAGCCTTTCATGGATTGGCGCTTCGAAGCTCGGACTATTGGTCTTCACTTGATCAAGCTATCAATCGTGACTCGTGAATCCGCTCTTCCGCTGATCCTTCTGGTCTGGCTGCACCACCTGACAAACGGGAATGAACTTACTATGGATGCTGCGTTGCCCTGAGATCTGTCAATCGAGCGGTTCAGATAGCAGACAATGCAACATTCCATGTATTTTCGACGCTCCGGGTGGGATGAATCGAGCATAGAATCTACAGTCAGGCCAGCAGTGCATCACGAAGAATGGAGCCGCTCAACGCGTGAGCTGTAGAATTTTGATTGCTGTAGGGCAATGAATACACGAGTTGCCCTTAGAGCACGGAAGTAGCTTTATCGAGCTCTGGGGGGCGAGCTTAGCTATCCCACCAATGCGATCCGTCGTCTTCGAGTGATAGCTAGTACATTCATTTCGTCAGTCACGTCGTGGTCAGATGTGTACTTGCAAAGAAGGAGTGAGCACCTACGCAGTATGTTCAAGTCAACGAGAAACCACAGCTCCGGCAAGATACCTGGAAGCCTTCGCCGGCTGATATTTTGGTGATTGTTGGCTGAAAGACAGCCCTGCAGCCTCGACAATTATTGCATCGTAATTTGGTCAGCAACCTGTCCAATGCTGTCGCTTTGATGTTGCTCAGATCTCGAAGCTCGCGCAATTCTTTTGAAACGAGATAATATTTGGCTTGCCAGTCTCCTTGTTGGACGTTTCTTGCCTCCAGCTCTTTCGTGCGAGCTCGGGACCTAGCCCGTAAGACATCAAATAAAAATGTCACATCATCTCTGAGAACCATCTCCCACTGATCATGCTCGGTATCACCGGTAGTGGTATCATCTAGAAGTTCTAGCACATGCTCCGAACATAGTCCCAAAGCAACCTCGCGAAGTCCTTTGTCGCTGGCTGGCGTTGAGCGTAGTATCTCCGCGACGATGGTAGAGAAGCGATGATATGGCCAGCTTCCCAGTGAGCGCGCCTTGTTGAACTGTGCTTGGGCGAGCGGCTTGAGATCTAGAACGTTGAACTTGTCGGATATTGCGTATACACGGGTGTTGATAAGCATCTTGTTGTGTATGCGAATGCTCCGGTCCTCATCCATCGTAGAAGCTGGGGCAATCGCATTCCCATCAGCCGGATTTGCTGGTGGCTGAGGACTGGATAGCTCTCCCCAATCGCTACCATTGTCATCGTCTTGTTTGGACTTGAGAATCATAGTGAAAGGCGAGATTATGGTCTCTTCTCCATCGATCGAAACGCGATCATCGTAGGTCAGAGTGTACAGGTAGAGAAGCAGGCGCTCGAAGATCGCTGGATCTTCCTCTTTGAGCTCGATAATTCCAGTCTTGGCCTCCTACCTCCATTAGCTGTGACAACCGCCCAGTGGATGAGACTTACCCGGAAGTCGCAATCACAAGCCGCGGCGAAGAAGCTAGACCGAGGGCATATGATGGAGCGGTGCACGCGCCATTCTCGGTCGCCGCAGCGGATTGTCAAGTCCGAGTACTTCTGCGAGTGCAGGAGATCTCCATTGACGGATGCGAAGGAAGGAGGCTGAGGATCTGTCATCGTGGGTGTGTTACGTGGCGTGTGGTGAGGATCTGTAGGGTCTAGAAGTGATGTGAATGTATGCAGATTGAGCAACTCAGACCCTTAAAGCAGTCTCAAGAACATGTCTCTGGAGCTATACTCTGTCCGAGGAGCTCGCTAAGACATTCTCTTCTCCACTATGCCGACGTCAAAATCTTTATCCTATTTCGCCGCATTTGCCGTGGCTTTAATATACAGTATGTATACTATTCCACAATTGTAGAACCAAGCAGTCGGCGATGGCTTTGAGGGCGGGTTGAGGTCGCGGATAAAACCGCTAGTCAACTAACTTGATTGTAATCGTAACCTGGACGTGTGTCAGGACTCCTAGTTAGTAGTCGATTGTTTTTTCCCATTTTCGCAGGTCGAGTGTTCGACCCCGGACACGACATTGCTTTCATCATCATTGATATTTTATCTTCCTCCCAGATATCTCACATACACCCTGCCAACGGTGAATCTCTCGGAATCTACTGTTCTTCACAATCTTCAAGAGTCTTTTCACGGCGAGGTTCATTCGGCTATGGCGCTTAGTTCGTGCATTTTTGAAGGTGAGAAACTGATCATGGCCTGCGGACTAGATGTAAGACTTTGCCAGGTGATTAGTGAAGAAATCACAAGTAGGGGGTAAGAGGATTTTGGCAATGGTGAAACGAGTAGTAAATGCACCAGTCTCTACGAGTTCACCCGCATTCATACTTTATGCACGATTTACTAATGTATGGGAAGCAGCATCATTACAACGATACCATCAGAATCCCATGGTATCCTATCCAGCGCTCTAGGTATTACCAGCTCCGCCGCATAGCTCCTTATGGTATCACAGCATAGGAGTACAGAATGTAAGGTAAAAAGGCAGTGCTGCAACGAAACGCCTTAAACCCACGAAAACAGATAGAGCTGGCCTACCTACCCTATTAGAGTTCCCAAACACCCATCGTTATGAGTATCGCAAAGGAGGTAAACGGGAAATGAGGCACTTGTGCTTGACGGGCGCAGGCTCGTTTGATACCGTCAAATACTCGGAAACTCCGAAGCATCTGAGCTGACAGCTCTGATTGTGCTCTCGCTGCGACTTCGCTCTGTCGATGATGCAGTCACTGCCGAAGGGCTCGTCGCTTCATCAGCCGATAGCACGATCTGAGTTTGTGGCTCATCATCGGCTGTGTGCTGCGGATCGTCCTCGTCCTCAGGAATGTAATTCTCCGTTGGACCCTCTTCGCGGACATCAAACTCTTCGTCATCATCAGCCCACTCACTAGTGGCGTCTGCTGCGAGATCACCAAGCCAGTAACGAGCTCTCTTCGAGCTAGTTGGCTCGTCGAGGCCCCAGTCTAGATCGGCGCTCCGTTTCAGCTTGATAGGTGTCTTTGATCCGGAATCATGGCCAATGATGCTCAAACCGCGAAGATAGATATAGCAGACTCGCTTTCGGGCCTTGTTGAAGAAGAAGTAGTTGAAACTCCATATGGCACCTTCTTCGCCGTCGTAGGGATCTTCCTCTGGCGAATAGCACCAGATGCTGCAGTCTTTGAGGCTCATCTCCTTGTCAATAAGGCGCCACATGCGAGGATTCCAGACTTCTTTTCCCGGACTCGGCGGAGGAGCACTGTTGCTTATGCCTGTAGACCAGGATGGTCCAGTGCTAAGCGAGAAGGAGCTACTAGGTCTCGGCCGAAGATTGTAAAGAGTTGTATCCAGGGTATTCAATACACGCTTAAGACTCTTCTCCCGCCTGAAGTCGGTCGGGCGCAATAGATGCGAGAAATCATAATCTGAGTGACTTGCGTTCAGCGTTGCGATGAGGTAAGCGAAGGTTCGGCGAGCGGAGGACTGGCTGAGGGAACCAAAAGGGCTTGCTCTCGACAGGTTCAGTGCTTCAGCGGCGCCAACAGCCTGAGAAGGTGAGAGCCCTGCTGAGAAACTGAGCAGAGAAGCATATTGCGTCTCTAGTGACTGTTCAATAGCCTTGTAGAGTTTCTTGTCCGCCCCAGCGGCTTTTGTAGTGTAGAGGTCACATCCGCCTACCACATGGCAATCGGCTGTATCGAAGTTGAGCGCGTCGTTGACGTCTTCAAAATCGCGCAGTGGGAGGTACTACGAAGACAAGTGTTAGTGCCAGAACATCCAAGCATCAAGATCACCGCTCGTGCAATGTCGAAGATTGCGTCGGATCACATCCTGTTGAAGTGACTCACCTTCATATTTGGCTATGGTTGATTATCACTTGATGATCGTCAACAATACAAATGGCAATAGCTTGCGAGACAAAGGACGCTTGAACTTTGTGAGCTTTGGGGTGGTGACTGAGGCGTAGGTCCCTATTGATGCTTGAAACGGCTCGATCTTGAGTTCATGTGAGATGTGCAGGCGCTGAAAGCTGGCCAACGAGGAGATAACCGTTATCGGTGGTGATGTTGTTTGGGGGTCGACGGCGCGGCAACAAAGAGGGCTCCAAGCGCGTTGAAACCAAAGGCAAAAGCGATGGCTTAGCAATTTCTCCTAGGCGATAACGCCTAGAAGAAGCGCCAATGTTCAGAGAGTCTTGACATGGTGAATGTTGATGGATGAGGATGCGACGTGGAAGCAGGTCAAGCGGAGGTTGACGATGCGAACGGAGATATGCGCGATACCGCTTAGGGCTTAGTGAGCCAAAGGTATGCACGTGACGTCAGGTGCTCGGACTTTGCGAATCGCCTTTCCGTTCTTTCACACGTGCCTGCTTGAGGTCGGCCTCTTTCTGCTCGTGGTCAGTCCAAAGTTCCAGTACTAGAAACCATATGTCAGAGGCTCCGACGATGATTGGCGAGCCGCGGTATCAGTTGTCGACTTCCCGGTGTTTGGCTGCCCACTCTGTCCCCTAGCCATGTTCGAGCTTGGCCCTTGTTGATACTGAGTGCACTGCCTGCACGAAGTCAATAGATGTTTCGCGAATAGCAGAGAAGACCGTGTCATAGAAGCCTCGTTGACCATCATCAGCTTTGGGTGCGCAAGGCTTTGCTATGACGATTCATAACTGAAGCAGAGCAATTGAGGGAGAGTCTCGGTGCATGCCACCGTCGCCACAGATTGAGATATGCGGAACCTTTAGCTATCATACAGTTGTATGGTATCTTTTCAGAGAATCCCAGCATCGCGTAACCGATGCTCAACTTGCTGCGATGCCTGTCAAATGTCAGACAATATATAATTAGCTGATTGCATTCCTGTACCCAAACCCATGACCATAAATACAGAGCCACCTTCTTGAACGGTGCAGTGGACCATAATAGATATACACGGGATTTCGAAAAGGGGAAGAGTATGCTACATGATCTTCGTGACTCCGTCATCGGTGACCTGAGATCGAAAGATAATGTCAGTCATCGTTGGGTGCTCATACATATTTAGTTGAACTATCATATGCCATAGAGTGTGCTCTGGCGTCGATGTGGGCCAACAAGTAGAAGATTGAAAACGGTCGGAGCTGAGAAAGCCTCCACATACCTCCATGTCCTCCAGGCTATCCTGCTGGCTTATGCACCTCAGCACATTCTTTTTACTGCTTTCCTGCATTTCCCCCGCCAGTAACAGCTCATCGAGTATGAAGTAGGCTTTCTGGAAGTTGAAGATGATGTCCAGCTCGCAGACATTGCCATAGTATTTATCCATCTGCTCAACATAACGGTGGACAATCTCAAGGGTGATGAGCTCGTTGTCTGTAGAGGAGCAGCCGGCGATGAAGAAGAGGGAGGCATATCGACGATAGACTACTTTGGTATCTGGGTTTTGAAGTCAGCAGAGCGTGATATAGAGAGCCTGCCGAAACCCTTGCTTGCCTTTGTATTCCAGGAAGTTGCACATACGCGTCCTTCGCGAGAGCACAAGCTGGGACACATCCTTGATGATCTTGGCTTTGTCTTTGGGAGACAGTGTGGTGAACCATTTGGCAAGACGCTAGAAATTGATTTCTGTTAGCTTGTGCGTCGAAGAGAAAGGTGGGTGACGAGTGCGCACCACTTTCCCCTGCCTCGAAAGGAGGATCAGATAGCTGGATAAGTGTCAATAATGTACGCTTGAGCAATATCTTGCAAGGGGCATTTTGACATACTTTATGGCCATTCTCAAGTGCGACCTGCTCAATGGAGAGAAACGACAATTTGGTGTGGTCAGGAAAGTACCTTCGGCAAGAAAGTGGACCCCTCTTGCCGTTCCCCCACCAAAGACGAACACCCCAAGTCCTTCACAAAAGTTTCATCAATTCTTCACATGTCTGACAGAGAGCAGCCTGAGACTTGGTGAACAGAACACATAGCAGCTACGGGGTCTACCGTTCAACAGAGACCATATCTAAAGTATCCATCAAGCTCGGAAAGTCCGTTAGCCCTAAGCCGCAGCCAATCACGTAGCTCATGGTCCCGAATGAGGCCTCATAGAAGAGCCCATTAACAGCAGATTACTACTTCTTACGATCCGACCAATTGACTGCTTGATACGTCGCCCAGCCTCAGGATGACGGAGCTTATCCTATCGACCTCGTAGGTGACTGTCAATGTCCATGCTTAAGAAGGGTTCATTGATTGTCTTAGTAACATCATGAATGGGGGGCCATCCATAATAAGGCGCCCGACTTCAGAGAAATCTAATGTCGAGCTCATCAACTCTCTGCGTTCGAATTTTGAAGCTTCAAAGCAAGCGTTTGCACCATCAACAGATGGAACCTCGGCCCATCTACCAGCAGAGAGGCCCAAACGAGAACAAATACCTTACTCGGCATGGACAGCTTACGAAGATGGCTCATTGTATGTGCCTTCCATTGACTTTAATCAAACTGGCCTCACAGAAGAGAGGTCACAGTACGACATCACGGCCAAGCTCTTCTTCCTTCCCAACACATCTGCATCAGATCGGTGTCGGCACGCCAAGGAAGCCGTGAGCCTGGTTCTGAAGGAACTCCATATGGATTCCATAGACCTGCTTATCGTATCATTTCCAGGTGTGTCCTTTGACGCGGACGATGAAGAAGAAGACGAGGACTTGCAGAGCGGCGAGGGCGAGGATCTTGATGCCATGGTACAAACATGGAGAGCATTGGAATGTCTCCATTCTGCGGGCATTGCAAAACAGATCGGTCTCTCAGAGTTCGGTAACGAAAGGCTGGAGAGATTTCTTCCAAGAACTAAAGTGAAGCCGTCAGTCGATCAGATTAACGTGAAGGATTGCTGCGTGGTACCGAAGTCTCTCATATTGTATGCGAAAAGCCAGAAGATCGAGCTGCTTACTCACAATGACTGCACCAACATCTTGCCCAGAGGTACGGTGAGGGAACTGCTCGGCAGCGGCGAGAAAGGAGCCAGTGTACTAGCTGGGCCGGAGAACGGGTCAGCTGGGTTGAAGGGCGAGGTCGAGCCGCAGTGGGTGGTGAAGTACACTGCTGTGGTTCGAGATCGAGGTGTAATTGAGTATAAAGGGTACTTCGCAATGGCCGAGATCCGTGAATAGAGATTTATACCATCGATGGCGTGCGCGTGCTTTCCATGCTCTTGTTACCCTCTCACCCAAGCATACTCCTCTTCCGGCCCCTCATCCTGACTTCCTCCAACCTCTTCAACACCACTTTGGCACCCTTGTAGCTCTCCCCGTAGACTCTAAGGACCTCCTTGAACTCCTCCTCTGCCTCCGGATGTGTACTCCCAAACGCCCTCTCCAACACATAGAGATCAACCGCCCTATCCTCATCCTGCGCGACCTGTGCCGCCAGTCCGAAATCAATAAGCACCACCTCCCCACCCTCCAACTCTTGCCTCAACTTCCCCTCGCCATCCTCTTTAGGCGCATCACCATTCACCATCCCACCCTTCCTTTTCCCAGGCCTCAACATCAAATTACTCGTCGTCAAATCCCCATGTATAACCCCCAACTCATGCATGCTCCCCACCACCATCCCCACCTTTCCCATCAACCCCCTCACACCCCCATCCAGCCCCTCTCCTCCCCCTCTCTTCCTCACCCTTCCCACCTCCTGCAGCATATCCTTCACCGTCCGCCCCTCCACAAACTCCATGATCATCCAGCCGCCGCCCCCCGCGCCCTCACAATCCACGCTCAAGACCCCTGGGACTCGCAGTCCCTCGCGGCGGAGCTTCACCATCGTACGTGCTTCGCTTAGGATACGATGTTTCGTGAGGCGGGCGTCGAGAGTGGGGTGGCGGTAGGGTTTCGGGGGGCGGTATTTGAGGACGCAGGGGTTGGAGGGGAGGAGGAAGTGGGTGTGGTAGAGGAGGGCTTCGGCGCCTTGGGAGAGGAGAGTCGGGGCGGGGGATGTGTGGGTAAAGGGTGGAGGTGGAGGTGGCGGGGTCGACATGACGGTGATATATGTCAAGATTACGCAGCCGGTAGGTCGTGTAGAGAGTTACTATGGTAAAGAAACAAAAAAATCGATGGTTGTCAGGGCTTATTCTCGCTTAAGGTTTTAGCGTGGTTTGAAAGGAGTGTGTGGGATTCTGGATTTGATGGAACAGACAAGATTGATCGGTTCACGATGTCAAGGCATAGTGTGAGGAGGAGTAGAATTCCATAGTCAGCTATTTGATAGCTTGTAGCATGCACACGCATCCCCGCCCTGAGTGAGGACTAATTCCTCGGAGGAAGGGGAAGATTGCGCTCCCTCAAGAGCTAATGCCCATTATCTCCTGCCAGGACGCCAGCGTGACCCTCACATCCCACGTATTGAAGAAGTTCGGATAGCGTGCCATGAAGGCATCGACCTGAGCGTGAGCGTCCTCAACTCCACCAGCCACAAGCACCAGCATCCCAACCTTATGGCCCCTACAAAAATAAGGAGTCAGCATCGCCTCATTGAGTCGTGGATCGAGCCATGAGCCATGCACTTGCAGCCAATACTGTAGGGACAGCCCTCAGTGCTCTTGTCACCCCAGATATGGCTACATACCAGATTGTTCGGTCGAGGACGATGTTGAACTTGCGCTCCCCTCCTCTGAACTTCTCTTTTGCTTCCATAATAGTCCTAGTTGTCTTCATGACGCACAGCGGGTCCAGGTCCTTGACCGTCGTCGCACCAGTAGAACGTTGGAAGTGGTAGGTGATGAGGTTATTGATTTCGTGTCTCTCGATATTGACGAATGGGCCGCGCGGGTCGACTTTCAACGCTTCTATATGCACCCGGCCGTTGCTTTCTAGGGGTCTGGTTCGTAGCAAGATGCCAGACTCAGCCAGTACATCGTCTGCATCGTAGTATGCTTCCGGGGCTAGCTCTGGTCCCTCCACTATTTTCCACCCGAAGGGGGGCCAGCCATACCGCTTCTTGACGAATTCGTGGTTGATAGTACGCCAAGTAAAGAGGCGAACAGGGCAGAAATCGGACATTGCTAATAGTTCAGCATCAGCGGTAAAAGTGGCTGGGAAAGGTTAACCTGTCATCTAGCAAGGAAATGAGACTGGATGTTGAGTACCGGCGTGATAGGTCTGATAGCGATATGATCTGGTTCACAAGAAGAGACTCCTTGAGGAGGGAATGGAATAGCTTGGAAAAGTAAACTTATTGTTTGGCAAGGAGATGAGACGGGGTGTTGCGTACTGGCTGACTGGGTCTGATAGCGATATTACCTGGTTCACAAAGAAGGGCCCCTTGTGAGGAGAATGGAATTAAGTGTCTTTGTTCGCCGAAGGAGTCCCGCAAGATAGTAACAAGCAGCTGAAAGACTCAATGAGACACAAGACAAACGAGCTTTGCCGAGACGTACCCTTTGCACGCTTCGCACGCGCTGTATAAAGGCTTGGTCTTTGTTTATCGTACTAAGGAATGAAACGAGATGATATGGCAAAGTATGTTAAGGATCACGCAAAGAGGCAGCGCAACAATACAGAGCATCGTAGCTGGTTTAAACTGCAGACGTTGTTAATTTAATCAACACAGATTCTCGCTGATATTCGCGGGTTGATCTAAAGCATCAACTGTAGAGATTTGCAGAAGAGGATCTTGGGTCCCGAATGATTTTAGTAATCGTGTCAATAGCTTTCATATCCAGGCAGGTCTCTCGAGCAGAGCGAAAGGAGAGTATATTGCCCATGAAGACTTTGTATGAGCAACCTGTGTGCCAATAGCAATCATTTTGCTGCAATGCTATAATGCACTCGGTTTTGGCAGTCGTTCAAAGACTAGACTAAGGGGTTGACGATGAATTGACTTCCAGTGCAAACCCATAGCTAACATGGAAAGTTGTTGGTCGACTGCGCGCTCAAGCAACATTGCGCAAAGATTCGTACACTCCACGTTGAGATGACGCGCTGCATCATAGTTAACCCGTTCGAGAGCACTATCTCAAGACGCGGCAAGGAAGCCTCTTGCAAATAAAATGGCTTACAGTACAGTTGATATCAGATCGGAAGTCTCAGGCCATATGATGACGCAGAAAGGCAGGAGTCGGACGATCTGACTATGCAACGAATTGACTTCTGGCCTCATGATAATCTTTTGAAAGGGCAGCTGAGTCTCTGCGTCGATAGAATCGAGCGCAGCCACCGCATGATTAACGAGCCGTACATTTGTTCGTCTTCTGGCTTTCAATATCATGTATGATGATGTTATCGGTCATTCCGAACCTGCGGCTGCAGCTTGGCAAGAACGAGGCCTGATAGGTTGAGATGCGGTTCGCGTCTTGCAGATGCACGTTTCCGTCGCCTTTCTGGGCTGCAGATGAAGTTGAGCCACACCTGTGAGGCCCCCCACACCTAAATCAATCTTTTCTGTAGAGGGTAGGCCTATCCTGGCCTTGGCCTCGTCGTCTTCTACTGGCGAACGCGAGCAAGCTCTTAAATTATCTTTGGTTGGCGAGTAAAGCAGCCCCGTATGTCGAGTCTGCCACTCCGATTGCAAAGATGCACCCCTAACCAATGCGACATTACAGCGTCGTAAGAGCTCTGTGCACTTTCGATTTTCATCAGCGTCATCACGTCATCTCCTCAATGACTTACTGCGCAGAAGTAGCATAGGTCTTGACTGTGGCTCAAGCTTACCTAGTGCATAACAGCATCGTTGACAGGCGCGGTTCGAGAATTTTCAGCTACAATGCTTCGAGGGCTGACAAACAGCACCAGGTCCGGGAACCTAATTGTCGGTGAGAATAATAATGGTAGAAGACTGCTCTTTGTTAGTAGTCTCCACGAAAACCGAGCTACAATGCCTCTTTTAATCTCTTTAATGCTTCCTCCCTGCATTGGCGCAACAATCGCGAGCTTTGCCATTGGATGACGATAATAATGGTGTATTTAGGTATTATGTCTGACGAGCTGAGGAAGACCTGTGGCTGGTGAGCAGTGGCTAGTGAGCACAGCCTCAAGGACAGCCACATCTGCTCGAAAGCTTGTCTTAATGAAGTAAATTTAACCAACCAAGGGTATTCTCTCACCGTCTGAAAGTCTCCCCAAGGACCTCAAGAAATGATTTAACACCTGTCAGGCCTCCCACTCCGCGGGAAATTCATGCATGATCTTATGTTTCGTGCTATTGCTGAATGCTGAGTCTTCCACCTTTGAGTACGCCTGACGCCGTGTGACAATGTGGCTTGCTGCTAACCATTTTCTGTTCCATCGACTTGCTCAAAGTGATGTCTGCTCGATGGCCCGTAGAACGAAGATGCTTGACTGGGATAATACTTATTGTCGATCTTCGCTCCTTTTCCTGTTTTTTGTCGTTGTGTGTGATAGTGCAGAACTCGAAACCGTGTTTCGGCTGTCACCATGACTCGCCTCCGCAAGTACAATGATTCTACGTCGGAACATTCAGATACCCAGGGTCATCGTCCTTCTATCTATGCTGCATTCACTCTTGCTCGTCTAGTTCACAGTTTCATAAGTCGTGTAAAGTCAAATTTTCACTCTCGTCAACGTTCGAACAAGCCCTCGCTTGACGTCTCTGCCATTAGGAGCTACCATTCCTCAGTCCACTCCAATCCAGGCAATTACGGCGTTGACAGAATAGATCACTCTTCGCCGACCAGTTTTAGCAAACATTCGAGACTTCAACAGCATGTCGGTTCCAGCATCGATAGGCATTGCGCATGCAGAAGAGGCTTGGCATCAAAATCTAGTACTATAGAGTGAGTCATGACCTTCGTTTAACGTACAAAAGGCTGACGGAGTCTTCTCTCAGATTACTTCGCGAGCTCGACGTAAGCACTAAGCGCCAGGAAGCCTCAATAGCCATAGTCGCCACTCAGGACAAGCTCTTTTTGCAGTATGACGCGCAACGAGCACTTGCATTCAAAGACGCGCAAGAGCTCGGCAGTGTTCTCGATTTGACTACGCTGTTGATCCTCAGGTTACGGAGGTTCTTAGGCAGCCAATGCACCGGTAGCCTAGGAACGCTAGGTGATCCGTTGTACTCTTTCGGTCTTGAATGCGAGAAGGGGCTTGCGAACCTCGAGCATATGCTTCGATGCCTACAACAAGCTGCACTTGAAGCGCTAATTCAAATCAGCCTCAAGCGCTTGGAGGGAGATCTTGTTGCTTGGTACCAGTATTGGAGACAACGCCGACACTCAAGTGTGTCCTGGTTCTCTGAATGGTCGAGCAGCCGAAGACCGCTCAGCACGACATGGCCATGGAATATTAAGCCATCGTTGGTTGTCTTGTGGGGTGTGTGCTGGATGTTTTATGCCGATGGCGATTCGACACGCATGCCAGACCAGGCAGAAGGATTTCCATACACCTTTTGGACAGGACATTCGCCACAGCCGCCACAAGAAACTGCAAGTGCCACCGTTCCTCGTAAGTGGCAAAGCGAATTTGGGGATGGTATGAATCGCTGACAAATTGGTTGGTCAGAACATACGGAAGCCTGGACTGCGAACACGTTCCCCATCAATGCGCCGATTTATCCGTTGGGGGCAGTGCCGCAGGGAGAGAGTCATTCTCGCTTCCCTAGCCACACTAGCGAACGCGACAACCGTGAGTCAGACCCTTTGATGCGTAGTCACGAGACATGCGTTTGCATATGACTAACCTAACATTGCAGGTCTCACAGATTACTATACCCTGCCTGCATCTTCTATTAGCGCCTCGTCGAGTCCTTATATATGTGCTAGCCCTTCTACCTCTTCAGCCTTTTTTGCGACCCCACTACAATTTCGGCCTCAATATCAAGGTAACAACGGATCTTCGGTTTTCACCTATGATCCAGGCTATAAATTTGCCATCGACCAGCGGAGTCTTCCCGAAAATCTAGCCATCTCACCGCCAACAAATTCACGTATCCAAACAGCGACCGCTGTCTATTCGTATGTCCAGCAACCTCCTCACGCACTCCCGTACGAGGGTAGTAGAGACGTGGGAAGACCAGGGGCCACTGTAGTGATTCCAGGTCACGGACTAGCCAATAGATCTGGGCTAGTACCGAGCAACATGCCAGACTATCCAAGTCCACGCAGCGAGATGTCGGGCCAAAGCAGATCGCCATCTCTATCCCTATACCCAGCTGCGGACGCAAGCACGACTACTGTTCCTTACACTACCATCCCAGCTTCAAGAAGATCGAGCTCTTACGGCAGTCCACAATCCGTCAAGTCCGAGGAGCCCTCTCGCAACGACAAGGGTCTCATTTACTGCACCCACAAAGACTGCTCGTCAGATCCGCTAACCTTCACACGGAAATGCGAATGGACAAAGCACATGGACAAGCACAACCGGCCCTATGTCTGCGAAGAGCGTGGCTGCGAGAAGATCCTCGGGTTCACGTATAGCGGTGGTCTGCTACGACATCAACGCGAGGTCCATAAGCAGCATGGTGGGCCTAAGGCGAGGTGCGTGTGTCCGCACAAAGACTGCAAGCGGAGCACGGGCACGGGTTTCTCGAGACGGGAGAACCTGGTGGAGCATTTGAGGAGAGTGCACAGAGGTGTGGAGGAAGAAGGCGGCGACCGAGTGGCAACACCCACACCCACAGGCGGTCAACGCAGAAAACGAAGAAGGGAGCCATCCGACGAAGGAGCCCAGGAAGAGGTTCATCAATCTCCAGAAACCGGCAAGCGACGCAAACCCATAGGAGGCGCCGGTGCATCTAATGCGGAGGACCCAACAGCAGATACCATAGATGATGTTGTGGAGTCCGGAGACCTTCGGGCGCAGATCAAAAGCCTCCAGCTTGAACTCCAGCAGAAGGATGAGCGGCTTCGAAAGTTGGAGGAGACGGTCGCACGGCTAGCAGAGAGCACGCCGAAAGACTAAAGTATACAGGCACACAATCTAGAACCTAGTTCTTCAACGACCATTGATTCTGGAGCCGGGATTAGGACATATCATTGTGGGCTAATTTTGTTTAAGAGTATGTACTTTTGGGTTCTGCATACCTGGAGTTGGATAGATATTGGATGAGTAATGCCTTGGTCTTGGAGGAAATACGGATAGAAGGGATACCTCTTTTGTACAGCGAGGCGTTAGGGGTTGTGTATGCCACTACTCTGCTCCATCGGGGTTCTTTGTCTTAGCAATGTGTTCATGATTAGAAGATAAACTCTTCTTATATCATGTTATGGTCAGACCGCTACTGATTGTCCGAAGATAATTATCACAGAGACCACAATGTTATACCTTGAGCTTCACATACATGCCCCGCATCTCTCTGTAAGTTTCGTGGATTGACAGTCCCCATGGTCCGTCGCTTCTCCCTTTCTCGAATGGGAGGAAGCAACGCCCGATTCGGGTTTGCTGTAGAGCCTCAATGGCAGGCTATTACAATAAAGTCTTCCAGATATTTCACGGCAAAAGGAGCAATTGAGTATTAGTAAGAGTAAGGAGCTACCACCCCGAAGGCATGTGGAATGCTGGAAGAGAATAAGGGTAGCCAAAAACGAAAAGCTACGAATTTCTCCGTACACCATGCAGAAAGCGACTCAGAAGAATGATCCATCGAGCTCAAGATAATTGGGTTGAAGATGTCACAGAGCAAGCACAAGCGGCTACCAACTTTGAGAAACTATGCTATTGCCGACAAGCAAAAAGAGACAATAACCAACCAGGCTCGTCAAAGCGTCCAAACGTTGAGTCATTCCAACCGTAAACTCCTCACAATTCCGACTTCGCCTCGCCACCCTTCTTGAGTTCCTCCAAAATCGGCTTCTCCAGCGTCTCCGGCTTCGTCGTGCTCGCCCACCTCTGCACCACCCTCCCATCCGCACTGATCAAGAACTTCTCAAAGTTCCACTTAATGCGCTTCATCCCCATCAGCCCCGGGATCTCCTTCTTCATCCACTCAAACACCGGCTCCGCCTTGTCGCCATTCACGTCCGTCTTCCCCAGCACGGGGAACGAGACGCCGTAGTTGACCTGGCAGAACTCCTGGATCGTGTCGTTGTCGCCGGGGTCCTGCTGCATGAACTGGTTGCACGGGAAGCCGAGGATGACGAAGCGGTTAGGGTGCGAGGAGGAGATGGATTTGTAGAGGGTTTCGAGGGCGGTGAATTGCGGTGTGAAGCCGCATTTGCTGGCGGTGTTGACGATGAGGACGACTTTGCCTTTGAGGGTGGAGATGGGGTAGGGTTGGCCTTTTTCTGGGGTGGGGGGTTAGCGAGGTGGAGGGGCTTATTGGGGGATAGGGGATTTACTGTCGAGGGGTTTGAAGTCGTAGAAGGTGGTTGCGGAGGCCATTGTGCGGAATGCTGGGCGGTGTCCGCTCAAGATGTTGCGAAATGGCGGCCTGGGGGTAGAGTAGGATTCGGAGCTCCAGAGAAGAAAATGCGACCAGGGAACGGTATGAGGTATGAGAAGAGGAGCTCTTAAGGCTTGCATACAGCTAAGAGCCAGACACTGAACGCGTCGGAAATAACATGTAATCTTGGTCCCTAATCAATTGCTCCGAGGCAGGGGCGGCGGCGTTGGATGCCGAGGTTGAGGGATTTCGTGTCGGGCGATCATGTGATCAAGCGCGGCAAGGCGGCAGTGGTAAGCGCGAGCAGGACTGCATTTTTCCACGAGACTATCATGAGGTACTGTTGCTTCCCCACCCACCGATCCTTGAGGTTGGTGTATCAATGAAGCCTGTCACGCTAACATATAAGCTCCCGGATAAGAAGTAGGTGGCAGGAAGTTGTACGACTGTCCCCCTAGTATCTTGAGCAATGATGGGGAGCAGCTTTCCCATCATATCGAGAGTGTACAGAGAGCCGTTACTTACCGATCGGAAAAGTTTGGGACAGCCATAGTCTCCTTTGCAGTATTCGGTTCCTTGTGCCATTCCGTGTGTCTCCTAGATGCGTATGCATTGTCATTATCGGATCGATGTCTCCTAAAACTGCAAGTGGAGTGTCAATCCCTAGCAACCGCTCAGTGGAGCTGAGATATGCCTGGTTCCCACAAGAGGTCTGAGCATACGCTTGACCATAGCTGCCGCCGAGATGTCAAAGTCGAACGTCTAAACTGACGTAAGCAACGGGTAATAGTAGAATTCGAAAGTAGTAGTTCAATTCTAGGTTCCGTGGCTTAGTGGTTCGACCTTCGGGTAGTTTCACTATGTCCACTTCTCCCTCTCTAAGTTCTCCGTCACCGTGGAGACGTATGCTACATTTCATAGGACATAGTAAAGACCGGCACGTTCAAGTGCAGCAATGCGCTGTGCCGCCCCCCTGCTGAGCCGGCCAATGCTATCTCCCAGAGAACATTGGGGGACCCTTGGAACCATCTCTTTTTGGAGGTTTGGGGTATTGAATCATCAAGGAGCATCGATTTGGTGGGTTGCATTGATTGGAGGCGCGGGTTCGAGTCCGGCCCTGCTGCGTTCATTCATTTTTTTGTTTTTTTATATTCGACTTGGTCGAGGGGAGGAGGGATGACTGATATACACTTGTTCAATTCCTACACGGCACAAATAGATAAATGCTGCAAGGCAAGTAAGGCTATATCTATTATCAGGGTTCATCTACGCTTCATTTAGTTCGTGTTGGACGGAAGAGTTCAAGCGGAAGATGGTGAGTGGGCACGTGATTCATGCAGCAGCGAAGCTTTGCCTCCTCGACTTTCCTAGTGCTGTGGACCATGTCTACATCCTGGTGCCGGTTCTTCGTTCAATGCAAAGGGATCAGATCTAGGACACACCCATAATACTTTGACTCCATTATTCTGCGTAAGTCAAACAATCCAATTCAGCTATCGCGCTTCCGCACAAGAGCAACAGGATCTCCAGCTTTTACCACATCATTGGGCCTCACCAGTATTTTCTCTACTTTAGCTCCAGAAATCTCATCGTCAGCTCGAACAGCGATCTCTAATTTCATAGCCTCCAGAATGGTCACCACATCATTCGCCTTAAGCTCGTCACCTTCGTTTGCTATGACTTTCCAGACATTGGCGTTCAGTGGGCTCGTAACCTTGGATATCGCAGGATCTAAAGAAACCGAGATTAGCACAGCCGTGCTTCCGTTGATTGAGCTTGCAAACGTTCTATGCATTGCATATTTGAGGAAAGGAGCTCGTACCATTCAGTAGAGCTTCCACTTTGTCCATCGGTATCTTCCCCTCGGCCTTCTCTTTCGTCCACTTTTCCATCAGCTCGGCTTCCAGTTCATCCATCTTCTTCTGCGCCTGGCTCTGTCTCTTCCGAATAACCACCACCTCCTCTTTCGTATCTTGTAGTAAGCGATTATGCTCCTCCATATCAAACTCAGTGTCTTCGACCACGTATTCATATCGCCCGCTATGAAACACAGCCAGCTGCTTCTTATATTCTTCTTCACTAACCTCATGAAACGATAATTGATCGAAATCTTCGAACAACCAAGGGCGTGAAAGCGAATAACCGTTCTTCGACCCAAGTATGTCCACGCCGGGGATAGTGCGACCTGTCAGTTGATAGCCCCCTGGGGACTCAACGTTATAGAGAGCCATGCATGCGCCGCCCCACGAGACCTGACCTTCGGGTGTGAAGACACGGGAGGGGTTCATCTGTTTACCACCTCAAATCATGCCAACAGAATTCCAGATGAGACTCACCTTCGGACAGTAAATCCGCTTTCTTGGATCAACTGGCAGACACAGCGGCAGCGCCGCGAAGAAGCCTACACTCACAGCTATCAGATTATTTCCCAACAAGATACGTTTCAGGTCTTCCTTCTCCAGCCCGTTGTTCTTGGCGACGAAATCCATGTTGTCGGGTAGGTAGGAGGCGTAAGGGCGCTGGGTCTCCATGTAGCGCTGGATGGCTTCTTTCTCACCAGCGGTATCGAAGGTGATGGGAAGCTTGAATAGGCGGCTCGGTACTTTGGCGCGGGAGAGGTCTCCGATCGAGGATTCTAGGGAGACGAGATGCTCAATGAGGCGAGCTTGGGCAATTTGGAGACCATTGTAGTAGATGAGGAGAGCTGCAGAGACGGTCGGTCAGTATATCATTTGAGATCAAAGCTGGGTAACTGAAGAGGAGAGCATGATGAACGACGCACTGTTGCAGCAGCCTACGGTATTTATGAGACCGGTTGGGAACGTGATGTCGGATTTGGACTCTTTGAGGGCTTTGATCAAAGCGGTGACGCGGCAGCGGTTGTTTAGGTCGAATATACCGTTGCCATATTCCACTAGAATATAGTCGTCGCCACCCTGTACCAAATTTTAGCTTCATAACTTTTGAGTGATCTATGAGGATGCGAGATGGCTAAGGCAAACGCTTTGACGTTTTGCCTTGTCAGCTCTACGTGCCTCCATTGGTTGGCCAGCCCATCATGAAGCCGTCAAAACGGGTTTTCAGCAAGCGCCAAGAACAGACGCAATACCTCTTACCACCGCATGAGATAAGGCTTGGCAGCTGCTATGGCTATAATTCAACAATTGAAAGACAGAAGTCGACGAGCTAGCCTACCATAGCCGGCTATGTACGGCTTGAGGAGACAATCGTACGAGTATATTGTACGCACCTGTCGATATGTTGTCAATGGCTGGTTTCCCTTCGCATCAATACGGTGGACTACGGCATCTCCTGGTTTTTCTGATTTTCCGGAAAGTGGTGACTTGTCGTAGTCAAGAGGCTCGATCTCTTCAAAATTCTTCCTTCCTTCACAACCCTCACCTATGGATCCAATGAAATTATCTATGCGTCTCCGCATGTCCAGCGCTTGCTCTAGTGAGACTTCTCGATACTGCATCGTATCGCCGGCCTTCATCTGCCCCAGCCGCCAGAAATCGCCTTTCACAATAGTTGTACTAGACACAAAACCGCCAAAGTCCGGACAGTCGATGGGGAAGATGCAAGGGTCGTCACCGGTCCAGTTTAAAGCTCCAACAGGATAGCCATATTCGGCCACGTTACTCGGGTGCGCACCACCTTCCCCACCGTCTAACCTCGCCCAATTTGGCTTCCCGCCAACAAGTCGGATACCCCCCCGAGCAGCATTGTGAGAAATTTGCCATGTCGTATCGTAAATCATAGAGATGTCGGATGGAGTCAGGAAGCCTGTCGTGTAGGGGCCCGGGAGAGCGGCCAAAGACCAGTGGCTTGGGTACTTCGGAATAAGATTGTCAGGTATACTAAGCGGCTGGGACAATTCATTGGGTATTTGCTTGGTAGTCGCAAGGAAATCGCCAGAAGCAAGTGCTCTACCTTGATAGCCACCAACGCCTACACCAGGAGAGGTTGCCTTGGACCCGAACCACTCTGCGACACTTGGGAGACCGCCATATATGGCTAGGTACGAGCGACAGCCGCCATCGGTGCTTTTTCCTATCTTCAATTTTTGTCGTGCCTCAATCCTGGTTCTGGTCCACATTGGAATAGCTCCTCCGTCAACACTGATTTCCATCGGCGCTCCACAAATCGCGATTACAGCTGGACCCAGGAAGAGAAGCTCAGGGCCATCCAATGTAATTTCGAGACCCTCCTTGCCAGGCTTATTGCCGACAAGCAAATTCGCCACTTGGAAGGCGAGGGGATCCATCGGTCCCGAATGAGGAAAGCCACGACCCATCGTTGGGCGGCCTGGATAGTCTTGAACGGTCGTGTATGCTCCACCGCTGATCACATCAATGGCTACTGGCGCATACGTGAAGTCGTTGAGGAACTTAGTCATTGTATTTCCTGCTACAAATCGTTCGTCTGCCAGGATTTTGGCCAGAAAGTCGAGGTTGGTAGGTGGACCACAAATGCGGGACTGGGTCAGCAGCTGGTGCATGCCTTCGATCGCACCGTCTCTATCGGAGCTATGGAACATCATCTTTGCAAGCAGTGGGTCATAGTGTGAAGAAACCTCAGTCCCTGTATGCACCCACGTATCCAGCCTCGACCCGTCCAGCACTTTCCACTCGACAATCTGTAGGGTCCCTGGGGATGGGGCATAATCACGGGCTGGATTCTCAGCATAGATACGAGCTTCAATAGCGGCTCCCTTTGGCTCGGTAGGCTGCATTGCCTGAAGCTTGGTTGCGTCAATCCCACCTTTACCCAAGAGCTCCGTATCTGCCTGCTCCAGCATAAGCTGTACGAGATCGACGTTATAGCAGAGCTCAGTTATACCATGCTCGACTTGCAACCGGGTGTTCATTTCAAGGAAGAAGAATTCCGCTGTCCTGTCGTCCACGAGATATTCGATGGTGCCGGCAGAACCGTACCTGATTGACTCCGCCAATTGGACAGCTGCGTCGCAAATCTTTTTCCTTAGCCCTGGATGTCTCTCTACGAAGGGGCTGGGGCACTCCTCGATGACCTTTTGGTGCCGTCGTTGAATCGAGCATTCCCTCTCGCCGAAATGGATCGCCTTTCCCTGACCATTGCCAAAGACCTGAACCTCTACATGATGGCTATCCGCATAGAAGCATTCCATGAACGTGTCAGCGTTCTTGAACAACGTTTCACCTCTGGACACGACCGTCGCATATGCCTCCCTGACCTCTACAATATCCTGGCAGGTGGACAGCCCCATACCGCCTCCCCCTGCCGAAAGCTTTAACATGACTGGCAGACCGAGACGCTCAGCTGTCTTGACAGCATCTTCTTCGCTATCAATCAGACCTTCGGAGCCAGGCACGATGGGTACGCCAGCCTTAGCTGCGAGTTCACGGGCGGTATGCTTGATACCAAAGGATTCAATACTCGAAGGCGACGGTCCGACCCACGACAGACCAGCAGAGACGACAGAGCGAGCGAAGGGCTCGCTCTCGCTCAAGAACCCGTAACCAGGTATGATAGCATCTGCGTTGTACTCTTGCGCTATCTTGATGATGCCGTCACTGCCATCAATGGGAAGAGATCAGAGTAAGGACTTGGAAGAGACAAACAGCACACACGTGATTTCGTGCATCCTTTAGGATGAAACAATATGAAGAGCATGTACGCATGCACAGACAATTCCATGGAAACAAGACAGGAACAGTAAAGTAGTGGACATTAAATATTCAGCTTACCCATCAAGATAGCCCTTAGCATTTCCACCAGGTAGCAGAACTGACTCGTCAGCTTCAGAGACATGGCTTGATGCCGCATCTGCTTCTGTGTAGATTGCTATTGTACGAATATGCAGCTTCCTAGCTGGTGTCAGCGCATGCAGAGTAAAAGGGGTAGTAGCTCGCTTAATTACTTGGCCGTCCGGATGATCCTTGCAGCGATCTCTCCTCTATTGGCGACGAGCAGCTTCTCCATCATGAATCAGCAATTCCCTCGATGGCTACTCCGCAGCGTGTGTTGTGGAAGATGCAGGCTTCCAGCGACACTATTCGAATCAAGTACCGCAGATCTAGATTAGGAGGAGGAGGACTTACAATCGCAGATGCGGGGTGAAGTCAATTCAATGAGGGGCTCATTGGGCCAGACTCAGCAATTGAATCCCTACGTCAGGGCTCCCTAGCAGGTCTGAAGGAGGTCAGAGATCCTCGAAGACATCCTGGCTGCCACTACATGAGGCCTTGAGTCATCAGCATGGGGCCGATTAAGCACAAAGCGCTCATCAACGTCGACCTGGGAGAAGGCTATGGGAACCTCAAATGCGTAAGAACGTTCTTCCATTCAGATCGTCTAGATATACTAACCAAATTCTTAGGGGCCCGACAAAGAGCTTCTGCCCTACATCTCGCACGCCAATGTAGCCTGTGGTTTCCACTCCGGCGACCCGCTCATTATGATGAACACTGTACGCCTCTGCAAATCCCATAATATCGCTATCGGCGCCCATCCCGGCCTCCCAGACCTACAAGGCTTCGGCCGCCGTGAGATGAAGCTCCAGCCCGAAGAGCTTACAGCTATTACTATCTATCAAGTCGGCGCGCTCAGAGCATTCCTAGACCGCGAGGATGTTCCACTGCACCATGTCAAGCCGCATGGCGTGCTTTATGGCATGATGTGTCGAGAGTATGATGTGGCCTTGGCAGTCATGAAAGGGATTCCCAAAGGTATACCGGTATTTGGCCTTGCTGGGACAAACATGGAGAAGGCGGCGAACGATCTGGGAGTTAAGTTCTGGGCTGAAATGTATGGGGACGTCAAGTATAATGCTGATGGGATGCTGGTGATTGACAGGATCAAAAAGTAAGAAGACTGCGTCCCTCAGGATATTGGGAACGTCGCTAATTTCAGCATTAGGCCCTGGCAGTCAGAGGATGTGCAGAGGCATGTTGAACAGCAGATCACCACGGAGTCGGTAACAGTAGTTGACGGTAGTATTGTTGAGCTTCCTGTAAAGGACTACCCGATTTCAATATGCTGTCATTCGGATTCCCCTGGCTGCATAGAGATTGTCAAGACAACTAGGGCAGTAGTCGATAAGTTCAACCAGCAGCATGGGTGGACATAGCGATCAAATATGATCTATCCGCCTAATGATGGGCTGAATAATGTATTTTCAATTGTTGATAGTATCCTGGATGATGTTGTTTGTTGCGAGGAACTACCTAGCAGTATACGAAGATTTCGAAATTATCTTTTGCTCTCCAGTACAAAGATTCTAGCTTCCCTGTATTGTGAGACTCAGCTCACCATGGAATTGCTTAACTGAAGAGAAGGAAGGGATTGACCCAAGAGACACGATCGCTACGGAATATTAAATCAGACACTGCGTAACTCATATTACAGTCACGTGATCGTGTCGCCTCTCTTGATGCGGTTCCCGTTTAACGCGTCATTGCATTCACGGAACCTTCAATATGTGGTCAACGATGCTGCAGTCTCCTGTCTGCGAATTCGCTGTGATGAATTAAAGAGCGAAGATGATGACTGTGACACTTCGCTAGGATTGCTATGGCTGTGATTGACTTGAGGAGCCGATTAGCATGTGATAAGCATGATGAGAAGTTACAGCATCCAGCGAGGAGCCACTACTACAATTCGGCGCACTTGTTCACTACATGTAATCAATGCGCCTAAAATAATAAGAGACGCATCGAACTCGATGGTCTTGGAGTAATTCGCGCCTTCGCTTACTCGAGGCTCCGGCACAAAATCTAGCACGAGAATAACCAGGATGCCATGTACCTCATCTTCGTAGCCATCACTGCCGTTTGCGTTTTCTCTTACTTTCATTGCGTGCCACCAATGCAACGACCAGAAATGTTGCAGAGGCTGCCTTTCCTTTGGCGGCGCCTGATAGGCAGGAAGATCGAGGAAGAGACAATCCCATACTATACTCCCTTTCGCTACCATCCAGTCTCGCTCGGCGATTGCTTCAACCGTCGCTATGACGTGGTTTTAAAGCTTGGGTATGGTGCATTCTCGACTGTCTGGTTTGCCAAAGACAAGAAGTAAGGCTCAACACTCCATTTCTTATCACACACAAACTGAAATTTCTCGCGAAGGACTGAGCAATGGGTCTCTCTGAAGATTTTGACGTCCGATGCCCCCAAAAAAGCACAGGCAGTCCGCGAACGGGATATATTAGCAGAACTCAGAGATCGCAACCCTGACCATCCTGGCCAAGGACACATCCTGCAATTGCTTGACTCATTCTATCACGAAGGTCCGAACGGGCAGCATATGTGTCTTGTCTACAAAGCAATGGGGGAGTGTCTCTCCATCTTTCAGAACAGGAATGCGAGCAAACGCCTTCCTCTGACACTCACTAAAAGGATTTCCCGCCAGCTACTTCAAGCTTTGGATCACATGCATAGCTGCGGATTGGTTCATACAGGTAAGGTAATCTGTCCCCTGGCGCGGCATTCGTCTAATGATCCATAGACATTTCCAGTAACAACATCTTGTGCGAACTTGACGAGAAGCTTGTCCTTCCAGCTTACCTTGAGCAAGTGGCGCAGCTTCCAGCAAGAGATAGAAAGCGCAAGACTCGTTGGGATGCTCCAATCAGGAGAGGAGGCATGCGTGCCCCAGAAGACTATCTCCACATGAACGTGCGACTGGCCGACTTTGGAGAAGCTCAGCGATCCTCGGGGCATAACCTTGAACTAATACAGCCTGATGATCTACGTGCACCGGAAGTTATCCTTGAGACAGGGTGGGGCCCTAAAGCCGATATCTGGAGTCTGGCATGCGTTGTGAGTAGCTGTTGCCGATTACCTCGGATGACTCGAAGAAACGGGCCTGCTGACTATCACATGTATCTCAGATCTGGGAGCTGTTCGAATCAAGGAGGGTCTTCGATGGCCGGGTTCTTGCAACTGATCGGTACTCGTTCAAGGGTCATCTGCGGGAAATGGTCTACTATCTCGGACCTCCACCCAAAGACCTTATGTTGCACGCAAGGCTAGGTGGTTATTTCTTCGATTCTAAAGGTATGACTCTCCACCCGCGCACGGAGCTGCATAATTTATACGGTCTTACGATTACACAGGGCGGGTGAAGGGTCTTTCGGCACCGACCTGGAAATCAATCTGGGACTTGGAGGAGAATCTTACGGGAGAGGAGCAAGAGCAGTTCTTTAATTTCATGAAAGCAATGCTACGCTGGCTTCCGGAGGAGCGACTGTCCGCCAAAGAACTGCTCAAGCACCCTTGGCTTGTGACTGAGCGGAGCTGAATTCACATGACCCCACTTTCTTCACATGCCCTGTAGTACAGTGATATCAGGTCACAGGATACTGGCACTGGCGTCGGAGTCTCAACTTCAATTCGAGCCTCACTTGATACAACTTCCTACAAGTACCGCTACATTTACAGCTCAAATACCGTGGGCCATAATCCAGTTATCAAGTCATTTAAGCCCCCTTTACCCTACTGAGACCACAATCACACTTCATTCCGAATCACAATGGCTGATAAAATCCGGACATTCGTCACAAGTGCGGTGCAAGCCGCAGCCCAACCTATGACATGGATGGGCAGAAGCACCATACGCATTGGCTATCTAGACAAAGTCCACAGAACTGAGAAAGGTGTTGAGCACCTCGAGAAGTGCGTCGAATACAAGCAGGAGGAGATCAAAGCTAAAGGTTTCGACCTGATCGAGGCTCGGTAAGCTTTCGATATTCCAATCATGTCCTGTCCAAACCAACATGCCTCATTGAAATGTCATGTCGTTCATGAATTCTGGACTTATGATATTATTGCAGCGGACCTCCCCATCCAGGACATGATAAGAAGCCACGGATGACAATTTATCTGTGGGCTAAGAAAGTGATTGTGGGCGCAGGGCATCTTTACATGAATGGCAAGATGGAATTCTTTCAGCATGGTCCAGAAAGTAAGTATTAATTACGAAACCTCCGAACACAGGCTAACACATTTTGGCTGCTAGCCGTGGAGCTGCCGAAGGACGTCCACGTCCCCTGGATTGAGGAGGCCGAAGCAGCCGAGGCGGCGCCGGAGAAGAAGGCTGTCGAAAAGCCTTTGTAAACATAGGCTCATTCTCACAATGGTACAAGGCTTTGGCGTTCTTACGGATCATCAACTTAGCATCTACATGTGATTAGACTTGCTGGTCCGAATCCAAGATTATCTACCATCATTGCCTTCTCCTTCTTTGCTATTTGACCTCTCATCTCCGTTCACATTTTCTCAAGCAGCTAATGCCAGGCTTGTCCTCCTTTCTAATATACTAGAAACCTTGACATCAACTCCTACAATATCGACGAAGAGCAGTGAATGACGGTTGGGCTATATGCCAAGTAGGTCCTCAAATGCGTCTGTCATTTCTTCGCTGATGGGAGAGTGACGTACCGCAAGGATGGGAAGAAGAGTGAGTGTCGTATCTCCAAAGCAACTTGGCCAACCATTCACTAATCTGGTTTTCCCTTAAGGAGACGAATTGCCCACAGACATCAAGGACAGGTGGATCGCACCAGAGGACGCTGAAAAGGCGGCGAAGGCTACGGCTGGTGAGGATTCTGGCGCTGCTTCAAGACAGACGAATCCTCGAAGCCGATGCTATCTCCTAATTCGGACCCCATGGAGGTCATACTTGCTTATAAAATTTCCAGCATCATTTCATAATTTGCTCTTTTGCTTGATTCTTTTTCTTATACCCCATCAACTTTTTATTCTCTTTGATCTGTTCACAGCCGTCCCAGATTCCTTACGGCTCTAATTCAATTTCATATATGTATATATCCATAGCCACTACCCCATCACTCCACATCTCCTGTACCCTATGTCACTCTCTCTTCTCGGATCTCAGACTTCCTTGAGTACTTCTCTAACTTCATCTCCACCATTGATTGTTCTACAACTAGGCTGTCAAACATAGGACGATGTTCCTTGACCGGCACATGGTTGCCAGACCAACCATATGGAGTTGAACTTGCCCATTACAACAAGACACATTACCAGACCAAAGGCCAGAGACATATGAACCGATGCCTGGAGAAACTCAAACGAGAAGGACATCTCAATATACTCAGGGTTGATTATATGGAAAATTAGTAAGTCTGGCCGGTCTCTCTTCCTCTACCTTGAGCCTCCAAAACCGAAGCGGCAGTGGTACGTGAGCCTCGGACGCTCACTGTTTTTTCATAGGGGTGTTATCCACGGTGAGGAGGATAAGCATATCACGGTTCGCATGAAGATCGGAGCTGCGGTGAAGTGTGTCTGCCACTGGTTCATGGATGGCAGAGTGATGTATGAAGTCAACGGGAAGAAGAGTGAGTGTGTTCTCTTTCTCTTGAAAGCGAGCTGGCTCAACTATTGGCTAATGCGCTTCTGCTTCAAGGCGATGAAATGCCCCCGGACATACTCGATAAGTGGATGGAGCGCGAGGATGCCGAATTGGCGGCCAAGGCTGGGGCTGGTGAGACACCCAGGGCTGCTTCCAAGTAGACGAATGCTTCAGGCAGATGCTCTTCTTTAAGCTTTGACTAAGAAAGCTACCAGCATATCATGAGATGCTATTTTACTTGATCCTTTTACTCACTCCCCTAAGCTATTCATCTTGTTTGGTCTATTGCCCGCCGTGCCTGGTTGCTTACTATTTCAATTCGATCTTATATATCTATATACGTATAGCCACTACCTCATCACTCCCATCTCCTATACCCAATCTCACTTTCTCTTCTCCGGTCATACATCCTTCTCTTGCCAATCTCATCCTACCCAATGATACGGCTATCTCAAAGCTCAATAACGTGAAGCCTTCATCCCGCATTGGAAGTCCCTTACCATCAGCAAAGCTTTCATCAAACAATGGCTCAATCGATCCGACAATTCGGCACCTCGGCAGCCCGTCTCGTATAAATGACTTTGACTTATGGCAAACACAAAATCATCTAGCAAGACAAAGCACAACGAAAGATCCCCGCAGAACAGGTGATGGTGAAAGCGATCAAGGACCACGAGGCAATACTTGCGGAGAAGGGAGTGAATGGTTTCGTCTTCCGGTAAGTTAAGCTCTGACTGTTTGACTCTTTGACATCGGGCTGACCATGGCTTTTTCAGCGGTACACATCGAAAGATCAGCGCAGAACAGGTGATGGTGGAAGCGATAGAGGACCATGAGGCAATGCTCGAGGAGAAGGGAGTCAGTGGTTTCGCTTGCCGGTAAGTCAAGCTTTGACGGTTTGACTATTTGACTCTTTGACCTTGGGCAAACGATGGCTTTTCGGCGATAACGAATAAGGATGTTGTACTGGAGAAGTACGATCATGGCATCTTGCCTTGGACTTTATCTGTCCTGTTCAGTGGACGGGTTGAGGAAGCGGTGCATATATACCCGGATAGTACATTCAGCATGTTTTTTGGCCTACCGACCCCACCAAGGTTGAACCTAGTAAGCATTAGAACGGGTTCACGTGTTGACAGTTGGCTGACAGTTGGCTTCGTAGGCAAGTTCGAGAGCCATTTCACGGCTGATGGGGGAACTTCCTGCCTAAGCCCACGACCACGGTTAGCGTTCCTACTGAACCTTTGGGTCCTGGACCGGAGCCAAAGTTGGAGTCGGGAAATCGGCTAAGAGTTCGAAGAGGCAAGGCGCTGGAGCAGAGGCAATGAAGACTAGGGCAGAGGGCCAACGGGGTTTTAAATTGATGTCTCCAAGAGTGCTTAATCGCAGACTGATGTGTCATTCTCATGACCGCTTCGCCATACTACTATAGCAGCATGTTGAGGTCATTGTAACGGCCGCGGTTACTGCAGGCTCATCGGATGAAGAACCAGGAGTTTCGAATAGCCAAAGAGAAATTCGGGCGGTGTGCAGCGTATTGACAGTACATATACAATGCATGTAAAGCTTTTCAAATTGGCTATGATTCCTCGGTGATCATTCTCGTGGATCCCATCTCAACCGGGCGCAAGCTCGAGCGCAACTTGCACTGGGTGAACGCCGTGGCCCGATGCAGCTAGCTGGGATTTCCCAGAGCCGCTCGGCGCGCGCCTGCGTCTCCGCTGCCCAACGGCCGTTCGGCTGAAGCGTCCTTCTGAACCTACCATTAGGACCTTGGAATGTTTCGGTAGCGCTATTGTCTTGGGCACGGAGTCGAAAAGCAGAAGTGTACAAGGCAAGCATGGAGCCATTGCTTCATGTCCTTATCACGTGGAAGGTATTGGATCAATCCGACTATTCGACCGTTGATCGACGGCTCCACTCTACCGCAATTCAGGCAACCACAACAACCTTTCACCGGCGGTCCAGCGAATCCAAGGGCACCTACGGCTAATATAGAAACACAAGTTCCTACAGCGAGTACAGAGGTAGCATCGGATGCAGGGGGTCCGCTGATCAAAAAGCATACAAAGTTGAGATGGAGCAGGAAATCAACGGCTCCAGTATGTCTGAAGTTGGTTGTTCGGCTCGATCAAAGCTCAAGTCCCGCTGCGGACACGGAGCAAGCTCATATCAAGGATGATCATGACAGCTTCTCACGGAGCTGGAGCCAAAGTAGTGGAGTACCGGAATCTGGACGTCCTGGAGGTAGCGGCCCAACACATTCAAATACATCTACGTCTGTTTTCGAAGTGAAAGACGCTACAGCAAGCGCTAAGCTTCAGTCCGAATCAAGTGCTCCACGTATTCGTAGAATTCTCTTCGACAGTACTTTGAAGCATGAGCATGGGCCGTTTGTGAAGACTGAGAGAAGCGGGACTTCCCACACAAGCAGGAACGTGGTCAATCTGATTCTACAAAAGCATCCGACTCGAGCCAAGGAATTACGAAAGCCGATGAGATCACTGGACCACAGTGGCTCCAGGAACTCAATTTACGAGCAGACCACCCGTGACAGGGTAGATACTCCAATCGATGGCTCCAGTTCTAGAATCAAAACCTTCACGCTTTCAATCGACGGGGATCTACATGGTTTCACGGAGCATCACTCGCCACGAGCTGTCAAGGCCGCCTCAAAAGCGCTGGCGATGGCTCAAATAAAAGGCAACGGAAAGACTTCACTACAGCCAGCAACTCGAAAAGGCGGGAGTCTATCTTTGTCGGCGATCACGAAGTCTGAGAGCCAACACGAGAGTCCAGCACCGCCAGCAATTCGAGAAGAGTACGGGGGTGCGGCTCGATCCGTGAATCGAAGACAAAGGGGACCTGCAAGATTAGTGATTCGGAGACGAACATATCTGCCCAAGCCAAGGATATGGAAAGTGGACGCTGGACCCCTCAGAAGCCGATGGCGAGACAGTTGGCCTCGACTGCTTGTACGTCGTCACCACGGTGCAATGGACCGCAATGGATACTTGTCGCCCTCGATCATCTATAAAGAGGTGACACGGAGAAGGAGCCAGAACCCTGCCGTTGCACTTCCTCGGTCTGCTTTTACACCTCATGCTTCGAGCTCGACCCCACCCAGGTCACCTCTCAAGCGTGGAGTCTCGCAAACCCGGTCTAGAAGGAGGTTCGGGGTCAGACGAAGACACTCGATAGCACGGAAGCACGACGCGCAATCTCAATTCGACATACACAAGTACCCGGCATGGTTCGTTACGAGGTCACGAATTCGGCGACTTCACTCACTGGCACGAAAACTCGAAGTCCTACGCAAGTACGTCACCATTTCAGCCTTTCGTGATTGTAATACCAAAGACATGGACTGACGCTTTTTCAGATCCCAGGTAGCGCAGGTGCCGCTTAAAGACCCTCCCACGCGCTCTAACTTGGATTGTAATCTCAGCGAGCTTTTGGAGGCTTATGAGGCAAGTCACGTAGTCAAGCCAGAAAGATTAGTCAAAAACACATTTGCTGTTGAGAGATCTTAGATGAAAGGGAGAACTTCATCAAAGGCATCGAGACTGCCAGTATCACCAGGAACGTTTCTCAAGGAAGAGTCTACTCGCAGCTCTCAGAAGGATTTCTGGAACGATTAGTGACATATCAGCAGAAGAGATTTCTTCGAAGGGTGTTCCGATTGCGAGGCGTGAAGTATAGGCAGATGGAATGAGGACACATGAGTCTGGCTCCTAATAAAGGAGCGTCTCTTCGCAAAGGTGGATTGCTAGGTATTCATTTGTCCAGTATCTATTGTGATCCTAAGCTTCGAAAACGTAAGCGTCGACAGCTCGACGACATTTCAAGCGACCAGGCGGCTTCGCGGACGATCCGCGAGCGGTGGAATACAGCAGATCATAAGACGCAAAGTGAAATCACTTGCAGGTGGTACGAGTGACTTGTGAATGTTGCGGCCGTAAACCAAAGATCGAAGTCAAGAATATCGAACATTGTAGGAAGCATCAATATAGGAATTCGGGGCGAGACCAGCAAGGTCGTGGACAAACTCCCACAATAAAGGCCCCCCAGTGAAGGTGCTTACCGGCAGATCGCTGATTACTAGGGAATTTTTCAAGAAAGCAATTGATATCTCAAGCAGTTGGGGAGTCCTAAAGTCATTCCATACGTCATACCGGTAAGTCTAGTGGATTGTGAACTCACGTGCATAAAGTAATACACGGATTGGATCTCTTAGGTTCATATTGGTGTGATTTCTTAGTTCGCGGTATGATGCAGATTCCCGATTTCTGGTGCTTCCATTCTCAATCTTTCCCAAACACTACAACCTGTTGACTCTGAATGGCAAATACACTTCGACTCCGCTTGCTGCATCAACATGAATCTCATTCAAAAGGCAGTCCCATCTGGGACTGCCTTACAAGCCTTCTGGCACCAGATGCGGCCCTTGATCTTTGTGATCCTGGCCATGCTCTTTGGTACAGTGATGACCGTTATTGCGAAACTCCTTGAGACCAGCAATGAAGATGACTCTGCAATGAGCCCTTCCCAAGTAAGCGTCTGCCGGATCAGAATGCTTAACAAACTAACGGGAGTTGATCATTTTCGCGCGATTCCTCGTCACTTCGATCGTGAGCCATGTTTACATGGCCATTTCGAAAGTACAGCATGCCCCATTTGGGCCCGAAACAATTCGGTGGGACCTCGTTGGAAGGGGTGTTGCGGGCTTCATCGGAGTCTACGGTCTTTTCTGTATGGTGGTATCAATGGATTGCAGCACGTTCAGAGTCGCTAACGTTGCGAACAGATTCTGTCAAATATCTTCCAACCACGGTAGCCACGGTCTTCACCTTTCTGACACCGATCATTGGCCCCTGGCTTTCGTTCTTCTACATTGGTGATCCGTTCCCACTCCATGAACAGCTTGCTGGGGCTTCCTCCTTGATTGGTGTCTTCATCGTAGCCTTCGGTGAGACAGGAGCTACTCAAGAACCTCCGGCGACCAACTTCACGCTGTCAGGCCCTACAAATAGCACCTGCGAACTGCATCCGGACGACGCTTCGTGCCAGCTTGCCATGGTCCCCAATGGCCGAGTTCTCGCCATGGCCATTGCTCTCTTCGGCGTCCTTGGCGCCGCTGTCGCCTACACCCTCATACGAAAGATCGGCAACCGAGCCCACTCACTCATCATCGTCAATTACCTATCCGACATGGCCACCGTGTTGTCCTTCGTCATCCTGCTCTTGAGCAAAGGGATCCAGCTACCTTCTTCGATCTCACAGGGGTTCTGTTTAGTCGCCTTAGGCCTTTGCGGGTTTACCAGCCAGTTCCTCCTCACTATGGGGTTTCAAGAAGCTGAAACTAGTGCCGCTGCGCTAATGATCTATACACAATTACTATTTGCCATGGCATTCGACTGGCTCTTGTGGCGAACCTTTCCTGGCTGGTCAGAGTGGCTCGGGTGTTGTATTATCATTGGAAGCGCTGCCTTTGTTGCCATCAAGAGAACGAGGACTATGATTCTGGTTGCGGAGCCAGACAAAGCGGATGATGAGGTGGAAGAGCACTTGATGAACGATTTTGGAGCCAGTAACTCTGAGGGATTTGACACTACGAGACGTCACAGCACGACGAGGCGTTCTCATTCCGAGTAATCCCAAATCCAATTGTCGCTCCAGGAAATGTACCGCTCTTACATGGGTCAGGGCTGGATATGCTAAAGCAAACGTTCAGATGATAGACTTTATGCTGCCATTGGCAAGCACTAATGACTAATATGTAATCAAAGCCAGAAAATCCTGCGGTAACCCTGTCGCAATTGCTCTAAACAGCAATCCTGAACTCGACCTTCTCTTCCAGTCCATACAGAACCCTCGCATCTCTAATCCAATGATACAGGCACGATCCACAGCCACTCATGGCCCCAAAATCATTCAACTCAATCAGCATCACGCCACCCTTCCCATCCTCACAAACACCAAACGTGAACCCCTCCTTCCTCCTCATACTCTCCGTCATACTCTCACTCGCCAGCAGCCTCCCATAAACCTCCTCCGCACCCCTCCACACCCTCTCCGCAATCCACTTCTGCTCCTCCACCCCCTTCTCCGCATGCACCCACGGCTCATGCTACCGATACTGACTCACCGCCGCTATCCTCCCCCTATCCGGTGGGCAAAAGACGCGATACTCCAGACTCGTCTTCATGCCCTTGTTCCATGGAAAAAGGTACACATAAACAGCCACATCCTCATCCTGCGCCCGCAGCGACCATATCCCCTGACACGCCCTCGCCGATGTCGCCAGCCGTGTCCAAAGCTGCTCCACAGAGGTCACAGCCCTCCGCCCTCCATCCGCCGCATCCTTCAGACTACAAGTATCCAGCCGCGCGAAATACTTTCCCCCTGCGAAAAGCTCCGAGAGCGGTAAACCCCGGGTGGTGGCGCGCGGGAAGCATTCGTCGAGGTCCTCGGCGTCGCTGGCGTTCATCCTGCCCATGTAGATGCCGACTTTGAAGGCGGAGGTTAGGAGCGCGAGGAAAGGGCCTGAGGGGCGGATCAGGTGCACGGAGGAGGGGGGGAGGCCTTGGGTGCCGGTTATGATGGGGAGCCAGGGGGAGAGGAGGATCCAGGGTTGGATTGATGAGGGCGGTTGGTGAGTAAGGTGGGGGAGAGCGGTGGAGATTTCGGTGGAGGTGTGGTGGTTAGTGTTATAAAGAGTTTGCTCGCGACCGGTAGTGGAGGCGATGGCAAAGGCGTCGGAGATAGCCCTGTAGGGGAGGATGGAGAGGTTCATGATGGTGGTGGGACTGAGCAAGTACTCCTTGAGGGACTGCCGAGAGCTTTACAGCAGCGCCTGGGATTTGTATACTTCTTCAAAAAGAGAGAAGGGTAGTGCTATATCAGCGACTTGACGTGTTTTTACTTGAGCTCTAGGACATTCAGCTGCAGGTCTAATGATATCTTCTTGGAGTGAAAGGAATGAGTCACACGCAAAAGTACGGAACAAAGGGCAAATTTGAGTTCAAATGTAGCAACCTAACTTTTATCACACATTAGGTCTACCATATATTTTGGGCTCCTCCTTTATAGCGATCCTCTAGATCTATCGTTACCCTCCATATGACCGTAAGGCACATAAAATTGATACACTGCACCCGTATAGGAGATGCAAGAAAAGCAGCAGACAAGGAAATATGGATATTGTTGGCCGCACCTCAACCATGGTCGAGCTTCTACCACTCCCTATGCACCGAGAAATTCTATAATAGTCCGGCCCTCTTGAAGTAGAGTACCGTACCTTACTCCGAAGGTTCAACTTTAACCAGCTTAAGAAAAGAGGATACCTCTCACGGTTCCAACATGGATCCTGACCGAGTCCCGGATGCACAGCTACCCGGCCCAATGTGCAACTCTTTGCATTCACGGGTAGTGCTGAATATCAACTCCTGGTATCAACGGAGGCTACCCGGACTGGCTCAAAACCTATTTAATGTGCCCTAGAATTCACAGCGAAGCCCCTCATCTTTCTGCTTCGTGGTTCGTCTTGTATCTAGAACACCCTCCTAGCTAGTTAACGGTATCACTGGCCATCACCCACGCTCAGTGCCTGACAACACCCACTCCACCATTGAACCAGCGCCATTAGGAATCGAACCTAATACGAGTAATCAACCCTCTAGCCACAGCTTATGCTCCACCAAACGTCCAGGCTTAAAACTTTCGCCAACGCCAGCACGACCTTCAGATTTTATCTCATCAAGATTTATTGGCCCGCGGCGTTCTCTAACGTTTTCCAGCCATAAACAACGTGCCCTTTCGGGCGACATCCTAATCAGCAGGAAATACTCAAAGTACATCGAAAATACACCTAAAGATGGCATACACTCCGCCGAAGAGCCTTGGTGATCTACCTCTAGAGCTCGTAGAGCGGATCATCGATGTCCTTGACGCAAGAGAGACACCCTCGACTCGAGCATTGCGGCAACAGTCGTCATCTGCTATTACCCATACAGATATTCCACCACTCAAATGCCTCTCACGGACGTGTCATTCTTTGCGAAGTTTGATCATGGATAGGCTCTTCCAGACCGCCGTCTTGAATGTTGATGTTCAGCTGAATAGGAAGATGCGTCTTCATTGGAACTCGGAGCTGTCTGCATTTCAGGATTTCCTTGCCAGGTACAAGCTTTCACGTCACTTGCGGAGTCTCGTAGTGCAATTTATCGTGCAAACGCCAATATGTCGCAAGATTGATCTCAATAAGGGGTTCGCTAGACATATCTGCTCTACGATCATGCACCTACACAAGCCGGAAACATTGACAGTCATAATTCCACCATCTCTCATGCCATACCTCGTATCACATGGATATCCGGGACTTGCGGACGAAGACGCTTGGATTTCCAATGCTCCACCGCATGTATTAACCTGTACACGTTCTGCTGAGTCTCCCATAATGCAGACGGATGTTAATCTGCACCCTCATCTTGGTCTTTAAAAGGACTGCTATTCCTCGATCACACTGAGTGAAGCTTCGACCGGGATCTATGGTCCGCACCAATACTACCGGCAAAATCCACCTTCGCTGTTCGGCTCAAGGCTATTTCAACTTTTGATCAAACGTGACTGGCACTGTTGGCTCCGGGAATTCGGATACATCGCTATATTCCCGATTACTCTTCACGTGCATAAGATATTTGGGATCCTCCGTGACCTACATTGTCTGGAGGTTCTCGTCGTTCAATTTGCGCCCACAAAGGCCAACACTATCTTCTCGGACACTCCGCGGATTGGTAGACGCCGTATCTCCGACTTTGGGGATTTCACCAAGTGTTACCGGGAAGCTCTGCAATTTGTACGCGAGATGAGCCTTTCCCATCGCTTGAAGTTGTTTAGATCGCTGGACTGGCGAAATTATGCAGGAACGATCAAGCCAGACGTAGAAGTATACCTGCAGGACTGGACTTTAAGTGGTGACAGTTGGAGAAAACCAATAAGGGAGGATGAGACAGATGTAGGAGCCATGAGTTCCTTTGACTGATCCACGGAATGGCGAAGTAGATCTCGTCGAGGGAATACGAACAGCTATTCAGAGACTTCAGATTAAGTCTCTATATGGTTGGTACCGCAACCGAGTGAGCTGATGTTACCTCGAGTTTGACACCCCTCGTGCTGGAGGTTTCGAGCCTTCACGATATCTTTCCAAGGACAAGAACGTCATCCTCGGCATCATCACGTCGAAGTTCCCAAAGCTTGGGAACATAGACAAGATGCATAGCAGAGTTTTCCAGGCGGCCAATGTGGTTGCAAAGGGCAACAAGGAGACGCAGGAAGAAGCCTTGCAGAGAATGAGCATAAGTCCGCAGTATGGGTTGCGAGTCATTTAGGTGGTGATTCTCTGAACTAATCGGATATGGTCGAGGAGCTGCAGCTAGTGAGGAAGCTGGCGGATGACATCTGGCCGAATGAGCCATAGGTGATTAGTGGCCGTATTCCTGCAAAAGGCGTAGAGCCCATAGACCATACTAGCTTAAGCCAAATTCCAGAGGCGAAGACCCGAAAGTGATAGTAGATATATCCACAGAATTAGCATCATTACGCTTGTACTCAAGAACGTTACAAGCATAGAATGGATACATCAAAGGCAATATGATGATATGCCAACGTGTGAAGGTTGATGTCTATAGCGGTCGTCGAGAAAATCACGAACCATCCCATCGCACATTGAGAGTTGATTTGCTGCATGTACCACGTTCGGCGCGGCTTTTTTTTTCAATATATACACCTATATAGAGGACTACAAAAAAGTTTTCCCCCTTTCACTTCTAGCTGCCAAGCTGAGCAGGGTACCGCTCTAACCTGAGCCGAGCCTGAGCATTCCTGAGCAGGGCTGAGCACCGGCTGAGTCGGCCTGAGCATGCCCTGAGCGCACTCTGAGCGATGTGGGCAGTGCAGGGGCGCAGCAGGTGAGAGCCTGAATTGGCAGCCTGGTACTCGGCTATAACTGCTCACGTTAATTTCTGTCAAGGCTGTTTGTTGCCTTTACCGCTTTCACAACGGTTGTCGCCCCTTGGCCTTATTTTTAGATCTTCGACCCTATCTTCTGGCAAGATGCTTTTGATCAACTTTCGCATTTCTTGATTTATTACTATCAAAATCTCACGTTTGATAGAGTGAACTTTGCGCTTTTAACAGCACATTTTTGATAGAGTCTAAATCGACAATAAAAAAGTTATTTGATTGCAAAGTTTTTGTATTTCGAAGCATATCTTAAAATCAAAGATCGACTTGAATTTCTTAAAGTACTAATATATGTTAACGAACTTTGCAATTTCTATAGCTCTAGCAATTTGTAATTAAAACTTATAATTAAAGCAATTTTAGAAAACGCATAGTGTCTAGAGTAATAATTGATTAATTTTATATATTTTAATAGCGAAATGCGAAAGTTGATCAAAATTATCTTGCTAGAAGTTGAGATCAAGAATCTAAAAATAAGATTAAGGAACAACAATTATTGTAAAAGCACTAACTAACTATGTCTTCAATTGCTTAGACTTAGTCGCGCATTCTTAATTGCCTAAAATCAAAGCTTCGTGAGTACATAGACTCTTTATAAAACTTCTTATTCTTTCGCGCGTACTATATAAGATCAAAACTATTAAGTAAAGCTAGAAACTTCTTTAATACTTCTTTTCTCGATTCGAAGCTTTGAATACGCAATAACATCGAATACATAATCTTTAGTCAAACACGCAAAATAGAGTAATATCTTGAAATATCTTGACAACTCTGCTATATCTTTTCTCTTAATTCGAACTTTAGTTACTATATAACTCGACTACTTTTGTAAAAAATGCTCTATCTTAAGTGAATTGCTCTTCTTATTATAGTATACTCTACTATAATAGTTACGTTTGTTGTTGTTATTTGCGTAATTAACTTCTCTAGATTCGCAATATCTATAAGTAAATTGCTAATTAAATTAAAGGAAAAACACTTATCTTATAACTATTTTGATAGTATTATTCGACAAAGATTTCTTTGTTAGTGCATTTTGTATAGTCTTAACAAAGTTATCTTTACTAACTTGCACAACAATTGCTAATCTTGTTCAACTTTAAGTTATTGTTGTTGCGAAAAGTCTTACAACTTAATTATTCTTTGTAATTGTCTTCTTCAAGTCTACTTTCTAAATAATTTTGTTAATTAACATAATAGGACAAAGCAAAGTTTCTAAAGCTTAGTCTCTAAACATTCGCATTTAATAAATTCTAACTTTAGTTCTAGATATATCTAGATTTATTATAACAAAAGTTGCAGTTTTCTATTACTAATATTTAGACTTTGTGCAAGATCAGGATTAGAGCTAATAAATCTTGCATTATCTACACGAATCTAGAGATTCAAGTTAAGCTTTGCAAGAGATAATCTTAATATTTCTTAATATTGCGTTTATAAATGCGTCTATTCTATATAATAATTATAATTTGTCTACGTAAGATGCGCACACATTCTCTTAATTTATTAGATTTGTTTCAAAAATAAAGTTTGTTCGAATTAACAAAATTTAATGTTTAAAGCAAAAAACGTAATAGTTTAGATAATTACTAGTCGTACATCACTTTACTTTTCTTGCACATTATCTTTACTTTGCTTGCATATCACTCTCTCGCACTAAGTTTAATTGAATAATTTTTAGAATTTATTAACGCGTCTATTGTTTATATCGTCGTCGTCGTCGTTATTTATCTTCGCTATTTGCATTATCTACATTACTATCTACTTATTAATAATAATTATAAAGCTTCAATTATTGCCTAATGTCTATTACGAAAGAACATTTATCAATTTGTTTGTTTTGAAGCTTAATAAACATACAACGACGCAAGACTATACGATAGTCAAAGATCGCAACAAGATTAATAAGCAAAATGTTCGCATAAAATATTAAATACATTGCGATCGCAATGTTACGATAATTGTACTTTTCTTACTTAATAGAATATTTCTTAACAATTATGTCTATATTTAGATCTAAAGAACTTTTCTTCTTCTAGCTAGCAATTCAATTCTTTTTATTATTAATGTTCTTCTTGCAATGCGAGAATCGCATTATTTGATGTCTTCAAAGAGTTATTTAATAATCAATTTCTATATTAATTGCAATTAGAGGAAAATTATCTTATTAAAGAGAAATTATCTTATTATTATTTCTGCTTCTTAGAAGTCTATTTTATTATATTGTAAAGTTTGTTTTTTTATTGCAAAAATTGTCTATTAAAAAGAGAATATCTTATTAATATTTCGTATTAATAGAAGTCTACTTTACAAACAAATATTACGACTTTTCTTGTTAGCAATTTTGATGTTATTGTTAAAATTGTCGAATAAGATTATCGAACTTGCGTAAAAGCTAAACGATTATGTAATAAAAATAAACGAATTATTGTCGAAATAGTTCAAAAAGTTTTTGTCTATCTTGCAAAGTATATTGAACAATATTTTCAAGTTAATAATTATCTATAAAGCGATTAGAACTAGTGTGATCGTTGGGTCGAGTCGAACACTTTTTTCTCAACCCGACCCACCCTCTTGGGCCCCGTAGGGTTGGGCCAGGGTTAAGGCGCGAACCCGACCCCAGGGTCGGGTTTCGTCGGGCCAATGCCAAGAACCCAAGCTAACTTC
>JAABUO010000757.1_pt1 | contig 52209 bp, 51 predicted proteins | sample 5559291 | NCBI WGS metagenome assembly JAABUO01 (sample SAMN10711878, study PRJNA513372) | rock metagenome | isolation source: Antarctica rocks | place: Antarctica: Victoria Land, Finger Mt sud | reverse complement strand
TCTTGCGTGACGGCAGCAGCGGCATCTCCAAGCTCCTGGAGCAGGGCGGCGCCGGCGGCGGGGACGGCGGCGCGGGCACCCCGGCACAGCAGCAGGCGCAGGCCCGGGCGCTCGTGCAGGGCGGTGGTGGCGGCGCCACCTTGCGGGGGCAGGCCGGCAGCTCGGGCACCACGCCGCGGCAGCAGCAGCCCGCGGTGGGGTACCAGGAGGGCGGTGGCGGCGGGTCCGCCGGCGGCGGTGGTGCCAGCGGCGGCTCCGGCAGCGGGCCCGTGCGCGGGCCGGGCGGCGGCACCGGCACGCAGGTGCTGCCCGGCGACGGCGCTGATGGCACCGGCGCGGTGACCACCACGCCCCCGCCGAAGCGGGTCACCCCCCCGGTCCGCGCCACCGCTCGCCCGCGCACCGGTCACGCGCTGCCGCCGGTGGCGCTCGGGCTGCTCCTGCTCGCGCTGGCGGCCCTGGGTGTGCTCGTGCTGCGCCGGCTGCTCAGGCGCCGCGTGACGGCGGTCGCCCCGACGGCGGTGGCCGGGATGTCCGCCGACGACGCCGACGCCCTCGCTGCGCGTGCGGCAGCCGCCGCCGACCACGACACCGCGCTGCGCTGGACCTTCGTCGCCGGCCTGCTCCGCCTCGACCGGGCCGGCGTCCTGCCCTACGACCCGTGCCGGCCGACCGCGCGGGTCGCGCGCCGGCTCGCGCGTGCCGGTCGCGGGGCGCAGCGCGGCTTCACCGAGCTGGCCGGGGGCTTCGACGCGGTGGCCTACGGCGGCCGGCACGCCAGCGCCGGCGATGTGCGCCAGGCCAGGGCCGGCTGGGACGCGCTGCTGGCCGCGGTCCGCCCGTGACCTCGACCCCGGCGCGCCGGGGGGTGCTCGCGGTGGCGCTGGCCGTGGTCGCGCTGGTGGTCCTCGGGCAGCTGGCGGTGCGGCTGTCGAGCGCCTTCTCCGACGGGCCGCGGGGGCCGGCGGGGTCGTCGTACGCGACCGGGGAGGGGGGTCTGTCCCGCTACCGCGATCTCCTGCGCCATGACGGGTACGACGTGCAGCGCCGGCGCCAGGCGCTCGACGTGGACACCCCGCTCGACCCGGCCCGCGACACCGTCGTCGTGCTCGACGCCCCGCAGCTGCTGCCCAGCGAAGGTACCGCCCTGCAGCGTTTCCTGGTGTCGGGCGGCCGGGCTGTGCTGGGCGGGCGCGACCCGGGTCGCTGGCTGGCCTCGGCAGTGCCCGACCCACCGACCTGGCAGCGCGGGGGGAACCCCTCCTGCCACAGCGTCGTCCCGGTCCCCGAGACGCGCGGCGTGACAGACGTGGTCCTCACCAGCAGCGGGTCCTTCGGCTCGGTCGGCTCCTCGCTGCCGATCCTCGCCTGCGGCGGCCGGGTCAGTGCCACCGTCGCCGCGGTCGGCGGTGCGGGTGGCCGGGTGGTCCTGCTCGGCGACTCGGGGCCGCTGCAGAACCAGTGGCTCGCCGCGCGAGAGGACGCGACGTTCGGCCTCGACCTCGCCGGTCCGGGTCGGCGGGTGGTCTTCGACGAGCAGGTGCACGGCTTCGGGGCGCCCAGCGGCCCGGCCGGGCTCCCGGCGCCGGCGCGCGCGGCGTTGGTGCTCGGGCTGCTCGCGCTGGCTGCTGCTGCCGCGGCCACGGCGACCCGGCCGCACTCCCGGCCGGCCGTAGCCGCGCCCGGCCCTCCCGGGCGCCGCGTGCTCGTCGACGCCCTCGGTGCATCCCTGGCGCGGGGCCGCCCTGAGCAGGTCGCCGTACCGGTCCAGCGGGCGGCCCGCTCCGCGTTGGCCGAGCGCGCGGGTGTCGGGTGGGACGGCAGCGACGACGCGCTGCGGGCGGCCGGGCGGCGGGCCGGACTGGACGCCGAGGACGTCGAGGCGGTGCTGGCGCCCGGCGCCGACCGGCCGGGTCTGCTGCGCGCGGGCCGGGCCCTCGCCGTACTGTCCGGACCGTGACCCGACCCGCGCGCGCGAGGGCGGTGCAGGCCGATCCGGTGGCGCTGCTCGACCGCGTGCAGGAGGAGGTGGCCCGGGTCGTCGTGGGTCAGGAGGACGCGGTCGAGCGGCTCCTCGGCGCGGTGCTCGTCGGCGGCCACGCGCTGCTCGAGGGTGTGCCTGGCGTGGCCAAGACGCTGCTCGCGCAGGCCTTCTCGCGCACGCTCGGGCTGTCCTTCCGGCGTGTGCAGTTCACCCCGGACATGCTGCCGAGCGACCTCACCGGCAGCGTCGTGCTGCGCCGCGGTGACCTGGAGTTCTCGCCCGGGCCGATCTTCGCCGGCGTGGTGCTCGGCGACGAGATCAACCGCACTCCGCCGAAGACACAGGCGGCGCTGCTCGAGGCCATGCAGGAGGGCACGGTCACCGTCGACGGCACGACGCACCCGCTGCCCGACCCCTTCCTCGTGATCGCGACGCAGAACCCGCTGGAGTTCGAGGGCACCTACCCCTTGCCCGAGGCGCAGCTCGACCGCTTCCACGTGCGCATCACCGTCGACTACCCGAGCGAGGACGACGAGCTGGCGCTGCTGCGGCTGCGTCACCGCGGGGTGACGCCGGCGACGCTGGACGACGTGCAGGTCGTGGCGACGCCGGGAGCGCTGCGCGCGGTGACCGCGGTGGTCGAGACGACGCTGGTGACCGAGGAGGTCCTCGGTTACGTGGTCGGCGTCGTGCGGGCGACCCGAGACCTCGCCGGCCTCCAGGTGGGGGCGTCGCCCCGCGCGGGGGTGCACCTGCTCGCCGCGGCGAAGGCATCGGCGCGGCTGGCAGGGCGTGACTTCGCCACCCCTGACGACGTGGCCGGCGCCGTACCCACCGTGCTCGCGCACCGGCTGGTCCGCACCCCGGAGGCCGAGCTCGAGCGGGTCAGCGCGGAGACGCTGCTCGACCGCGCGGTCGGCCGCGTCCCCGTACCCCGCTGAGCGTGCCGGCGCCCACCCGCCGGTCCGCGGCGCTGCTCGCCGTGCTGGCGGTCCTGGCGCTCGCCCTGCCGGTGACGGTGAGCGCGGTGCTGGCGCTGCTGCTGCTGCTCGCCACCGCGGTGGACGTGTCCTCCGCCCGCGCCGCGCACGCCGTCGGCGGTCCGGGTCGTGAGGTGCCCGCGGTGCTGCCGCGGGGCGCGCGCGTCACGGTCGCTGTCACCGGGCTGCACCTGGGTGACGAGGTGGCCCAGCCGGCGGTGCCGGGGCTGCACGCCGGCCCGGTGCTGCCCGGCAGCGGGGCGTGGGAGCTGGTCGCCGAGCGTCGCGGCGCGCACGTCCTGCCGCCGCTGACCCTGCGCCGCAGCGGCCGGTGGGGGCTCGCGTCGTGGACGGCGCCGGTGGGTGCCCCGGCCGCGCTCACCGTCTACCCCGACCTCCCGGCGGCACGGCGGGCGGCGCTCACCGCCCGCACGCTGCGCCGCGCCGCGCCAGGGGAGGGCGTCCGCGGTCCGGTTGGGCGGGGGAGCGAGTTCGAGGCGCTGCGTGACTACGTGCCCGGTGACGACGTGCGCCTGGTCAACTGGCGCGCGACCGCCCGACGAGACCGCCCGACGAGCAACGTCTTCCGGGTCGAGCAGAGCCGTCGGCTGCTGCTGGCGGTCGACTGCGGACGCCTCATGGGGGCACCGCTGCTGCCCGGGCTGAGCCGGCTCGACGCCGCCGTCGACGCGGCCGCGGCCCTGGCTCTGACGGCCACCGAGCTCGGTGACCGGGTGGGCATGGTGGGCTTCGCGGCGGACCTGCGGGCGGCGGCTCGGGTCGCGCAACGCGGTGCCGACGATGTGCTCAGAGCGCTCGCCGGGCTCACGGCGGAGTCGGTCGACAGCGACCTCGAGCTGGTGCTGCGCGCCCTGCCTCGCGGTCAGCGCACCGCCGTGGTGGTGCTCACCGACCTGCTCGACGAGAGCGCCGCTCGCGGTCTGCTCACCACTTTGCCGCCGCTCGCGGCCCGCGAGGCCCTGCTGGTGGTCTCGGCACTCGACCCGGGTCTGCGCGCGGTGCTCGCGACGACCCCGACCGACGTCGCCGCGGCCGCGCGGCAGGCGGCCGCGGCCGACCTCGCCGAGGCCCGGTTGCGTTCGCGCACGCTGCTGCGCCGCGCCGGGGTGACGGTGGTCGAGGCGCTGCCCGCCGACCTGTCCGCGACAGCGGTGCGCGCCTACCTCACCCGCGCGCGGTGACCGATCGGCTGGCCAGCCCCAGCGCACTGAGCACGACCAAGGTCACCGGCCACCCGACGGCCGCCCCCCGCGCGAGGCCGCTGCCCGCGGCGACGGCCCCGAGCACCGCGGCGACGGCGAGCAGGGCGGCGGAGAGCACCACCCCGCCGGCGGCCGGCCGGGCCTGAGCGGTCAGCGGGGTCCTCGCGATCACCGCTCGACCCAGCGACAACCCCTGCCCGGCAGCGACGACCACGGCGACGAGCTGCAGCAGGCCTCCTGCCCCGAGGGCTTGGCCGAGCCCGTCCAGGGCCTGCCCACTGGTCACCGCGGGCAGGCCCAGCGGCGACCCGCCCTGCAGGGCCAGCCCCACCGGCACCCCGAGCTCCAGGGCCAACCCGACGAGGACGACCACGGTGCCGAGGCCGGCGGTGACCCCGAGCGCGGTCGCCAGCACGGCGGTGAGGGCGGCCTGCCCGGCGGTCCACGCGTGCGTGGTGTACGGGACGCCACGCGGCAGACCGGCGGGGATCGGGGGCCCGTCGGCGCCGCGCCGCAGGGCCGCTGGGAGCGTGCGGGCCGCCGCGAGCGGGTCAGCGAGGGCAAAGGCCGCGGTCAGCCCGAGGGCCAGCAGCAGGAGCGAAGCGGCGGCGAGCTGCGCCGGTGCGGCCGCGCGGAGCAGGGCGGGCAGAGCCGGGCGCAGCCGGCGCAGGGTGTCGCGGAGGGCGGCTGCGGTCGGCGCGCGGGGCCGGGCGAGCACCACGTCGCGGGCGTGCGCGACGAGCGCCTCGAGGGCGGCCGCCGCGGGGTGCCCGGGGTAACGGCGGCGCACCAGCTCGAGGTCGGCGGCGCTCGCGCGGTAGAGCTCCGCCAGGCGCAGCTGCCGGGTCGCCGAGAGCCGCCCCAGGGAGGCCACCCGCAGCAGCGCGTCGAGCTCGGCCCACGTGCCGGAGCGGGCCGCGAGGAAGCCGTCGACGCTCGGCAGGCTCACGCCTCCGACCGTACGGTGAGCCGGTGGCCCAGGAGGCGATCGACGGCCGGTTGGTCCTGACCACGCCGGAGGGCGTGCTGCTCCGCCTGCCGCTGGCCGGGCCGGGCTCCAGGGCCGTCGCGGCCCTCGTCGACACGCTCATCGCCGGGTTGCTGCTGACGGTGCTCGCCGTGACCGGGGTGGGCGTGGTTGCGGCGCCGCGCGACGGCTGGCGCCCCACCGACATCGGCTGGCTCGACGCGGTTGTGCGAGGCGGCGCCCGGCTCGCCCTGCCGCTGGTGGTCCTGGCGCTGGTCGTCCCGCTCGTGGGGGAGCTCCTCGGGCGCGGCCGGTCCCTGGGCGGGTTGGTCGCTGGGGTGCGCGTCGTGCAGCTCGACGGCACACCCGCTCCCGCGGCGTCGCTCGTCGTCCGGGGGGTCCTCCGGGTCGTCGACGGCCTCCCGGGCACCGGCGCGGTCGGTCTGCTCGCCATGACCCTGAGCCCGCTCGGGCAGACGCTGGCTGACCGGGCCGTTGGCACCGTCGTGGTGCGGGTGCCGCCGCCCGTCACCGCTGCCACGGCGAGCGCGTCGCTGGTGGCGTGGAGCTCGGTCGGGCCGCCGACCGCGCAGGGCCTGCCGGCCGGTGTCGGCTTCGACGTCGGTCACTGGGGCGTCGACCGGCTCGGGCCGGGGCAGCGCGAGCTCCTGCAGGCCTTCTGCGCGCGGCGGTGGACCCTCGCCCCCGGCGTGCGGGCGAGCTTCGCTGCCTGGCTGGCCGCCACGCTGCACGAGCAGGTGACCGGCGTACCCGCCGGCCTCGGGGACGAGGTCTTCCTCGACGGTCTGCTGCTGCGGGTCACGACGGGCTGAGCGCTGCACCAGCGCGCTCGTCGACGCCCGCCCTGGTCCGCACCAGGAGCACGGAGCGGGCTGGTGAGACCGATGGCACGGGTGCCTCAGCCGTCGGGTCGTCGGCGGTGGTGTCGAGCACCACCAGCTCCGGTTGCGGCCACGGGGCCGGCGGCCAGCGGACCGGCGCGTCGCGCGCGGTCGGGTTCAGCGCCAGCAGGTACGACGGGCCGTCACCCCCCGACGCCAGGCTGATGACCACGCACCCGTCCACCGGTGCCGCCCAGTCGTCCTCGGTCATCACCGCACCGTCGAAGCGGAACCAGCCCACGTCGGCGGGCGCCCCGGTGACGGCGCCCCCGGTCGCGAACCGGTGGGGCCGCAGCACCGGTGAGCTGCGCCGCAGGCCGGTGAGCGCGCGGACGAGCGGCACCAGGAGCGGGTCGGCACCGGCCGGGTCGCGCTCGCCGGCGTCCGGTGACCAGTCGAGCCAGGTCACCTCACCGTCCTGGCAGTAGGCGTTGTTGTTGCCGGCCTGCGTGCGACCCAGCTCGTCCCCGGCGAGCAGCATGGGCGTGCCGGCCGACAGCAGCAGCGTGGCGAGCAGGGCGCGCCGCAACCGCCGCCGGGCCGCGAGCACGGTCGCGTCGCCGGTGGGTCCCTCGACGCCGACGTTGGAGCTGCGGTTGTCGTCCGTACCGTCCCGGCCGTCCTCCCCGTTGGCCTCGTTGTGCTTGCCGGAGTAAGAGACCAGGTCGGCGAGGGTGAAGCCGTCGTGCGCGGTGACGAAGCCGGTGCCGCCCGCCGGCCCGCGTCCTGCGTAGAGGTCGGCGGAGCCGGTCAGCCGCTGGCCGAGGTTGCGCAGCTCGCCGCGGGCACCGTGCGTGCCGCCCAGCCAGTACGAGCGCAGCGTGTCCCGCAGCGGCCCGTTCCACTCGGCCCACGGGTGCGGGAAGCCGCCCACCTGGTATCCCCCCGGCCCGAGGTCCCACGGCTCGGCGACCAGGTCGACCGTGCTGAGCACCGGGTCCTGCGCCACCGCGAGCAGGAAGGCGCTGCCGCGGTCGAAGCCGTCGGCGGAGCGGGAGAGCGCGGTCGCGAGGTCGAAGCGGAAGCCGTCGACGTGCACCTGCTCCACCCACCAGCGCAGCGAGTCAAGGACCAGCTGCAGCGCGGCGGGGCGCCTGGTGTCGAGGGTGTTGCCGCAGCCGGTGACGTCGATGTAGCGCCCGCCGTCCGTGCGGTACCACGCGCCGTCGCCGAGCCCGCGCAGCGACAGCGTGGGCCCGTCGGCGCCCCCCTCGGCGGTGTGGTTGTAGACGACGTCGAGCATGACCTGCAGCCCGGCCCGGTGCAGCGCGCGCACCATCGCCTTGATGTCGTGCACCTGACCGCCCCGGCTGCCCCGGCTGCTGTACCCCGCGTGGGGGGCGAGCCAGCCGAGCGTGTTGTACCCCCACGCGTTGACCATCCCGCGGCGCAGGAGGTGGCGCTCGCTGACGAAGTGGTGCACCGGGAGCAGCTCCACCGTCGTCACCCCGAGGCTGGTCAGGTGCTCCGTCACGGCCGGGTGGGCCAGGCCGGCGTAGGTGCCGCGCAGCTCCGGCGGCACGTCGGGGTGCCGCATGGTGGCCTGTCGCACGTGTACTTCGTACCGGACTGCTTGCGCGGCAGGGACATCCGGGCGGGGGTCGGCGCCCCACGGGAAGGCGTCGTCGGTGACGACGGCGACGGGCACCCGCCCCAGCGTGTCCGACCCGCGGGTCTGCAGCGACGGGTGGTCGCCGAGCTCACCGGTGATGGCATGGGAGTACGGGTCGAGCAGCAGCTTGGCCGGGTCGAAGCGCTGCCCCTGCGCCGGGTCCCACGGGCCGGCGGCGCGCAACCCGTACCGCTGCCCTGGGCCGACCCCGTCCACGCGGGCCACCCAGAGGTCGCCGGGGCGCTCCACCAGGGGGAGCCGCTCCTCGCTGAGCCGGCCACGTGGCGCATCGGCGAGCAGGCACAGCTCGACACCGGTCGCCCCTGGGGCGCGGACGGCGACGTCGACGCCGGCGCCGTCCAGCGCACGCCGAGCCGGGTCACGACTGCTGCTCGGACATGCCGGGTCGCTCCTCTACGCGTGCCCCCCCGGGCGGTCGCCCGGCCGGGCGACCAGTGTCGCGGCGTCGCCCGCGTGCGGTGCGTGATCCGGGGCCCGGCGCGCCCGCGCCGCCCGGTTAGCCTCGCGCGGTGCCTGGACCCGAGCTGCGACACCTGAGCCTGGAGGTGGCCGGCTCCGGCGTCGCGACGCTGCGCATCGACCGGCCGCCGATGAACGCCCTCTCGGCGGAGGTGCAGGACGAGCTCGTCCTCGCCGCCGCTGAGCTCACCGAGCGCACCGACGTGCGCGCCGTCGTCGTGTGGGGCGGCCCGCGCGTGCTCGCCGCCGGCGCAGACGTCAAGGAGATGGCGACCATGTCCTACGCCGACATGGTGCTGCGCGTCGACCGGTTGCAGGCCGGGCTGGGTGCCCTCGCCGCGGTGCCGAAGCCGACCGTCTGCGCCATCACGGGGTACGCGCTGGGCGGCGGCCTCGAGGTCGCGCTGGCCTGCGATGTGCGGGTGGCCGGGGACGACGCGCGGCTCGGGGTGCCGGAGATCCAGCTCGGCATCATCCCCGGCGGCGGTGGCACCCAGCGGCTCGCCCGGCTGGTCGGCCCGGCGCGCGCCAAGGACCTGTGCTTCACCGGCCGGCACGTACGCGCCGAGGAGGCGCTGCGCATCGGTCTGGTCGACGAGGTGGTGGCTCCGGACGACGTGCTGAGCGCCGCGACCGCACGCGCCGAGCGCTACGCGCAGGGGCCGGCGCTCGCGCTGCGCGCCGCGAAGGCCGCCATCGACCGGGGCATCGGGGTGCCGATCGAGGACGGGCTCGCGATCGAGCGCGACCTCTTCGCCGGCCTCTTCGCCACCGAGGACCGGGAGCGCGGGCTGACGTCCTTCCTCACCGACGGTCCGGGCAAGGCCACCTTCGTGGGGCGCTGACGTGACCAGCCTCTACGACCAGCTCAAGGACGACCCCAAGCAGGCCAACATCGTCTACCACGACTGGGAGGCCGGCACGTACGACGAGAAGTGGTCCATCAGCTACGACGAGCGGTGCAACGTCTACGCCAGGGACCGCTTCGAGACGGCGCTGCGTGGCGCGCCGGGCCCCGGGTGGGACGGCACCCCGTACCCCACCGCGCTGGAGCTGGGCTGCGGCACCGGCTTCTTCCTCGTCAACCTCGCGGTGGCCGGGGTCATCGCCCCCGACGGCGGCGCGGTCACTGACATCAGCCCCGGCATGGTCGAGGTCGCGCAGCGCAACGCGGCCGCCGCCGGCCTGCGCGTCACCGGCCGGGTGGCCGACGCGGAGTCCCTCCCGTACGACGACAACAGCTTCGACCTGGTCGTCGGACACGCTGTGCTGCACCACATCCCCGACGTGGAGCTGGCGCTGCGCGAGGTCCTGCGGGTGCTGCGCCCCGGCGGGCGCTTCGTCTTCGCCGGCGAGCCGACGCGCTACGGCGACGTCGTGGCCCGCCGGCTGTCGCGGCTGACCTGGTGGGCCACCCAGCAGGTCACCCGGCTGCCCGCGCTGCGGGGTTGGGTCCGCCCGCCGGCGGAGCTGCAGGCGAGCAGCGAGGCGGCGGCGCTCGAGTCGCTCGTGGACCTGCACACCTTCCCGCCGCGCCACCTCGAGCGGCTGGCCTTGCGCGCCGGCGCCGTCGACGTGGCGGTGCGCACCGAGGAGCTGACCGCAGCGTGGTTCGGCTGGCCGGTGCGCACCTTCGAGGCAGCGGTGCCGCCGGGCCGGCTGGGCTGGCGGTGGGCGATGTTCGCGTACCGGTCGTGGCAGCGGCTGTCCGCCCTCGACGCCAAGGTCCTGGAGCGGGTGGTGCCGGCCGGGCTGTTCTACAACGCAGTCATCACCGGCCTGAAGCCGTGAGCACCCCGCTCGACGCGGTGGGTGCCGGCTGCCGCCGGGTGCGGGGGATGCCACGACGCGACCCGCGGCAGTGCCGGCACCTGTCGGTCGCCTCGCTGCGCTGGGTGCTGCGCCACCGGGCTTGGACGCCCTTCTACCTGGTGCGCTACTGGCGGCTGCTCGTGCTGCGCTTGGTCAAGCCGCAGATCACCACCCGCGGCATGGTCTTCATCGGTAGGGCCGTGGACCTGCATGCGCGCAAGGGGATCGGCCGACTGGTGCTCGGTCGCTGGGTGCACATCGGGGCGGGCAACGCGCTGCGCGCACACGAGGGGACCTTCACCATCGGCGACAAGTGCGTCTTCGGTAAGGACAACACGGTCAACTGCTACCTCGAGGTCACCCTCGGGCCGGCGACGCTGCTGGCCGACTGGGTCTACATGTGCGACTTCGATCACGTCTTCAGCGACATCCACGTGCCGATCAAGGACCAGGGCATCGTGAAGTCGCCGCTGCGCTGCGCGGGGGACACCTGGTTCGCGACCAAGGTGACGGTGCTCAAGGGCGTCGACATCGGGTGGGGCTGCGTCGTCGCGGCCAACGCGGTGGTCAACAAGGACCTCCCCGCGTACGCGGTCGCGGTCGGGGTCCCGGCCCGGGTGATCCGCGACCGAGCCGCCGACCACGCCGCCGACGCCACCCGGCGGGCGGCGCTCGCCGACATCGCGCGCAAGACCGACGCGCACGCCCGGGCCGTGCTGCGGGCGCGTGCCGAGGCGCAGCCGGTCGGCGTCTGACGGACGACTGAGGGGCGCTCCGGCTGGACCGTCCCAGCCGGAGCGCCCAGCCGTCAGGCCTTCTTCTTCTTGCTGCGGGTGTCGCCGCCGCGGCTGCGCAGCGTCACCCCGCGCTCGAGCAGGATGAGCCGCACGCGACCCGCGCTCGTGGCGTAGGTCTCGGCGAGCTCGGCCAGGCTCGAGCCCTTGCCGTAGTCCTTCTCCAGGCTCTTCCCCAGCTTCTCGCGCTGGTCGGGGGTGAGCCGCTTGTTCCGCTCCACACTGATGGCTGCCATGGGTTCATCATGTACTCTTCGGCTGTGCCGTGCGTGCACGACATGCCGACCTCCGTGCTCGGCAGCTCCCGCGGGTGGCCGTCGGTGGGCCGCCGCGCGTGGCGCCGGCTGCCGAGCACCCGCCTGGCCGTGCGCCGTCAGGGCCGCTCGCCGGCGAGAAGGTTCCCGTCGCGGACGACGACGCGGAGCGAGGGCGCGGCGGCGCCGCGGCGCAGCCGGTCCTGCAGCGTGCGTTCCTCGCGCGCGGCTCGGGCGTAGACCTCGGCCGTCCGTGCGGCGACGGCGGCCCAGATGTGCTCGCTGCGCGCCCGCTGCCGCGCTGTGCGGGCGAGCCGGCCGGCGCGCACCTCGTCAGCGAGCAGACCACCGACCGCGTCCGCGAGGGCGCCCACGTCACCGGGGGGTACGCGAACCCCGTCCACCCCGTCCTCGACGAGCTCGTGCAGCCCACCGACATCGCTCACGACGAGCGGCGCACCCGCGGCCGCCGCCTCGAGCGCGACCATGCCGAAGGGCTCGTAGATGCTCGGCACCACGGCCACCGACGCACGCCCGAGCAGGGCCGCGAGCTCGGCCGTCGCCAGCCGGCCGGTGAAGCTCACCCCCCGGCCGAGGCGCAGGGAGCGGGCGAGCGCGCGCAGCTCGGCCTCGTAGGTGCCGGTGCCGGCGATGACCAGGTGCAGCCCCGGGTGGCGGCGGCGCAGCCGGGGGAGCGCGCGCAGCAGCACGTGCACGCCCTTCTCGTACTCCAGCCGGGCCGCGCAGACGAGCAGCGGTCCGTCCGGGCCGCGCGGGCCGCGACGCGACGACCACAGGGCGCTCTCGACCCCGTTCGGTACGACGTCCACGCTGTCGGGCGGGAGGTCGAAGAGGCGGGTGACCTCCCAGCGCATCGCTGCGGAGCAGGTGATCACCCGGCGCGCCTCGTAGGTGAGCCACCACTCGGTGGAGTGGATCGCGGTGGACAGCTCCGAGGTCAGCCAGCCCTGGTGCCGCCCGGCCTCGGTGGCGTGCACGGTCGCGACCAGCGGCAGCCCGAGCACGGACTTGCACGCAGCCGCGGCGTGCGCGACCAGCCAGTCGTGCGCGTGCACGACGTCGTACGGGCCGCTGGCGATGGCGGTGCGCAGCAGCGCGTGGTCGAAGGCGAGCACCCACGCCATGAGGTCGCTACGCGGCACCAGCGGTGGGTCGTCGGGCACGCGCAGCACCCGGACACCGTCGGCGGTGCGCTCCTGCGCGGGTGCGCCGGCGCCGGCCTGCGTGACCACGGTGACCTCGTGCCCAGCCTGCGCCAGCGCCGCCGAGAGGGCGCCGACGTGCCGGCCGAGCCCGCCGTAGACGACCGGGGGGTGCTCCCACGACAGCTGGAGCACCCGCACGGCCGCAGCCTAGGAGCGGTGGTGGTGCGAGCGGCGGAAGGAGACGAGGACGCCGGCCACGAAGCCGACCGCGAGCAGGATGAGGAAGATGATCCACAGCGGCGCGTCGGCGTGCCCGAAGGCGTAGTTGATCCGGGTCTGCTGCGTGTTGAGCGCGAGGAAGATGACCGCCAGCACGAGCAGCACGAGCGCGATGACGACCTTGACGGGTACGCCGGCGCGCTGCTTCGCCGGCGTCGAGGAGGAGGTGCTGGCGCTGCTGCGTGGCTCGGTCATGATCGGGGCGTGCCCTCAGCCGGTGCCCAGCACACGCGCGTCGAGGCAGGGGAGCAGCCCGCGCAGTGCCACGTCGACGTCGCTGGCGAGCCGCCCGGGCCGCCCCGCGTCGATGGCGTCGGCCAGCCGCGTCGCGCGGGCGGCTGAGCGCTCGACCCGCTCGGCGGCGTACTGCGCGGCGCCGTCATGGCTGATGATGAAGGCCCAGTCGCTGGCCGTACCGACCGCGACCTCCCGGGCGAGCGCGTCACGCTGCGGGTCGCGCACTCGCGGGTCGCCTTTGGCCACCGTGGTGAGCAGCCGCCGCTCCTGCTCCGCGTGGCTCGCGACGACCTCCCCCACGGCGTCGCCCGACCACACGTGGTGGTCCTTGCCCGCCCCCCACGACGACACGGGTACGGGGTCCAGCCGCCCCTCGACCATGCCGGTGGCGACGGCGCCGGCCAGCGTCGTCGTGCGCACACCCGCCTCGGGGAGCAGGCGCAGCACCCGCTCCAGCCACGCCGGCCCCTCATGCCAGTGGTGGCCGAAGAGCTCGGTGTCGAAGGCCGCGAGCACCAGCGGGCCCGCGCTCCCCGCGTGCTCGGCCTGCTCGTCGAGGCGCCGCGCGACAGTGGTGACGAAGTCGTGGGCATCCCGCTCCACCTGCGCCGCAGCACGTTCCGGCCGGTAGGGCCGCTTGTCCTGCGGAGCGGTGTGCCGGCTGGTGACGCGCGCGGGGCGCAGACCGCTCTCGTGGTCGTAGGTGTGGGAGTCGCGGTAGTCCCTGGCGCCGGGGTACCCGCTGCGGGGTGACCAGACGCGGTAGGCGACCTCCAGGTCGCGGGGGAGCGCGACGACGTCGGTGCCGCCGAGGCGGGTGCCGGCCCACGTCCGGCCGTGCACGGTCGGCCCGTCGATGACCAGGTGCGCGACGCCCGCGGCTGCGTGCAGATCCTCGAGGCCAGGGCGCAGCGCGCACTCCGGCGTCCAGATGCCGGCCGGCCTGGTGCCGACCCGCAGCTGCGCATCGTCGAGGCCCCACTCCAGCTGCGCCGCAGTCACTGCCGGGTCACTCAACGGCAGGAAGGTGTGCGTCGCGGGGCCGCCCAGCAGCTCGACCGCGCCGCCGTCGGAGAGCGCCCGGAGCAGCGGAGACGCGCCGTGCGCCCACCGCCGCTCGAAGTCGGTGAGGGCGGTGCGGGCCAGCCTGCCCTCGTACCCGGCGACGGCTGGTGGGTCGGGGCTCGCTGTCGCACCCTGCGCGCGCAGCAGCCAGTCGGTGAGCCAGCGGTGGTGCTCGGCGAGGCACCACGGGTCGTCCAGCTGCGCGGCCAGGACCGGCGTGACGCCGAGGGTCAGCAGGTCGCGGCGGCCCTCCTCCGCAAGGCGGTGCAGCAGCGCGACGACGGGGAGGTAGGAGGCGGAGATGGCCTGGTGCAGCCACTCCTCACCCACCGGCCAGGCGCCGTGGTGCGCCAGCCAAGGCAGGTGCGAGTGCAGGACGAGGGCGAGCGCTCCGGGCCGCGGGCTCACCGGCGCTCGGCGACGACGACCAGGTCGAGGTCGTCGTGCGCCGCGGGGCCGACCGTGAAGTCGGCCGCGGTCACCGCCTCAACTCTGGCACGCAGCTCCTCTCCCCACTGCTCCTGCGGCGCGGCGAGCTGCTCGGCCTCGATGCCCTCCAGGTGCCCGCGCGCCTGCACGCCTGCACGGTGGGTCACGGTGAAGGACGCCCCGAGCAGCGCGACGAGCTCGGCCAGCTCGAGCTCGCGGGTGTGGAAGGGGTTGCCCTTCGGGAAGGTGCGACTGTTGGGCGTGGTGATCGCGAGTACGCCGCGCGGCCGCAGCACGCGGGCGCACTCGCCGACGAAGGCCTCCTGGTCGTGCAGGTGCTCGATCGTCTGCAGGCTCGCCACCGCGTCGACGCTCCCGCTCAGCAGCGGCATCGCCTGCAGGTCAGCCCTTGCGACGGGTACGGCGTACCTCGCGCGCGCGTGGGTCGCGGCTGCCGGGTCGAGCTCGAGGGCGAGCACCCGGGCGCCGTGGGCCCGGAGCAGCTCGGTGCCGTACCCCTCACCGGCGCCGGCCTCGACGACGGTGCCGCCCAGCAGCCGCGCGAGTGCGAGGTACGCCGCCTCGTGGCGACGGAACCAGTAGTTCTCGTGGCCGATGCCCGGCAGGGTGCGCTCGCCGGTCAGGACCAGGCCGGGGGAGGTCACGGAGACGACGCCAGGACCGGGACGCGCGCCGCGGAGCTGTTGCTGTAGCCCTTCGGGTTCCACAGGCGGCGAGTCGACCCCGGCCGGCTCGCGCCGCTGCTGTCGCATACCCGAGCGGTCGGGTGGTGCTCACCGGGCACCAGGTCGAGGACGGCGCGCGAGGCGTCGACGCGCGCAACGGTCCGGTCCTCGCCGGCGTGCGCGTGACCCGAGACCTCGAGCGGGCCGGCGGTCACGGCCGCACCGGCTGCGGGCGAGGGATGTGGTCGTTCAGCGCGACGGCCGCGAGCGACCGACCGTCGCCAGGACCGGCGGCCGAGGGGCGGCCCTCGCGGGCAGCAGGCAACCCGTCGCGCGGCGGCTCGGCGTCGTACGGGTCTTCCTCGGGCCCGAGCATCTCGGCGCGCTTGTCCCACGTCATCGGTGCCCGCTCCTCTCCGTGCGTCGTCGAAGGTTAGTGCCGGCTGATGTTCAAGGCGCGGAGCGGCCTCGGCGAGCGCGACGGTGGGCACGCTCCCCACGCAATGTCCCCAGCGAGGAGGAGGGCCGGTCTGTGGTCCCGACGGTGACGGTCGTGCTCATCGGATTGGCGGCGGTGATGGCAGTGCATGTGCTCGCAGAGCGCAGCGGTGCGCCGGCCGCAGTGCTCCTGGTGGCCGCCGGGCTGGTCTACTCGGTCTTGCCGGGGCCGAACCTGCGGCTCGACCCCGGGGTCGTGCTGCTGCTGGTCATCCCACCGCTGCTGTACGCGGCAGCGCTGGGCTCGAGCTTGGTCGCCTTGCGCGGCAGCGCCCGGGCCATCGGCGGCTTGTCGGTCGGGCTGGTCCTGGCCACCGCGCTGGCCGTCGGTGCGCTGGTGAGCGCGGTCGTCCCCGGGCTGCCGCTGGCCGCCGGCGTCGCGCTGGGGGCGGCGGTGGCACCGCCGGACCCGGTGGCGGCCTTGGCCATCGGTCGACGCGCCGGGCTGCCGCCGCGGCTGATCACGCTGGTCGAGGGCGAGGGCCTGCTCAACGACGCCACGGCCCTCACCACGCTTGGGGTCGCCGTCGCCGCCGCCGGCGGCACCTTCTCCCTCGGGCACGCGGTCGTGCAGTTCGCGCTGGCGGCCGGCGGCGGGCTCGCCGTCGGGCTCGCGGTCGCCTTTGCCGTCGGCTTGGTCCGCAAGCTCGTCGACGACGCGCTGGTGGAGACCACGCTGTCGCTGGTCACCCCGTTCGCCGCGTACGTAGCCGCTGATGAGATCCACGCCTCGGGCGTCCTGGCGGTCGTCGTCGCCGCGCTGTGGCTCGGCCACCGGACCAGCGCCATCCAGTCCGGGCGGACCCGGCTGCAGGGCAGGGCGGTGTGGCGGCTCGTGGAGTTCCTGCTCGAGGGCTACGTGTTCCTGCTGATCGGGCAGCAGCTGCCCGCGGTGATCCGGGGGCTGGACGGCTACTCCTCCGGCACCATCGCCGCTGCGGCGACCGTCACCGTCGGCGTCGTGCTGGTGCTGCGGCCCCTGTGGATCTTCGCGGCCGCACGGCTCCCCTCCCGGCTGCACGCCCGTCTCGGCGGCGATCCGGATACCGGCCCGGAGCTGACTGCCCGGGAGGTCATGGCCCTGAGCTGGGCGGGCACCCGAGGGGTGATCACCCTCGCGGCGGTCTTCTCGCTGCCGCTGGGGTTCCCGGGACGCGATCTGATCTTGCTCTGCGCCTACGTCCTCGTCCTGGTCACGGTGCTCGGGCAGGGCCTGACCTTCGCGCCGGTGCTCCGTCGGCTCGGCATCGGTGGCACTGACGGCGGCGAGGCGCTGGTGCGCAACCAGGCCCGCGTCGCCGCCGTTCAGGCCGGCATGCAATGCCTGGACCAGCTGCTCGAACGTGACCCCCAGCTCGCCGGCGCCCGCGGACACCGCACGCCGCGCGGCGCGGCTGCGGCTCGAGCGCTACCAGCAGCGGGTCGAGCGGCTGTCGGCAGTCGAGGACGACGAGCTCGCCGATGCAGGTGGATACCGCTCCGCGGTCGTGCTCCGCCGGGCGATGCTCGACGCCGAGCGCGAAGAGCTGCTCGCGTGGCGCGACCGTGGAGAGCTCTCCGACCTGAGCCTGCGCAAGCTCGAGCGTGAGCTCGATTTCCAGGAAGAAGTCCTGCCCGAGACCTGAAGGCTCCGCCTCCCTTGTCGCGGTCGTGCACCACGGACGGCAGCCGCCCTGTCACGTGGGCCCGCGAGGCGCCTGGCGACCGGTCGACGACGACCGCCGAGCGCAGCGCGAACACGCTGACGAGCACGCCGACCATCGTGGCTCCCAAGCCGACTATGAACACGATGCTGCTCAGCTACGAGGACGGCGCGTCGGACGGTTGAGGGGAGGCGTCGAGGCGTCGGAGGTGGCGCGGCGGCACGTGGTCGACTAGCCACACCTTGTTGCCCGTCACGGTGAAGACGTGCTCCGTCATCGCCGCCGCGTCGATGACCAGGACGACCGGCCGGCCGCGCCGCGACCCCACCCGGGTCGCGGTCTCAACGTCAGGGCTCAGGTGGACGGCGTGCCGGCGCCCGGGTAGCAGGCCGTCTCGCATGATCGACTCGAGCGATGCCTCGACCGTGCCGTGGTAGAGCACGTCAGGAGGTACGGCGCGCGGCAGACCAAGGTCCACGCTGACGCTGTGCCCCTGCCGGGCCCGGATCCGCCCGTCGACGATCTCGAAGCGCTGCTTGTCACTCGCCTCGGCCACCTCGACGAGCGCGCTCGCCGGTCGTCGCAGCGCGGTGGCCAGCAGGGCGAGGTCGACCCAGCCGGCTTCGTCGAGGGTGATGCCGGCACGGTCAGGGCGGTGCCGGAGCGCCTTCGACATCTGCTTGGACAGCCGGACCATCGCGTCGGCCGTCATCACCCGCCCAGCGTCCCGCGAGCCGGCAGGGCCGGGTCGTGGCGGTGCTCGGCCAGCTGCGGCAGCAGGCCCCGGATCACTGCCGCGCCGAGCACCGTGCCGATGCCCCCGCTGACCGCGCTCACGACGGGGGTACTCGCGGCGGCGACCAGACCCGACTCGATGTTGCCGAGCTGCGGGCCGCCGGCGCCGACGATGAAGTCGACGGCAGAGATGCGCCCCCGCAGCCGGTCCGGGGTCACCGACTGCACCAGCGTGGTGCGCAGCGTGACGCTCGAGGTGTCAGCCGCGCCGGCGATGGCGAGCAGCACGAGCGCCAGCCACAGGGTGCTGGTGAAGCCGAAGCTGGTGATGGCCGCGCCCCAGAGCGCGACGGTGACGAGCATGTCCCGGCCGGGGCGGGCAGCGCGCGACACCGGTCCCGACAGCAGCGACGCCAGCAGGCCACCCACCCCGATCGCCGAGGTCAGCAGGCCCAGCGTCTCCGCCGAGCCGCCGAAGGCTCCGCGTCGAGGGCGGGAAGAGGGCGACGGGTACGCCGAGCACCGTCGCGTCGAGGTCGGCGAGGAAGGCGCCGGTGAGCAGCGGGCTCCGCCGGATGAAGCGCAGCCCCTCCACGACGGCGCGCACGCTCGTCGTGCTGGCGGCGTGCAGCGGCGGCATGACCGGCAGCCGGGCCAGCCCGTAGAGCGCCGCGCTGTAGCTGACCGCGTCGAGCAGGTAGCACAGCCGCAACCCCGCGACCGCGGCGATCAGGCCGCCGACAGCGGGCGCCACGATCAGCGACGTGCGCCCCGCGAGCTGGGTGAGCGCCTGCCCCGCGCCGAGCTGGTGCGCCGGCAGCAGCCGCGGGACGAAGGTGCGGCGCGCGGGCGAGTCGACGGCCACCAGCAGCGACTGCGCCGCGGTCAGGGCGTACAGCAGTGCCACCGAGCGCGCTCCTGCGTCGGCCTGCACGGCGAAGCCGGGGGCCACGACGGCGAGCGCGCTGCTCGTCACCAGCACGAGCCGCCGACGGTCCACCCGGTCAGCCGCCGCCCCGCCGAGGAGGCCGACCGTGAGCAGCGGCACGAGGCGTACGACCCCGAGGCCGCCGACCGCGGCTGACGAGCCGGTCAGCCGGTAGACCTGCAGTGGGACGGCGAAGGCGGTCAGGCCCGTACCGATCGCTGAGACCGCCGTCCCGACCCACAGCCGCCGGTAGGCCCGGTGCTCGCGCAACGGCCGTACGTCCACGAGCAGGCGCCCGAGCGGCACGGCACCTCCTGCGGTCGTGGTGCCTCGCTCCTGCAGTCTGGCCGAGGCGCGGGCTACCCGGACCGTGCGCCGCGCCGGCTGCTGGGCACAACCGCAGGTGGGATGCTGTCGACCATGTCGAAGCGCTGCCGCTCAACGGGTCTCGCCGCACTGATGGTGCTCGTCGCGGGGTGCAGCTCCCACTCAGCGGGCCCGGCTGCGCAGGCCACAGCGCCGGTCGCCGCTCCGACGAGCTCCTTCCGGCTGCCCGCCTTCGCCACACCGACCGCCAGCACGACCTCGACGGCCCAGTCGGCGAAGCTGCTCGCCGCAGCCGACGGGGCCCACGACGACGCCCCCTACGTCGCGGCGCTCGACGCGACGGAGCCGGTCTGCAGCGAGGCTCCCGGCCAGCTCGCCGACACCATCATCACCGCGCGGGCTGCGCTGGCCAAGAACGGGCTGGTCGGCGACAGCGCGCTGGCGCAGCTGCGCTCGCTCCTGGCCGACGCCCCCAAGGGCGGCCCGCGGACCGACTGCAGCTCGAGCCTGGCCGCCGACCTGCTCAGCCACGAGATGCCATCGCCCACCGGCTGACCCGCTCAACCGTCAGGCCAGGTCGCCGGCGTCGCGTCGCAGCGCCTCCAGGGTGTCGATGAGCGTGCGCGTCCGCCGTGGCGTCAGGCCGGGGTCCGCGAAGACCTCGAGGTTGAGCGTCGCGGTGGCCGCCAGCGCGGTACGCCGCCCCGCCGCGGTGATCTCGATGAGCGTCGCCCTCCCGTCGGTCGGGTGCGGCCGCCGGCGGACCAGGTCGGCCCGCTCGAGCCGGTCGACCGCGTTGGTGAGCGAGGTCGGGTGCACCTGCAGCCGGTCGCTGGCCTTGCGCAGCGGCATGGACCCCCGGCTGCTGAAGTGCAACAGCATGAGCACCTCGTACCGCGCGAAGGTCAGCGCGTAGGGCTTGAGCGCCGCGTCGACACGGGCCAACAGGATCTGCTGCGCGCGCATGACCGAGGTGACGGCCGCCATCCCGTCGGCGGCGTCGCCCCATCCCGCGGCCCTCCAGCTCGCCCGGGCGAGCGCGACCGGGTCCACGGCTCAGACGTTGCGGCGGTACTGCCCGCCGACCTCGAAGAAGGCCTCGCTGATCTGGCCGAGCGAGCAGGAGCGCACCGCCTCCATCAGCGCTGCAAAGGTGTTGCCGCCCTCCATCGTCACCTGGCGCAGGCGGGCGAGCGCCGCCGGGGACTCGGCGCGGTGCGCCTCGTGGAAGGCGTGCAGCCGGTCGAGCTGCGACTGCTTCTCGGCCTCTGTCGCGCGGGCCAGCTCCACCGGACCGTAGTCGGCCTCGCCGTGCGGGTTGAGAAAGGTGTTGACCCCGATGATGGGCAGCGACCCGTCGTGCTTGCGGTGCTCGTAGAGCATCGACTCGTCCTGGATGCGACCCCGCTGGTACCCGGTCTCCATCGCCCCGAGCACACCACCGCGCTCCGCGATCCGGTCGAGCTCGGCCAGCACGGCCTCCTCGACGAGGTCGGTCAGCTCGGTCACGATGTAGCTGCCCTGCAGCGGGTTCTCGTTGGCCGAGAGCCCCCACTCCTGGTCGATGACCAGCTGGATCGCGAGCGCGCGGCGCACCGACTCCTCACTCGGCGTCGTGACGGCCTCGTCGTAGGCGTTGGTGTGCAGGCTGTTCGCGTTGTCGTACAGGGCGCACAGGGCTTGCAGGGTTGTACGGATGTCGTTGAAGGACATCTCCTGGGCGTGCAGGGAACGCCCCGAGGTCTGCACGTGGTACTTCAGCTTCTGGGAGCGCTCGGCGGCGCCGTACCGGTCGCGCATGGCGATGGCCCAGATCCGGCGGGCGACCCGGCCGATCACGGTGTACTCCGCGTCCATCCCGTTGCTGAAGAAGAAGGACAGGTTGGGGGCGAAGTCGTCGATGGCCATCCCCCGCGCGAGGTAGGCCTCGACGTAGGTGAACCCGTTGGCCAGGGTGAAGGCCAGCTGGCTCAGCGGGTTGGCCCCCGCCTCGGCGATGTGGTAGCCGGAGATGCTGACGGAGTAGAAGCCGCGCACCTCGTGGTCGACGAAGTACTGCTGGATGTCGGCCATCGCCCGCAGTGCGAACTCCGTGGAGAAGATGCAGGTGTTCTGGCCCTGGTCCTCTTTGAGGATGTCGGCCTGCACGGTCCCGCGGACGGTGCGCAGCACCCAAGCGCGCAGCTCCGCTGCCTCGGTCTCGGTGGGCTCGCGGCCCTCCTCGGCGCGGAAGCGCGCGAGCCGCTGGTCGATCGCAGTGGTCAGGAACATCGCCAGGACCGCCGGTGCCGGGCCGTTGATCGTCATCGAGACCGAGGTCGTCGGCGCGCAGAGGTCGAACCCGTCGTAGAGCACCGTGATGTCGTCCAGCGTCGCGATCGAGACCCCACTGGTGCCGACCTTGCCGTAGATGTCCGGCCGCAGGTCGGGGTCGCGGCCGTAGAGGGTCACCGAGTCGAAGGCGGTCGACAGCCGCGTCGCCGGCTGCCCCGCGGAGAGCACCCGGAAGCGGCGGTTGGTGCGGGCCGCGTCGCCCTCCCCGGCGAACATCCGCGCCGGCGCCTCACCTTCGCGCTTGAAGGGGAAGACGCCGGCGGTGAAGGGGAAGGAGCCGGGCAGCTCCTCGCTGCGCAGGAAGGTCACCAGCTCGCCGTCATCACGGGTACGGGGCACCGCGACCCGCCTGATGTGGCTGCCCGACAGCGTCTCCCGGGTCAGGGCGGTACGGACCTCCCGCCCACCGACCGTCGCGACCAGCTCCTCACCCGCGAGCGCGTCGACACGGGCCGGCCAGGCCTCGAGGACGGCCGCGACATCAGGCGCCAGCGGGGTCGCCGCGATGAGCGCGTCGAGCTCCGCCGGATCGGCGACCAGCCCGCGGGCGGTGCGCAGGTGCTGGCGCCGCCGGGCCAGGTCGGCCTGCTCGGCGGTGGTGGCGTGGTGGCTGCGCACGGCGGCGGTGATCTCGGCGAGGTACCGCTCGCGCGCTGCGGGCAGCGCGCTGGTGAGCCCCGTCGACACCATCGTCGCGACGCTCGGCAGGATGCCGGCGCCGGCCGGGAGCCCGTGCTCGACCAGCAGCCCGCGCAGGGACTGGTAGAGCGCGGTGACCCCGTCGTCGTTGAAGCGCGCGGCGCTGGTGCCGAAGACCGGCATCTCCTCCCAGCGCTGCCCGAAGGCCTCCCGGTTGCGCACCAGCTGGCGGGCGACGTCGCGGCGGGCGTCCTCGGCCCCGCGGCGCTCGTACTTGTTGACGGCGACCACATCGGCGGCATCGAGCATGTCGATCTTCTCGAGCTGCGAGGCGGCGCCGAAGTCGGGCGTCATGACGTAGAGCGAGACGTCGGCGTGCTCGGTGATGCTCGCGTCGCCCTGCCCGATGCCGGGGGTCTCGACCACGACGAGGTCGAAGCCGGCGGCCCGACAGGCGGCGACCATGTCGTCGAGGTGCTCCGGCACGGCAGCGCCGGTGGTGCGGGTCGCCACCGACCGGAAGAAGACGGTGTCGCCGGCGAGGGAGTTCATCCGGATGCGGTCGCCGAGCAGCGCACCGCCGCCGCGCCGACGGGTGGGGTCGATGGCCAGCACCGCCACCCGCAGCTTGTCCTCCTGGTCCAGCCGCAGCCGCCGCAGCAGCTCGTCCGACAGCGAGCTCTTGCCCGAGCCCCCCGTACCGGTGATCCCCAGGACGGGTACGGGGCGAGCCCGCTCCCGCAGCGCCGCGGCCAGCGCCGGGTCGCGGCCCTGCTCGAGCACGGTCAGCGCGCGGGCGAGCGCGGCGGGGCTGCCGGTGAGCACGTCCTCCACGGCAGGGGAGGCGGCCGCCAGGTCGACGTCGCACGCCTGGACGAGCGTGTTGATCATGCCGGCGAGGCCGAGCCGCTGGCCGTCCCCGGGGGAGAAGATGCTCACCCCACGGCTGGCCAGCAGCTCGATCTCCTCGGCCACGATGACGCCGCCCCCGCCCCCGAAGACCTGCACGTGACCAGCGCCGAGCTCGGCCAGCCGCTCCTTCAGGTAGGTGAAGTACTCGACGTGGCCGCCCTGGTAGGAGCTGACCGCGACGCCTTGCACGTCCTCCTGCAGCGCGGCCGTCGCCACGTCGGCGACGCTGCGGTCGTGCCCGAGGTGCACCACCTCCACGCCCTGGCTCTGCAGCACCCGGCGCATCAGGTTGATGGCCGCGTCGTGGCCGTCGAAGAGGCTCGCCGCGGTCACGAAGCGGACGGGGTGGACGGGCGTGTGCAGCATCAGCTCTCCTGCGGGCGAGGGGTGACCACCCCCAAAGTACCTGGACGTCCGAGCACTTCGCGGGCCGGCCGAACGGTGCCGCTCACCGAGGCACGGCGCGAGCCCTCAGGACACCCTGACGCGGGCGTCGAGGACCGCGTAGAGCATGTCGACCACCACGTTGATCACCACGAAGAAGAAGCTCCCGACGAGGGCCACGCCGACGACCACCGGCAGGTCACCGGCGTTGACCGACGCGACGGCGAGACGGCCGACCCCGTCGAAGCCCCACACCTGCTCGGTGACGATGGCCCCGCCGAGGAGGGTCGCCAGATCGATGCCGGCCAGCGTCACGACCGGGGTCAGCGCGCTGCGCAGGGCGTGGCGGTAGACCACGCGGCGCTCGGTCAGACCCTTCGCCCTGGCGGTGCGGATGTAGTCCTCGCCGAGGACGTCGAGCATCGCGCTGCGGGTGATGCGGACGTGGACCGCGGCGATCGTCAGCGCCAGGGTCAGCCACGGCAGGATCAGGTGCTGCGCCCACGCGCCGGGGTCCGAGGTGAGCGGGACGTACCCGCTGGCCGGGAAGAAGGTCGTGATGTGGTGCACGTGCAGCTCGTAGAAGAAGACGTAGGAGAAGAGCAGCCCCAGCACGAAGGTCGGGAAGGACAGCCCGGTCAGCGCGAGCGTCGTGAAGACCCGGTCGCGCAGCGATCGCGGCTTGGTCGCCGACAGCACGCCGACGGGGATGGCGATGGCGAGCCAGATGATGGCCGCACCGATGGCGAGGGACAGGGTGGCCGGCAACCGCGTCGCGATCACGGTGGTCACCGCCTGCTGCCGCTGGAAGGAGTAGCCCAGGCTCGGCGGCCAGTGCAGCAGCCCGGTCGGTGTGCCCCGCACGCTGGGCCCACGGGTGAGGAAGTGCCAGAACTGCAAGTAGAGCGGATCGTCGAGGTGCAGGTTCAGGCGGATCTGTTGGATCGCCTGCGCGCTCGCGCCGCGAGGCGCTAGCAGGGCGGCTGGGTCGTTGTTGGCCACCGCCGAGAGCGAGAAGGCGACGATGGCGATGACGAAGAGGACCAGGACCATGTAGCCCAGCCGGCGGGCGATGAAGCGCGGCATGCGTCCCCCTACCGTCGCGCCATCGTGCGAGCGGCGCGCGGGTCGAGCGCGTCGCGCAGCCCGTCACCGAGCAGGTTGAAGGCCAGCACCGTGATCAGCAGCCCCACCGTCGGCGACAGCAGGAACCAGGGGGCGGTCAGGTAGAAGCCGCTCGACTGGGCGTCCGACAGCATGTTGCCCCAGGTCGGTGTGGGGGCGACGACGCCGACGCCAAGGAAGGACAGCGTGGACTCGAGCACCACGTTGACGGGGATCTGCAGGGTGACGAAGACGAGCACCGGCCCGATGAGGTCGGGCAGCACGTCGACCAGCATGATCCGCAGCGGCCCCGCGCCGAGCGAGCGGGCCGCCTCGACGAACTCCCTCTCCCGCAGCGAGAGCACCTGTCCTCGTACCAGCCGGGCGAAGTAGGTCCAGCTGAAGAGCGCGATGATGCCGCTGACGATCAAGAGCGGGCTGTGACGGGTGCCGCCGGTCACCGCGTCGTGGTTGAGCGTGAGGAGGGTCAGGGCGGTCAGCAGGAAGGGGAAGGACAGGAAGATGTCGATGATGCGGGACAGCACCGTGTCGGTCTTGCCGCCGACGAAGCCGGCGATGAGGCCGACGGTGGTCCCGATCAGCGCGGCGACCGCTGTCGCGACCACGCCGACCACGAGGGACACGCGCGCGCCGTAGAGGGTGCGCACGAGCACGTCGCGCCCTTGCTGGTCGGTGCCCAGGAGGAAGCGCGAGCTGGGTGCGACCGGGAAGCCGTCGGGCGACAGGCCGGTCGTGCGGAACTGCTGGTCGCGTCCGTGCCCGGTCAGCGCCGCGATCGCGGGCGCGCCGATCGCCAGCGCGACGAGCAGCAGCACCACGATGCCGGCGACGAGCGCGACCTTGTCGCGACGCAGCCGCGCAAGCGCCAGCTGCAGCGTGCTCCGACCGGCCACCGGGCCGGGGGGGAGTCCACCTGGGATGGCCGCCTGCTCACCGATGCCGGGCCCGGTGAGCTGGACGTCGCTGGTCATGCGCCTCCCGCCGGTGGTCGGAAGTCGATCTCCTCGAGCCCGCTGCCGGCGGTGACGCCGGTCAGCGGCGACCGGGCGTGCGCGAGGTCCTCACCCGGGAGCACCGGGAAGTGGCACGCCGCGAGGTCCTCCGCGCCGGCCTCGCCGGCGGTGAGCACCGGGTCGTCCACGGCGCAGCGCTCGGCCGCCTTGGGGCAGCGCGGGTGGAAGCGGCAGCCGCTCGGCGGGTCGATCGGGCTGGGCACGTCACCCACCAGCACGATCCGCTGCCGCCCGTCCGCCTGGTCGGGGTCGGCGACCGGCACCGCCGACAGGAGGGCGTTGGTGTAGGGGTGGCGCGGGGTCTCGTACAGGTGCTGGGCGTCGGCGAGCTCGACCACCCGGCTGAGGTACATCACCGCGACCCGGTCGCTCACGTGGCGCACCACCGACAGGTCGTGCGCGATGAAGATGTAAGCGAAGCCCAGCTCGCGCTGCAGGTCGTCGAGGAGGTTGACGACCTGGGCCTGGATCGAGACGTCGAGCGCGGAGACCGGCTCGTCGCAGACGAGGAGCTTGGGCTTCACGGCCAGCGCGCGCGCGATCCCGATGCGCTGGCGCTGGCCGCCGGAGAACTCCACCGGGAAGCGGTTGTAGTGCTCGGGGTTGAGGCCCATCAGCTCCTGCACCCGGCGCCGCGCCTCCGCGCCCGAGGCCAGCCCGTGCACCGAGAACGGGTCGCCGATGATGGAGCCGACCCGGCGGCGCGGGTTGAGCGAGCCGTACGGGTCCTGGAAGATCATCTGCAGCTCGCGCCGCAGCGGCCGCATCTGCCGGCGCGACAGCGTGGTGATCTCGCGGCCCTCGAAGGTGATCGAGCCGGCCGTGACGGGGAGCAGGCCCATGATCAGCCGGGCCAGCGTCGACTTGCCGCACCCGGTCTCGCCGACCAGGCCGAGCGTCTCACCGGGCCACAGCTCGAGGTCGACGCCGTCGACGGCCTGCACGGTGCCGGCGCTCGAGCCGAAGAGGCCCCGGGTGACCGGGAAGTGCTTGGTCACGCCGCGCAGGCGCAGCAGCGGCTCGCCGGCGTGCTCCGTCATGCCGGCTGCCCCAGGGCCGCGTCGGCCGCGTCCGCCATGTCGGCCGCGTCGGTCACCGGGCCGGCTACCGCCTCGGCCGGTCCGCCCGTGGTGCGCCCGGCGTGCACGGTCTCCCGGCGCAGCGCCGCCGCCTCCGCACCCGGTCCGAGCGCCTGCGCGGGCAGGTGGCAGGCGGAGGTGTGGGCGACCCCCGTACCGCCCGGGACCGGCTCGAGCTCGGGTCGGGTGGTGGTGCACACGTCCATCACGAAGGGGCAGCGCGGGTGGAAGGAGCACCCGGCCGGCAGCGAGAGCAGCGAGGGCGGCGCACCGGCGATGGGCACCAACCGCTCGCCGGCCCCGTGGCCGGCTGCGAGGGGTACGGAGGCCAGCAGCCCCAACGTGTACGGGTGGTGGCTGCGGTAGTAGAGCGTGCGCCGGTCGGCCACCTCGACGGCCCGGCCCGCGTACATCACCAGCACGATGTCCGCCATGTCCGCGACGACACCGAGGTCGTGGGTGATGATGATGAGGGCACTGCCGTGCTCGGCCTGCAGTCGCTTCATCAGCTCCAGCACCTGGGCCTGCACCGTGACGTCCAGCGCCGTCGTCGGCTCGTCGGCGATGAGCAGGCGGGGGTCGAGCGCCATCGCCATCGCGATCATCACGCGCTGGCGCATCCCGCCGGAGAGCTGGTGCGGGTAGTCGTCGATGCGCCGGTCCGGCTGCGGGATGCCGACGTGGGTGAGCAGCTCGATCGCCCGCGTACGGGCCGCCGAGCTGCTCACGTCGCCGTGGGCCTGCAGCACCTCGGCCAGCTGCCAGCCGACGCGGTACTGCGGGTGCAGCGAGGTGAGCGGGTCCTGGAAGACGAAGCCGATCTCCTTGCCGCGCAGCCGGCGCAGCGCCCCGGCCCGCATCGTCAGCAGGTCAGCGCCGTCGAACCGCGCGGTCCCCGAGATGCGCGCGCCCGCGGTCAGGCCGACCATCGTCTGGGTCGCGACGCTCTTGCCCGACCCCGACTCCCCGACGATCGCGAGCGTCTGGCCCGCGTCGAGGGAGAAGGACAGGCCGCGCACGGCTTCGAGCTCGCCGTCCTCGGTGGCGAAGGACACCCGCAGGTTCCTCGACCTCGAGCAGCGCCACCTCAGCCCACGACCGACCGGCCCGTCCAGCGGGCTCCCGGCACTAGCCGACCGACATGTTGGTGACGTCACCATTGTCGGCGAAGTTGAACCAGGAGAAGCCCTTCACGCGCGAGGACACGATCGTGACCGCGTTGCGCTCGACCAGCGGCGCCCAGGGCGCCTCCGCCATGACGGCCTTGTCGACCGCGGCCCACAGCGGGCCTGGCGTCTCGGACTGCAGCGCTGTGTTGATCTGCGCGTCGAAGGGCCCGCTGTTGAAGCAGCCGTAGTTGGTGGTGCCTTGCTCGCACGGGGAGGCCTGGCTCGACAGCAGCGGCAGGAAGAAGGACCGCGCACCGTTGCCCTGCCAGTCCGGCGACCAGTTGGGCACCGCGAGGTCCCAGTCGTTGGTCGTCGGGCTGGAGAGGTGCTTGGGGTAGAAGTCGGCGTTGGGCACCTGGTTGGGCTTGAGCGTGATGCCGGCCTTGGCGAGGTCCTGCTGCAGGGTGGTGAAGACGTCCTGGCCCTTGCTCTTCGGCCGGTAGAGGAACGTGCAGGTGATGCCGTTGGGGTAGCCGGCGGCGGCCAGCATGGCCTTGGCCTTGGCGGGGTCGCCCATGGAACCCGGCGTCGCGTACGGGTCGATCTTCTCGTAACCGGTGATGGTCGAGGAGAGGATCTGGTCCGTCGGCTTGGCGATGATGGTGCCACCCAGGGTCTGCGCGATGTTGACCTTGTTGACCGCGTAGTTGATCGCCTGGCGCACCGGGAGCTTCTGCAGCGCCTGGCCGCACGGGCTCGGGTCGGCGGTGGCCCCGGTCTTGGTGTTCATGACCACGTAGTTGACCGCGCCCTCGGGGCTGACGTGCAGCGTCGGCGAGCCGGTCGACTTCAGCATCTGCACCACGGCCTGCGGCGGCGAGGTCACGTCGAGGGAGTAGTCGGCCGTACCCGCCTGGATCTGCTGGAACTCGCTCTCGTCCGAGCCGACCGTCTCGTCGACGGTGATCTCGTCGACGTAGGAGCTGCGCAGCGGGTCGCTGGTGGCGTCGTACGAGGGGGTGCGCTTGAGGTCGAAGCTCTTGCCGGGGACGTAGCTGGCGATGTAGTAGGGCCCGCTGGAGACGAAGTGCTGGCGCATGTCGGCGGAGTCGGTGAGGTAGGGCGAGAGCACCTCCTCGGGCACCGGCGTGGCGAAGGGCAGCGCCAGGATGTTGAGGAAGTCACCGGCCTTCTGGGTGAGGGTGAAGGCGATGTGCGTGTCGTCCGGCGTGCTGATGCCGGAGATCTGGTTGCCGTCGATGTAGGTCTTGACCGCCGCCGGGTCGCCCGTCTTGACCTTGGCGAAGCCGTCGCAGAAGGTCGACATCCCCTTGATCGTCCCGGTGAAGTAGCCGATCGCGCCCGAGGCGCCGTTGGGGTCGCACAGCCGCTTCAGCGCGTACGTGAAGTCCGCCGCCTTGATCGCGCGCATCGTCGGGCCGCCGTAGTGCACGCCGGGGCGCAGCGTGAAGGTGTAGGTCAGCCCGTCGGGGCCACCGTGTGAGAGGCGGCGAGGTCGTCGACGGGCGCGGTGTCGCCGGCGCCGGCCAGCGAGCCGGGATCACCCGCGTACGAGGTGAGCTGCCGGGTGATCGCGCGGTCGAGGGTCCAGCCGACGACCTCGTACTCCTGGCTGGTGTCGAGGTTGCCGGGGTCGCCCTGGGACACGATCTTGAGCGTGCCGCCCTTGGGGAGGCTGCCGACCGGCGCGGACTTCGCCGTGCTGGTCGGAGCACTGCCCGTGCCCGTGCCCGTGCCCGTGCCCGTGCCCGTGCCTGTGCTCTTGCCGGACGAGGAGCTGGATGAGCTGCCGCACCTCGCCACCGTCAGGGCCCCGGCGAGCGCGACGACGCTGACGGCACCGCCCCGTCGGCGACCGGAGGTCTTGGTGCGGGTCTGCTGCTCGGCCATGGCTGTCCTCTCACCGGCGCCTGTCCTGGGTCGGGCGCGCTGTCGCGCAACGTAGGGGATGTGTGCGCTCGCCGTGGACCACCGCCACCGGGATGCCGCGCTGGGTGTCGACTCGTGATCCGCCCGACACGGCGCCGTCACACGGGCGGCGCGGTGGCCGCGCTGCCAGCGGGCTCTCAGCGGCCCGCCCGCACGCTGGGCAGATGGCATCCCCACGGCGAGGCACCCGGTGATCGAGGCGCGGTCGCTGACCAAGAGGTACGGCGACAAGACCGCGGTCGACGACCTCAGCTTCACGGTCTCGCCGGGGCTGGTCACCGGCTTCCTCGGCCCCAACGGCGCCGGGAAGTCGACCACCATGCGCATGATCGTCGGGTTGGACGCCCCCACGTCGGGGGCGGTGACGGTCGACGGCAAGGCCTACGCGGCCTCGCCGGCACCTCTTCGTGCTCCCCCCGATCCTGCAGGTCCTCCCCTCCAGCTGGCGCGACGCCGTGGGCAAGTACCTCCCGGCGCAGGCCGGGGATGCGCTCTCGGCTCGGCCCGACACCGCGCACCTCAGCCCGTGGGTCGGCTTCGCGGTCATGTGCGGGTGGGCCGCACTGGCCGTCGCGGCGGCGGCCTACGGGTTGCGCCGGCGTGACGCCTGAGGTGGTCGTGCTCCCACCGCCGAGCCGGCAGGGCGTGCGGGAGCGCGGAGGGCGAGGTGCGGTCGTCGCGCTGCTCGCTCTGGCCGGCTGCTCGTCGGTGACACCGCCGGGGCCGGCCCGGGCCGCCGCTGCCCCGCCCAGCGCGACGGCATCGGCTGCCCTGGTCGCCGAGGTGCCGGTCCGCACGGTCTTCGGGCGCTCGGTGCGGCACCGCGACCTGGTGGCGCTGCGGCTCGGTCCAGCTGACGCGCGTCGGCGCGTGCTCGTGGTCGGGGTCGTCCACGGCGACGAGGCGGCGGGTCTGCCGATCGTGCAGGCGCTGCTGCGGACGCCGCCGCCGGCCGGAACGGAGCTGGTGGTCGTCCCCGACCTCAACCCCGACGGCGTCGCGGCACACACGCGGCAGAACGCGGACGGCGTCGACCTGAACCGCAGCTTCCCGTACCGGTGGGAGCGGATCGGGCGTCGCGGTGACCAGCAGTACTCCGGCACCCGCGCCCTGGCCGAGCCCGAGTCGCGAGCGATGGTCGCGCTGGTGCGCCAGGTGCGTCCGACCGCCACCGTGTGGTTCCACCAGCCCGTGGGGGTGGTCGACGACTCCGGTGGGGCACCCGCCGTGGAGCGGCGCTTCGCCGCCGCGATCGGGCTCCCGCTGCGCCGCCTCGAGCGCTACCCCGGCAGCGCGACCGGCTGGCAGGACGCGACCATGCCGGGCACCTCGGCCTTCGTCGTCGAGCTGCCGCGGTCCGTCACCTCGCAGCTGCTGGCCCGTGCGTTGACCGCCCTGCGAGGGCTCGAGGTCGACCCGACCGCGTAGCGGGCGCACCGGCCACGACCGTCCTTCCCGCGCCGCACGTCGCGCCGTCCCCGATGCTTGCCCGACGACGGCAGGGTGGCGCTCGACATCGGAGCGTGCGCCACCGCTGCCGCGCTGGTCGGAGGAGACACATGGAGCGGGTGCTGGTCGCCAACCGAGGAGAGATCGCGGTGCGGGTCTTCCGCGCCGCGCACGAGCTCGGGTTGCGCACGGTGGCCGTCTACACGCCGGAGGACGCGACCGCGCTGCACCGCACCAAGGCGCACGAGGCCTACGAGATCGGGGAGCCCGGCCATCCGGTGCGCGGGTACCTCGACATCGAGGCGCTCCTGGGCATCGCCCGCCTCGCCGGCGTCGACGCCATCCACCCGGGGTACGGCTTCCTCTCCGAGAGCGCTGCGCTCGCCGAGGCGTGCGTCACCGCCGGGATCACCTTCGTCGGGCCGCCGCCGCCCGTGCTCTACCTCACCGGGGACAAGGTGCGGGCGCGCGACGCGGCCGCTGCCGCCGGCCTGCCCGTGCTCGGCGCCTCGCTGCCGCTGACGTCGCTGGACGAGGCCACACTGCAGGCCGCGGCCGAGCAGGTGCGCTTCCCGCTCTTCGTCAAGGCGAGCGCCGGGGGAGGCGGCCGGGGGTTGCGCCTGGTCACCGATCCACGCCGCCTGCTGGAGGCCGCGCAGAGCGCCTCGCGCGAGGCGGCCGCGGCCTTCGGCGACGGGACCGTCTTCCTCGAGCAGGCCGTGGTGCGGCCCCGGCACATCGAGGTGCAGCTGCTCGGTGACCCCGAGGGCGGGGTGGTCCACCTCTACGACCGGGACTGCTCCGTGCAGCGCCGGCACCAGAAGGTCGTCGAGATCGCCCCCGCGCCGGGGCTCGAACCCGCTCTGCGGCAGCGGCTGTGCGATGATGCGGTGGCATTCGCGCGGGCTGTCGGCTACGTCAACGCCGGCACTGTGGAGTTCCTGGTCGATGCTCAGGGGCGCCACGTCTTCATCGAGATGAACCCCCGCATCCAGGTCGAGCACACGGTCACCGAGGCGGTCACCGGCATCGACATCGTCGCCGCCCAGCTGCAGATCGCGGGCGGCGCGACCCTCGCGGAGATCGGCCTGGTGCAGGAGCGGATCTCCGTACGAGGCTCAGCGGTGCAGTGCCGGGTGACCACTGAAGACCCCGCCGACGACTTCCGGCCGGCGATAGGGACGATCTCGGTCTACCGGTCGCCGGGCGGCCCCGGCATCAGGCTCGACGGCGCGACCTACGCGGGCGCCGAGGTCAGCCCCTTCTTCGACTCCCTCCTCGTCAAGCTCACGACGAGCGCGCCCGACCTGCCGCACGCGGCCCGCCGGGCCCGCCGGGCGCTGGGGGAGTTCCGCGTGCAGGGGGTGCGTACGAACATCGGGTTCCTGCGACGGGTGCTGTCGGACCCCGACCTGCTGGCCGGCCGCGCCACCACCGGCTTCATCGACGAGCGGCCGCAGCTGCTCGCCGAGCCGGTCGGCGGTGACCGCGTGCAGCGATTGCTCGCGCGGCTGGGGGAGTCGACCGTCAACGGCCTCACCCGGCCCGCCCACCCACTGCTCGAGCCCCGCCTGCTGCTGCCGGTCGTCCCGGAGGGCGCCGCGCCTGAGGGCTCCCGTCAGCAGCTGCTCGAGCTCGGCGCAGAGGGCTTCGCGGCGGCGCTGCGGGCGCGCTCGTCGCTCGCGGTCACCGACACGACGATGCGCGACGCCCACCAGTCGCTGCTCGCGACCCGCATGCGCACGCACGACATCCTCGCGGCCGGCCCCGCCACGGCCCGGCTCCTGCCCGGCCTGCTCAGCCTCGAGGTGTGGGGCGGGGCCACCTACGACGTGGCGCTGCGGTTCCTCGGCGAGGACCCGTGGCAGCGCCTCGAGCTGCTGCGCGAGGCGGTGCCCGGCACCTGCCTGCAGATGCTGCTGCGCGGCCGCAACGCCGTCGGCTACACCCCGTACCCCGACGAGGTGGTGCGCGCCTTCGTCCGCGAGGCGGCGCGCACCGGCATCGACGTCTTCCGCGTCTTCGACGCGCTCAACGACGTGGAGCAGATGCGCCCGGCGATCGAGGCGGTGCGCGAGACCACGGCCATCGCGGAGGGGACGCTGTGCTACACCGGCGACCTCACCGACCCGGCAGAGCGGCTCTACACGCTGGAGTACTACCTACGGCTGGCCGACCGGCTCGTCGAAGCCGGCGCGCACGTGCTGTGCATCAAGGACATGGCCGGCCTGCTGCGCCCGGCCGCAGCACGCACGCTGGTCACCGCGCTGCGGGCCGAGCACGACGTGCCGGTGCACCTGCACACGCACGACACCGCCGGTGGGCAGCTCGCGACGCTGCTCGCTGCCGCGGAGGCCGGGGTGGACGCCGTCGACGCGGCGCAGGCCCCGCTCTCCGGTGGCACCAGCCAGGTCAACCTCTCCGCGCTCGTCGCGGCGCTGGAGCACACGCCGCGCGACACCGGTCTGCCGCTCGGCACGCTGTCGGCGCTGGAGCCCTACTGGGAGGCCGTGCGTGACCTCTACGCGCCGTACGAGGCCGGGCTGCGGGCGCCGACCGGCACTGTCTACCGCCACGAGATCCCGGGCGGTCAGCTCACCAACCTGCGGCAGCAGGCGATCAGCCTGGGCCTCGGCGACCGGTGGGCCGAGGTGCAGGAGAGGTACGCCGACGCCAACCTCCTGCTCGGCGCGCCGATCAAGGTGACGCCCACCAGCAAGGTGGTCGGCGACCTCGCGCTCTTCCTCGCCAGCGGCGACCTCGTCACCACCGACGTACGCGACCGGCCGCGCGACCTCGACCTGCCGGCCAGCGTGCTGGGTTACCTCGCGGGCGAGCTGGGGACGCCGCCCGGCGGTTTCCTCGAGCCCTTCCGGACGCTGGCCCTCGAGGGACGCACACCGGTCGTCGAGCCGGCCGAGCTGTCACCGGAGGACGCCGCGCTGCTGGTCGGCGAGGACGCCGCCGCGGTGCGGCTCACCCTGTCGCGGCTGCTCTTCCCCGGGCCCACCGCCGACTGGGAGGCCGCCGACCTGGCCTACGGCGACGTGACGGTGGTGGGCACCGAGGCGTGGCTCTACGGCCTGCTGCCCGGCGTGCCGGTGACGGTCGAGCTGCGCCCGGGCGTGACGGCGACCGTCGAGCTGGACACGGTGAGCGACCCGGACGACGACGCGCAGCGCACGCTCTACGTCCGGGTCAACGGCCAGCCCCGACCGCTGCGCGTGCTCGACCGCAGCGTCGAGGGCGCCCGTCCGCAGCGCCGTCGGGCCGACCCGAGCGCACCTGGGGAGGTGGGCGTGCAGCTCCCCGGCGTCGTCTCGCTGCGGGTCGCGGTCGGTGACGAGGTCGCCGAGGGCGACGTCGTCGCTGTGGTCGAGGCGATGAAGATGGAGGCGGCCGTCAGCGCGCCGGTGAGCGGGACGGTCCGCGAGGTCGTCACACCCAGTGGCGCCAACGTGGCCGTCGGCGACCTGCTGCTGGTCCTCGGGTAGCGGGTGGTGGACGCCCTCCGGCCGGCCCCGCCGGGTGCCACGATGGGGCGTAACCACCCAGATCGGGCGGTCCTGGCCGAGGGACGAGCAGATGAGCCGCACCACCGCGATGACCGTGAGCGCGACCGTCGCGCTGGGCGTGGGTGTGGCCCTGTTGCCGAGCACCGCCCAGGCGGCGGCGGCGTGCACCGGTGCCTCCACCGTGCGCTGCACCTTCGCGCCGACCGGCGCCGAGCAGACCTTCACCGTGCCGGCGGGCGTCGACCACCTCGACGTGCTCGCGGTGGGGGCGGCGGGCGGCCCCGGCGCCGCGGTCGAGGCGGGCATCGGTGCCGAGGTGACCGGCACCCTGACCGGGCTCACAGCGGGCGAGGTGCTCTACGTCGAGGTCGGCGGGGTCGGGACCACCGGCGGCGGTGGCTTCAACGGCGGTGGCTTCAACGGCGGCGGCGCCACGCACGACAGCACGGCGCACGCCGGCAGCGGTGGCGGCGCCTCTGATGTGCGTACGGAGCCCGCCACCGTCGCCGGTTCCCTCGGCACCCGGCTGGTGGTCGCCGGTGCCGGTGGCGGGGGCGGCGGTGACCTGGCCAGCGGCAACGGCGGTGATGGTGGCCCCGCCGGGCGCCCGGGGCTGGCGGGTCAGCCGAGCGCGAGCGGGGGTGTCTCGGCGCAGCCGGGCGAGGCGGGCACGACGAGCGCCGGCGGCGGTGGCGGCCAGGGGCTGCTCGGCGCGAGCGGGTCCGATGACGACGGCGCGGCGGGAGCGCTGGGCACCGGCGGCGACGGCAGCAGCAACGGCGGCGCCGAGACCAGCGGCGGTGGTGGGGGCGGTGGCGGCGTCTACGGCGGGGGTGGTGGTGGCGGTGCCGGCCTCGACGCCGGGGACGCCACCGGCGCGGGCGGCGGCGGAGGGTCATCGCTCGTGCCGGGGGGCGGCGACAGCGACGTCAGCTTCGACCCGGCGCAGGTGGTGCTCAGCTACTCGTCCGGTGCACCGGCGGCGTCGCTGCGGGAGGCGCCGTACGCCGCGTTGCTGCCGCTGCTCGGCGTACCTGTCGGTGTGCTGGTGGTGCGTCGCCGGAGGCGCAGCTAGACGGAGCCGGAGGCGCAGCGAGACGGAGCCGGCGCACGATGGCAGCAACGATGTCGGTGCACCGCGTGGGCATCTCGCTGGAGGGCATCGAGACGCTGCTGCATGACGTCTGATCACCGGCGACCCAGGACGAGGTCGCCGGACCGGGTCGGGCACGAGCTGGTCGGCTACGGGATGGCGAGCGCGATGCACCCAGCCGAGCAACAACGTGCCGCCGCGCGGCGTCATGGTCCGCTGGGGTTCCCGTCCCTGTTCCCATGCATGGTCATCGGCGTCGGCGTAGCTGGTGAAGTCAGCGTCCTGGCCGCCCGAGAGCAGCTCAGGCGCGACGACGGTGTCCGGCCTGCTGCAGGCTTACGCCCGATCATGCCGCGGTGGGCACCGCATGCCCACGCCGCAGGTTGAGCGCAACTGCGCCAGGTCGGTGGGCGTCGATCAGCCCAGCGACGCGGTTGCCGTGCGCAGTTCCTCCAGGGCTGCCAGCGCGTGTGGCGCGAGCCCTTCGACGTCATCACGATCACCTTCGGACCACTGGGCGTAGCCCCGCTTGAACGCGATGACCCCCAGCTCGCCCGCGAGGTGGGCGGTCGGGTCGGGGACACCGCGGGCGACGAGCGCGGCTGTCATGGCGGCCGCGAGACCGACGCTCTTGAGGGCGTCGCGCTCCTGGAGCTCGGTGCTGGCCGCCACGGCAGCCGTGAGGCGGGGGCCGAGCTCGCGGTTCACCGGTCCCATCGCGCTCGACGCTCGCTCGAGACCGGCTGCGACCGCCTCGAGCGGGCTGGCGGTCGCCGGCGCCTCGGTGATCCCGTCGGCGAGCAGCCTGCTCAACGTCTCCTGGCCGGCGACCAGCAGCTCACGCTTGTCGGAGAAGTGTCGGAAGAAGGTGCTCTTCGTGACCCCCGCGCGCTCGGCGATCTGCGCCACCGTGGTGGCGTCGTACCCCTGCTCGGTGAACAGGTCGACGGCCGCGACGACGAGTCGCTGGGTCGCCCCCGGTTGCCATCGAGCCATCGGACCAGCGTAGGTGATGGGACATCCATCCCGTCGGTGTGTACAGTCATGGGACAACGATCCCGTCACTCTCCAGGAGAACCTCATGCACGTGTTCGTCACCGGCGGTACCGGAACCATCGGCTCCGCCGTCGTCGCCGAGTTGGTCGGCAACGGCCACACCGTTCTCGCGCTGGCTCGCTCGGACGGCTCCGCGCTGGCCGTCGAGGGCGCCGGCGCCGAGGTGCTGCGAGGAGGTGTGGCGGACCTCGACGTCCTACGGGCCGGCGCCGCGCAGTCCGACGGCGTGATCAGTCTGGCGTTCGGACGCGACTACAGCAGTCCGGACGCGCTCGCGCAGGCCGTCGCCGAGGAGAGCGCCGCTCTCGCCGCACTAGGGCAGGAGCTGATCGGGAGTGACCGCCCGATCGTCACGGTCTCGGGTACGCCCTGGGTGCCGGGTCGCACGTCCACCGAGGGCGACCCGCTCCCGACCGATGGACCGGTGGGCGGTCGAAGCCGTTCGGTCACAGCGCTGCTAGACCTCGCCTCGCGCGGTGTGCGCAGCACGGCTGTCCGCATGCCGCGCACGGTCCACAACGAGGGCAAGGGCGGATTCGCCGGCCTGTTGACCGATGCAGCGCGCCGCGCCGGGGTGTCCGGCTACCCGGGCGACGGCACTCAGCGGTGGCCGGCCGTGCACGCGCTCGACGCAGCGGTCCTGTTCCGGCTGGCCCTCGAGTCGGCACCGGCCGGGACGTCCTGGCACGCCGTCAGCGACGAGGGCGACGCGGTGCGGGACATCGCCACCGTCATCGGCCGACGACTGGGCATGCCCGTCCAGGCGGTCCCGCAGGAGAGCTTCGGCCCGTTCGGCCCGATCTTCGCCATGGACCAGCCGGCGTCGAGTGCCCACACCCGCGCTGCCCTCGGGTGGCAGCCAACGCACCCCGGCCTCCTCGAGGACCTGGAGAACATCCAGCCCTGACGGCTCACACACGACCTGGACCGATCAGCGGGGTCCCGTCACCATCAGCGTGGACCGCGTCACATCTGGGCGGCACCCGCCACGATGGCCTCGCGGATGCGGGAGTAGGTGCCGCAGCGGCAGATGTTGCGGATGCCGTCGAGGTCCGCCTGGGTGATCGCCCGGCCCTGCGCCTTGACCGACTCCACGAGGGCCACCGCCGCCATGATCTGGCCGGGCTGGCAGTAGCCGCACTGCGCGACGTCGGCCGCCAGCCACGCCTCCTGCATCGGGTGCAGCGGCTTGCCGACCGTGGCGGGCAGGCCCTCGATCGTGGTGATCTCGTCGGAGGGCTTGATGTCGCCGACTTGCACGGAGCAGGGGTTGAAGGCCTTGCCGTTGATGTGGCTGGTGCAGGCCTTGCAGACGTTGAGGCCGCAGCCGTACTTGGGGCCGGTGATGCCGAGCAGGTCGCGCAGGACCCAGAGGACCCTCACGTCGTCCTCGACCTGGACCCGGACCGCCTTGCCGTTGACGCGGAAGGTGTGCGTGGACATGGCGGCTCCTCAGCTGTAGTTCGTCAGGCCGTCGGTGGGCGACTGCGGGATCGGGGGGACCGTCGGCAGCGGGGCGAAGCCGAGGTCGGAGTCGTTGGGGTTGATCGGGAAGGTCGTCGGCATGGTGCCTGTGGCCCGGGCGTAGGCGCAGGCGACTGCCGCTTTGGAGGCCGCGACGCCGAACTCACCGGCGCCGCCGGGGGTGCCCGTCGTGGTCGGCATGATGATGATCTCGAGTTCGGGTGGGGTGTTCCACTGCCGCGTGTAGAAGTAGTTGTCCCAGCTGCCCTCGAGGAAGTACCCGTCGGTGAAGTGCATGCTGGTGGTCAGTGCGTGCGCGATGCCGTCCATGATGCCGCCCATCATCTGGGCCTCGAGGCCGCGCGGGTTGACCGGCAGGCCGACGTCCACCGCGAAGACGACCTTGGTGACGCGTGGGCCGGTCACCGCGTCGCGGATCTTGCGGTTGACAGTGGCTGTGGTGCAATCGATCTCGACGAGGCAGGCGCACACGCCCTTGTACTCCGCGTGGAAGGCGATGCCCTGGGTGGTGCCGGCCGGCATCGTCCGGCCCCACCGACCCACCTGCGCGACCTTGTCGAGCACGGCCTGCGAGCGGGCGTCCTTCACGAGGGTCCGCCGGAAGGCGTACGGGTCCTGGCCCATGGCCTCGGCGAGCTGGTCGGTGGTGAGCTCGATCGCGGTGCAGATGTCGGGAGAGTAGATGTTGCGAAGGCTGCCGGTGTGGAAGCCCATGTCGACCTCGTTGAGCTTCTGGCTGGTGATCCCGTAGTTGTACGAGACGTTGGCCGTGTACTCGAAGATGGTCTGGGCCAGGGCCAGCGTGTTGGCTCCGGGCAGGTGGCCGGCGCGTGCGCTGACCACGTCCCCGAAGCCGTGGGTGAAGTCGGTGGAGACGCTGGTGTGCCGCTGCTGGAAGGCGATGACGTTGCCGGCGGCGTACGTCGCCTGGACCCGCGAGGTGGCCATGGGGTGCGCCCGGCCCTGCCGGAAGTCATCCGTGCGCGCCCACATCAGCCGCACCGGCGCGCCGAAGAGCTGCGAGGCCTGCGCCGCCTCGAGCGCCGCGTCGGGGAACAGGTGCCGGCCGAATGAGCCGCCACCCTGGGTGACGTGCACGGTCACCGCGGTGATGGGCAGGCCGAGGGCGGTGGCGATCTGGTCCTGCGCGACGATCGGCACCTTCAGCGGCGACCAGACCTCGGCCTTGTCGGGCTTCACGTCCGCGACGGCGACCCCGGGCTCGAGCGGGCTGTTGCTGGCGAAGGCGAAGGCGTAGGTCGTGTCGATCGTCGTGGCGCCCGCCGCGGCCAGCCCGGTGACCGGCGCGAAGGGCAGCTCGGCAGCCGCGAGCTCGGCCAGGATGTCGGCCTCGGTGCGGTGGTCCTCGCTGCCGGCGCTCCAGCTGACCTTCAGCGCGCGGACCGCGTCGATGCACCGGCCGAAGGTCCGCCCGCGGACGGCGACCCCGGACGGCAGTACGCCGACGTGGGTGATGCCCGGCATCCGCAGCACGGCGGCCTTGTTGGCGACCGCGACGACGGTGGCCTCGAGCGTCGGGGGCCGGCAGATCATCGTCGGCAGGGCCCCTGGCACGTGGAGGTCCATCGCGAAGACCTTGCGCCCGGTGACGATGTCGAGCGCGTCCACGCGGTTCTGCGCGGTGCCGATGATCGTGAAGCTCGAGGCGGGCTTGAGGGTCGGGGAGGCCACCCGGCTCGTCGTGACGGCGGCCGGCCGGGCCAGCGAGGCGTAGGAGACCTGCTGCCCCGCATGGGAGATCACCTGGCCGTCGAAGGTGCGCAGCGTGCTCGCCGGGACGCCCAGCTGGGTCGCCGCGGTGAGCACGAGTCGCTCGCGGGCGATGGCGGCGGCCGTGCGCACGGGTGTGTACATCGAGCGCATGGTGTTGGAGCCGCCGGTGAGCTGGTTGTCGACGAGCTCCGGGCGTGCGTCGCTGAGCGTGACGTGCACCCGGTCGAGCGGTACGTCGAGCTCCTCGGCGATGAGCATGCCGAGTGACGTGGTGATGCCCTGGCCGACCTCCGCGCGGGGCATGGAGAAGCCGATCGTGCCGTCCTCGTTGACCACGACGCTGATCAGGTTGGCGGTGGGCGCCGCGGCCATGTCCTGCAGGTCACCGAGGTCGACCTCGTCCGAGATCTCCGGTGGGGAGAAGATGCTCGCGCCAGCGATGCTCGCCGAGGCGACCAGGGTCGGCGCGGCGATGAGGAAGCCGAGGACCTTGCGCCGGGTGAACCCTGCGCCGTCGCTGCCCGGCTCGTCGCCGTCGGTGCGGTCGGGGCGCTCGCTCAGAGTGGTCACGATCTCCTCCGTGGTACGTCGGTCCGTGGTGCGTCGGTGCGCCGGGTGGGCCGCCCCTCCTTCGAGGCACCCGACCAGACCGAAGTGATCCCGGTCACTGGTCACCTCGGACTGTAGGCCGAGCCACCCGTGGGCACCACGCCGCCGTGCGCCAGCGTTGCGGGGCGGTTGTTGCGCCGTTGCACAGGCAGGTCAGGGGGCCGGGGACCAGGCGACCGCGCGCTCGAGGTCGGCGGGGGTGTCGAGGTCGGCGGGGGAGCCCGTACCCGTGCAGTCGACGCGGGTGATCAGGCCGGGGTGGGTGGCCAGCCAGGCCCGGGCCCCGGTGTCGCCGCTCGCGAGGCGGCCGACCCTGGCCCAGTGGCTGCGGTCCAGCAGGACGGGGTTGCGCTGGTGGCCGTCGTAGGTCGCCACCGCGGCGGTGGCCCCATCGACCCAGGCGGCTCGGAGGAGCTGCACCGCAGTGGGTCCCACGAGAGGCTGATCGGCGAGGGCGACGATGACGGCACCGGCGTCGGTGCCCTCGGCGGCCCGCAACCCGGCGCGCAGCGACACACCGAGGCCGCGCGCCCACTGCCGGGAGAGCACGACGGTGGCGCCGCGCAGGTCGGTCCTGCGCTGCACCTCGGCCGCCGCCGCACCCAGCACCACTAGCAGCGGGGAGCAGCCGCCGTCGGCGAGCAGCCCCAGGCCGTGCTCGACGAGCAGGCCGTCGCCCCAGGGCAGCAGCGCCTTCGGTCCGCCCATCCGGCGCCCCGCGCCGGCGGCCAGCAGCACCCCCGCGACGGAGCCTCGGGTCACGCGCGCGCCGCGGCCGGTGTCGGGTGGATCGCCCCGCCGGTCTCCGACAGCGGGCGGCCGGTGCCGCCCCAGCGCACGCGGATGATCTCCGCGGCGATGCTCACCGCCGTCTCCTCGGGGGTGCGGGCGCCGAGGTCGAGGCCGACCGGGCTGTGCAGCCGACCCAGCTCGGCCTCCGTCAGCCCCAGCTCGCGCAGCCGCTCCAGGCGCTCGGTGTGCGTGCGCCGACTGCCCATCGCGCCGACGTAGGCCGCAGGCCCGCGCAGCGCCAGCTCGAGCAGCGGTACGTCGAACTTCGGGTCGTGGGTGAGCACGCACAGCACCGTGCGCTCGTCGACGGCCGTGCGCGCGAGGTAGTCGTGCGGCCAGGCGACGACCACCTCGTCGGCGTCGGGGAAGCGGCGGGCGGTGGCGAAGACAGGGCGAGCGTCGCAGACGGTGACGCGGTACCCGAGGAAGGTGCCGAGCCGGGCGACGGCCGCGGCGAAGTCGATCGCGCCGAAGACGATCATGCGCGGAGGCGGGGAGAAGGACTGCACGAAGACCGCTACGTCGTCGACGCGGCGCTCGCCGTGCGGGCCGTAGTGCCGCGTGCCGTCCTGACCACCGGCGAGCAACCCGCGCGCGTCGTCGGTCACGGCGGCGTCGAGGCCAGGGTGACCGAGCGAGCCGGCGGTGCCGTCGCGGCGGACCGCACGCCGCGCCCCCAGCGCGGCCGGGCCGCCGACCACGGTGGCGAGGGCGACCGGCGTACCGGTGTCGAGGTCGTCGAGGACACCGCTGAGCAGCGCGGCGCCCTCGGCGTCGACCCGCTGGACGAGCACGTCGAGCACACCGCCGCAGGTCAGGCCGACGGCGAAGGCCTCGTCGTCGCTGATGCCGTAGCTCTCCACCCGCGCCGAGGCGCCGGCCATGACCTCCTCGGCCGCGGTGTAGACGGCGCCCTCGACGCAACCGCCGGACAGGCTGCCGAGCACCTCGCCAGCCGTGTCGACGGCCATCGTGGCGCCCGGCGGTCGGGGGGAGCTGCCCCTGACGGCGACGGTCGTGGCGAGGGCGAAGCCGGTGCCTGAGACCAGCAGGCGGCGCAGACCCGGTGCCACCTCGCGCATGCGCACCTCCCGCCGCCGGCGACGTCGCCGACGCCCTGAGCGTCGCACGACGCAGCGACGCCAGGTTGTGCGCCCGCACCTGCGGGCGCACAGATCGGTGTGCAGCCGCAGCCGCGCTCCGGTCGACCTCACGGTCAGCCGAAGCGCAGGATGGGTCGGTGGCAGCGACGGGCGGCGGGGCGGGCGAGCCGCAGCGGGATGACGCCCTCGCGGGGCCGGCTCTGGACCGTCGCGGGCGACCGCTGCGCGATCTGCGCCTGTCGGTGACGGACCGTTGCAACTTCCGCTGCACCTACTGCATGCCACGCGAGGTCTTCGGCGTGGGCCACGCCTTCCTGCCGCGCGAGCAGATCCTCAGCTACGAGGAGCTCACCCGGCTGACCCGGGTCTTCGCCCGGCTCGGTGTCACCAAGATCCGGTTGACCGGTGGCGAGCCGCTGCTGCGCCGCGACTTCGTGACGCTGGTCCGCGCGGTGGCCGCGACGCCCGGCATCACCGACGTGGCGATGACGACGAACGGTTCGCTGCTGGCCCGGCACGCGACCGCCCTCGCCGCGGCGGGGCTGACCCGGGTGACCGTCAGCCTGGACAGCCTGGATCCCAGAGTCTTCCGATCGATGGCCGACACCGCGGTGCCGCTGCAGACCGTGCTCGACGGGATCGTGGCCGCCCGCGACGCCGGCCTCGGCCCGGTCAAGCTCAACGCGGTGGTCCGGCGGGGGCTCAACGACGACGGGCTGCTCGACCTGGTGGCCTACGCACGACAGGGCGGCCACATCCTGCGCTTCATCGAGTACATGGACGTCGGCAGCACCAACGGCTGGCACGGTGCCGAGGTCGTCCCCGCAGCCGAGCTGGTCGAGCGGGTCGGGTCGTCGTACCCGTTGGAGCCGCTGGCGCCGAGGCAGATCGGTGAGACGGCGCGGCGCTGGCGCTTCCTCGACGGCTGGGGCGAGATCGGGGTGGTCGCCTCGGTCACCAACCCCTTCTGCACCGACTGCAGCCGGGCCAGGGTCACGGCCGCCGGTGAGCTCTTCACCTGCCTGTTCGCCACGACGGGTACGGACCTGCGTGCGGTGCTGCGCGCCGGCCCCGTCGCCGAGGCCGACGCCGAGCTCGAGCGGGTGCTGCGCGCGGTGTGGGCCGGGCGGACCGACCGGTACTCCGAGCTGCGGGCGAGCGGCGTGCTCGCCGGGGCGCCGCGGCCGGAGATGTCCTACCTCGGAGGCTGAGGCGGTTGCTGGGGCTGCCCGGCCGACGGCTGACGGCCTAGGCTCGGGCCGTGGCGATCGACCCCCGCGGGTGCCGACCTCAAGCGCTACCTCGCCGAGGACCCGGGCGGGCCGGTGGTGATGCTCAACCTGCTGCGCTTCGCCGAGGGCGCCCGTTCGTCCTATGACGAGTACGCACGCGCGCTGGCCCACGACGGCCCCCTCGCGCGCGTCGGCGGCGAGGTGATCTACGCGGGGGACGGCTCGACCGCCCTGGTCGCCGAGGACGGTCAGGCGTGGGACGCGGTGCTGCTCGTGCGCTACCCGAGCCGGCAGGCCTTCTGCGACATGGTCGCCGACCCGTCGTACCAGGAGGTCACGCACCTGCGTACGCAGGCGGTGAGCGAGGCGGTGCTGCAGGCGACGGTGCCCTGGCGGTCCTGACGTCGTCGGCGCGCACACCGCCGGAGGCGGCTCAGTCGACGTTGTCGAAGATCTTCTGCTGGTAGGCCAGGGCTACGCCGACGGTCCCGAGCACGACGCCCGCGCCCACGAGGAGCCACACCACGAGCGTGGTGCCCCAGGTCACCGCGGTCACCGCGCCCGCCAGGCAGGCGGCGCCGAGGCACATCGCGGCCACGGCCACCCAGAGCGCACCGGAGGTCCGCAGCGCGTCGTGCTCGAAGGGCCCGTGACCGATCACCGAGCCGCCGGCCCAGTCCTCCTCGGTGCCGCTGATCTCTGACATCGTCACTGCCTCTCTGCTCGTCGGTGGCTCACTCGTCCTCAGGTGCGGTGCTGCACCAGCAGCTGCGCGGCGCGCGCGACCATGGCCATGATCGTCAACGCCGGGTTGGCGGCTCCCTGGGTCGGCAGGGTGCTGCCGTCGGTGATCAGCAGGTTGGGCATGCCGTGCACGCGGTGGTGGGTGTCCACGACGCCGTCCTCGGGGCGGGCGGAGAGCCGTGCACCCCCGACGAGGTGGGCGTACCGCTGGACCGTCATGGTCTCGGTGGCGCCAGCGGCTCTCAGCAGGTCCTCCATGCTCGTCTGCGCGGCCGCGATCAGCGCCTTGTCGTTCTCGCACTGGCTGTAGGAGAAGTGCGCCACGGGCAGGCCGTGCCGGTCGACCTCGTCGGCCAACGTGACGCGGTTGGCCGCCTGCGGCAGCAGCTCGCAGAGCGCTCCCACGGTGGCCCAGTGCACGTAGTCACGCAGGTACTCCCGCAGCGGCTCGCCCCAGTGCCCCTGGGCGGTCACGTGCTCCGACCACGTGATCGGCAGCGGGCTGACCGTCTGCAGGGAGAAGCCGCGCCGGTAGGGCTTGCCGGGGTCGGTCTCGTACATCTGCTCGCTGCTGGCCTCCGGGGGCGGCGCCTTGTACGCCCTGACCTCCGCCTCGAAGCGCCCAGCGGTCTGCGGCGCACCCTGCACCATGAGGTAGCGCCCGACGTTGTCGGAGTCGTTGCCCAGACCCTGCGGGTGACGCGCGGTCGCCGAGAGCAGCAGCAGGCGCGGCGTCTCGATGCTGTACCCCGCGACGGCCACCATGCGAGCCCGCTGGCGGCGTACGACACCGTCGCGGACGTACTCAACGCCGGTCGCGCGGTCCGTCTCGTCGTCGACGAGGATCCGGCTGACGTGGCTGTGCGGCCGCACCTCGACGCCATGGGCGAGGGCGTCCGGGATGTGCGTGATGAGCGGGCTGGCTTTCGCGTTCACCTTGCAGCCCTGCTGGCAGAAGCCGCGGTAGATGCAGTGCGGGCGGTTGCCGAAGCGGCCGTTGCTGATGGCGACGGGACCCACCCGGGTCTCGATACCCGCCGCCCGCGCACCGCGGACGAAGACGTCGCCGTTGCCGCCCAACGGGTGCGCGTGCTGCGGGTAGCTGTGCGGCTCGCCCCACGGCCAGTCCTGACCGGCCACCGGGAGCTCCTGCTCGATGGCGGCGTAGTGCGGCCGGAGGTCGGCGTAGTCGATGGGCCAGTCGACGCCGACGCCGTCGCGGCTGCGGGTACGGAAGTCCGAGGGGTGCAGGCGCGGGACGTACCCGGAGTAATGGATCATCGAGCCGCCGACGCCACGCCCAGAGTTGTTGCTGCCCAGAGGGACTGGGTCGCTGCCGCCGATCTGCCGCGGCTCGTTCCAGTAGAGGGTGTGCGCGCCGCGCTCGTCACTGACCCAGTCGGCGTCCGGGTCCCAGAAGGGGCCCGCGTCGATCATGACGATGCTCCAGCCGGCGCGGCCGAGGCGCTGGGCGAGGACCGACCCGCCGGCACCGGCGCCGACGATCACGAGGTCGACCTCGTCGGTGTCGGCGTGCCGCCGCATGTCGCGCCGCAGCGTGTGGTTGGTGCGGGAGCCGTCGTCGGGGATCAGCCACGCGGAGTCGTTGCGCGCCCGCAGCCCGCGGTAGGTGTACTGCGTCGTCTCCGGGTGCAGCAGCCGGCGCGGGTCCGGCAGCGGCACCTTCATGCGCCGGGTCGACTCGCCGGGCGGACCCGGCGCGGACGCCCCACCAGCCCGTCCTGGACCCGGCGAGCGCGCTCGAAGCGCTCGGCCGCGGTGACCGGGTCCGTCCCGTCGTCGTCGGGGACCTCCCAGCGCTCGCGGGCGTCGACGCCGATGTTCTTGTAACCGCGGGGGTAGGCGGGACCGCCGAAACCGATCTCGTTCCACGCCCACGGGTGGGAGTAGAAGGACGCGCACGCGTACCGGCACCAGAGGCTCCACACGGCCTTGGCGGGTAGGTCGTGCCATGCGGATCCCCGCTGCGCGAGGTCCTGCACATCCTGGACGGCACTGGCCTGCAGCGACTCCGAGAGCAGGGCGAAAGAGCTCTCCCCCGCGCGCGTCGCCTCGTCGTCCAACGCGGCCAAGGTGGCCCGCCACGCCTGCTCGTCCGACGGCATGTCGTCGTAGTGCCACCCGTCGGTCTGCCCCGCGGCGAGCCGAGCATCGAGCAGCGCCACCACCGGCACTCGGGGCTCCGCGTCCTGGTGCAGGAGCTGGTCGCACAGCGCCCGGCAGGTCGCCTGCTCGGCTTGGGTGAAGAAGGAGAGCTCGACGCTCGGCGCGAGTCGGGCGAGGACGACCCCGGCGGTGACGTCATCCCAGCGATGGGCCTCGGCGAGCACGTCGTAACCGGGGAAGCGACCGCGACCCTGAGGCGTCACCCCGCGCTGATCGGGTGCCCGCCAGGGCATCAGTGACCCTCGCCTTCGCGTCGGAGGACCGCCGCCAGCAGCCCCATCCCGCCCACGAGGCTCGCCAGCAGTGGCGCGAAGACCGGCGGTCCCATCTCGATGTTGTAACCGAGCAGCTGCCGGCCTCCCGGCTTCTGCAGCACGCCGCGGATGTGCAGGTAGGTGCCCTGCAGGCCGTTGGCCACGATCAGCGCGCTGGCGAGTGGCAGGACGGTACGGGCGGCGCGCGCGCTGGCGACCGCTGCGACGCCGGCGGGTACGGCGGTCGGCACGATGACGATCGGCCACCACATCATCTTGTTGCCGAAGCTTGCGCTGTCGTGCGACGTGTAGATCTCCAACGTTGTGATCACAGCTCCGCCGGCGGTCAGGCCGGCGAGCATGCGCTCGAAGCGGCCGTGGCGCACGTCCGCCAGCAGTCGGGCCGGCGTGAGACGGGGAGGGTCAGCGCTCCGGCGGCGCGGGGTGACCACGGCTCAACCGCCCGAGCCGAGTCGCGGCGCGGCGGGCAGGAGTGGCGCCACGGCGCGGGCCAGGCGGGTGCGTGCGGACACGACCGCCGGCTCTGGGTCGCGCCGCAGATCACGGTGGCCGACGGCCGCGAAGGTCCCGGCGATGACCGCGTCCGTGCCGAAGGGCGCTCGGCGCCGGCCGTCGAGCGCTGCGGCCGCAGCAGCGGTGGCCGCGTGCAGGGCGTCGACCCAGATGCCGACGGCGAGCACGGCCGGCGTGGGCGCGAGCCCGGAGGCGGCCGCCTGCACCAGGTGGCGCACGCCGAGGACGCGGATCGTCCGCGTCGCACGCACCGACGGCTCGGTGCGGAAGACCGAGGTGAGCAGCGCGTCGGGTACGACGACACAGGCCAACCCCCAGCCGCCGCGGACCAGCTCGATGCGCCGCGCTGGTCTCCGCCGCTGGCTCACCGCCGGCCCCTCGTCGCCGCGAGCACCGCGGTCGCTCCGGCTGCCCCCGCCAGCGCGAGCGCTCGACGGTGCAGGTCGAGCACGAGCTGCGGGCTGCGGTGCAGGGCGCGGTCGTCGAAGTCGCCGTGCGCGCCGTGGTCACCCGCCACCGGCGTGTAGAGGTTGTCGCCGATCTCGGGCCGCTTGTCCTTCTTCGTCTGCTGGCCGCGGTAACCGGTGCGGCCCAGGTAGATGTCCAGCAGCGGCGCGATCGTCCGGTTGCCGAGGATGGTGCCGACCGTCGACGCGCCGACCCACGTCGTGCGCCGGCGGTGCTCTACCGCGTGCAGGACCGCGCGGGCGCCCACCTCCGGCTGGTAGATCGGCGCGACCGGTTGCGGGTGCTCGGGGAGCGCGGACTTGACCCAGCTGAACTGCACGGTGTTGAGCGCAGGCATGTGCACCATGGACACCCGTACCTTGCTCTTGTCGTGCAGCAGCTCGGTGATGACGCTCTCGGTGAAGCCGACCATCGCGTGCTTGGCGCCGCAGTAGGCCGCCTGCAGCGGGATGCCGCGGAAGGCGAGCGCGGAGCCGACCTGCACGAGCACACCGGCGTTGCGCGGCTTCATCAGGCGGAGCGCGGCACGGGTGCCGTTGACGAAGCCGAGGTAGGTCACGGCCGTCGACCGCTCGAAGTCCGCCGGCGAGATCTCCATGAAGGGGGCGAAGACCGAGGCCATGGCGTCGTTGACCCACACGGTCACCGGGCCGAGCTCGCGCTCCACCCGGTCCGCGGCGGCGTCGACCTGGTCGTGGTGCGCGACATCGGTGACGATGCCGAGCCCTCGCCGGCCGGCGGAGGAGATCTCGGCGACGGCGCCGGCGAGCCCGTCCTCGCCGCGCGCGAGGACGGCCACGTCGTACCCGGCGCCGGCCAGTGCCTGGACGATCGCGCGGCCGAGCCCGGCGGAGCCCCCCGTCACGACCGCGACCCCCTTTGCTGCGGGGCTGCCGGAGAGCGCGGAGAGGCGGTCTGGGTGTGAGGGCGGCACAGTCATGCTGTCGTCCCTGCCCAGTCTGGTGGCGCGGCACCACAGGAGCGGGCTGTGCGGGCGGGGGCGGGTCGGTCCCCATCCTCACCCGGCCGAGAGAGGATGGGAGCATGCCCCTCGACGGTGAGTACGAGCCCAGCCCAGAGACGTGGGTCCGCGAGCAGGTCGAGCTGATCGAGAGCTCGGGTGGTACGCAGGGCACGACGCTGCGCGGGATGCCGGTGGTCGTCGTGACCAACCGCGGCGCCAAGAGCGGCAAGCTCCGCAAGACGCCGGTGATGAAGGTCGAGCACCAGGGGTCGTACGCGGTCGTCGCGTCGAAGGGCGGGGCTCCTGAGCAGCCGACCTGGCATTACAACATGATAGCCGAGCCGCACGTCGAGCTGCAGGACGGGCCGCTCAAGCGCGACATGGTGGCGCGCGTCGTGCACGGCGACGAGCGGGCGCAGTGGTGGGAGCGGGCGGTGGCGGCGTACCCGGACTACGCCGACTACCAGCGCAAGACCGACCGCGAGATCCCCGTCTTCGTCGTCGACCCGGCCGACCCACCGCAGTCCTGACGCCGCCATCCACGACCAGACCGGAGCCCCCCATGGACCTGCCCTCCGAGCTGCTCGAGCTGCTCCGCCAGCCGAGCCCGTGTTTCATCGCGACGACCATGCCCGACGGGTCGCCGCAGCTGACCCAGACGTGGGTCGACACCGACGGCACGAACATCCTCATCAACAGCGTCGCCGGCTTCCAGAAGGTGCGCAACGTCGAGCGCGACCCGAGGGTTGCCGTCTCCGTCTCCGACCCGGCGGCACCGGCGCGCTACTTCGCCGTCCGCGGTCGGGTGATCGGCGTCACCACCGACGGTGCGGCGGAGCACATCGAGGCGCTGGGCCAGCGCTACCTCGGTGGCCCATACCCGTGGTACGGCGGCCGCGACCAGCAGCGCGTGATCATGACCATCGAGGCCGACAGCGTCGGCGGCGTGCACTGAGAGCTCGCTGGCGTCAGCCGGCCTGCTGACGCCACCAGGCGACGGTCTCCCGGGCGGCCACCTCCACCGGTGTCGGGCTGAGCCCGAGCAGCGCCTCGGTGGCGGTCGAGCTCATCACGAAGGGGGCCTGCAGCTGGTAGATGGTCTCGGCGAGCTCACGCAGGATGCCGGGCGCCAGCGCCCCCAGGCGCAGGACGACAGCCGGGAAGGTGCTGACCTCGACGTTGGTGCCGGCCGCCGCAGCGAAGGCTTGGACGAGCTCCCGTTGGGTGAGCGCGGGTCCGGTGGGGGCGTGGAGCACCCGGCCCCAGACGTCCCGTCGCCCGGCGGCGGCGACCACCGCGCGCGCGTAGTCGCCGACGTAGGTGAACGAGTGCCGCTCATCGGCGCTGCCGGCGACCCGCACCCGCTTGCCGGCGATGATGCGGGGGAGCATGCGCTCACCGACCTGGGCGTTGCGCGCGTACGGGCCGAAGAAGTCAGAGGCGACGATGCTGACAGTCGGGGTGGCCGCAGCCGCGCGCGCGGCGAGCAGCCGGACCCGGATGCCACGCTTGCCCCCCGTCGCGTCGCGTGGGCTGTCCTCCGTCATCACGTGCGCAGGGTCGCTGTAGGCGTAGAGGCTCTCCGGGAAGACGACGACCGAGCCAGCGGCAGCGGCCAGCACGGTCTGCTCGGTGCGCGGCAGCTCCTCGCTCCAGGTCTTGGCGGAGTACGCCGCGTGCGCGCAGTGGAAGACGGCGGGTGCGCCCTCGACCGCTCCGCGCAGCGCCGCCTCATCGCGAGCGTCGACGGCTCGCCGCTCGACCAGCGGGTGCACCGGGCCTGACCCGGAGCGCGTGATCAGCCGGACCGGGTGCCCGGCCTCGACCAGCTGGTCGGTGACCGTGTGCCCGACCGGGCCGGCTCCGATGACGACGTGGGGTGTGCTCACGGTGGCTCCCTCCGTTCTGTGAGAGCAGTGCTCTCGGATGAATCAACGATGCCACAACTCCGGTCTTTGCCAAGAGCAGTGCTCTCTGTTGTCGCTTCTGCTCTCCGCTGTGGGAGGCTGCGAGCGTGCCGACGCCGCGCGAGCAGGCCCGCGACCGGACGATGGCCGACATCACGCGCCTCGGCCGGGAGCACCTGGCTGCGTACGGAGCGGCCGGGTTGTCGCTGCGGGCCCTCGCCCGTGACCTCGGTGTCGTGTCCTCGGCCGTCTACCGCTACGTGCCGAGCCGCGACGACCTGTTGACCCTGCTGGTGGTCGACGCCTACATCGAGCTGGGAGGGGCGGTCGAGCGAGCCGAGGGGCATCGTCGACGCGCCGACCTGCTCGGTCGCTGGCGGGCCCTCGCGGGCGGGGTGCGCGACTGGGCGCTCGCCGAGCCCGCCCGGTACGGCTTGCTCTACGGCGCCCCCGTCCCCGGTTACGCCGCGCCCGCCGGGCAGACCACTCCGCCGGGTACGGCCGTCATCCGCCTGCTGCTGCAGCTCGCCGTCGACGCGGAGGCGGCTGGGTGCGTGCCCGCCGGCAGCGCTCGTGTTGTGCCGCCAGCACTGCGCTCCGACGTGCAGCGGATCAGGGCCGAGCTGGGCGTCACCCTCTCCGAGCAGATGCTGGTCGCGGCGACGCTGGCCTGGGTGAGCCTCTTCGGCGCCGTCAGCTTCGAGGTCTTCGGCCAGTACGGCGCGGACACGTTCGCGCGGCCGGACCTGCTCTTCGCCGCGCTGGTGGACCTGCTAGCCGGGGCGCTTGGTCTGCTGTCGCCCTGAGTCGGGCGGCAAAGCTCGTACCGCACGCACTTCTGTGCATGAACCGCCCTGACCTGGCTCAAGCGCTGCATCGACGCCTCCCCCTCATCACCTGACCGACGCTCACCCCCGACCGCCCACCACCCGAGGACCCGGAGCACACCCACCCGGGACCCCGCACGCCCCCAATGCCCGAAACAGCGCGCTCAAGATCAACGGAGCTTGATCAGATACTCAGCGGTGCATCCGGGCTCAGCCGGACAACAAAGCGGACAGGTCTATTGGGACGGCGCTCCTGCTCTCGCTCGCCATCCAGCCGACAGCGTGATCATGTGTGGCTGGCCGGTCGGCTACCGGGACGGCCTCAGTTCAGTCGGTTGGGGCGCTGGCATGCTGCGGTGGTGGCGACGACGGGCGGACCCCGAGTGATCGGTTTGCTGGGTGGGATGAGCTGGGAGTCCAGCGCCGAGTACTACCGGTTGGCCAACCAGCTGGTGCGCGACCGGCTCGGCGGGCTGCACTCCGCCCGGCTCGTGCTCGCCTCGGTCGACTTCGCCGACGTCGAGCGGCTGCAGGTCGCGGGGCTGTGGGAGGAGGCCGGGCAGCTGCTCGGCGACGTCGCCCGCGGCGTCGAGGCCGCCGGCGCCGAGATGCTTCTGTTGTGCACCAACACGATGCACAAGGTCGCCGACCAGGTTCAGGCCGCGGTGTCGATCCCGCTGCTGCACCTGGCCGACGCGACCGCCGCCGCG
>JAABUO010000756.1_pt1 | contig 52234 bp, 46 predicted proteins | sample 5559291 | NCBI WGS metagenome assembly JAABUO01 (sample SAMN10711878, study PRJNA513372) | rock metagenome | isolation source: Antarctica rocks | place: Antarctica: Victoria Land, Finger Mt sud | reverse complement strand
GCGCCGGGGCCGTGCCCGCTGCTTGCCCGTACGACGGGCACGCAAGGGTGCGCAAGGGTCAGCATCATCAGGTTCTGACCTGCGAGTTTAGACGAATGCGCAGGTCACGGAGTCGGCTGAAGTGAACTTGGAAGTTGCTCCTCCCGTACGCCGCGGGCGTCAGCTGCCTGGCGCGATGTCCTGACGCTGCCGCACGATCCGCGACAGCGAGGCAGCGATCTCCGCGTCGCGCTCCCTCGTCGCGTGCTGGTAGATCAGCGCTGCGCAAGGCGAGGCTGGCCCATTCGCACCATCAGCTCGCGGGTGCTCGCTCCGGTGGCGGCGGCGAGCGTGTTGCCCGTGTGGCGAAGGTCGTGGAAGCGTAAATCCGTAAGACCGACAACGGTGACGGCCCTGGTCCACAGGTTGCGGAAGTTGCTGCGGCGTACCAGCCCGCCCTGCGGACCGACGAAAACGAGCCGGTGGGTCCCTTGCCGCCGCGTGTACGAGGCGGTAGGCCTTGGCGACGGTGGACGGCCCCACCCCTTCCGTGAGCAGGAGGGCCGCATGCCAGCGGCGCACGTCGGCCGGCTCCAGGAAGCGGAGCTGGATCCTCCTCAGCGCCGGGTCGATCCTGACCTTCAGTAGGCTGACGTAGCGCTCCCCCGGGGCGGGGAGAGACCGGCCGACCCTTGACCCGCCGCTCTGCAAGCCAGGTCGACGCGTAGGCCTCGAAGGTGAGCTGGCCGGCCTTAGGGTCGACCCAGTCGCCTCGGTCCAGGTCGACCCGGGCGCCGGCCAGAAAGCGCGTTGCGTCGCCCTTGGTGGCGAAGCTCCGGGCGTGTCGGCGGCCGCTGCGGTCGACGTAACGGGCCAGGTAGCGACCCGTGCTCAGCAACCGCACTGTGCCGAAGTCCCTGCGTCCGGTCATCGCGCCCGCCCTCAGCTCCGTCGCGCCGACGGTAGCTCTGCGAAGGCCGCTGTGGGTGGCCTGACGCGCCACGCTGTGCCCTCCGTGTGCCCTAAGCAAGGGCGGACAGTGGTTGGGAAGGGTGGGTGACGGCGAGCATCTGGCCAAGGTCATCAGGCGCTGACCAGGGCTTATGCGAGATTCTCGGGGTGGAGACGATGGGATTCGAACCCACAACCCCCGCCTTGCAAAGGCGGTGCTCTCCCGTTGAGCTACGTCCCCGTACCTGTGCTGCCGGCTCCGGCGCGCGTCAGCGCAGGTCAGGTGGCGAGCCGGTGGCGTCCCGCCAGAGCGCCTCGGTGGAGGCCCGATGCCGGCGGCGTCGCCACAGGCCGACGGCGCTCAACCCCGCCGCGAGGACGGTGAGGATCCTGGCGCGCACGGGCGGCTCCTGGGGCATCGACGGTCAGGGGTTGGCCGTGCGGGTGGACCTGGCAAGACTTGAACTTGCGGCCTCTTCCTTATCAGGGAAGCGCTCTAACCAGCTGAGCTACAGGTCCGAGGCAGACCACGCTACTGCACGACGCCGCTCGCTCAGCTGCGCTCCGACAGGGTGACCTCGATGCCCCCGGTGAAGGAGGAGCACAAGTTGTAGAGGAAGGCCCCGAGCGTAGCCAGGGCGGTGAAGAGCAGCGCGTTGACCGCGAAGACGATGGCCGAGACGCCGATCACGTTCGTCGCGGAGAAGTATGTGCGGGCCGTGCCACCGTTGCGCTGGAAGGTGTCGAGCAGCTTGGCGATCTGGTCGAAGACGCCGGCCCCCTGGAAGAGCACGTAGAGCACCGAGGTCGCGGCCACCCCGATGATGACGAGGCACAGGCTCGCGATCAGGCTGAGCTTGAGCACCGACCAGGGGTCGATGGTGCGCACGACCAAGCGGGCCCGGCGCAGCCCGCCGCGGGCGGGGGCGGCACTGACGGCGGAGCGGCGGGGCGCTGGGGGGACGGGCGGGCGCACCGTCGGGGCGGGTGCCTGCGTCGGTGGACGGGTGCTCTCCGCCTCTGCCGGTCTCGGCAGCCTCGTGATCTCGGTCGGCGGCTCCTCCGTCCGGTCGGTGACCAGGTCCACCGGTGCCGGTGGTGCGGGCTGGACCGCCAGCGCTGCCACCGGCTCGGATGCGATGGGAGCGGGGGCCACCGGCGCGGACGCGATGGGAGCGGGGGCTACCGGCGCCGCGGGCGGCGGGCCCTGAGGGGGTGGCGCCGGCGGAGGGGTTGGCTGCCAGGCCGGCTGCGCCGCCGCGGCGGCTGGCTCACGCCCGACGCCCAGCGGATGCCCGGGGAGTCCAGCCCCTCCGGCCGGCGCCGCGGGAGGCGGCTGCGTGGGTGGTGCGAGACGCTCCGGCGCCGACGGTGTGGGCGGCACCAGCGGACGGCCGCCCTCCCGACCGCTCCACGTCGACGAGGCCTCGCCCGCCTCGCCCTCGGGCCGATGGAGCGTCTCGGCGGCTCGAGAAATCGGACCGGTCGGGTCGGCGCCCTCCTGCCCGCCGCTCACGCCGCGGGGCCGCTCACGCGTCCGCGTCCGGGAGCTCGACCTCGTCGACCTCGTCCCGCTCGGCGTTGCGGGCCAGCGCCACCACCTGGACCCCGTCGGCCAGGTTGATGAGCTTGACCCCCATCGTCTGACGCTGCGCCTTGCGGATGTCACGCGCCACGGTGCGCAGCACCCCCCCGTTGGACGTGATCACGAAAAGCTGGTCGTCGTTGCCGACCACGAGGCCGCCGACGAGACCGCCGCGCGTGCTCACGACGCGGTGGGTGAGGACCCCCTTGCCGCCACGGCCCTGCGGAGGGTATTCGCTGAGCGACGTCCGCTTGGCGAAACCGCCCTCCGTGGCGGTGAGCAGGAAGGCCTGCTCGTCGACGCCCTGGCGCACCACGGCCATGCTCAGCAGCTCGTCGTCGCCGCCGAAGCGCATGCCGATGACACCGCTGGTGGCGCGGCCCATCGGGCGCAGCTGCTCGTCGTCGGCGGTGAAGCGGATGCTCATCGCCTTGCGGCTGACGAGCAGCAGGTCGTCGTCGCCACCGCACAGCGCCGCGGCGAGCAGCTCGTCGTCCTCCCGCAGGTTGATGGCGATGACGCCGCCCTGCCGCGGGCTGTCGAACTCGGTCAGCGCGGTCTTCTTGACCAGACCACGACGGGTCGCCAGCACGAGGTACGGGGCGACGCCGTAGTCCGAGATGGCCATCACCTCAGCGATCCGCTCGTCCGGCTGGAAGGCCAGGATGTTGGCGACGTGCTGGCCCTTGGCGCTGCGCTGCTGCTCCGGCAGCTCGTGCGCCCTGGCGCGGTAGACGCGGCCCTTGTTGGTGAAGAAGAGCAGCCAGTGGTGCGTGGTGGTGACGAAGAAGTGGTCCACGATGTCGTCCTCGCGCAGGGCCGCCCCCTGCACGCCCTTGCCGCCGCGGCGCTGCGCGCGGTAGAGGTCGGTCTTGGTGCGCTTGGCGTACCCGCCGCGGGTGACCGTCACGACGACGTCCTCGCGGGCGATCAGGTCCTCGAGGGAGTAGTCGCCCTCGGCGTTGATGATCTCCGTACGCCGGTCGTCGCCGTACTTCTCGACGACGGTCGCCAGCTCCTCGCTGATGATCGAGCGCTGCCGGCCCGGCCGCTCGAGGATGTCGGTGAGGTCCGCGATCTTCGCCTCCTCCTCGGCGAGGTTGTCGTAGATCGCCTGGCGCTCGAGCGCGGCGAGGCGGCGCAGCTGCATGTCGAGGATGGCGCGGGCCTGCACGTCGTCGATGTCGAGCCGGGCCATCAGCTGCTCGCGCGCCGCGTCGGCCGAGCTGGCCGCGCGGATCAGCGCGATGACGTCGTCGAGCGCGTCCAGCGCTTTGGCGTAACCGCGCAGGATGTGGGCCCGGCGCTCGGCCTCGCGCAGCCGGTAGCGGGTGCGCCGCACGATGACGTCGACCTGGTGCTCGACGTAGAGCCGGACCAGCTGGTCCAGGCGCAGGGTACGGGGGACCCCGTCGACGATGGCCAGGTTGTTGACCCCGAAGGTGTCCTGCAGCTGGGTGTGCTTGTAGAGGTTGTTGAGCACGACCTTGGCGATCGCGTCGCGGCGCAGCTGGATGACCAGACGCTGACCGGTACGGCCGGAGGACTCGTCGCGCACGTCGGCGATGCCCCTGATCCGCTCTTCGCGGACCAGCTCGGCGACCTTCTCGGCGAGGGAGTCGGGGTTCACCTGGTAGGGCAGCTGGGTGATGACCAGCTGCTGCGCGCCGCCGCGGCCCTCCTCGACCTCGACCACGCCGCGCATCCGGATCGAGCCGCGGCCGGTGCGGTAGGCCTGCTCGATGCCGTCGCGCCCCACGATGAGCGCCCCGGTGGGGAAGTCGGGGCCGGTGACCCGGGCGAGGCAGGCCTCGAGCAGCTCGTCGTCCTGGGCGTCCGGGTGCTCCAGCGCCCACTGCACGGCGGCCGCGGCCTCGCGCAGGTTGTGCGGCGGCATGTTGGTCGCCATGCCGACGGCGATGCCGCCGCTGCCATTGACGAGCAGGTTGGGGAACCGGCTCGGCAGGACCATCGGCTCCTGGTTGCGCCCGTCGTAGTTGGGCTGGAACTCGACGGTGTCCTCGTCGATGTCGCGGAGCAGCTCCATCGCGAGCGGGTAGAGCCGGCACTCGGTGTACCGCGAGGCCGCCGCCGGGTCGTTGCCCGGTGACCCGAAGTTGCCCTGGCCGTCGACCAGCGGGTAGCGCAGCGACCACGGCTGGGCGAGGCGCACCAGGGTGTCGTAGATGGCCGAGTCGCCGTGCGGGTGGTAGCTGCCCATGACGTCACCGACCACCCGGGCGCACTTGAAGTAGCCACGCTCGGGGCGGTAACCGCCGTCGAACATCGCGTACAGCACCCGGCGGTGCACCGGCTTGAGGCCGTCCCTGACGTCCGGCAGTGCGCGGCCGACGATCACGCTCATCGCGTAGTCGAGGTAGCTGCGCTGCATCTCGACCTCGATGCCGACCGGCTCGACGCGGTCGGTCGGCGGGGTCACGTCGACCATGGGAGGTCCTCTCGCGGTACGGGGGGTACGGGGTCTCAGCGCGGCGCCGGGGACGGTGGCCCCCGTTACCGCGTCGTCAGATGTCGAGGAAGCGGACGTCCTTGGCGTTGCGCTGGATGAAGGAGCGCCGTGACTCGACGTCGTCGCCCATGAGCACGCTGAAGAGCTCGTCCGCCGTGGCCGCATCGTCGAGGGTCACCCGCAGCAGCAGCCGGCGGTCGGGGTCCATCGTGGTGTCGCGCAGCTCGGCGAAGTCCATCTCACCGAGCCCCTTGTAGCGGCTGACCGCGTCGTCCTTGGGCAGCCGCTTGCCGGCCGCCTGCCCCGCCTCGATGACGGCGTCGCGCTCGCGCTCGGAGTAGGCGTACTCGTGCGGCGTGCTCCCCGCCCACTTGATCTTGAAGAGCGGGGGCTGCGCCAGGTAGACGTGCCCCGCCTCGATCAGCGGCTTCATGAAGCGGAAGAGCAGGGTCAGCAGCAGCGTACGGATGTGCTGGCCGTCGACGTCGGCGTCGGCCATCAGCACGAGCTTGTGATAACGCAGCTTGGTCAGGTCGAAGTCCTCGTGCACCCCGGTGCCGAGCGCGGTGATGAGCGCCTGCACCTCGGTGTTCTTGAGGACCTTGTCGATGCGCGCCTTCTCGACGTTGAGGATCTTGCCTCGGATCGGCAGGATCGCCTGGAAGCGGGGCTCCCGACCTTGCTTGGCGCTGCCGCCCGCGCTGTCGCCTTCGACGATGAAGAGCTCGCACTCGGCGGGGTCGGTCGACTGGCAGTCGGAGAGCTTGCCGGGGAGGCCGCCGCCGGCCATCAGGCCCTTGCGCTGCAGGTCGCGGGCGGTGCGGGCAGCCATCCTCGCCCGCAGCGCCTGCTGCGCCTTGAGCACGATCGCCTTGCCCTCGGCCCCGTTGACGGTGAACCACAGGGTCAGCGCGTCGGAGGCGACCCGCTGGACGAAGGACTTGGCCGAGGTGTTGCCGAGCTTGGTCTTGGTCTGGCCCTCGAACTGCGGCTCGGCCATCTTGACGGACACGATCGCGGTGAGCCCCTCGCGGATGTCCTCCCCCGAGAGCTTCTCGTCGCCCTTGTTCTTGCCGGTCGCCGGTTTGATCCACTGCTTCTCCAGCGCCACCTTGTTGACGACGGTGGTCAGCGCGGTACGGAAGCCCTCCTCGTGGGTGCCGCCCTCCGTGGTGTTGATCGTGTTGGCGAAGGTGTGGACGCTCTCCGCGTACCCGTCGTGCCACTGCATGGCCACGTCGACCGAGATGCCCTCCTCCTCCTTGGAGAAGTGGATGACGGTCGGGTGGCTCGGCGTCTTCGTGGCGTTGAGGTGCGCGACGAAGTCGGCGAGGCCACCGTCGTAGCGGTAGAGCCGCTCCTCCGCGACCCCTCCCTCGACCTCGGCGCGCTCGTCGCGCAGCGTGATCGACAACCCGGCGTTGAGGAAGGCCGTCTCCTGCAGGCGCCGGGACAGCGTCTCCATCGAGTAGACGATCTCCTCGAAGATCGTGTCGTCGGCCCAGAAGGTCACGGTCGTGCCGGTCTCGGTGGTGGCGCCGCCCTTCTCCAGCGGGCCGCGGGCCGCGCCACTGGGCTTGGAGCGACCGTCGAAGGACTGCCGCCAGGCGAAGCCGTCGCGCTTGATGTCCACGTCGAGGCGGCTCGACAGCGCGTTGACGACGCTGATGCCGACCCCGTGCAGGCCACCCGAGACGGCGTAGCTCTTGCCGTCGAACTTGCCGCCGGCGTGCAGCGTGGTGAGCACGACCTCGACCGCGGGCCGCTTCTCCACCGGGTGCCGGTCGACCGGGATGCCGCGGCCGTCGTCGGTCACCCGCACCCCGCCGTCGGCCATCAGCGTCACGGTGATGGCGGTCGCGTGGCCGGCCAGCGCCTCGTCGACGGAGTTGTCGACGACCTCGTAGACCAGGTGGTGCAGGCCCCGCTCACCCGTCGACCCGATGTACATACCCGGGCGCTTGCGGACCGCGTCCAGGCCCTCCAGCACGGTGATGGACTTGGCGTCGTACGCCACGCAGGCACCCCGATCGGCACTCGTCCGCCCCGTCGGCAGCCCGAGCGGGCGGCTGGAGGGCGGTCCGCAGCGACGGACGGGTGTCCTCGCTGCTCAACAGCTCCATCCTAGCGGACGGGTACGACACAAAGGGCTCGCCACGGGCCTGAGCCGCACGCAGCGCGTCGAGAGCCGCACCACCGAGGTCCCCTACCGTGGCAGTGGGACCGGCGAGCTCATCGTCCGCCTCAGCGCGTACGTGTCCCGAGGCTCAGCCGTACGTGTCCCGGGGACCTGGCCCCGCGACGCGCAAGCGGCCGTGGCGCCAGCTCGGGCCGGTCGGGCCGGTCACCCGGACCTCCCGGACCACGGGCGCTCCCTCGTCGGTGGCACCGGTCGCCTCCTGCAACCGGGCGAGCAGCACGCCGGCGAGCAGGCGCAGCTGGGTGGCCCACGCAGTGCTCTGCGCCTGCACGGTGAGGACGCCGTCGACGAGCGAGCCGGGCTGGCAGTGCTCCGCCACCTCGGCCCCCACCAGCTCCGCCCACCGGGCCGCCAGCCCTGCTCCGGCCAGCGGCCGGCGCCACCCGCGGTCGCCGACCAGCGCGTCCACCAGACCGCCGAGTGGCACGGGGTCGCCGCCCGGCTCGCGGGCCGCGCGGACCGCCGCCCCTGCCTCACGACGGCGCGCGCCGGCCGCGGCGCTCCCCGCCCGGCGCTGCGCCTCGGCGTCCCCCGCGGCCCGGGCGGCGGCGTCCGCTCGAGCCCGGTCGAGCGCCGCCCTGACCAGCTCCGCACCCGCCGGCGCGCCGGTGCCGGGGCCGACCGCCGCCCCTGGATCGTCAGCGGACACGGGTCACCACCCCCTCACCGACGTCGAAGCGGCCACCGGCGAGGGCCATCGGCACGTCCGCCGCCACCGCCGCGGTGATGAGCAGCTGCTCGGCACCGGCCACCCGGCCCACCAGGCGGTCTCGACGACCAGCGTCGAGCTCGGCGAAGACGTCGTCGAGGACCAGCACGGGCTCGGGGCCTTCGGCGCGGAGCAGGTCGTAGGCAGCCAGGCGCAGCGCCACGGCGACCGACCACCCCTCCCCGTGGGAGGCGTACCCGCGCACCGGCAGGTCACCGAGGCGGACCAGCAGCTCGTCGCGGTGCGGACCGACCAGGCTGGTCCCTCGCTCCACCTCCTCCGCGCGACGGCTGGCCAGCACCGCCAGCAGCTGGGCTCCCAGCGCCTCCCGCTCCCGCGGGAGCGCCGCAGCGGTCGGCCCCTCCGCCGGCTCCCCCTTGCCGAGCAGGCTGGAGCGGTACTCCAGCGTGCACGGGTCACCGCGCTCCGGCGCGATCGCGGCGTAGGCGTCCGCGACCAGCGGCTCGAGGGCCTCCACCAGCTCGAGGCGGCCGAGCAGCAGCACGGCGCCGGTCTCGGCCAGGTGGCTGTCCCACACGTCGAGGGTCCGCAGGTCACCCGCCGGCCCGGCGCGGCGCGCCGCGCCGGCCGTCCGGAGCAAGGCGTTGCGCTGCTTGAGCACGCGCTCGTAGTCCGCGCGGACGCCGGCCCAGCGCGGCGCGCGCGCGACCAGCAGGTCGTCGAGCATCCGGCGCCGCTCGGCGGGGTCCCCCCGCACCACAGCGAGGTCCTCGGGGGCGAAGAGCACCGTGCGCAGCAGCCCCAGCACGTCGCGCGCCCGGCGGACCGGCGCGCCGTTGACCCTGGCCCGGTTGGTCCGGCCGGGTACGAGCTCGAGCTCCACCGTCGCCCCGCCGCCCTGCGGGTCGGCCAGCACCGCTCGGATCACCGCGCGGGTGGCCCCGCTGCGGACCAGCGGCGCATCGGTCGACGCTCGGTGGGAACCGAGCGTGGCGACGTACCCCACCGCTTCGACGATGTTGGTCTTCCCCTGCCCGTTGGGTCCGACGAGCAGCGTCGGGCCCGGGTCCAGGACCAGGTCGAGGGAGGGGTACGAGCGGTAGTCGACCAGGGCCAGGCGCCGGACGTGCACCTCAGCCGGGCAGCCGCATAGGCATCATGAGGTAGCGGTACCCGTCTTCCGGGCCGGCCTCGCGATCGCCCTCCCGGCCCGCGGCGACGCTGGTCAGCAGCGCAGGGCGGGTGGGGGTGGTGAAGGACAGCCGCGCCCGGTCGCCGGCCAGCTGGGCGAGCCCGTCGAGCAGGTAGGCGGGGTTGAAGCCGATGGTCAGCGGCTCCCCGTCATAGGTCGCCGGGAGACGCTCGCTGGCCTGCGCGTCCTCACCGGCGCCGGCCTCGAGCAGCAGCTCCCCGTCCTCGCCGCCACCGTTGAAGCTCATCCGCACCGGTGCGTTGCGGCTCGAGCTCACCAGCGAGACGCGCTTGACCGCCTCGACCAGCGTCGCCGCCGGCAGCTCGGCCATCGCGTCGACCGAGGTGGGCAGCAGCGAGCGGTACTGCGGGAAGGCACCGTCGAGCAGCCGCGTCGTGGTGACGAGGTCCCCCGCGGCGAAACCGGCCATCCCCTCCCCTTGCGCGCCGGTGCCCAGCGCCACGGTGACCTCACCGCCGCTGCCGGCGAGGGCCTTGGCGGCGTCGGCGAGGGTCCGGGCCCGCACGAGTGCCACCGCCGTCCCCTCGGGGTCCTCGGGAGCCCAGGCGAGCTCGCGCACGGCGAGGCGGTAGCGGTCGGTCGCGGCGAGCGTCAGCGTGCCCCCGCTCATCTCCACCCGCACCCCGGTCAGCACGGGCAGGGTGTCGTCCCGGCCGGCGGCGACCGCGACCTGCGCGACCGCGGCGGCGAAGGTCGCGCTGGGGATGCGCCCGGCCAGCGGCGGCACCTCGGGCAGCGTGGGGTAGTCCTCGACCGGCATCGTCGGCAGCTGGAAGCGCGCCGTCCCGCACGTCACGACGAGCCGAGAGCCGTCCGTCACCAGCTCGACCGGTGCGTTGGGCAGGCTGCGGCAGATCTCGGCGAGGAGCCGGCCCGAGACGAGCACCCGACCGGCCTCGCCGACGAGGACGGCGACCTGGGCCTGGGCGGCCACCTCGAAGTCGAAGCCGGAGATCGTGAGCCCGCCGCCACCCTCCTGGCCGACCTCGAGCAGGAGCCCGTTGAGCACCTGCACGGTCGCCCGGCTGGGGAGCGTGCGGGCGGTCCAGGTCACGGCGTCGGTGAGCGCGTCGCGCTCGACGGAGATCTTCACGCGGCCGCCGTCCACATCGGTCGTACGCGGGCCTGCCTCGTCATGGGAGAAGACCTCTCTCGGAGTCTGTCGTCGGTCCTGTGCGCTCTGGGGACGCAGGGGTGTCGCCGCAGGTCACGGCCCCCCGGCGGCCTGGGTGCGACCTGGGGGCGGCGCGGCGGGTGGGCCCCAGGTGCCGGTCGCGCGGCAGGTGAGGTGAGCGGTGTCCCCGCCGAGTGCACCGCCGGGTCCCCCGTCCGCCCCCAGGCCGCGGGCGGTGGTGCGCGAGCGTCCACAGCGGTGTCCACATGCTGGGGACGGCGACGACACCACGGTCATCGGGCCCTCGCCTTGATCCGTGAGGTGAGCTCGGCGACCTGGTTGAAGGTCGCCCGGCGCTCGCCCATCTGCTCGCGGATCTTGCGGTCGGCGTGCATGACCGTGGTGTGGTCGCGGCCACCGAAGGCCTGGCCGATCTTGGGCAGGGACAGCTCGGTGAGCTCGCGGGTGAGGTACATCGCGATCTGGCGGGCGTTGGTGGTCAGCCGGCTCCGGCTCGGTCCCTTGAGCTCTTCCAGTGGTACGGAGAAGTACTCCGCGGTGACCGCCATGATCGTCGCGGTGCTGATCTCCGGGCCGCCGGGGGCCTCGATGAGGTCGCGCAGGACGATGTCGATGAGGGCGATGTCCAGCGGTTGGCGGTTGAGCGTCGCGAAGGCGCTGACCCGGATCAGCGCGCCCTCCAGCGCCCGGATGTTCCGCTCGACCTTGCTGGCGATGCGCTCCAGCACGTCAGCCGGGGCGTCGATGCGCTCCTGGGCGGCCTTCTTGCGCAGGATGGCGATGCGGGTCTCGAGGTCAGGAGGGGTGACGTCGGTGATCAGGCCCCACTCGAAGCGGCTCCGCAGCCGGTCCTCGAGCGTCGCCAGCTGCTTCGGCGGCCGGTCGGAGCTGATCACGATCTGCTTGCTGGCGCCGTGCAGGTAGTTGAAGGTGTGGAAGAACTCCTCCTGCGTGCGCTCCTTGTTCTCCAAGAACTGGATGTCGTCGACGAGCAGCACGTCCACGTCGCGGTAACGGCGTTGGAAGGCCTGCGCCTTGTCGTCACGGATCGAGTTGATGAAGTCGTTGGTGAACTCCTCCGAGCTGACGTAACGCACCCGCAGGTGCGGGAAGAAGCGCTGCACGTCGTGGCCGATGGCATGCAGGAGGTGCGTCTTGCCGAGACCCGAGTCGCCGTAGACGAACAGCGGGTTGTACGCCTTGGCCGGCGCCTCCGCGACCGCGACCGCAGCGGCGTGGGCGAAGCGGTTGCTCGCACCGATGACGAAGGTCTCGAAGAGGTAGCGCGGGTTGAGCCGCGAGCCCGCCAGGCTCACGGCCGGCTGGGCAGGGCGGTTCGGCGCTGCCTCGTCCGGCCGGTCCCTCGGGTCCGTGGACCGGCGCTCGTCCCGCGGACCACCCGATGCCCGCTCGTCGGGTCGCTGCGCCGCGCTCTCGACCGGCTGCCCGGTGAGGGGCTCGCCGGCCGCGGGGACGGAGGCGCAGGGCACGGTCTCGGGTGAGGGTGTGGTCCCAGCCGGAGCCTCGGTGGCGGGCGCGGGGCCCGCGCCGCCGGGCGGCGCGAGGGCAGGGGTGGGGCCGCCGGGGTCGCCACCGAGCGGCTCGGCGGCGCTCTCGTCCAGCGTGACGGCCACCAGCACCTGCTCGCCGAGCGCCCCGGACAGGGCCTGTGCCACCCGGTCGCGCAGCTTGCTCTCGAGCAGGTCGCGGGTGAAGCGGTTGGGGGCGCCGAGGAGCACCGTCGAGGCCATCACCCCGAGCGGACGGGTCGTACGCAGCCACGACCGCTCTCGTGCCGTCGGCGCGTCCTCCGGGCGAGCGCGGCCGCGGCCCAGCGACCCCTCGCCATGGGTGCGCACCGCAGCGTCTGCGCCACCATCGGCGCCGTCCGTCCCGGGGCTGTCGTCGGCCTCGGTCGGGCCGTCCAGCCCGGCGAGGACGCGCTGCCACGCCTGGCGCACGGCCTCGATCTCGAGGCCACCCCCGGTCGCCGGCGTGGGCGGGGTCGGCGCGTTGGTCATGCTCACTCCCCCCTGCCGGTGCTCCTCTCCTGGTCCGTCGGCACCCTGCCACCGTCTGTCCACAGGCAGCTCCACATCCTGTGCACGGCGAGCGCGGACCCCCTCGCAGGGGCGAGGTGGCGACGAGGGTGCGGACACCCGAGGCGGCGGGCCGACAGCGAAGGGCTGTGGCCGGCCGGCCGGCGGGCGTCGGGGAGGGCACCGAGGTCGCGGACGCTAACAGCCCGGGAGGTGCTCCGTCGAGAGCCGGAGGGGCCTGTGGCGGCCGGGCCGGCCTGGCTCAGGCGCGTGTATCGTGAGATGTTCCCGAGCGGGGGCGACGTCCTTACACGTCCGCGTGCCGGGTGCTGCCGCGGCCCGGGGCAGCCCGCCGGGCGAGCCGCCCGTGCTCGCCCCTGACCTCGTGATCGGTGAGCCTCCGTGAGCAAGCGCACCTTCCAGCCCAACACCCGCCGGCGGTCCAAGACCCACGGCTTCCGTCTGCGCATGCGCACGCGAGCCGGCCGCTCGATCCTCTCGGCCCGTCGTGGCAAGGGCCGCGCGCGCCTGTCGGCCTGACCGCGCGACGCTGCTGCCCGCCTCCGCCGTCCCTCTCGCGTCCCGTCGACACCCCGTGCTCCCTGCGCAGCACCGGCTCCGCCTGCGCGAGGAGCACCGTGCCGTCGTTCGGCGCGGCGCGCGCGCGAGCGCCGGGCCGTTGAGCGCGCTCGTCCTCTTGGCGGCACCCGGTCCGTCGTCGCGGGCCGCGACGGACCCGGTGCACGTCGGGTTCACCGTGGGACGGGCGGTGGGCTCCGCTGTGGTCCGCAACCGGGTGCGGCGCCGGCTCCGGGCGCTGGCAGCCCACCGGCTCATGACCCTGCCGGTCGGCTGCCTCGTCGTCGTCCGCGCCGGCGCCGGCGTCGCGGAGCTCGGCTACGACGAGCTCGGGCGCCAGCTCGACAGCGCCCTCTCGGGTGCGCTGGCCCGGGCCCGCCGCACCCGGCCGGGACGGCCACGATGACCGGGGTGCCGGACCACCTCGGGCGCCGCCGCGCTGTGATCCCCGGTGAGCGACGTGGGGCTCGATCGGTGGCCAGGGTCGTGCTGGCCCGATCCCCCCTCGCCTGGCTGCTGATCGGTCTCGTCGAGATCTACCGACGCGTGCTCGGACCGCCGCTGGCGGCGCTGACCGGCCCCCGTTGCCGTTTCGAACCCTCGTGCTCCAGCTACGCCGCTGTCGCGGTGCGCGAGCACGGTGCGGTGCTCGGTGGGTGGCTCGCCCTGCGCCGCCTGCTCCGCTGCCAGCCCTGGGGCGGGTGCGGGTACGACCCGGTGCCGCCTCGCCCCGCCGCGCGGGCGACAGCCGCGACCCCTCCACCATCAGCGTGACCAGCGCGCGAACCCCGATCCCCACCCTCGCCGCCGGGAGGCAGCCGTGAGCATCCTCGAGCCGCTCTACGACGCGACCGCCCACGCGATCGTCGGGATCCACGGCGCGCTGCAGCCGCTCTTCGGCAAGACCAACGGCTTCGGGTGGGCGCTGTCGATCGTCTTGCTGACCATGGCGGTGCGGACCGTCGTCTTCCCGCTCTTCGTCAAGCAGATCCGGTCGCAGCGTCAGCTGCAGCTGATGCAGCCGCGGATGAAGGAGATCCGCGACAAGTACAAGAACGACCGCCAGAAGATGAACGAAGAGATGATGAAGCTCCAGAAGGAGCACGGCAACCCACTGCTCGGTTGCCTTCCGGTCTTCGCCCAGATCCCGCTGTTCATCGCGCTGTTCCGCACCCTCAACGCCTTCCAGCCTCGGCTGCAGAGCGGTGGCCCGGACAAGGGCCACTACATCTTCGTGGCGAGCCACTCCCTGTCCCGGGACCAGGTGGCCACGATCGGCAACGCGAAGATCTTCGGGGCCTCGCTCGCGACGTCGTTCAAGTCCGCCAAGGGCGCCCTGGAGACGACCGGCTCGTCCCTCGGTGCCGTCCGGGTGGTCGCCGTCATCCTCATCATCATCATGGCGGCGTCGACCTTCCTCACGCAACGCCAGATGATGGCTCGCAACGGCCCCACCGACCCGTCGCAGCGCAACCAGCAGCGGATCTTCCTCTACCTCTCGCCCGCGTTCCTCGCGATCTTCGGCTTCAGCATGCCGGTCGGTGTCCTCGTCTACTGGTTCACGACCAACCTGTGGAGCATGGGGCAGCAGTACTACGTGATCAAGCGGATGCCCGCCCCGCTTCAGGTCTCCGGGTCGGGCGGCCGGGCAGGGCCGGCGGGAGGCCAGGCAGGGCCGGCCCGCAGCCCTCGGCCGACGGGTGGCGGTCCGGGTCAGCTGCCGCCGGCGTCGGGGGGGCGCGGTCGCCGCCGGTCGGCCGAGGTCCCGGTCGCGGCGCCCCCGCCGGTCCGCCGGCTCCAGCAGCGACGTGACGGGCCCAGCTCCTCCCCCGCCGAGCAGGTGACGCCCGAGGTGACGCCGGGTCCCGCGCCGGTGGGTCCGGCCGGGACGTCGGCAGTGCCGCTGGCGCGCGCAGCTCCCCGGCCGTCGAGCCGGCGACCCACCGGTGGGTCGCGCAACGCCAAGCGCAAACGCCGTCGATGAGGCACCCCGAAGGCGCTTCCCCCGGGTGGGGGCGGGTCAGCAGCAACCACCGGAGCCGGCAGCACTGCCGGAGGAGAGGACCCCGATGAGCGAGACCGCCCTACCGACCGTGAGCCCCGAGGCGGGCACGGAGATCACGACCGAGGTCCCCGAGCCCGGATCCGACGCCGCCCGCACCGCAGCAGGGGGGGCCGCCGCGCTCGAGGTCGAGGGTGAGGTCGCCGCTGACTACCTCGAGGGGCTGCTCGACATCGCTGACCTCGACGGTGACCTGGACCTCGACGTGGAGGGGGAGCGAGCGGTCGTCGCGGTCGTCGGCGACCGGCTGGACCGTCTCGTGGGCGGAGACGGGTCCACGCTCGAGGCCTTGCAGGAGCTCACCCGGCTTGCCGTGCAGACGAAGACCGGCGTCCGGAGCCGCCTCATGCTCGACATCGGCGGTCACCGCGCCGCCCGTCGGGCGGAGCTCACCAGCCTGGCGACCTCGGCGGCGCAGCGGGTGGCGACCTCCGGAGCTGCGGAGACACTGGCGCCGATGACCCCCTTCGAGCGTAAGGTCGTACACGACGCCGTCGCTGCGGTCGACGGGGTGGCGAGTGACTCCACGGGGGTCGAGCCGCAGCGCGCCGTGGTCATCCACCCTGCTGCCAGCTGAGCGCGCCGCCCCCGCCCCTGGCAGCGGCGACCGTCTTCGGTGCGTCGCTGCCAGCGGCGCAGGCCTACGCCGAGCTGCTGTGCGGTGCCGGTCTCGTCGAGGGGTTGTTGGGTCCCCGTGAGGGGACCGGCATCTGGGAGCGCCACCTGCTGAACAGCGCTGTGGTCGCGGAGCTGGTGCCCCAGAACACCGAGCTGATCATCGACGTGGGCAGTGGGGCGGGCCTGCCCGGTCTGCCGTTGGCTCTCCTACGTCCCTCGGCGCAGCTCGTGCTGCTGGAGCCGATGGAGCGTCGCTGCGACTTCCTGCGCCGAGCAGTCGCCCTGCTCGAGCTCACGGACCGTGTACGGGTCCGTCGCGGACGGGCTCCCGATGCCGCGCGGGGGCGCGACGGGTTGAGCGCTGCCGTGGTGACCGCTCGGGCCGTGGCTGCGTTTCCCGCGTTGGTGGCTGCTGCCGTCCCTCTGCTCGGGCCCGGCGGCACCCTTCTCGCCATCCGCGGCGAGCGGGCGGAGCAGGAGCTCCGGGAGGCTGGCCCGCAGCTCGACCGGTCTGCCCTGGCGGGGTCGGTGCGACACTGCGGGCGGGGGGTGCTCCAGACACCGACCACAGTGGTGCAGCTGCGACGCACGGAAGGGCGGGGTCATGACCGACGGGCCTGACCATCCTCGCCCGCCGACGGTCGTCGTTTCACGTGGAACGTGGCCACGTCCTGCGGCGGCGCGGGTGATCGCCATCGCGAACCAGAAGGGCGGCGTCGGCAAGACGACCACCACGGTCAACATCGCGGTCGCGCTCGCCCAGCACGGCCTCCGCGTGCTGGCGATCGACCTGGACCCCCAAGGCAACGCCTCCACCGGCTTCGGTGTCGAGCACCGATCGGGGGCCCCCTCGTCGTACGACGCCCTCATCGGCACCCGCACGCTGCGCGATGTCGCCGTGACGACGTCCACCACGGGACTGCAGGTCGTGCCGGCGACGGTCGACCTGGCGGGTGCGGAGATCGAGCTCGTCTCCGTCGTCGCCCGTGAGTCGCGGCTCAAGCGCGCCGTGGCCACCGTGCTCGCCGATCATGACTACATCCTCATCGACTGCCCTCCGTCGCTCGGCCTGCTCACCGTCAACGCGCTGGTCGCGGCCCGCGAGGTGCTGCTGCCGATCCAGTGCGAGTACTACGCCTTGGAGGGGGTCGGCCAGCTCACGAGGAACGTGGAGCTCGTGCGCACCCACCTCAACCCCGAGCTGATCATCAGCACCGTGGTGATGACCATGTACGACGCCCGCACCCGGTTGGCCGATGCGGTCATCCGCGACGTCCGCGAGCACCTCGGGTCAGCGGTGCTGGACACGGTGATCCCGCGCAACGTCCGGGTGAGCGAGGCCCCGGGGTACGGCCAGTCCGTGCTGGAGTACGACCCGGCCAGCAGGGGGGCCCAGGCCTACCTGTCGGTGGCGCGCGAGCTCGCGGTCCGCGCTCTGCCGCCCGACGAGCGCGCCGCGGAGCTGCAGCGTCTCGGCGTCGTCGACGGTGACATCGCACCTGGCTCCGCCGCTCAGGCCGTGCCGGTGCCGTGGCCGCCGACAGAGCAGGGGGAGGCGGTAGGGCCGCCGGTCACCGCACCGGACGTGTCCGTGCTCGCGGCCGGCGTCGCTGCGAGGCCTCTCGGCTGGCCGCTGCGGGGCGGCGGGGGGCCGTCCGGGCACCTGGGCTGGCCCGCACAGCTTGCGAGCCGCCGGGGCGACGGCTCTGATCGATCAGCCGGCGCCTGACGCCGCAGAGGAGGAGCACACGTGGTCGAGCGACGTGGCGGCCTGGGCCGCGGCCTGGGAGCCGTCTTCGGCGCGACCGATCAGGCGGAGGGTGACGGGGGGGTCGAGGGCGCGGGCGGCGCCGTGGCCGGTGCCCGGCTCGTCGAGCTGGCGCCCTCGGCGATCGGTCCGAACCGCGCCCAACCGCGCACCGACTTCGATGAGACCGCGCTCGCTGAGCTGGTCCTCAGCATCCGAGAGGTCGGAGTGCTGCAGCCGGTGGTCGTCCGCGCTCGACCGGAGGGTGAGGAGGGACCGCCCTACGAGCTGGTGATGGGGGAGAGGCGCTGGCGCGCCGCCCGTGCAGCGGGCCTGCCGACCCTGCCCGCGATCGTCCGCACCACCAGCGATGACGCCCTGCTGCGGGACGCGCTGCTGGAGAACCTGCACCGCCAGCAGCTCAACCCGCTCGAGGAGGCGGCGGCGTACCAGCAGCTGCTGGCGGAGTTCGGCGCCACCCATGAGCAGCTGGCGACCCGGATCGGGCGCAGCCGGCCACAGATCAGCAACACGATCCGGCTGCTGCAGCTGCCCGGGCCGGTGCAGCGCCGGGTGGCGGCCGGCGTGCTCAGTGCCGGCCACGCACGCGCGCTGCTCGGTCTGGAGGAAGCCCAGGCCCAGGAGCAGCTCGCCGGCAGGATCGTGGCGGAGGGGCTCAGTGTGCGGGCGGTCGAGGAGATCGTCGCATTGGGCGCTGCGGCGTCACCACCCGCCGAGCGGCGCAGTCGGAGCGCCGCGGAGCAGCCGGCTCAGACCGCCCAGGCGCAGCGCGCGCTGAGCGACGCGCTGGAGACCGCGGTGGCGGTCACGCTGCGCCGGGGCGGGGCCGGCCGCGGCACGATCACCATCACGGTCGCCGACGCCCAGGACCTGGAGCGGGTGGTGCGGTTGATCGTCGACGGGGCAGCCGCGGGCTGAGCGCCGCCGCCGTGGGCGCTCACGCGGTGATGAGGGAGCGGGCCACCGTCGCGGAGACGAGCTCGGCGAAGAGCGCTCCTAGCTCGCCGCCCGCGGCGGTGACGGCCAAGGGCAGCAGCGAGGTCTCGGTCAGCCCGGGGCTCGTCGTGGTCTCGAGGAAGACGGGCTCGCCCGCGGCCGTCACGATGAGGTCCGTCCGCGAGAGGTCCCGCAAGCCGAGCGCAAGGTGAGCCGTGACCGCAGCCGCCTCCGCTGCGCTGCGTACCTCGGCGGGCAGGCGGGCGGGTGCGTAGAACTGCGTGACGCCGGCGGTGTAGCGGGCGGCGTAGTCGTACGGCGCTCCCCCCAGCACATCGATCTCCACCGCGGGGAGCGCGACAGGTCCGGCGCCATGGTCCACGACCGTCACGGCCACCTCGGTGCCCCTCACCAGAGCCTCGATGAGGGCGACGCCGTCGTACCCGTAGCAGGCCACCATGGCTCGGGGCAGATCGTCGACATGCTCGACCGCGCTGGCGCCCAGCGCGGAGCCACCCCGGGCCGGTTTCACCATCACGGGCAGCCCCAGGCGTCCGACGACGAGCTCGAGCAGGGCGGCCGCGCCCAGCTCACGGAAGGTGTCGTGCGGGAGGGCGAGACCGGGCGCCACGGCGACACCGGCGCGGCGCACCACCTCGCGGGCGACCGGCTTGTCGTAGGCCAACCGGCAGGCCGCCGCCGGGGACCCGACGTGCGGGATGCGGGCGAGGTCGAGCACCGCGCGCAGCGTGCCGTCCTCACCGGGGCCACCGTGCAGCGCCAGCACCACCGCGTCGGGGGGGTCGGCGGCCAGGCTGCCCAGCAGCGCGGCGTCGGTGTCGACCGGTCGGGCGTCCACCCCCACTCCCCGCAGGGCGTCTGCGACGCGGCGACCGCTGCGCAGGGAGACATCGCGCTCGTGCGACAGGCCGCCCGAGAGCACGAGGACGCGACCTAGTGAGCCGGACCGATCCGCCAGTAGTGTCATAACGGGACGACTAGACGAGGTCGGGTGGGGGGCTCGCCGCGATCCTCGGCCCCGGGCCGAGGAACGGACCGAGGTTGACGCCCCGACTCCGCGCCGAAGACGCCTACCAGCTCCAGCTCCGCCTCGACCACGCCCGCGAGCCGCCGTACCCCCTCCCGGATGCGCTCGGGGGGTGGGAAGCAGTAGGACAGCCGGAGCTGCGAGCGACCCGCGCCGTCGGCGTAGAACCCGGTCCCGGGGACGTAGGCCACCCGCTCGTGCACCGCGCGCGGCTGCATGAGCTTGCTGTCGAGCCCGTCCGGGAGGGTGACCCAGACGTAGAAGCCCCCGGTGGGGTGGGTCCACGACAGGCCCGGTGGCATCAGCTGCTCGAGCGCTGACAGCGTCGCGTCGCGCCGCTCGTGGTAGATCTCCTGGAAGACCTTGATCTGCTCCTGCCACGGCTGGGTGGCCAGGTACGTCGAGACGATCTGCTGGCTGAAGACCGGTGGGCAGAGGATCTGCGCTTCGGTGGCCAGCACGAGCTTCTCGCGCACCCCGTGCGGCGCGAGCACCCAGCCGACCCGCAGGCCCGGTGAGAAGGTCTTGGAGAAGGACCCCAGGTAGAGCACGCCGTCGTCCGTGCGCGCGCGCAGGGCCCGGAGCGGCTCGCCGTCGAAGCCCAGCAGCCCGTAGGGGTTGTCCTCGAGCACGATGACCCCGGCGGAGCGGGCGATGTCGAGAACCACGTCGCGGCGCTCCTCGGCCAGGGTGACGCCCGCGGGGTTCTGGTGGTTGGGGATGAGGTAGAGCAGCTTCGCCGTGCGCCCACGGGAGGCGAGGTCGGCCAGCGCCTGGCGCAACGCCTCCGGTTGCAGCCCCGCGTCGTCCATGGCGACGTGGACCACCTCCGCCTGCGCCGCGGCGAAGGTGCCCAGCGCGCCGACATAGGACGGCCCCTCGGCAAGGACGATGTCCCCTGGGTCGAGGAAGACGCGGGAGACCAGGTCGAGCCCTTGCTGGCTGCCGACCGTGACCACGACGTCCTCGGGGCTTGCCGTGATGCCTTCGAGTGCCATCACATCGCAGATCTGCTCGCGCAGCAGCGGCTCCCCCTGCCCGATGCCGTACTGCAGGGCGGTGGCCCCGCGGTCGTGCACGAGCTGGGCGATCATGTCGCCGATGGTGTCGAGCGGCAGGGCGGCGGTGAAGGGGCTCCCCCCGGCGAGGCTGACCACCTCAGGGCGGCTCGCCACCGCGAAGAGGGCCCGGATCTCCGAGGCGGTCATCCCAGCGGTGCGCGCGGCGTACCGGTCGAGGTAGAGGTCCGTGCTGATGGCGGCGCCGGGGCCGGGCAGGTGCCGCTCCGGCTGGCTCATACCTCGACAGCGTACGGGGGGGTCCGGCTCGCACCGCGGAACGCGCCCCGCTCGATCCAGAGCGGCCCGCGCGGCACGTTAGAGTGCTGGAGCCGGCCCGCCGGACGGCTCCTACGCTGCCGCCCAGAGGTGACCGTGCTCCAGCGCCCTCGTGCCCGGACCATCGTGCGCCTGTCCGGTGGTTTCACCGTCGGCGCGGGCGCCGGCTGGCTCGCCGGCCTCCTCCAGCGGCCCAAGGCCTTGGCGCCCGTCCCCGACGCGGAGCCACCCGAGGTCGCCGGACCGGTCGCGATCGCGCCGCCCCCGGTCGACGACCTGCGCCCCCCCGCGGCGGGCGACCGCGCGCCGGCCGACCTCACTGGGCCCGATCGCGGGTCTGAGGCGCCGGTGGCGACCGTACCTGCGGGCACCGAGCCGACCGCTCCCGCCCCGCCCAGCGCAGGTGATGCCACAGCTGCGCCGATCGTCTCCCCCGCACCCCCGGTCAGCTCCCCCGCCCCGACGGCTGCCGCCGCGACACCGGCACCGAGTGCGGCGGCCTCGGACGAGCCCGCACCGGACGCGACCACCTCGGTGCGCTCCGCCGGGGCGCGGGCGCGCAAGCGGGTCCGAGCCGGTGCGAGCACGGCCGCCGAGGCCGTCGACCAGCCCGAGCCCGTCGACCAGCCCGAGCCCGTCGACCAGCCCGAGCCCGTCGACCAGCCCGAGCCCGTCGACCAGCCCGAGGCCGTCGACCAGCCCGAGCCCGGCGCGCCAGCGCGGGGGAGCCAGCCTGCCGCGCCGTCGCCGGCCGGCCCGTTGACCAAGCCGCCCCGCCCCACCCCTCCCCGGGCCGCGGCTGCCGCGCGGAACGCACCCGTCACCGAGACCGCGAAGGCGGGCCGTGCCACCGCGACGAACCGCCGACCCCCGACGTCGGCACGACCGTCCGTGGCAGGTCGCGCAGCCGCTGCGGAGCCAGCCCCGGACGGGTCGGCCGACCCGGGCACCGACGCCTCGACGTCTCCTGACGAGGGGTGAGGAGGTGTCCCGCCGCGTCGTCGGCATCACGCTGGACAACCTCGACGACCTGCCGCTGCCCTGTCGCCGCTGCGTGTTCTGGGAGCTCGACCCGCTGGCCAGGGCACGCGCCGAGGAGCTCGGTGACACCGCGCTCGAGAAGGAGGCGTGGGTGTCCTCCACGCTGCTGGAGTGGGGGAGCTGCGGCAAGGTCGTCTACGTCGACGGCGTCTTCGCCGGGTACGTGATGTTCGCACCGCCGTCATCCGTACCCCGGTCGGCGTCCTTCCCGACCAGCCCGGTGAGTGCGGACGCGGCGCTGCTGATGACCGCTCGGGTCGTGGAGGGCTTCGCCGGCCAGGGGCTGGCCCGGGTGCTCGTCCAGGCCGTGGCCAAAGACCTCCTGCGACGGGGGGTGCGGGCGGTGGAGGCCTTCGGTGACACCCAGGCTGAGCCCGGGGCGTGCATGTTGCCGACCACCTTGCTGCAGCTGGTGGGCTTCAAGACCGTCCGTCCGCACCCGCGATGGCCGCGGCTGCGCCTGGAGCTCAAGACGGTCGCGAGCTGGCGGGAGGACGTCGAGGTAGCCCTGGACCGCCTGCTCGGCAGCCTCACCACCGACGGCAGCCTGCGGGCGGTCGGCGCGTCCGTCTAGCCGGGCAGCTCAGCTCGTGCGGGCCAGGAAGCCCGCAGGCAGCCGCATCGTCCCGGTGGGTGGGTCGAGCTCCTCCGGCAGCAGCAGGCGCTGCACGGCCACCAGCAGGGCCTCGGCGAGGGCGTCGCGCACACCAGGGTCGGCGAGTGCCGCCGCGTCACCCTGGTGGGAGAGGTGCCCGAGGTCGACCCGTACCGCGGGCATCCGGGTCATCCGCAGCAGCGGCCAGGTCTTGGCGTGGCTGCGGCAGTCGAGGAGACCCGTCCGGGCCACCACCTCGCGCTGGGCGAGGTCGGCGAGGCGAGCCCCGACCACCGACCCGCTGCCGTCCGAGCTGCCGAAGTAGTAGCTGGCCACGCCGTGCGCGCTCGGGTCGCGCACCCACTCGCAGTGCAGGGACAGGCACAGGTCAGCGTCGGTGGAGTTCGCGAGCGCCGCCCGCTCGCGGTCGCTGCGGACCGCGCCGCCCTGCTGTGGCCCGCGGGTCGGCACGGCTTGCGCGCCGGCCGCGACCAGGCGACCCTCGAGCCGGCTGGCGACGTCCCAGACGATCTCGCTCTCGCGCAGCGACCCGGCCTGGGCGCCCATGTCCTCGCCCCCGTGACCGGGGTCGATGACGACCGAGGTGCCGGCCAGCGTCGGGCCGCGCCGCCGCAAGGCCTCTGCCTCCCGCAGCTCGTGCGGGTTGCCGCCGCGACCGGGGTGGTGCCGCAGCCGGGCGAGGGCGGTCAGGGTCAGCGGACCGCAGGAGCCGTCGGCGCGCAGACCGACCTCGCGTTGGAAGCGGGCCAGCGCGTCCACCGTCCGCGCCCCGAGCTCGCCGTCGCAGCGCCCAGGGTCGAACCCCATGGCGAGCAGCCGCCGCTGCAGGTCGAGCACGTCGTCACCGCGCATCGGGCGGCTGACCGAGTGCACCAAGAGCCGGTTGCCGAGGACCTCACCCGCTTCTTGCAGGGCCCGCCATGTCTCGGCTCCCACCACGCCGTCGACCTGCAACCCCCTCGTCTGCTGGAAGGCCCGCACCGCCCGCTCCAGTGGCCCGTCGAAGAGCTCGGCGGTCCCCGGCTCAAGGGCACGACTGGGGCTCGGCACGCCGCCGCGCCCAGGCTGCCCCTGGACCCGCGCGAGCTGGTGCCGGAGCAGCACCACCCGCGGCGAACGGTCGCCAGCCCGCAGCGCGCGTAGGACCGAATCGAGCACCTGACTCCCTCCGCTCAGCACGGCCCCGATGGCCCGCTACGCCGGCTGCGGCGCCCCCCGACTGTGCCAGGACGCGCGACGGGCGGCCGACGCATGGCCGGCCGCCCGTGGCGGGAGTGCTGACGAGCCCTGCTCAGAGGTAAGGGCGCAGATCCTCGAGCAGCGCGTTCTTGCTCTTGGCGCCGACCAGGCTGCGGACGACCTCGCCACCGACGAAGACCGACATCGTCGGGATGGACATGATCTGGTACTGACGGGCGATCTGGGGGTTCTCGTCGATGTTGAGCTTCACGATCTTGATCTTGTCCTGGTGCTCGCTCGCGATCTCCTCGAGCACAGGCGCGACCGCCTTGCACGGCCCGCACCACTCCGCCCAGAAGTCGACCAGCACCGGGGTCTGGCTCTGCAGGACGTCCTCGGTGAAGGTGGCGTCCGACGTCGCCGTGGTGGTGTGCCCCATCGCTGTCCCTCTCGTCATGGCGCACGGCGGTGGCCTGCGCTGCTCCACTGTCAACACGGTCGGCACCGGGAGATTCCCCCCCACCGGACCGCAGTCGGGCGCTGGTCACCCCGGTGGGGCCGCGCCCGGATCAGGCGGGTACGGGTGCCGCCGCCGGCACGACCGAGCCGGTCACCCCGACGACCGGGCCGCGCTCGTCGCGGGCGGCCAACCACCGCTCGGCGTCCAACGCGGCGGCGCACCCCGTACCCGCTGCGGTGATCGCCTGCCGGTAGGTGTGGTCGACGACGTCTCCGGCGGCGAAGACCCCAGGGAGGTTGGTGGCGGTGGACGGCGCCCGGACGACGACGTAGCCCTCGTCGTCGAGCTCGAGCTGGCCGGTGAACAGCCCGCTGCGCGGGTCGTGGCCGATGGCCAGGAACAGACCCGTCACGTCGAGCGTGCTCGTGGCGCCGGTCACCCGGTCGCGGATGCGCAGCCCGCTGACCGACGTCTCCCCGAGCACCTCGTCGATCTCGGTGTTCCACAGGAAACGGATCTTGGGGTTGGCGAAGGCACGCTCCTGCATGATGCGACTGGCCCGCAGGGTCTCGCGCCGGTGCACCAGCGTCACGGAGCGGGCGAACCGGGTCAGGAAGGTGGCCTCCTCCATGGCGCTGTCGCCGCCACCCACGACCGCGATGTCCTGGTCACGGAAGAAGAAGCCGTCGCAGGTGGCGCAGGCGCTCACCCCATGCGCGAAGAGGCGGTCCTCGCTGGGCAGCCCGAGGGTCCGCCACTGGCTGCCGGTGGCGACGACCACGGCCCGGGCGAGGTGCTCCACGGCACCGACGCGCACGACCTTCGGGTCGGCGGTCAGGTCCACGCTGCTGACGTCGTCGGTGACCAGCTCAGCCCCGAAGCGCTCGGCTTGGGCGCGCAGGTGCTCCATCAGCTCTGGGCCCTGGATCCCCTCGGGCCAGCCGGGGAAGTTCTCCACCTCGGTCGTCGTCATGAGCGCCCCGCCCGAGCTGACGCCCTCGAAGACCAGCGGCTGGAGGTCGGCGCGGGCGAGGTAGATGGCGGCGGTGTAACCCGCCGGGCCCGAGCCGATGACGATCACGTCGCGGACCTCGGTGCCTGCGCCCGCGCTGGGGACCTGCTCGCCCACCCGTGCCTCCTGACCTCGCGCCGGTGCTCGACGGCACAGGCGGCTGGCGTGACGGGGGAGCGCCGACCGCGTTGCCCGGCGCCCGCCCCGGGTGCGCGACAACCATAGCCAGCGCCTCGCGATTCCCTGCGGCGGAGCGGGGGCGGCACCGCTGTGGTGGCAGGGTGGCCCGGTGAGCGACCCCGCCTCGCTCGACCCGGCGGCGCGTTGCGCGGCCAACCCCGGACGGCTCGCCCTGTCGGGTTGCACGCGGTGCGATCCGGCCAGCCGGGCTCCCGCCGCAGCGGACCGCTCCTGCGCGCGGGGGCTCGACGCCGCTGCGCCCGAGCGACCGCGGCGCTCGGCCGGGCTGGCGCACCGGGACCTGGTCACGGCCGGGCTCAGCGCCGGGGCGCTGCTCGCGCTCCCGGTGGTGCTGCTGGGGGGGGCGGTCTCCTCGGAGTACGTCGGCGCCCACCTCTACAGCCTCATCGTGCCGGCGCTCGTCGGGCTGGCTTGCGGGTGGGCCGTCTCCCGGGGAGCCGCTGCGGTCGCACCGCGCCGGTCCGGACCGACCGGCGGTCTGAGTGCCGCCGCCGGTCTGCTCGCCGTGGCGCTCGCGGCCCTGTCGGCGGCCCTGGCCTTCCGCTTCGCGGACACGCCCTACGGCGGGGCCGGCCGGTGGGTGCCGCCCGTGCTCCTCGGCGCTGCGGGCGCCCTGGCCTGGTCCCGGCTGTTCGAGGCGCCCGCGCCCGAGGCGCCCGGCCGCGGGGGGGACAGCCGGGTCGGGCGTGGCCTCAGGGCGTGGCGCTCCCGGTCTTCGCGGGGACGCCGACGTAGGTGAGCAACCCGTCGTGCAGCCCGTCGCAGCCGGCGCCGACGACGAAGGCGTCGTACCCCCCGCTCCTCGCGCCGTCGTAGACGAGGAGCAGGGCCGGCCGGCCGGCCCAGCTGACCCGCTCGACGCCGCGCAGGGCGCGTCCGGGGTCCAGGATGGCCAGGCAGCCGGCCAGGTCACCACCCAGCAGGTCGGGTGACAGCCGTGTCGCGCCGCCGGTGGGCGCCGGGGCAGGCGTGGCGGGGGCGGCAGCGACGGCCGCGCCGACCCGGGCGCGCAGCTCCGCGGGGGCCAGCGGAGCTCCGCCGGCCAGCAGCCGCCGGACGGCGCCGCTCACTGCCGCGGCCGTGCTGTCCAGCGGGCGGTCGTCGGCGGAGACCTGCACCGCGTGCGTGCCGCCGGCGGTGCGCAGGGCGCCGGCGCGCAGGTCAGGAGCCCGGCGGGCGGCGTCATCGGAGCCACCCCCGCGCAGCGTGAGGACCAGCGCGACGACGATCAGCACGGCAGCCGGCGCCCCGAGCGCGGTCAGCCGCCTCCGGCGGGAGCCCCGGCCAGGCTGGCCGGGGAGCACCGGAGGGGCGGTCACCTCGAGGAGATCGTCAGCTCGGTGATGCCGCCGCGGAAGCCGCCGGAGGCGGCCGGCAGGCTGGTCAGCCACACCACCACCCAGCGCGTGTGGACGGCGGTGGCGGGGCGCAGCGAGGCGGTCGCCCCCGCCGCCGTCACCGTGGCGACGCTCTGCAGTCCGGCGTCGGTGGTCGGCGCGGCAGCCTGGTCGGCGGCGGCGGCCAGCAACGAGACGTCCGTCCCGGCACCTTCGAGCCCCACGCTCACGCCGGCCACGTCACGGACCGCGCCGAGGTCGACGAGCAGACCCACCCCGGGCTTGAGGCCGCCGAGCCTCGCGCTCTGGTAGAGCGAGGTCTCCCATGCCGTCGACGGGTCCCCGTCCGTGGCGTTGGGCACCAGCGCGGGGTTCTCCGACTGGTCACCGTCCGGGTCGAAGTCGGTGACGGCCACCGGGGTGAGGGCGACCCCTGGGCTCGCTGCGACGCTGGGCGCGGCGCTCGGGGCTGAGGTGCCCACAGGGTGCAGACCGGCCGCGCTCGGCGGCGGTGAGGGGACTCGGCCGATGATCAGCCCGGTGGTGTAGCCGACCGCGGCGAGTGCGAGCAGCACGGCGAGGCGGATCGCCCAGCGGACCGATGCCCGATCGGTGACGCGCGGGCGGCGGGCTCGAGGCTCCACCGTGGTCGTCGGGGGGGAGACGGGGGCCAGCGCGATCAGGTCGGCGCAGGCCCGAGCCATGTCACTCGCGGAGCGGAGCGGCGCCTCCCCGCGGCGCTGGACGCCGAGGGCGCGGGCGACGACCCCGTCGACCTCACGGGGCAGCCCGGCGCGCAGCTGGCGGGGCAGCGGCGGTCCCCCGTCGGTCGCGGGCGTCGACGGCAGCCCGCGCCACGGGCGGGGGCCAGCCGGCCAACGGGCCGTCAGGCAGGCGGTCAGCAGGCGCCCGAGGTCGTGCACGTCGGCCAGCTGCTCGTCGGCCAGCTGCTCGTCGGCCCGGTCGTCGGCGGTCGGGCGCGCGTCCGTCTGGCTCCCGTCCCGTCGCCCGGCGTCCGTCGCACCCTGGGCGCCCTGGCGCAGGGCTGCGGCCAGCACGGCGTCGGTGAGGCGGACCTGGTCACCGGCGAGCACCAGGACGTTACCGGGGTGCAGCGCACCGTGCGCGAGCCCTGCCGCGTGGATGCCCGCCACCGCCTCAGCGGCCGCACCGACCAGGGCCGCCGAGCGCGTGACGTCGAGCGCGCCGTCCCGCAGGACGGAGTCCAACGGGATGCCGTCGACCCAGGCGCGGACCACCCACGTCGTGCCGTCGTCCTCCCGGTCGGCGTCGTAGACGCTGGCCAGCGAGGTGCCGGTGAGCCGACCGGCGGCCGTGGCGGCGGCGAGCATGGCCGCACCCGTCGCGCGCGGCGCTCCGGCAGCCAGCACGCGGACCGCCACCGGTCGCGCCAGCACCACGTCCTGGCCACGCCACAGGACGGTCTGGCTGGTGCCGACCACGCGCGAGAGCCGGTAGCGCCGGCCCAGCAGGGCGTCGCCCCGGGCGAGCGCGGGATCGGTGGCTGGCGCGCTGCCGACCTGCTCCACCACACCGGCGAGGGTACGGGGAGCGCCGGCCTCCCGGGCCTGCGGTCGCTCGGCGGAGACCCGACGGTCGCGATCCCCGGCCACCGGTCGCGTGGGGTCAGGGCTGGCGGACGCGCCCGACGAGGTACGGACCCCAGATCGCGCGGCGGCTGACCACACCGCCCGGCTTCGGGGCATCCCAGATCGTCCCGTCACCGGCGTAGATGCCGACGTGGCCCAGGCCGTCGAGGAAGATCAGGTCGCCCAGCCGCGCCGCACCCATCGGCAGGTGGACGACGGCGGCGTACTGCGCCCAGGTCGTCCGGGGCAGGGTGATGCCGGCCTGGGCGTAGACGAACTGCGTGAAGCCCGAGCAGTCGAAGGCGGAGGGACCGGCGGCGCCGTAGGAGTAGGGGGCGCCGGCGTGCCGCGCGGCCTCGGCCAGGACGGTGTCGCTGAGGTCAGCCCGCTGCCCGTCGGCGGCAACGACGGCGGACAGCAGCCCAGCGTGGCGGGTGACGCGCTGGGAGACCGCAGTGCGCGCCGACACGCGGGTGACCTTGCGCACGGCGGCGGCGTGCACGACCCGAGGCGAGAGGACGTCGGCGCCCGCGGAGAACCGCGCGGAGCTGCGGTGGGTGCTGGCGCGCGCGGTGTGGTGCGCCAGCCCGGTGGTCACGGGGTGCGCGCCGGTGTGGGAGCTCACGGTCCGCGGCGCAGCGACCGCCGGAGTGGCACCGATGAGGCCGCCGCCGAGGGTCAACGCGGTCACCGAGGGGATCGCGAGCAAGGCGGTCGTCGCCTGCGGCGGGAGCAGCGGGGTCCGGGCCGCCCGGTGGCGGCCGGCGGCACAGGCGCTGCGGGTGGGCAGGTCGGACAGCGAGACGGCAGAGACGAGCGGCACGTGATCCTCCGGACGCCTGCGGGGTCAGCTGTCGGGTTCGGGCGCGGAGGTGCTTCGCCCGGCTCTGCCGTGGCAGAGCTTCACCCCGAGGGCACTGACGGCGAGCCGTCAGCACCCGGTCGACCTGGGAGGCCTGGTGGGTCCCCCGCTCCCGCCCCATGCGGTCGTCGGGCGCGTCGGTGAGCCTGGGGCGGGATTCGGCGGATCGGCTCGACGCGTCGGTGTGGGGTGCACGCTAGCGGACAGCAAGCGCTGCGCCGTCCACGGGTGACGGATACCACCCAACGGGTGGACAACGGCGCGTCGCCGCCCTCAAGGAGCGGGAGGTGGTGCCGGCCCCGCCCTACGCCCGCGGTCGGGTGGCGCCGAGGAAGCCACCGGCGAAGACCGGCTGCAGTCGTACGACATCGCCGGTGTGGTTGGCCGACACCATGAGGCCGCCGCCCGCGTACAGCGCGACGTGGTGGATCGTCGCCGGGTCCCTGGGGTCGGAGGCCCAGAAGAGCAGGTCGCCGGGCTGCAGCTGGTCGAGGCCGGGGTGCGGGCCGCTGAGGTACTGCTGCGCCGCCGTCCGCGGGAGCGCCACCCCGGTGGCCGCGTACGCCGCGTCGGTCATCCCGGAGCAGTCGTAGCCCACCGGGCCGGTGCCGCCCCAGATGTAGGGGTGCCCGCTGAGGCTCTGCGCGGCGGCGAGGGCGGCGGCGCCGGCCGGGCTGGCCGCGGTGGTTGCCGCCGGGACACCGACGAGGGGCGACCCGGCCGGGGCCTGCGCAGCGGCCTCCGCGGCGGCGAGGGCGCGGGCGAAGGCCGCCTGCTGGGCGGCCGCCCGTCGGGCCTGCACCTGCGCCAGCAGCCGGCGGACGTCGGCGTCCGCCGCTGCCAGCGCCGTCTGCTGCTGGTCCAGCAGCGCGGCCACGGCGGCCTGGGCCCGGGTGGCGGAGACCTCCAGCGCGGTCTGGCGGCGCGTGGCAGAGGCGAGGTCAGCGGCCCGTGCGTCGGCCTGAGCCAGCGCTGCCTCGGCCTCCTGCCCGCGCTGGTGGGCGTCGGCCACGATGCCCTGGGCGGAGCGCAGCCCCTCGGCCAGCTGCTGCGGGTTGCCGCTGCCGAGCACCTGGCTGACCAGCCCGAGCCCACCGCCGGTCTCGTACAGCGCGCGGACACTGCCGCCGGAGGAGCCGAGCCGTCGCTGCGCGTCCACCCGCGCGTGGTCGGCCACCGTCGCGGCGCTGATGCGCGCGGCGACCGCCTGCTGCAGCGAGGCGGCGAGGCCGTCGTAGCGCTCGGTGGCCGCCTCGGCCTGGTCCTGCAGGGCACTGACCCGCGTCGCGAGCGCGGCGGCACGGGCTCTGGCGTCTTCCACCGGTCCGGCGCTGGCCGGGCCGCCAGGCAGCACGACGGCCGTCGCGGCGGCGGCGAGGGCCAGCCCGACCCTCGGCAGGGCCCGTCGGCGGGCCGGTCGGCTCACGGGGTCCAGGCCGCGCTGGCGTCCGCGCGCACGGTGGTCCAGGAGTCGTGCACGTGACGCAGCACCAGGCTGGTGGCCGAGCTGCGCACGGACAGGTGCACCGTCCCGTCCGGGTCGACGGTCATGCCGGTGACCCGCTCACCCGCGCCGGCGGCGCTGGCAGCGGCTGCCTCGGCGGCGGCCAGCGAGCCGTGGTCGTGGATCACCGTGGCGGCGGCGGTGGCGCCGGAGGAGGCCGAGTCCGACGTGGACAGGTGGGTCAGCAGCAGGGACACCCCGTCGAAGCCGACCACGCCGAGCACAGCCAGCACCACGGCCGCCTTCGCCGGGCCGGACCAGCCGGGGCCGGCGAGGTGCACGGAGCGGGTGGCCACGGCCGGGGGATCGGCGTGGTCGGCGCGCGGGTTGAGGCTCAGCGCCGGTGCGTCACCCGGGTGAGGGTGCCGGCGACCGCCCGGCGCACCGGCGCCAGCTCCGCGATCCGCATCGCGCGGGCCGCCGTGGCGTAGACGCCGATCCCCAGCCCGCCGCCGAGGCAGATGGCCACCAACGCGGACCAGGTCCCCTTGCCGAGGAGGTCGTCGGCGACGGTGACGACGAGCCAGCAGGCGCCCCCCGCGAGCAGGGCGGCCACCCCCGCCCGGATGTAGACACGCAGGACGCGCCGGCCCCGACCGTCGAGCCGGTGCAGGACCACGGCGGCCGCCAGGCAGGCCCCGACGAGGTAGGCCGCGTCGAAGCCGGCCGCCAGGCCGAGCACCCGCCGTGGGCCGGTCTGCACCGCGCTCACGGCCACGTCGACGAGGACCAGGACGGCGACGGTCACCGCGCCGACACCCGCCGCGGCGCGGCTGTCCCGCTGGGCGTACAGCGTCCGGAGGAGGACCTGCTGGACGGTGAAGGGCACGAGCCCGACGGCGAAGACGGCCACCACCTGTCCGATCAGCACGGCTCCGGCGACGGTGCTCGCGCCGTGGCCGAAGGCCAACCGCGCCAGCGGCCCCGCGGTCGCGGCCAGCCCGACCGCGGCCGGGACGACGAGCACGCCGGCGAGGCGCAACCCCCGGCTCACCTCCGCCCGCAGCAGGTCAGGCCGCTCGTCGACGTGGTGGCGGGCCAGCGCCGGCATGAGCGCGGTCACGACGCTGACCCCCACCAGTGCGTAGGGCAGCTGCAGGAGCTGGTAGGCGTTGGTGTAGGTGGCGTTGCCCCGCACGGAGCGTGCCGTGGCCAGGTGGGTGACGACGACGAAGCCGAGCTGGGTCACCGCCACGTAGACGACGGTCCAGCCCGCCAGGCTCGCGGCGGCACGCAGCCGGGCGACAGTGCGGGGGTCCACCACGGCTCCGGCTCGACCGGCGCCCGGAACGGCGCTGCCGGTGGTCCGCCGGCGGGGAGCCCTCGGCGTGACGCCGGCGGCGCGCAGGGCCGGGAGCAGCGCGACGGCCATGACGGCGACGCCGAGCGTCGTGCCGATCGCCAGCACCAGGGTCTGAGCGCTCGTGACGCTGGCCGCGGCCGGGCGCGGGGGGCCCGGCAGAGAGATGAAGAGAGCCGCCGTGGCGATCACCACCAGGTTGTTCAGCACCGGGACAGCGGTGGCCGCACCGAAGCGCCCCCGGGTGTTGAGCACCGCCCCAGCCACCGCGGTCACCCCGTAGAAGACGATCTGCGGGAGGAAGAAGCGGACCAGCACGATGGCCTTGGCCCGCTCGGCGCCGGTGAACCCGGAGTAGAGGGAGACCACCAGTGGTGCGGCCAGCACCGCCACGAGCGCCGCCCCCGCGAGAGCCACGCTGGTGACCGCCAGCAGCGCGCGGGCGAAGGAGGCCCCCTCGTCCTCGTCCTCGCGTGCCGCCTGCACCAGCACCGGGACCACGACGCTGGTGAGCACGCCGCCGAGGAGCAGGTCGTACAGCGCGTTGGGGGCGGTGTTGGCGACCGAGTAGACGTCGGCGAGCGAGCCGGTCGAGCCGATCGCGGCGGCCACCATCCCCGTGCGCAGCAGCCCGCTGGCCCGGCTGGCGGCTGTGCCCACGGCGGTCACCCCGCTCGCCCGTCCCAAGCCGCCCCGCGGTCGCGCGCGCGCGGGGCGGGGCGCGGGGGCGCGGGCCGGCGCGGGCCTGGTCGTCACGGCGTGCCGCCCAGCGGGCGGGGGGCGCGACGGCGTCGCAGCGCCCGGATGCCTCGGGTGGCCAGCGCCACGGCGAGCACGAAGAGCGCACCAGCGGTGATCCCGATCGCCGCGGCTCCGTAGTCCTCGCTGCGCACGAGGATCTGACCGGGGGCGGCGATCGGCGAGCCGTCCGGCGTGAGCAGCCGCAGCACCACGGGGAACCGCCCGCTCGTCCGACTGGTGACCGGGATCGTCACCTGCTGGCGGGCCGGGCGCCCCACCACCCCGGCGGGTACGTCGAAGCGCTGGCTGGCGGCGCCGAGGCGGCTGCCCGCGGACTCGACCCGCACCTGCAGCCGCACGGGCATCGGCAGCGAGTTCGTCACCTGCACCGACAGGCGGCCGCCGTTGCCGGTGATCAGCACCGAGCGGCTGTACCCGAGCGTCACCAGCCGGAGCTGACCCTCGACCGCTGCCCGGACCGCTGAGCGCAGCCCGACGGCGGTGGCGGGGTCGCTGCGGGCCGCTGCGCCGAGGGTGGACGCCAGCGCGTCGTCCAGCACCATCGGGGGCGCGAGGGCGGCGGCGGCGGCCGGCCGTGCGGCGTTGCCGAGCAGGTCGCGCAGCGTCGCGATGCGTGCGCGCACGGCGGCGACGGCCCGGACGTCTGCGGCGGGCAGGGCGCTCGGGTCGACGCGGGGCAGGCGGCGTCCTCGGCTCGGGTCGGGCAGTGCGCCGGTGGCAGCGCCCCGGGGGGTGACCGGGACGACCCACCGGTCGAGCGCCAGCTCCTGCACGAGCAGGGCGGCGTACCCCGGGGAGGCCGACCAGGTCCGGGGTGCCAGCAGCACGACCCCGCGGGTGGGGACGGCGTTGGGCTCCTCCAGCGTGATCGCCGCCAAGGTGGCCACCAGCCGCTGCACCGCGAGCCGCGTCGGCGGCGCGGCACCCGGCTGGCCGGTGGCCGTGGGGTCGTCCGCCGCGACGAGCTGGGCCTGCAGGCCCGGATCGGCGACGACGCCGCCGACCGGACCACCGGTGGCGTCGAGCACGGCGGCCGCGCCAGGGGTCAGCGTCGCGTGGGCCGGCAGCGTCGTGCTGTCGAGCACCACGGTGCGCACCCCGGCGGCCGCGAGCGCGTCCAGGGTGGCGCGGGTGGCGCTCCCGGCAGGAGGCACCCCAGGGTCGGGGGCGACCGTGCCGGCCCGCCCGAGCTGGCGGGCGAGCCGGGTGGCGGAGCCGGTGAGCACCGAGACGGCCTGGGCCTGGGCTCCGGCGCCGGTGAGGGCATCGAGGTCGGTGTCGGCGTAGGGCAGAGCGCTCACCGACACACCCGCGGCGGCGGCCGCCGCGCGCAGGGAGACCAGCCATGCGTCGGCGGCGGGCTCGGGGGTCCGGCCGGTGGCGGGTTCGCCCGGGCAGCCGGAGCCGGCCGCGCACGCACGCTGGACCAGCGCCGGGTCGACGACGAGGGCGGTGGCTGCCTGGCGCTCGCCGGGTCCCGGCCCCGCCTGGGCGGCCGCGAGCAGCAGCCGGGTCCGGCTCAGCGCGGCGTCGAGGCCAGGGTCAGCGACTCCGGCCCGGGCTCGGGCTCGGGCTGCGGCTGCGGCCGCGGCCGCGGCCGCGGGGAGCGTCGCGGCGGGCTCGGCGGTGACCGGCAGCACGAGTGAGACGCGGACCGCTCCCTCCGGCGCGGCCGACAGCGAGGGCAGCCAGGTCTGTGCCCGGGCGACCTCCACGCCGCCGGCGCCGAGCCCGCCGCCCCCGCCCTGCACGACCCGGACCACGAGCGAGGTGACCCGGTCAGGGGACAGTCCGGCGCGGACCAGGGCGCCGGCATCGGTGCGGACCGTGAAGGCCGCCGCGCCGCCGGGCGGCAGGGTGCGAGCGGCAGCGACCTGCTCCTGGGCGGCGACCTGGCGCAGCAGGGGCTGCGCGGTGAGGTCGCCCGCGTCCAGCGCGGACCGGGTGGGGACGACCGGGCCGAGCCACAGCTGTAGGTGCAGGTCGCTGAGCTCGGTGGCCGAGCCCTCGCCGGCCGGGCGGCGCAGTTGCCCACGGACCGTCACCCGGTCGGCCCCCTGGCGCACCTCGAGCGGCTCCATCGTCGCGATCTCGACGGAGACGTCGGAGCCGACGGTCCGAGGGCCGCCCACCGGGGCGAGCACCGGCAGTGCCAGCGGCTGCGCCTGCGAGCTGCCCGTGAACGACGGTGTGGGCAGCGGGTCGGCCCGGGCCGGTGGCGGGGCACCGAGGGCGGCGAGCCCGGTCAGCCCCGCCGCGGTGAGGGTGGCGAGCCAGGCCCGGCGCCGCGACTGGCTCACCCGCGCGTCGGCAGGGCCGCGAGCATCCCTGGCACCTGCTCGACCAGCCGCCGCTCGGTGGGGTAGGCCAGGCGGGTCGCCAGCTCGGCGAGCGGCACCCAGGCGACCTCGGTCACCTCGACGTCCTCGTCGGAGAGCTCACCGCCGGTCGCGAGCAGCAGGAAGTGGTGCACCGTCTTGTGCACGCGGTGGCCGTCCGCGACGAACCAGAAGTCGATGGTGCCGAGCGGGGCTACCACCTCCCCGCGGATGCCCGTCTCCTCACCGATCTCGCGCACGGCGGTCACCTCGGCGCTCTCGCCGACCTCGACGTGGCCCTTCGGCAGCGACCACAGCAGCCGCCCGCGCCGGTCGACCCGCCCGATGAGCGCTGCGCAGGCCACCGCGCCGGTGGTGTCGACGACGAGACCCCCCGCGCTGGTCTCCTCCACGCGGCGCAGCCGCCCGGGCTCCCGACCGGGCCTGCGGGCGGGGGCGGGCACGTCGCGATGGTAGGTCGCGGCCCACCGCCCGCCCGGCGACCGCCCCGCCGTAGCCTCCGGGCCCGTGCCGACGCCCGAGCCGCTGGATCCGGTGGACCTCGCGGCGATCGACCTGCGCGCCCCTGCCGGCGCCCAGGAGCAGGCGCTGGCCGCGATGCTCGTCATCCCGCCGGTGGCCGACGAGCTGGGCCGGCGCTTCGCGGCGGCGGGCTTCGCGCTGCACCTCGTGGGGGGCTCGGTCCGCGACCTGCTGCTCGCCGGGCCGCCGGCTCCTGGCGGCGCGCCCGTCGAGCCGCCCGACCTGGACTTCACCACCGACGCGCGCCCCGAGCAGGTCCTCGGCCTGGTGCGCGGCTGGGCCGAGGCGGTGTGGGACGTCGGCGTCCGCTTCGGCACGGTCGGTGTCCAGCGCCACGGCACCCGGCTGGAGATCACGACCTACCGCGCGGAGTCGTACTCGGCCACGTCGCGCAAGCCCGAGGTGACCTACGGCGACGACCTCGCCGACGATCTGGTCCGGCGGGACTTCAGCGTCAACGCCATGGCGGTCTCGGTGCCGGGGCACGTCTTCGTCGACCCGTACGGCGGTCTGCGCGACCTCGCCGCCGGGGTGCTCCGGACCCCGGGGCCGCCGGAGCGGTCCTTCACCGACGACCCCCTCCGGATCCTGCGCGCGGCCCGCTTCACGGCCCGGCTCGGCCTGCGACCCACCCCCGAGGTCACCGCGGCCATGAGGGCCCTGGCGGGTCGGCTCGGGCCGCCGAAGGTCGCCGTGGAGCGGGTGCGGGGGGAGCTCGAGAAGCTCATGCTTGGGCCGGACCCCGTACTCGGTCTGGAGCTGCTGGTGGAGACCGGGGTCGCGGAGCAGGTCCTACCCGAGCTGCCCAGGCTGCGGATGGCCCAGGAGTCGGACCGCCAGCACAAGGACGTCTACGCCCACACGCTCGCCGTCCTGCGCAACGCCATCGGCAGGGAGGGGTCGCTGCCCGGGGGCGGCCCCGACCTCGTGCTGCGCCTCGCCGCGCTGCTGCACGACATCGGCAAGCCGGACACCCGCAAGATCGAGCCGGGTGGGGTGAGCTTCCACTTCCACGAGGTCGTAGGGGCCCGCATGGCCCGCGACCGCTTGCGCGCGCTGGGCTTCCCCAAGCAGGTGGTCGCCGACGTGGAGAAGCTGGTCAAGCTGCACCTGCGCTTCCACGGGTACGGACCCGGCACCGCGTCGCCGTGGACCGACTCCGCGGTCCGCCGCTACGTCACCGCTTCAGGGCCGCTGCTCGACCGGCTGCACGCGCTGGTGCGCAGTGACTCCACGACGCGCAACGCCCGCAAGGCGGCGGCCCTGCAGCGGGCCTATGACGCCCTCGAGGCCCGCATCGCCGCGCTGCGGGAGCAGGAGGAGGTCGACGCGATCCGGCCGGACCTCAGCGGCGAGCAGATCATGGCTGCGCTGGGTGTCCCCCCCGGCCCGCTCGTCGGCCGGGCCTACCGCCACCTGCTCGAGCTGCGGACGGAGCGTGGCCCGCAGGGCGAGGCGGCGGCCACCCGCGCGCTACTGGAGTGGGCGGCCGAGCAGGGGGTGGCCGGGCAGGGGCTGGCCGTCTCTGACCCCCAGGGGCCACCATCGCCTGACCCGGAGGGGCCAGATCTCCCCGGATCGGCCTAGCCGGAACGGGGGCCGATGCCCGACACTGACCGGGTGAGACCTCCGTCTGCTCCCGCGCGCAGTGTCCCGGTGCTCGGCACCGCGATCGCCGTCGTCCTCGCTGCAGGGGTCTGGACGGCGGTGACCCGACCGACAGGAGCGCCGCCGAGCCTCGTGGTCTCCGCCACGACCGGCCCGGTGGAGCTGGACCAGGCGGGCCACCGCACGGCAGCCCACCGCGGTGACGTCGTCCAGCCGGGCGCCTCGGTCGTGACGGGTGACGGTGGCCACGCGGCGCTGGCGGTGGGGGGGAGCCGCGTGCTGCTCGACCAGCAGAGCAGTCTCGGCGTCGCCGCGGTCGGGGCTCCCACCACGCTGATGCTGCGCGCCGGCTCCATCGGGCTGAGCACCACCAGGGCGGGGGCGGTCCTCGTCCGCGCGGGCGCGGTCACCGTGACCCCCGGTGCGCGGGGCGACGCACCCGCGGTCGCCGTGCGGATCGACCGTGGGGTCGCCCTGCGGGTGGCCTCCCTCGCCGGCCCCGCCAGGCTCTCGGTGCCCGGCGGGGCGCGGCTCTCCCTGACCTCGCTGGACGAGGTGGCGATCCCCGGGGAGGACCTGCCGACCGCGGCCCGGCCGCTGAGCCGGCTCGACGACGTGACCGGCAGCCTCGACGCGCAGCTCGCGCCGTCCCTGACCCAGCTCGACGCTGGCATCCTCGCGCTCGGCCGCTCGGTGGACGCCGACCCGATCGCCCCCGCGGTCTTCGGGCTCGCGCGGGGGGGGCCGTCGGTCAGCGAGCTCGCCCTCGTCCAGGCCATCGCCACCGCGACCGGCGACCCCGCCGACCGGCGGGCGCCGGTCCAGGCCGTCCGGACCGCCGGGGGCTCGTGGGGCGTGGTGGCCCGCCGCGCTGGCGTCGACCTGCCCGGCGTCAGCGACGCGCTCAGCCGCCTGCTGGGGGTGGCGCCCAGCGCGAGCGGTGAGGCGACGCCCGAGGAGGTGAGCCGGCTCCTCGTGGCGGTGGCGGCGGCCCAGGCCCCCGGCCAGTCCCAGGCTCAGCTCCGCTCTGCGGCCCAGGCTCAGCTGCCAGCGCAGGCCGGCGGGCTGGCTGCAGCTCCGGCCGCCACGGCCACCCGCCCGGTGCCCGCGACCGGCGGGGCGGGGAGTCGGCCGACGCGTGCGCCCGTCTCGCCCGCCGCCGCAGGCACCGGCTCTGCGGGAGACCCCGCGCCGACGCACTCGCCCGCGCCCACCCTGAGCACGCCGGCGCCCGCGCCCACCCGCTCGAGCGCCCCGGCGCCCCGCCCGACGCCCCCGGCCGCCGTCCCGACCCCGGTCTCTCCGCCTGTCGCCCCGGCCACCCCGCCGACGGTGCTCGGCGGGGTCACCGGGCTGCTCGGGGGTCTGGTCGGCGGGGTGCTGGCCAGCCCGACGCCGCCCGCACCCACGCTCGCGTCGGCGCCCACGGCGGCGCCCGCACCGGCGGCGCTGCCCAGCGCCTCCTCCGCCGGGGCGCTGCCGGTCGGTCGCCTCGGGCTGTAGCAGCCACCCGGACACAGGACGGCCCGCACCTGAGAGGTGCGGGCCGTCTGCCGTACGGGTCGGGGCGGGGTCAGCGCTCGCGCTCACCGCGGATGAAGGCCTCGAGGTTGGCTCGCGCGGTCTCGTCCCTGGTCTGCTCCGGGGGGCTCTTCATGAAGTAGGAGGCCGCGGAGAGCAGCGGGCCGCCGACGCCCCGGTCCAAGCCGATCTTCGCGCAGCGCAACGCGTCGATGATGACGCCGGCCGAGTTGGGCGAGTCCCAGACCTCGAGCTTGTACTCCAGGCTCAGGGGGACGTCACCGAAGGCACGGCCCTCGAGGCGGACGTAGGCGAACTTGCGGTCGTCCAGCCACGGGACGTAGTCACTGGGACCGATGTGCACGTTGCGCTTACCGAGGTCGTGCTCCAGGTTGCTGGTCACAGCCTGCGTCTTGGAGATCTTCTTGGACTCGAGCCGGTCCCGCTCGAGCATGTTCTTGAAGTCCATGTTGCCGCCGATGTTGAGCTGGTAGGTGCGGTCCAGCACGACCCCGCGGTCCTCGAAGAGCTTGGCGAGCACGCGGTGGGTGATCGTCGCGCCGACCTGGCTCTTGATGTCGTCACCGACGATCGGCACCCCCGCGGCCGTGAACTTGTCGGCCCAGGCCTTGGTGCCCGCGATGAAGACCGGCAGCGCGTTGACGAAGCCGACGTGGGCGTCGATGGCGCACTGCGCGTAGAAGCGCGCGGCGTCCTCGCTGCCGACGGGCAGGTAGCAGATGAGCACGTCCACCCGGGCCTCGCGCAGGGCGGCGACAACGTCGACCGGCTCCGCGTCGGACTCGTCGATGGTCTCCCGGTAGTACTTGCCGAGGCCGTCGAGGGTGTGGCCGCGCTGCACGGTCACCCCGCTCGGGGGGACGTCGCAGATCTTGATGGTGTTGTTCTCGCTCGCCCCTATCGCGTCGGCGAGGTCGAAGCCGACCTTCTTGGCGTCGACGTCGAAGGCGGCCACGAACTCGATGTCACGGACGTGGTAATCGCCGAGCTGCACGTGCATGAGGCCGGGGGCCCGCGCGGCGGGGTCGGCGTCCCGGTAGTACTCGACGCCCTGCACGAGCGACGCGGCGCAGTTGCCGACGCCGACGATGGCGACGCGGATCGAGCCCATGCTGGGTCTCCTCGTTCGGGTGGGTGAGTCTCGGGTGGGTGGGTGAAGTGGTGTGTGTGGTCAGGTGCTGCGGTCGGACAGGTCGGGCCGGGGTGACGCGGTGGTCGGCGGTGGGTCGGTGCGCTCGCGGGTGATCAGCTCGTTGAGCCAGCGCACCTCGCGGTCGACGGCGTCGAGCCCGTGGCGCTGCAGCTCGGCGGTGTAACCGTCCATCCGCTCACCCATCCGGGCCAGCGAGGTGCGGATGCCCTCGCGGCGCTCCTCGAGCCGCCCGCGCCGCCCCTCCAGCACCCGCAGCCGGGTGGCGGGCTCGGTCTGGCTGAAGAAGGCGACGTGCACGCCGAAGGTCTCGTCCTCCCACGCGCTGGGGCCCGCCTCGCCGAGCAGGTCGGCCAGCCGCTCCTTGCCCTCGGGGGTCAGCTCGTAGACGACGCGGCTCCTGCCGCCGAGCCGGGCCGCGGCCGCGGCGTCGCTGACGGTCACCCACCCGGCGGCCTGCAGCCGCCGCAGCGTCGGGTAGAGCGAGCCGAAGGAGACGCGGCGCACGGCGCCGAAGCGGAAGGACAGCCGCTTGCGCAGCTCGTACCCGTGCAGCGGCCCCTCGGAGAGCAGCCCGAGGACAGCGAGCTCCAACACCGGCGGCACCTCCTCACGGGTCTGGCGCGGACTCACGTCTGGCGCGGACTCACGTCTAGCGCGGACTCACGTCTAGCGCGGACTCACGGCTTGCACGGACGGACGGGCTCTGGCACGGACGGTTGTGCGTACCTCGACACATCCAGCCGATGTATCGCTGCGATACGTCGAGACGATAGGGGTACGCCGGCCAGGGCGCAACAGCGGGGGGCCCCGGCGTGTCGCGAGGGTGTCCGGGAGGTGGCAGTCGACACCCGGTGCCAGCACAGGTCAGGAGCCCGGAGGCGGCCCGTACCGTGTCGCGCGTGAGCGTGGGCGTGGCGGAGCCCGACCTCGTACCCCCGGTGCTGCCGTCGCACGAGGACCCCGTCGCCCGGGGGGCGTCCCAGCTGGTCGGTGGACCGGTGGGGCGGCACGCGCGGGTGGGGCGCTGGCACTGGGCCTGGACCCCCCTGCGGGTCCTGGTCGCCCTGACGATCATGACCTGCGCGCTCGGCTGGGTGCAGAAGGCCCAGTGCCGCGACATCAGGCTTTGGAGCCACAACGGTGCCGTCTACCAGTACACGCGCTACTGCTACTCCGACATCGTGGCGCTCTACGGGGCCGAGGGGCTCGCCCAGCACGAGGTCCCCTACGTGGACCACGCGGTGGAGTACCCCGTCCTGATCGGTGCGGTCATGGGGGTGGCCGGCTGGGCCTCCACCGCGGCCGACGACGACGGGCCCGGCGCGGCCAACGTGCACTCGACGGCGCTCTTCTACGACGTGACCGTGCTCCTCCTCGCGGTGGCGACCGTGGTGGCGGTCGTCTGCACCGGGCTGAGCGCGGGACGGCGCCGCATCTGGGACGCCGCGCTGCTGGCGCTGGCGCCGACGCTGGTGCTGCACCTGGCCACCAACTGGGACATGCTCGCGGTGGCGCTGGCGAGCGGGGCGCTGCTGGCGTGGGGCCGGCGCCGACCAGCCCTGGCCGGGGTGCTGATCGGCCTCGGCGCGGCCACCAAGCTCTACCCGGCGATCTTCCTCGTACCCCTGCTGCTGCTGTGCCTGCGGACCGGCCAGCTGCGGGCCTGGCTGCGGGCCGCGCTCGCCGGGGTGGTCGCCTTCGTCGTCGTGACGCTGCCGGTCTACCTGGTCAGCCCCGCGTACTCAGAGCTGGCCGACGGCTCGACCAAGATCAGCGGTCAGAGCGCGTGGCAGGCGCTGTCGGGGGGGTACGGCGGGTCAGCCATCGGCCACGCGCTGCTGCCCTTCCGGGACGGCGGCGAGAACGGTGTGCTGCGCTTCTGGCACCTCAACCGCACCCGTGGCGCCGACATCGACTCGCTGTGGCTGCTGGCCGACCACGTCAAGGGAGCCACGGTCGGTGGTGGCGGGCTCTTCGCCGGCGACGCGCAGGCCGGGCACCTCAACCTCGCCGTCGCCGGTGTCTATCTGATCATGCTCGCCGGCATCGCGGCGCTCGCCCTTCTCGCGCCTCGCCGCCCGCGGCTGCCCCAGCTGCTCTTCCTCACCCTGGCCGGCTTCCTGCTAGCCAACAAGGTCTACAGCCCGCAGTACACGCTGTGGCTGGCGCCGCTGGCGGTCCTCGCCCGGCCGCGGTGGCGCGGGTTCCTGCTCTGGCAGCTCAGCGAGGTGCTGGTGCTGCTCACCCGCTTCCCCTACTTTATCCTGCTGCACATCCAGGACCAGAACGCCAACCACGGGGCGAAGCTGCCGGAGCGCGGTCTGCAGTACCCGTGGTTCGGCGCGGCCGTGGCGCTGCGCGACCTGGTCCTCCTCGGCCTGTGCGCGGCGGTCGTCCGTGAGGCGCTGGTCCCCGCCGCCGACGTCGTCCGGGCTGACGGGTGGCTGGACGACCCCGCCGGGGGCGTGCTGGACGGCGCCGACGACGCTTGGCGTGGCGACGACGACGCTGGGCGTGGGCACGCGGACGCTCGGCGTGGGCACGAGGACGTTCGGCGTGGGGACGCGGATGCCTGGCGTGGGGACGGGCCGCCGGCTCGCCACCCGGACGAGGGAGCGTGAACCCGGGCCGGACCGGCCCGGGTGGGCGAGGATGGGTGCGTGCAACGGAGCAGTCTGGTGGCCAGTGCCGCCGCGATGCTCGCGGTGGGAGGGGCCGGGCTCGCGCTCGCGGCTGCCGTCTCGGCGGCCCCATCGGCGGCGGTGGTCGACTTCGATGGCACGCCCGGCTCGGCCACACCGCTGACACCGGTGACCGCGACGCCCGAGGCCGGGCAGGGCGTGCTGCTCACCAACAGCTCCGGCCCCGGGCCGGTGGTGGTCAGCCGGACGCTGAGCCCGACCTTCTCCTTCACGGTGCCGCCGGGCTCGAGCGCGGCCTTCCCGTTGCCGGCTGGGCCGACCACGCTGTCCTACGAGGCCCAGGAGCTGATCGTCGACGGCGTCTCGGGCCGGGGCACGGACGTCACCGGGGTGATCATCATCAGAGCACCGGCCGACACGACCGCCACGCCCACTGCGGCCTCGGCGGCCTCGGCGGCCTCGGCGGCGACCGCAGCGGCGGCCCCTGCCGGGCCCGCGTCGTCGACGAAGGGGTCGGCACCAGCGCGCCGACCACCCGGACGAGCAGCCCGGCGGCCCGACGGAGCACTAGGGGGGCCAGCCGGAGCGCGCGCGCAGCGCCAGGCGCCACGGCGCTGGCCGCTCCGCCGATCCTCGTGCAGCCCGCCGATCCGGCGGTCCTGCCCGCCCCCGCGGTGGGGCCGCTCATCGACGGACCGACGATCGCGGAGCCCAACGTGGCTCCGGTGCCGGTAGCGCCCGCGCCGACCTCCACCGAGGGAGATGGAGCCCCTGTGGTGGGCGCCGAGACGGTTGTGACGGCGCCGGTGCCCACCCCAGCCCCGACCGTGAGGGCCACCGTCGTGACGGCTCGCCGCGCGGGCAGGGGCTCCGGCCGCCAGCGCGGGCTACCCCTCGCGGTGGCGGGGGTGGCCGTGCTCGGTGTCGGGGTCGCCCTGGTGCGGGTCGCCCGCGGGACCCCGCTGCCCTGATCGTCGCGGGCACGAGGGCCTCGTACCCCCTGTAGTCTCGTCACTCGCGTGGGACGCACGCACCCTCCTGCCCCGGACCGACCGGGGCCGCCTAGCCCAGAGGAGGTGGGTCAGCTATGCGTCAGTACGAGCTCATGGTCATCCTCGACCCCGATCTCGAGGAGCGCACCGTCTCCCCCAGCCTCGACCAGTACCTCTCCGTCGTGCGCAACGGCGGCGGTTCGGTCGAGAAGATCGATGTCTGGGGCCGCCGCCGCCTCGCCTACGAGATCACCAAGAAGCCCGAGGGCATCTACGCGGTGGTCAACCTGACCGCGGAACCTGCCGTGGTGCAGGAGCTGGACCGCCAGCTCAACCTCAACGAGGCGGTGCTGCGCACCAAGGTGCTCCGCCCGAGCGCCCGGCCGGCCAAGCAGCGCCGCGCGGTCGCGCACGCGCTGGCCAAGGCCACCGACGCCGCCAACGCCCGAGCGGCCGCCCCGGCAGCCGCGCCCGCCCCGGCTGCACCAGCCCCACCGGCCGCCGCTCCCGCCCCGGCTGCAACCGCTCCCGCCCCGGCTGCAACCGCTCCCGCCCCGGTCGCCCCGACGCCCACTCCGGCGCCGGTAGCCCCGAGCCCCGAGGCCTAGTCGTCGTGGCGGGCGAGACCGTCATCACGGTCATCGGCAACCTCACCGGCGACCCCGAGCTGACCTTCACGGCCGGCGGGGCGGCGGTGGTCAACTTCACGGTGGCCTCGACACCGCGCAACCTCGACAAGGCCACCAACGAGTGGAAGGACGGGGACGCGCTCTTCCTGCGCTGCTCCGCCTGGCGCCAGCTTGCCGAGAACATCGCCGAGTCGCTCACCAAGGGCAGCCGGGTCGTGGTGCAGGGCCGGCTGCGCCAGCGCTCGTACGAGACCCGCGAAGGTGAGAAGCGCTCTGTCATCGAGCTGCAGGTCGACGAGGTCGGCCCCTCGCTGCGGTACGCCAGCGCCAAGGTCACCCGCTCGCCGCGTGGGGAGGGCGGCGGCTTCGGCGGGGGCGGCTCGCCCGGCGGCGGCTCCGCCAGCGGTGGGGGTGCTCCTTCGGGTGGTGCCCGTCCCTCGGGCGGCCAGTCCGGTGGCTACGCCGACGACCCGTGGAGCACGCCCCCGCCTGGCGCGGGGGACGAACCCCCCTTCTGACCGGCCCGCCGGTTGCTCGGTGCCGTAGCAGCCGGCCGGACCTGACTCCCCTCGTACCCCCGCGAACCTGATCGAAGAGGACTGACATGGCGAAGCCGCCGCCCCGCAAGCCCAAGAAGAAGGTCAACCCGCTCGGGCGGGAGAAGATCAGCGTGATCGACTACAAGGACACCGCGCTGCTCCGCAAATTCATCTCTGACCGCGGCAAGATCCGCGCGCGCCGGGTCACCGGCGTGAGCAGCCAGCAGCAGCGGGAGATCGCCACGGCGATCAAGAACGCTCGTGAGATGGCGCTCCTGCCCTACACCAGCAGCCCGCGTTGAAGCTCGTCCTGACCCAGGAGGTCACCGGGCTCGGTGCCCCGGGCGACGTGGTCGAGGTGAAGGACGGGTACGGCCGCAACCACCTCGTCCCCCGCGGCTTCGCGGTCCCCGCCACCCGGGGCGTCGAGAAGCAGGTGGCCGACCTGCGCCGCGCCCGCGCCAGCCGGGCCGTCAAGGACGACGCGCACGCCCAGGAGGTCGCCGGCCAGCTCGGTGGCGTCAGCGTCTCCCTCGTCGCGCGCGCCGGCGCCGGGGGCCGGCTCTTCGGCTCGATCACGCCCGCTGACATCGTCGCCGCGGTCAGCCAGGCCGGTGGGCCGGCCGTCGACCGCCGCACCATCGAGATCCTCGCGCCGATCAAGACCGTGGGCTCGCACCCGGTCAGCGTGAAGCTGTCGCCGGAGGTCACCGTGAGCCTGACCGTGCAGGTCACCGCGGGCTGACCTCCCCGCATCCGTCAGGGCCCGACCTCCGCCGAGGTCGGGCCCTGACGCGCGTCCGCCCCCTGGCGTCGAGAGGTCACCTCTCGACACGGACACGCGGGCGCGGTTGTCGACATCCGCCGCGGCCCGGGGTGTCGTCACGCGCCACGCGTGTCGGCTGTGGAGACACGCGCGGGATCGCCCTCCCCAGGGCCCAGCGGCATCGCCGCAGGTCAGCCCGGTGCCTTGGGCGATGCCACCGTGGTTGTGCACAGCCCAGGCAGCCCACGCCCCCTGCTCGTCCACCGCTCCTCCCCCGCCGGAGGTCACGACCCGCTCAGGGATGTCGCACCTGCGGCGTTGAGTGCAGCCGCGGCCCGGACGGGGCGCCGGACGGGAGCAGTGGTGGCAGCGGCGGACGTACGGGTGATCGGGGTCCCGGCGCAGGAGCGACCCACGTCGAGCGACTTCGAGCGGGTGCCGCCGCAGGACCTCGACGCCGAGCAGTCCGTGCTCGGGGGGATGCTGCTCTCCCGCGACGCGGTCAGCGACGTGGTCGAGGAGCTGCGGAGCGCCGACTTCTACCGCCCCGCGCACCAGCTCGTCTACGACGCCATCCTCGACCTCTACAGCAGAGGTGAGCCGGTCGACGCGGTCGTCGTCAGCGCCGAGCTCGCCCGCAGCTCCCTGCTCGCCCGGGTCGGCGGGGCGCCCTACCTGCACACGTTGATCAACAGCGTCCCGACGGCGGCCAACGCGGGCTACTACGCCCGGATCGTCGCGGAGAAGGCGGTGCTGCGCCGCCTGGTCGAGGCCGGCACCCGGATCGTCCAGCTGGGGTACGCGCCCGAGGGCGCGGACGTCGACGAGGTCGTCGACCGGGCCCAGGCGGTGGTGTACGAGGTGACGACCAAGCGCAGCAGCGAGGACGTCGTCGTCCTCGAGGACCTGCTGAACCCGGTCCTCGAGGAGATCGAGGCCATCGACGGTGACAAGGGCTCCATGACCGGAGTGCCCACCGGGTTCGCCGACCTCGACGAGCTCACCAACGGGCTGCACCCCGGCCAGCTGATCGTCATCGCGGCCCGACCCGGCATGGGCAAGTCGACGGCCGCGCTGGACTTCGCGCGGGCGGCGGCGATCAAGCACAACCAGGCGGCGGTCGTCTTCAGCCTGGAGATGAGCCGCAGTGAGATCACCATGCGGTTGCTCTCCGCTGAGGCCCGGGTGCACCTGCACCACATGCGCACCGGACGGATGACCAACGAGGACTGGGACAAGCTCGCCGCGCGGATGGGTGAGGTCGCCGGTGCGCCACTGTTCATCGACGACAGCCCGCACCTGACGATGACCGAGATCCGCGCCAAGGCGCGCCGGCTCAAGCAGCGCCACGACCTGCGGCTGGTGATCGTCGACTACCTGCAGCTGATGAGCAGCCCCAAGCGCTCGGAGAGCCGTCAGCAGGAGGTCAGCGAGATCAGCCGGTCGATGAAGCTGCTGGCCAAGGAGCTCGAGGTCCCCGTCGTCGCGCTCTCCCAGCTCAACCGCAACGCCGAGCAGCGGGCGGACAAGCGACCGCAGCTGTCCGACCTGCGCGAAAGTGGATCGATCGAGCAGGACGCGGACCTCGTCCTGCTCCTGCATCGCGAGGACGCCTACGAGCCCGAGTCAGCGCGCGCGGGGGAGGCCGACTTCATCGTGGCCAAGCACCGCAACGGCCAGACCCGCACGGTGACCGTGGCCTTCCAAGGCCATTACAGCCGCTTCGTGGACATGAGCCCGGGGGGCTAGCCCTTCGTGCGGATCTCCTGCTCTGCGGCTGCGCCCCGGCCGCGTCGCCCGAGCGCCTGCCTCAGGCGAGGTAGCGCGAGCGGCGGAGGACACCTCGGGGGTCGACGGCCGCCGTGATCGCGCGCAGACGCTCGCGCTCGGTAGCGGGCAGCGTATCTGGGACGGACTCTGCGCCGTCGATCCACGAGCCGACGCTGCGCCCCAGGTCTGGGGCTGCCGAGGCGGCCCGCACGCCGGCGAGCGACGCGTCGATCGGGTCGCGCGTCCCGGGTCCGCTGAGCGCCCCCACGGCGTGCACCACGAAGGGGCCGGGGACGTGCGTCTCCGCTCCCGGTCGTGCCGAGGCTGTGTTGGCGAAGTGCCGGATCTCGATGAGCGTGAGGGGCGAGTCGTCGGGGGCAGCGACGGAGAGGATCTGCGTCGCCACTGCGGGGGTGCCCTTCCCCAACCACCGTGCGTCACCGATGGCAGGGACCGCGACCGGCGGGTCGAGGTGGATGCTCGCGAGCTTCGCCGCGTCGGCCGGCCCCCACGTGTCGACGACCGGTGCGGCGGCGGCGCGGACCAGCTCGAGCAAGGGCTCGGCCCCTGCGGCGCCGGCGCTGGCGGCGACCGCGAGGTGCACCACGGGCCTACCCCGCAGTGGCTCGGGGATCGGTGGAGCCGGCGGCGCGTGCAGCACGGCGATGCTGCTGCTCACGGTGTCGCCGACGCGTGTCATGGCGCTCGCCCACGCCCCGACCACCTCCTCGAGCGCGTCGACCGACCACAGCAGGTACCCCGCCCAGAGCTCGGGGACAGTGACGAGGTCGAAGTCGAGGCGGGTGGCGATGCCGCCGCCGCCGCGGAAGGCCCAGAGCGCGTCACGGTCCACCCCCTCGGCCGCGTCCTCGGCCGCCCGCCGGACTTCTCCCGCACCGTTGACGTACTCCACCGTTCGCAGCGCCGAGCTCGCCATGCCGTGCGGGCGGGTCAACCAGCCGAGCCCGCCGCCGAAGGTGAACCCGGAGATCGAGCGCTCGGCGCGGACCCCGCGAGCCCGAGCAGGCCGTACCGCTCCGCCTGCGCGTTGACCGTGCCCCACGTCTGGCCGGCGCCGGCGGAGGCGGTCCTGGACTCGGCGTCGATGTGCAGGTCATCGAGGGACGAGGTGTCGACGATGATCGTCTTCTCGTCGACGGCACCGCTGGCGCCGTGACCGGTTGCCTGGGGCATCACGACGAGACCCCGAGCTGCGGCTTCGGTGACGATCTCGCCGACGTCGGCTGCGGTGCGCGGAACCGCGACGAACCCGGGGTGCTGCTCGGCGCTGGAGCTGAGCGGGGACGTCCCGTGCGCGTACTCCCCGGTGCCCGGCGAGAACAGCAGTGGTGACTGGGTCATGAACCCTCCTTCAGGTAGAGGTGGGTAGGTGTCCCGGCTGCGCGGACGACACGAAGCGGCTGGACCGATGCTGCGGGCGGGCCGCCGGGTCCCGCGAGGCTACGGTGCGGTCCTGCCGTTGTCCGGGCCCCCGGCCCGGTCGTCGCGATCGAGGTCCTGCTCGCTGTGGCCACGGCAGCCCGAGACCACCAGCGGCTCCGAGTCGATTACGTCAGGCACGACGGAGCACGGAGTCGACGTGAGATCGAGCCGCACCGGGTCGTGCACGTCGGTCACCGCTGGTTCCTCGTCGCCCGGGATCTCGCCCGGGAGGACTGGCGCACGTTCCGGCTGGACCGGCTGGTCCCCAGCGCACCGTCCGGACCGCGCTTCGCCCCCCGCGGCGTCCCCGACGACCTCCTGCGGCGGTGGGTCACCAAGGGCGATCACGGCCGCCCGTACCCGTTCCGGTGTCGCATCTCGGTCCGGGGATCCGCAGCCGCCGTGGGCGAGCGGGTCATCGCCACCACCCGCGGGCAGGTCCGCGCGCTCGACGCGTCGAGCTGCGAGGTGGTCGGCGGCTCCGTCAGTCTGGAGGATGGCCAGGTGGGTCGCCCGGCTCGGCTTCGAGGTCATCGTCCATGAGCCCGCCGCACTTCTCGGTCATCTGAGCGCGCTGCCCCAACGACTCGCACGGGCCGCTTGCCCCCCGGCCGCGCCCTAGCCACACGAGTTGGGCCGGCCGGCTCACCCGCGTGCGCGTCCTCCTCGTCGTCGCCCGGTACGCCTGGCCGAGCGAGCTCGACCTGATGCCGCGGCTGACCGGGACTGCGGCAGCGCCGCCATGGCCTCAGCGGAGACCGCGGCGGCGGAACTGCCACCGGCGGCGACGGGCCACCTCGGGCACCGCAGCGGCCAGCTCTGCGGCCCTGGCCGCCCGGGCGGCGGCCCGAGTGCTGCGCCAGGTCTCGACCGCGTCGTCGACGTCGACCGGGCGGGCACCGCAGCGGCGGCCCCTCCGAGCCTGCCGCCCGCGTGGCGACGCGCCGGCGGGCGGCGCGACCCGCTAGGTTCGCCCGCAGGCCGCCCGAGGGGGCGGCCCTCGCGCGCCGCCGCTTCCCCCGGTGAGTCCGCGAGACATGGAGCGCAGGAGGTCGTGGCGGTGCCTCGGGGACACATGGCGCTCGGCGGTGGCACCCACCGCAAGGCACGCCGCGTCCCGAGCGAGCCAGGCCGCCACACCCGGCCCCGAGGCCGGCGGGGGGCCGTGGGGCTGACCGCGGTGCTCCTGCTCGGAGCGCTGGCCGTCACGGCCAGCCCTGCGCGGGCCGACCCCGGTGGCGATGCGCTCGCCGGCCAGATCGCCGCCGGCCGGGCGCAGCTGGCCATGTTGCAGGATCACGCCGAGGTGCTGGCCGAGCACTACGACGCCGCTCGCGTCGATCTCGCCACCCGTCAGCGCGCGGTGCTGGCGGCGCAAGAGCGAGCTGACCGCCTCGCCGCGATCTACGCGGGGATGCAGGGGCAGGCTCGCCGGCTCGTCGCCGACCGGTACATGAGCGCCGGTCCGTCGTCGACGGCCTTCAGCGTCCTGACCGACGCGAGCCCGACGCAGTACCTCGAGCGCAGCAGCACCAGCAGCGAGCTGGCTCTGCGCCAGGCAGAGCAGCTCTCCACAGTGGCCGCCGCGCGCCAGGCCAGCGCCGACGCCACTGCCCAGGCGAGCGTCGCGGCCGCCGCCGAGGGGCGGGTCGTGGCGGGCCTCGATGCTCAGCGCGCCCAGCTGGTGCAGGCATCCGTGGAGCAGCAGCGGGTGCTCGACACCTTGGTCGCGCGCCAGCAGGAGCTCGTCCGGCAGGCGCAGGCCAGGGCTGCTGCCGCCGCGGCGGCCCATCGGGCGGCCGCCGCAGCGGCGGCGGCGGAGCAGGCGCGCCAGCTCGCGGCGCTGCGGCAGGAGAGGGCCGCGGCGGCTGCGGCCGCACAGCCGGTCCCGCCGACGCCGGACACGCCGGTCGCTGCGGCGGCCCCGGCGCTGGCCACGCCAGGGCCGGCCGACGCGGTGCAGTCCGCTGCCCCGGCGCCGGGCCTGCCGGCACCGGCACCGGTGGCCGGACCCGCGCCGGTGGCCTCGGGAGACGCTGTCGCGACGGCGCTGTCGTGGGCCCGCGCCGAGCTCGGTCAGCCCTACGTCTGGGGGGCCGCCGGTCCGAGCACCTTCGACTGCTCCGGACTCACGCAGTACGTCTACGGCAAGGCGGGTATCGCCCTGCCGCATTACACCGGCTCGCAGTGGACTGTCGGTCGGCACATCGCCCGCGCCGACCTGCTCCCCGGCGATCTGGTCTTCTTCTACTCAGATGTCCACCACATGGGCATCTACGTGGGCGGCGACCAGATGATCAACGCGCCCCACACCGGCTCGGTGGTGCAGTACGCGAGCATCGACCAGTCGAGCTACGCGGGAGCGGTCCGGGTCGTCGGTTAGCCGCCGCGTCGGTGCCGAGAGAACGACCTAAACGGCGCACATGCTCGGGGATCCGAAGTGAGAGCATTGTCCGGCGCGTCCACCGGCCGGGGGGCTTGGTCGGTGCGCAGCCTGGCCAAGGCCCCGTCCAGCCCGGCACCATCGATCGAGCGCCGAGGAGGCAGGGTGGGACGCCCCTGGGGGACAGCACGCTCCTTGCCTGCTCCGCTGAGCCGGTCTGCCGGGCTGACCCTGGTGCTGCTCGTCTGGGGCACGGTGGTCACGGTGCTGGTCGCCTGGCTGGGCGTGCACAGCACCCAGGACGGCCCGTCGGGAGCAGCCGACATCCCTGCGCCGCGCGCGCAGGAGCTTGCGCGGGCGGTGCCCCTCGGCGGCACCGCCCAGTGGTGGGTGCACCCCGGCGCCGCCGCTGGCCTGGACCGTGTTGCGCCGGGTGACCGCGCGGCCGCGTCGCCAGGCCGCGCCCAGGCGGGGCAGACCGCCTCGCTGACCCCAGCGAGCGTCGTACCGGCCACCGCGCAGGTGGGGGGCGCACCCGAGACACCACTCGCGGCCGGTTGGGCCCCGGGAAGCCACCCGGCCGTCTCCACGCAGGTGCTGCCCCGGCGGCTCCTCCGCCCGCCGGCTGGCGGCACCGTGCACGAATCGCCGACGCGCCCCGCGGTCCACGCCCCACTCGTGGGTGGCCTCGTCGGGCGCCCGGTCAGTCCTCTACCGGACAGTCTCGTGCCGGTGGCTGTCGTACCGATCGCTGTCGTGCCGGTCGCTGGCTACCAGCCAGTGGCGGTTGCCGGCGTCGGTGCTGCGCCGGTCCTGTTGCCGGGCGCCCCCACCGCAGGCACGGACACGACGTCACCCGCGGGCGGTCCCAGCAGCACCGCGACCATGTCCACGCCCGGTAGCACGCCTGGTAACCCAGTCCTGGGCACGGTCGTGGCGAGCACCCCGACCTCCATCGCGGGCTGGACCGAGGTCGTCTCGCGTCCGGCAACGCACCCGGTGCTGAGTGCCGCGCCACCGGCTCTCGGGCTGGCCGCAGCTGTCCCCCGGCCGGCGACCCGGGCGAGTCCGGCACCTTCGGGGGCCCAGCCCAGCGCCCCGGTCGTGGCGCTCGCCCCGCAGCTCCAGCCCACGGCGCAGGCCCCGGCGACCGCGCAGGGCGCAGGCTCGGTGGCCAGCCCGGCGAGGCGAGGCCGGGGTGGTGGTGAGCACCCGGTCGACGGTGTGCAGCTGGCTCGGGATCGCCAAGGCCGGACCCAGCACCAAGGCCGGACCCAGCACCAGGGCCGGGCTGATCACCAGGCGCAGACCGATCCCCAGACACAGACCGATCACCGGGCGCAGACCGATCACCAGGAGCGCGTGGAGCAGCAGCCCGCTGGACCCGGCGCCCCGGGCCCGGTGACCGTCGGGGTCCAGCAGACCAAGGACG
>JAABUO010000754.1_pt1 | contig 52384 bp, 73 predicted proteins | sample 5559291 | NCBI WGS metagenome assembly JAABUO01 (sample SAMN10711878, study PRJNA513372) | rock metagenome | isolation source: Antarctica rocks | place: Antarctica: Victoria Land, Finger Mt sud | reverse complement strand
CACATGGTGAACCTGGAGGAGCTGGACCTGAGCGGCAACCAGCTGAGCGCGCTGCCGGCGCCGCTGGCGACCAGCCTGCGGCGGCTGCGGCGCCTGCACCTGGGTCACAACGCCTTTACGCGCCTGCCGCAGGCGCGCCTCGGCCGCCGCGCCGCGCACCTCGCGCCCTGGCCGCCGCGCCGCGCACCTCGCAGCAGCTTCGCCGGCGGCGCCCCGAGCCTTTGACTCGATACGAGCGGGTTGCTCGCTCTCATGCCGCGGGAGCGCAGGGCATGCGAACCGCATTGCCTGAAAGCAAGGCTGGTCCGGCGAAAGGTGGTGCACATGCTCTGAGGTAGTTCGAGCGCGGACCGCTGCGCATCGCGCGCGCCCGGGCCTGGCACGCGTCCTCAGCGCGCCGCCCCGCCTGGCAGCGCGCCCGCGTCAATGCGGCGTGCTCCACGCACGCATTGATCGGCCGCTCCATGCGCCGCGGCGAGCGCGGGCGGCGCGCGCGCGTCGCCTGAGCCGCTGCTCTGGCGTGCGGGCGGCGCGCTGACAGCCGGCGGCCGCGCGCGGGCGCAGGTGCTGGCGCGCATGCAGAGCCTGGAGTGCATCAGCCTCGCGTTCAACCCGAGCCTGGAGGTGCCGCCGCCGCCCTCGCCTGCATGACCCCAACCCTATCACCTGCTGCTGCTGCCGGGGCCGCCCAGTGCGCTCTGCTGCTGCTCGCGCCCCCTGCTCTGCCGCGGGGGTCGCTGCTGCCCCAGGCCCCCACCTTGCCGAGGGGACTGAGGTGCCCCCAGGCCGCCAAGGGGACTCCTTCAGGTCTGCCTGTCGCGTATGCCTCATGTGCAACACGCTCTGCCTGGTCCGGCCACGCACGCTCGGGCTGCGAGCGGCGCGCCCGGGGGTTTCCGAGGATAGGGCCCCAGGCCAGCTGTGCGCGGTCGCACGGGCGTCGGAGCGAGCCCGCGGCGTCCGCGCGCAGGTGTGCGACGGCGAGCGGAGCGCGCGCGGGGCCTGCCGCGTGGTCGGCGGCGCCGCGCCCGCGGCGCCCGCGTCGGCGGCGTCCCTGGCGGCCATGGCCGGGCTCGCGCCGCCGGGCGCGCACGCCGGCGCGCTGCCCGCGCCGCCGGACGCCGGCGCGCCGCCGCCAGACCCCGCGCTGGCCCTGGTCGTGCTGGACGCCGCGGCCGCGCCGACGCCGCGCCGCACCGTGCCGCTTGCGCAGCTTGTGGGGTGCGCGCCCTGCGCGCCGGCCCGGCCACGCTGCGCCAGCGCCCTGCCGCTCCATAGCACCGCCCAAAGGCGGTGAGGACTCTCGCAGTGGTAGGTGTCGAGTGAATGTCAGCCAGTTTCGGTTTGTTTTGGTCACCCAGGGCCTCTGCTGTGTCCTTGAAGCTGCCACATACGGCACGTGACGATTGTATGTGAACCGACCTGTGGCCTGACTGATACCCTGTGCTGGGCACACAGGAACCTGCCGCGCCTAGCAGAGCTGGACCTGCGCGGCGGGCCCAGCCGTCGCTGGGCGCGCGCGTCCTGGGCGCAGCTGGGCCTCGTGCGCGCCGCCATGGCCGAGCGGCGCTGCGGCCTGCGGGTGCTGCTCTGCGACTGGACCGACCCCGACGCCGGCCCCTCGCACGGCGAGCGCTGCCCTGGGCTGCAGGGTCGGGTGTAGGATGTAGACAGGGCGCTCTAGGTGGCTCCGCTTGTAGCAGTGTGAGCAGGGTCCCCGCCTTCGTGTCGGGGCAGAGGGCGTCCAGGCGCGCCTTATGCACAGCTGACCTTGATCCTGATCCCAGATTCTGCAATGAGGTGAAGCTGTCCATAGCATGCAACGTAGCGAGCGGTGCGGCTGTGTGCGTGATGCGCCCCGCACGGCCGCCTCAGGCAGTGCCACAGCCTGTTAAGCATAGGCGGGCGCCGCTGGGGAGGTGCGTGGGTTTGCGGCATGAAGCGCCCGCGTGTGGCGGGTGCATGCCCGGTGGTGCTGGGTCGGTCGCTGTGGGCCTGCTGAGGTCTGCAGGAGAGGCTCGGGACAAGCTGCACACACATGCGCCGCCGCTAGGCTCGGCACGGCAGCTGGCGTCTGCCCTGCTGTGCGGGCATGCCGTGGCATGCTTGAGGTGCTGTGCCGGCTGCAGTGAGAGGTGACCAAAGGCGGCCGCGTGCACACTGAATGCACGCGGCGCGTTGCTGCCTGCACTCAGGGCGGCGCGTTGCGTGCACTCGGGACGGCGCGTTGCGTGCACTCAGGGCGATGCATTGCACGCACTCAGGGCGGGCGCGGTGAGGCCAGCGGCGAGGCAGTATCCAGCTCTCTGCGTAGAGTGCCGCCATGGATGCACGCTGTGTTCAGCATTGTCCTGAGCATCGAGGCATGGTCTGTCGCGTTGGGTCCATGCGTCCTCCGCCGATTGTCTTTAAAGCAGTTTGTTGGCCAGAGCGGATTGTGTGACCAACGATGATGGGTGTGATCATGGAAGAACCTCAGTGCATGCGCCTCCTTGCTCCTCAGCGCTGAGCCAGGCCAACTGCAATGCTTGCATGCCGTCCATGTCATGCAAACTGGCTTTGCTATCGCACCTCCTGTGGCATGCCTCATTTGGCATGCCAACCGTGAGTGGCGTGCCTCTCTCGTGCAGCCTGGACAACCTCAGGCATCTGCTGGACCTAGCTCATTGCTGCCCTGCTTCATACGGAGAGGGTCTCGTGAAAGTATGCAGGTATTGCAGCAAGTGTTACGCTGCCCAGCTTGTGCCGACACACATGACCAACAGCAGCGCCGTCCTCCTTTCGCCCCTGCATCTAGTGCCCGCCCTTCTGCCGCCCTCGGAACTGCTTGCCGCCGCCCTTGCCGCCGCGCCGGTTGCCCCCAGAGGTGCGCTTGCGCGCCGCGCTCGCGCGCGCCGCCAGGGGCATGTTTTTCCGCCGCGCCTGTCGCGCCGCGGAACAAAAATAACTCGCGAAGCGACAAGAGCGAAAAGATGTTGTGCAAGCATTGCAGGCAAGACAAACATGCCATTGCAGACAGCTGAGCGCTCCCTGCCGCTCGCGCCCTCTGTATGAGAACGAAGCGTGCAGCCAGGGCCGCGCGCTGCAAGCCAGGGCCGCCGTGCCTTCTGCCGGTTGCTGGTCCCGCCAGTCTTCTGCTTCTTGCGCGCAGACGCGGCGCCAAACTCGCGGCCCTCGCGGCCCTCGTGCACGCGCGCCAGGCGCTCCTCCTTGCTCGCGCGTCCCTTGTGCCGGCCCGCCAGCGCGGCCGGGTCCACGCGGCGGTCCGGCGCCGTCGCGCGTGCGTCCTGCCCGCCACATGCCCCCCTCAGTGGGCTGGGCCGGCTGGGCCGGCATCGGCGCCAGTACGCTATGCACTCTGTCTGCTGCCCCGGCGCTGACAGAAGAGAAGGGGGGCGAGGGGGGACATGTGGCGGGGCCTTGAGAGCGGACACGACCGAGCCGGCGTGAAACCGCAGCAGCGCGCACCCGCCCAATCTGGCGCTCGCCGGGCGTTGCTGTGGCACAGGTTCCAACAAAGCCAGCTGCGCACTGCCAGCGCGGCGGCCCTGACAACCCTGCCCTACTGGTGCATGCTTCCAGCAGCCACATAAGGAAAATCTACTCTCTACCATGCTTGGCGACCAGCCCTACCCAGAAGTGGCCTGGCGTGAGACCCCAGCCTCAGCTGCCACGCGTCACCGACCTGGCGAAAGCCATTCCATCGCCGATCAGGCAAGCCCTGCCAATCTATTACTTCAACGGCGCGCCAGGCCTGGCTGCCTTCCTACGTTGTGCGGTCTCCCGCTACCCCAGCGACTGCCCTTCTGGAGTGCTTGGCCTTCAGAGGACTGCGCTCCAAGCTGCTTCTGGACACCAGCTCTCGCTTCATGGCTTCATGGTCATGGATAACTCCAGTGCTGCCAATAGCGTGACTACACGACCTTCCAATTCAGGGTCTGATTCAGGGCAACAACCGGAGGCCCCGCGCGCCTGCGCGGCGAGCGCCTCGTCCGCCTCGTCCTCGGCCGCCGCCAGCAGCCGGCCGCGCTTGGACGCGGACTTCAGCCCGTGCTTGCGCATGGCGGCCGTCACCAGCGCCTTGTGGCGCAGCTCCTTGATGCGCGCAAAGTCCTCGCCGCTCAGGATGCGCCCATACTCCAGCGGCACGCCGGCGGCCCCGTCGGCCCCCGTGGCGCCCCCCTCGCGCTCCCCGGCTGCGCCCTCGCTGGGTTCCTCCCCGGCGCCGCCCTCCCGAGCAGCGCCGTCGGCCGGCGGCGCCTCGGCCGGCGCGGCGGCCGACTGGGCCGCGCGCCGCGCGTGGGCGCCCGCCAGGCGCCTCTTCAGGCTCTGCAGGCTGCCCGGCTCGGGCGCGCGCTTCCGCTTGGCGCCCGGCGCGCCCTCCGGCTCCGCGCCCGCGCCGTCCCTGGGCCCAGCCGCAGCCCCGCTCGCCGCGCGCCCTCGCCGCGCGGCGCCCGCCGCGCCTGCGTCGCCCTCGTCGCTGCCCGACCCTGACGCAGACCCCGACTCTGCCTCGCCTTCGCTCTCGCCGCCGCCGCTGGCGGCGGCCTCGTCCGCGCTCTCGCCCCCGCCCCCCTCGTGGCCAGCATCACCCTCCGCTTCGCTGGCAGCCCCGTCATCCGCTTCACTCGCACCCGGCTCGCCTTCTATGGCAGCCCCGTCATCCCCGCTGTCGCTCGCCGCCTCCGCGCTGGCGGCCTCCAGCTCGCCGCCGGCGCCCTCCTCCTCGTCGCTGGCGGCTTCAAGCTCGCCGCTGGCAGCATCCTCTTCGTCGCTGCCGGCGTCGTCGCTGCTGGCGCCCTCGGCATCCCCGCTGTCGCTCGCCAGCCCGGCGGCCTCCCGCGCCTCGGCCTCCTGTCGGAAAGCGGCGCGACGTGAGGCATGCAAAGTAATCTGCGCTGTCTGGCGCAAGTTGCACGCCACGCCACACCAGACACATGTACAATGCCACAGAACCACATCATCACATGCACGGACCAGAGGCGCTACAGGCTGAGCTGGGCCCCTGCAGCACACAAGGCGCGCCGCAGCGCCGCAGCGCCAACAGACGTGAGGCACCCGCCAGCACCGGATAAGAGAGCGCTAGAGTCGTCCAAAAAAAGGAAAAAAAAAAAAAGGTAATAAAGAGCAACCATGCGGCCGCTGGGCGCGCCTGCAGCAGCTCGGCGCCAGGGATGCGGCCGGGCACGGGCGCGGCGCCGTATGCGGCGGGCGCAGCGGCCGCGTCCGCGCCGCGCCCGCGGTCGCGCTTCTCCAGCAGGCGCGGCGCGAGCTCGCGGAAGAGGCCGATCAGGCCGCGCGCGGCCGACGCGACCTCCTTGTTGCGGAACTTCTTGTACAGCGCCAGGTCCTGCCGCGTCGGGTAGGGTACGTTATGGCATGTACCCCAACCCTAACGGTCGCCTGAACAGGCTGCTTGCCTATCAAGCAGCTTGCCGCCAGGCTGGCCCCAGCCCGCACTGCCGGCACGCGATGGCCGATGACCCAGGCACATGTTGGGCGCCCCCCCAGCTTGTGTCCGCGCAGGCAGGGCGCGACCCAGGCCATGGGAGAGGTGCGTGACAGCAATGCGTAGCGCCAAGTTAACAGTGTCGTCCTTTAGACAACGTGCGGCACGCAGACCCATGCTACAGAACCGAGGAGGGCCCAAGCCAGCGCCTGCAATATTACAAGCGCCGGCCTGGTGCGCGGCCGCGCGCGCCGGCGGGCGCGCGGCGCGCCTGCAGCAGCTCCTCCGTCATGACCAGCGGCGCGCGCGCGCACAGCTCGCGCACGGTCTTCAGCCCAAGCGTCATGACCTCCGGGCGCGCGCGGTCATGCACAAACGCGTCCACTAGCTGCCGCAGCACCGGCGCCAGCGCCTCCGGCGGCACCAGCTCGTGGCAGGCCTGTGTGTAGGAAAACAGGTAGGGTCAGGGCAGGACGCTGCATAGGGTGTTAGCTGCAGGCGGCGCTTGAGCGGGCGGGCGCTGAGCGCCCGGTGCACGCCAGCCATGCGGGGCGCCAGCGCCGCTGCCGCAACACGGCCTCGCCCGGACACATGCGCCGGAAGCCAGGCACCGCCCGACGCGCCCAGCGCGCCGGGCGCGCCTGCATGAGCGCGGCGACCAGCTGCGTGACACCACCACGCTGGTGCGGCTGCAGGCCGCGCCTGCACGAGCGCGGCGAGCAGCTGCTGCATGACGCCGCGCAGGTTGCGGCTGCAGGTAGCGAGGGCGCGCCTGCACGAGCGCGGCGAGCAGCTGCGTGACGTCGCGCTGGTGCGGTTGCAGGTAGCGCTGCAGGAAGGGGTAGAAGTTGACGAGCAGCAGCCGGTGCACGCCGACCACGCGCGACACCAGCGCGGCCATCGCCAGGCGCGCCTCGAAGCGCTCGCAACCGCTGCGCTGCAGCCGCGCAAACACCTTCTCCGCAAACGTCTGCCGCGCCGCGCGCGCGCCTGCCCTGAGCAGCCTGCCTGATGCACGCTCTGTTCAGTCTGTCCTCAGCCACCACTGCGCCTCCCGCGCGTACTCGCGGACCACACAGCAACGCAGTGTCGGGCACCCAGAGGTCGCCATCAATGCACAAACATCAAGCATCAATGCACAAGCATCAATGCACAACCGAATCAAACATCATGTGCGACCGTCCCGCAACTGGCCGCTGTTCCGCTGGTCCCCCATGCGCGCAGGACGGGCCGCTGCCAGCGTCCCTGGGCATCATCCAGCAGCACCCATCTGGCTCACCCAACATGACCTCAACCCGACAGACACACCCCGGACTGGGACTCTAGACCTGGCATGCCAGTCAGCTATCTCATGTTACGAATCAGGGCGCCGGAGGCGCTCATGAGGAAGGCAACATGATGTATCATCACACCGGCACGCCCTAACACACCCTGAACACCCTGAACCTTATGGTGCTTGCACAAGCCAGTCAGAAATCTCGTGTGGATTATCACAGCGCGCGGCTCAGGTAATACGTGCTATTGCGTTTCATCGCACTGGCTTGGCGCTGCCCATACGCCTATACACTCGCACAGCAAGAGCTGCAATGCCTCACCGCAGCACGCCGACACCACATGCGCCGCAAAGCGGTGTTGCATCGCCACTATGTATGCAGGGCGCCGCCAAAGCCCTCGGCTCCATGCGCAAACGGAGCAGGGCGGGGCGGGGGCACCTGCGGGTCGTGCAGCAGCTGGATGGCGGCGAAGCCCTCCGCGCCATCCGCGCGCTCGCGCCGCGCCTGCTTCTTCACGGTGTGCATGACGCGCTTCAGCTTGGCCTGCTTCTTCTTCTTGGAGGCCGTGGTGCCCTGCGCGCGCGCGGCTGGCAGTCGGGAAGGGCGTCACAGAGAGAGTGGAGAGGGCAGTCGAAGGCGTGTCGGAGGGGAGTCAGTCGGAGAGGAGTCAGTGGGGAGACGAAGGTCAGAGGGGAGCCTGCGTCAGAGCAGCGTACCCCCCTCCACGACGTGGCTGTACAGCGCAGCCATCCTAGCAGCACATGACATAGCAGGCGGTAGGCACGAGGCACAGGCGCGGCGCGTGCGCCCCGACTCTGCACGCGGCTTCCTTGCCAGATGGGCCACGTCCACGCACCCTGCACACCGCTCCTGGCACGCAGGCACAGGTACCCACCTCTGGGTGCACCATCGGTGCACCCGAGCGATGTCAGGCGGGCGCGGCGACGCATGCCCTGCCCTAACCCTTCACCCTGTCATACCGTAACCCTAATCCCAGCGGCGCGCCTTCTTGTGCGCGGCGTACAGCTCGGCCTTGGTGGGCCCGGCCACGCGCTCCTCCGGGTCGTCGTCCTCGTCGTCGCTCGCGCCGCCGGCCGCCTCGTCCTGGCCCAGGAAGAACTTGACCGCCGCGAGCGCCACGCGGCTGCTCTCATGAAACGCCGCGCTGGCTGCACGAGCATGCCAGGAATGAGCACAAGCGCCGCTAGCGCGGCGCGGCTGCTCTCGTGGAACGCCGCGCTGGCTGCGCCGGCGCGCCGGGCGTGAGGACGAGCGCGATCTGGGGCGCGCCGCCGGGCTCTGCGGTCCGCGCAAGCGCTTCGTGCAGCCGGGCGGGCAGTGCGCAGCGCTGCGCATCAGTGACATGAGCAACGCGCACGTGAAGCCTGGCTGCATGAGCGCCGCAGCTCGGGATGTCCTACAAACGCAGGCCCAGCGCGCCCTGCTGCCATTTCTCTGAAGGCACCAGGGTGTCCCCACATGTCCAGGGTATGGGGGCCGCAGGCGCGCGCCGCGCACCGATGACGTTGACGGTGCGCGCGTCGCGCCAGACCTGGCGGCGCCAGAGCTCGGTGAGCACCGCGAGCGCGGGCTTGGCGCTGGCCTCGCCCTCGGCGCCCATGCAGGCGTACAGAAAGTTCTGCAGCGCGCGGTTGAGGCGGTCGTTGCGCTGGCGCGCGTTGGCGCCCTTCACGTCTGCGCGCGGCCGCGCCAGCTGGCCTCAGCCTGCGGCGGCCGCGCGCCGCACCCCCGCGCGCAGGACAGGGCCGCAGATAGTGCACGGCGCGCAATGGCGCCCTTGACGTGACGGCGTGGCAGTGAAGAAGGTGTCAGCAAAGCATTACATGATACGCGGAGCTCCACAGCGCCGACCGCTGCCCCAGTGCCCCTAGCCCACTGGACTGCTCTGCAGCACAAGCTGAGCCCTGTCGCGTGATGTGCATCATGTTGCAAGCACCGCTCGCGTGCACAGGGTGCATGGGCGTCACGCGAGAACGTGACACACGCCCGACACCCGCCTGCCGCAAGCGAAGAAAGCCAGGCGCGCGGGCATGTGCGCCTGGGTGAGCGGCCGCGCACCGGCGATGATGTGGCGGAAGAGCAGCCGGCGCAGCGCCTTGTCCGGGCAGCGGAACAGGCGAAAGAAGAGCGGCAGCAGTTCGGTCGCCTCCACCTGCGCCCGGCGCGCATGCCGCCTGAGAGCCCGGGCCTCGCCGGAGCGCAGAAGAGCCCGGGCCTCGCCGAGCGCATGAGAGCACGGGCCTCGCCGAGCGCATGAGAGCCCGGGTTTCGCCGAGCATGAGAGCCTGGGGCTCGCTGAGCGCGTGAAAGCACAGCCCTCGTCGTGCGCGTAAGAGCCCGGGCCTCGCCGAGCGCGCCCGCCTCCTCAAAGACACAGCGTGCAGCGCGCGTGGGGCATGTGCGCAGAGCCTTCAGGAAAAGAGCAGCAAGTGAGCGCACGAGCAGAATACATCACAATCCCTCACATGCAGAGTGATGCGAGACACCGCACCTAGTCTAGCGACCCCTCTGTGGGTGTGCAACGCCAAGAGCGCGGCAGCGCGCCTGGCCGCGGTTGCGCAGCAGGATGAGCGCCTTGACGAGCGCCTGGCGCAGCGCGGAGTCGAGCACGTCGTGGTGCGTATCCAGCAGCCGCATCAGCTCCGCCGCAAAGCCCGCCACCTCCTTGGGGTAGCAGCCGACCACCTGCGCGCGCTTGCTGCTCAGCCCAACCAACAGTGTCAGCGTTAAGACAGGCGCACAGACTGTGTTAGAGACGGCGCGATGGGTCTGCAGGACACGCCGCGCGCCACATATGCACCACGTGTCTTGCTCAAAATGGCGTCACAACAATTTCCCGCGGTGTGAGGAGACGCCCCCGACGCAGCCAAGATGGGCAATATCAAGCACTGCAAACACGTAGCTCACTGGTTAAAAACCAAGTCTCACCGCCGCTAAAGCTGTCCAAACCGCCCTGCGGATGGAGGGAGCAGGCCCAACAGTCGGGCGCGCGCGCCTGCGCAATGAAGCCCACCAGCTCGGCGAACTCGCGCGACTCCTTGCTGGGCTTCATGTTGAAGATGTCCAGGCACGCGCGGTAGTGCCGCAGCTGCACCCCCACACAGGCGTCACGTGCTGATGCGTGGACGCAAGACAGCTTGGCAGGAGCGCTGCGCAACTCACTGAGGCATGCGTGCATACTGACCTGCAGTTGGAACTCATCCGCATAGCCCTCGGGGTCGCGCTTGATGTTGCCCTGCAGCACACTCGCCAGCCGTCATGTGTCAGCTCTGTCCATGGACTTTGCTTTTAGTCAACACTGCTTGCACTATAGTACTCGTAAGTAAGAAAGAACGCTGCATTGTTGCACTGTGTATCAGCAAAGTGCGGCAGCTCCCGAGCGCGTCCTTTGCAAGGGGGAACACTTTGTCTGCAGCCTCCTCGTTAAAGCAGTCGCAACAGGCAACAGGCTAGAAGCTGGCCAGGGAGGCAAGCTCGCCTGCAACGACAGGAGCTCCACCCCATTCCGCGCCATGACCAGCGCCGCTGCCTGCACCAGCTACAAAACGGCTTGCTGCACCACAACAATACGCTCTGAGCTGCACCTGAAAGCTATGTGTGGCACTCGGTAAAAGCAGCTCAAGCTGTACTCGGCAGAGCAGCTTAACGGAAAAAAAGAGCAGCCGGTGTTGCTTTCCACAGGCCACCTGGGCGGCCTACCCTTGGCGGGGTGAGCTGTTAGCTGAGTCGTACGTTGAGCAGGCTATGCAGGCACTCTCTATAATTAACGAGCTCTCACACCTGTGGGTGGACGGGCAATTGCAGCACAGCGCTGAGACAGCGCGATAGCTCCGCCGCGGAGCGAGCAACACACGGAGAGTGAGCGATACATGCACTCTGCCTTGCGCAGGACCGCACCGTCGGCACAGCAGCAACGCTGGAGCTCCACTTCCAGGATGGCAGCCAGCTGGATGTGTGCGGGACGGAAGAGCACATCATTGGGCGAGGCCAGCATGGGCTGAACGACCCCTACGTATCACAGGCGCACTTCGCCGTGTCGTGTGCCGGCGCCAGTCTGCGCTTGCACGTGCTCAGCAAGAACCGTGCGTTCCATCTTGTTATAGGCAACATGCATGCCTCTGGGTCAATGCACACTGTTTGCTTGCTTAACGTCACAGAACCTGCTGTTGCAGTGTCACAGGTCCCTTTGCCTTGCAAAAATGACTGCCATGTACCTGTCTGGAGCCAGGCGGCTGTTCTGCTCCAGCTGATATGCAAACTGCTTTGTTGCAGCCGTGGTGGTGGAAAAGGAGAGCGCGCCTGGGCAGTGGAGCGCGGTGTACGTGCTCGACGAGGGACATGTGTGGAGCCTTGCCCCTCACTGCTATCAGCACTGCGTGCTGCAGAAGAAGTAGCACAACAGGTCCCTGCACAGTCCTTTTCAGGGACGGCGTGACATAAGCGAGGGGCTCATAGAAGAGGCCCATTGCTGATTGTGTGCAGCGCCTGAGTGCACTTCCCAGCTCCTGCCATATGCGCAGGCGGGCCAGCCAGACAGAGAGGGAGCGCGCCGAGCTCAGCAGTGGGCCGGGGGGGGTGAAGTGGAGGGGCAGCATGCGCGTGCGCAAAAGGGCCTCGGCCCAGCGCGTAGCTGGTGCATCCGAGGGAGCGTGCCGAGTTCAGCAGTGGGCCCGGGGGGGAGAAGTGGAGGGGCAGCATGCGCATGCACAAACAGGGCCGCGGCGCAGCATGTAGCTGGTCCACTCGATGCTCCGAACAAGGGCGGTCTGCGCGCGCAGGCTGAGCTGGTGGACGGCCGGCACCGCTTCTACGTGGCCAGCCGGCAGGCCACCACGCTGGTCACCGTGGCGGCCGCCGGCGTGGCGGCGCCGCCGCCCAAGCGGCCGCGCTTGCACGCTGGTCCCGCCGCAGGCTCCCCGGAGGCCTTGCTGGCGCGGGATGAGGGCGCGCCGCCTCAGGCAGGGCTGGCGCCGCCGAGCCCGGCCGGCGCGGCGGACGACCAGCAGATGCCGTTTGGCCTGCTCCACGTGCGCGGCTTGGAGCCCGGCGCCAACGCGTGCGCTCTCTGCCCACCCAAGCAGCCAGCCACTCATCACGACTCTACTGCTCTGTCACTTTGGTGCCCTCATTAGCCCCTATGCGGTCGCGGCTGGCGCATGTTGTGCGGGCGCCGATGCATGGCGCGCTCATAAGATCCGGGCTGGGCACCTTCGGTGTGTGCTGCTCTGCAGCCACGGCCCTGCAGATGCGCAGTGTGCCGCCTCCCAGCGCACCTGGCGCGGGCATGCGAAGTGAGGCGCTGCGCGAGTCCGGCCAGGATGCATGACCTTTCACTATCCAACCTTAACCCGACGGTACGGTCGCGGCAGGGGCGCGCTGGGGCTGCGCATGCGCGACCTCCTGCCGCCGGGCCCGCGCTGGGTGCTGGTCAGCAACTACATGATCGACATCGGGTGGCAGCTGGAGGCCGCGCCGGCGCTGCTGCGGGACGGCCTGCGCGTGGTCATCGTGCACGGCGACCGGCATGCTGAGAAGTGCTGCCCCACGCCCACTGCGCTGCTCAAAGTTCTGCACTCGCCCGCACGTGCTGCCGGTGTCTGTCACTGCCTGCACGGCTGCCGTGCATGCAGCACACTGAGCAGTGTGCACGATGCCACCACTTGCTGTCCTGAAGCGTACTGTGACGTCCACGGATTTGCAACATCATCACATGCCCGCCCACCAGGGCAATGTCGCGGGCGCATGCATGCGCACGGCGGGCCGCCACAGGAGCGGGGGCTGTGCGCGCGCCGCCCCACCCGGCATCGGGCGCAGCAGGCCCCCGCTGAGGCGCCGCGGCCTGCCGCGCAGCCGGGAGAGCATGCGCCTGGCGGCGCTCGACAGGAACTGGGTCATCCATGCGCCGCAGATGCCGCCGTACGGCACGCACCACACCAAGGCGCGCCCCTGTCTGCACCCCACCCTACCCTATACCTTATCTTGAGACTGCCTACTTGACAGAGGCACCAAGGGGGGTAGGTGTTGCGGAGGATACTGCGCAGCAAATTCTGGCACACATGTCGTACGTATGCAGCGCTCTGTGTCGAGGAGGAGAGGAGGCTGCCCTATATGGTCGACAACACCTGCAGCACCCGCCGCTGCTGTGGTGCTGGAGCTGATAGCACACATTGCTTGGGTACGTCGACTCTTCGTCGTACCTCTTTCCCTCTCAGGAATTTTGCAGCATGCCTCTTGCGGCGACATCTCCGCAGCGGCCTGGATCCATATCACTGCACGCCAAGGTGTGGTGCGTGCAACAAACTCGATGTAGGGTTTCGGTGACCCTACAATGGGGTGTGGGCGCGCGCTGGACGGCAGGCGTTCCTGGCGGAGTACCCGGCCGGCCTGCGCGTGATCGTCCACACGGCCAACCTCCTCTTTGGCGACTGCTGCTGCAAGACGCAGGGCGCCTGGGTGCAGGACTTCCCGCCCAAGGCGCGCCGTCCGGGCTCCTTCCCTCTGGTTTCCACGGTCACTGGAGCCCGGGGCGATCATCGTTTTTAATGCGCCGTGGGGCGCAGCGCGGCCCGCGGTGTGCAAGTGTCATCAAGGGCCTGCAGCTGCACCAGGGTTCCAGCCTGTGGCGCCCGCCTGGGGTGATGCCGCGCGTCTGCATACATGGCATGCGTGGCTGCCGCCGCGCCTGCACCAGGCAACGTGCCTGCCGCGCAGGACGCGGACTCGCCGGCGCGCAGCGAGTTCGGCGCCGCGCTGCGCGACTACCTGGCCAAGCTGCGGCTGCCGGCCGCGGACGCCGCGCACGCTGCGGCGCTCGTGGACCGCCACGACTTCTCGTCTGCGCGCGGCGCGCTGCTGCCCTCCGTGCCGGGCACGCACAGAGGCGCGCCTCGGCGCATCCCCGCTCCTTTGAAAGGCCCGTGAGCCTGAGCACAACAGATCGAATTGTAAGCGCACGGCTGCCTGTCTATCAACTGCGCGGCGCTCGTCCATGATGTCGACCCACTCTGGCACACACAGCACAGCACAGACTGCTCTATCCAGCATCAATGCGTGCCAACCCCCTCGGCAAGCACGTCGCAGATCTAGAGCGCGCTCAACTCGTGCATATCACCCGCCGTCGGCATGCTGCTCGCGAGCACGGCATGCTGATCGGCGTGTGATCGGCTCACCGCATGATCGTGCAATGCTGCCATCGATTCTGTGTTGCCACACTGTATGTGCAGCGCAGTGACAGCGCTGCTAGCGCAGGTCGCGACGTGTGGAAATACGGCCACATGCGCGCGCGCGGTGCGTCCCTGCCGACCCAGCGGACCCCGCTGCAGGGCTGCGGCAGCGGCAGAGTGCATCAGGCGCTCCCCTGCGACAGCGAGGTGGCCGAGATCACAGCCGGAATGAAACCCTGAGCATGATGTGCCATGATCCCAACCCTGCGCCAAGGCGCACGCCACGGCCCCTCGCGCTTTCCATGGCCGCATGCCGCTCGCCAGGGCGCCCGGCGTTTGCGGCTTCACAGCAGCCACCCTCCGCCGCAGCCTCGCAGCCGTCCGCGCCCGCGCGCCTGCAGCCTCCCAGCCGCCCGCGCCCGCGCGCCGCCAGGGCTGCTCAGCCGCGAGGCGTTCCCGGAGGCGATGCGGCGCGCGCCGCTCGCGTGGAGCTTCTCCTCGCTCGGCAAGGTGGACGCGGCCTGGATAGCTGAGATGCGGGAGAGCATGGCCGCCGGCCAGTGCCGCGGCGCCAGTGCGCCCGCGCCGCCCCTCGGGACGTGCGCAGGCCGCCGCCCGCGGCGTGTCAGCATGCTGCCGCATTGTTGACTGTGACCTCTGCCTTATCTCAAGGGCGTTAGGTATGCAACGCCCTGCCTGGGACGCACTCCCTATCTAGGGCCCCACAGTCTGAACGCGGCACGCCGGGCGCGCCACCAACGCGCTGCGCGGCCGCAGATGGGCAGCTCACCGCGCTGGGGCCGCCGCTGCCTGGCGCCGCGGGGCTGCGCCTGGTCTACCCCACCATCGAGCAGGTACCGCCGCATGCGCCGCAGACTGTTTATAGTTGCCTGCTAAGTGCTTGTAGTGGTACCAGTGAAGAGGATGCACCACACTTTTCGTCGGCTGGGGCTTCTCCTGACGGGCGGATGGCATACCAGCTTGGCCGCATGACCATGGCAGGGCACCCCGAGGTGGGGACCCAGTCGTCCAGGCGTGCGGGAGCCGCGCAGGTGCGGACCAGCAACCAGGGCTGGGAGGCGGGCGGCAGCCTGCCCGGGCGGCGCGAGTGCGTTTATATTGACGCGCTCATGCCGCTGTGGGCGCGCTGGGGCGGCGAGGCGTCCGGGCGCGCAGCCGCCATGCCGCACATTAAGACCTACTGCCGCTACCGCGGCGACAGGTGCCCGCCTGCAGCCGCCGCGCTCAGCCCCGCATCGGTGTGCGGTCTGACAGTGCGCTGCCAGCCTGCAGCGGCAGCGCTTCCATTGGTCTTGACGTAAAGCTGCGCTGCCGCTCTTGCACCGCTATACCTGTACACGACATGCCTCATGCGCCAATTTCAGCGGTGCTGACATGCGGTTGAGGGTCACTGTGCTCGCGGCCGCGGCATGAGGGCGCGCATGCTGCCGTAGGCTGGCGTACTTCATCCTCACTTCCCACAACCTGTCCAAGGCGGCCTGGGGCAAGCTGAACAAGAAGCCCAAGCCGGTCGACCAGGAGCTGCACATCCGCAGCTTCGAGCTGGGCGTGCTGCTGCTGCCGTCGCTGGAGCAGGCGCGCGCGGCCGGCCGTGGCGCTGACGCCGCCCTGGCCCGCCGGAGCACAGCTGGAACGCTGCAGGTGGCATGTCCGTATGTGGTGCTGGCAGTCGACTCATGCCTGCATCTGTGCTCACATTGACGCCCACCCGCGCTGCGCAGCGGTACCAGGCGCACCGGCACCGGGGCTTCTGCTGCAGCGAGGCGCCGTCGGCGCCGCTGGTCGCGCTGGGCATCGGGTACCGGCCCGCCGCGCGCGCGGCGGCCGCCGCCGCGGCCACCCCCGCGGCGCCTGCCGCAGGGAGCGGCGCGGCCGCCCGCCCGGCCGCCTCTGCACCCGCTCCAGATGCCGGCGATGCTGCCGCTGCTCCTGCCTCTGCGAGCGGAGCGGCTGCTGCTGCGGAGGGCACGCGTGGGGCAGCGCTGCCGGAGGGTCAGGGTGAGCTGGGTCATGGTGAGCCAAAGGGTCAGGGTGAGCCGCCGGGCGTCGAGTTCTGGGCGCTGCAGGCGAACCTGGGAACGCCAGCGCCGCCAGCCCCGGCGCCTGCGCTCGAGGTCAAAGAGGCTGCGCCAGCGGGGGCCGCGCCGGCGGTGCTGCGCGTGCGCGTGCCCGTGCCCTTCGCGCTCCCGCCGGCGCTGCTGGGCCCCGATGAGCGGCCCTGGTTCATCGGACGGCATGAGGGCGTGGACGCGCTGGGGCATGCCTACGAGTAGCGCGCAAGTGAGGTTTGCGCTGACTATTGGGAGTTGGGCGAGGGTGTGGTCTGCTCTGTGTGTCCGTCCACTCAGTGGAGTGTTCTGCTCTGTGTGTTCTGATCTGGGTGTGTCCAGAAACCCTGAGGTTGCAGCTACTGACCACGGCATTGATTTGGCGCGACCAGGTGTGAGTAAACATCTGCCCCAACACCCTCCAGCCAAGCTTTGCAATTTACCCTCCGAGCTGCCGGTACGCTGCGATGGGCTGCTGCATGGAGAAAGCAGCTGCCGGCAGCCGGCCATCAGCTTTCCGCTCGTGCTTGCTCTCCACTCGCAGCTGCACAAACCGTGGATTGCATGGTGCGCCTGCTCGGATGGTCAAGCAGCCAGCGAGCGGCCGCGCCCATCTGGCAAATAACCCAGGAACTTTTACAAAAGGCAAACACGCGCGCGGCCAACTGCCGTCATGCAAGGGCGCATTGTGCCCAGGCCTCCAGCCGGCACCCTCAGGCAGCGCTCGCTACGAGGCAGCTATGCAACACGCCATGCGTCACACACACCGCAAGCCAGCAGGCGGCAGCTAGCTGAGCGCACTGCCTCGGCTGCCCGCCTGCTCGATTGCGTTGCGCTCAGGCGCTTGCCGGCTGGGCGCCCTTGGGCACTCACCAGTTCGGCCGCGGTCAGCCGCCTGTCAGCTCGTCCGCGCTCAGGTACTGGCCCCGCGCCTCAAAGTGCGTGAGCAGGCGGCCCAGGAACGCGTCGCGGCCGACCGTCTCCGAGTCGCACACCAGCGCGCAGTGGCGCCGCGCGCGCATGACCGCCACGTTCATGCTGCGGCGCACGGGACACGGGCATGAGAGCGGTCCCCAATGCGAACATGTAAACGGGCTTTCATAAACTGCGGAGGAAGGTACCAGGGTATATCGCGAGCGCATCGCCGTGACACAATGGGTCACAAGCTCACGACCCGAGCAAAGTTCCTGGCGGGGCTCATCGATGATGGCATCATAGTAGGGGCCTGAATACGCGCAGGGCGAGCGGAGCGCGGCACCGGGCGCGCACCGGCGGCGGTCGGCCAGGAAGCCGATGGCGCCCTCCGCGTTGCAGCGCACCATGGAGATTATGACGGCCTCCTTCTCGCGGCCCTGGAAGCCGTCCACGCTGCTGATCTCCACGGCCGCCAGCGCGCCGACGCGCAGCTCGCGCAGCAGCGCCACCTGCCGACACCCTCTAGGGCATAAAAGCTTTTGCACGCACGCACAAGAGCGCCTGGCCAGTGAGCCACGGGTGTTCGGAGCGTGCCAGCAGTGGCAGCAGCCACCTGCGGACACCCTCTCAAAAACCTCGCACGCACGCACGCACAAGAGCGCTTGGCCAGCCCCAGGCGCTCGTAGCGCGCCAGCGGCGGCAGCGCCGCCACCTGGCCGCGGTGTCGCGGCGCGCCGGCTCTGCAGCCGCGCTGGGCGGGGCGCGCTCGCGCCTGTGCCGCTGCCGCCGCACTGCCGAACGCCTCCCCAGCATTGCCAGTGGCGCACGAGTACGCTGTGACCTGGCCCAACACTACACAGGGCACGTCTCCTCCAAACCCCAACGAGGTCCACAAGTGGGCGCCGCGCCTGCGCGTTGTAGGGCGTGATGACGCCGACGTCGGCCGGCGCGACGCCCGCGGCCAGCAGCCGGCTTGCGTGCGCGAGCGCTGCGCGGGCCTCGCCCGGGTTGGACCGCGAGTCGCCACCCTCCTCCGCGACCTCCTCCATGCCGCAGCCGGCCGTGTCGATCAGCGCCAGCACGCCCAGCTCCGCGGCCGCGCTAGCGTCCACGCCCTGCACATAAGGGTCGGGTGTGAACTAACCCCAACCCCGCAGAGCGGGTGTCGGCACCCGACTGGAGCCAGCAGCGAGAGGACAGTGCTTCTTCGCCATTGTGACTTGCCGGCGTTGCGCCCCAGGCAGGGTCTCTCTCTGTGCAGACCGCCCCCCGCGTCTGCACCCTGCCAGCCTCATGGAGCGGGTGTCGGCATCCAATTAAAGCCAGCAGCAAGATGACGGTGGTTCGCCGCTGTGCCCCGCCTTGCCCGGCGTCGCGCCCCAGGCAGGGCCCAGTCCTTGTGCAGACCACAACAGGGTTGCAAGAGGGCCGCCGCGCGCCTGCTGCAGCACTTGCTGCTACTCTGATAGCACAGTTGCACGCGAGTGGCTCATAAACAGCCTGCACAGCGCTACATCAAATGTCAATTGCCAAGTGAGAGTGGACAGGGGCGCGCGCCGGCAGGTCGGCCAGGGTGTGGCCGCCAACCGCCGCGGCCGCGCTGAGGCGGCCGCCGTAGAGCTCGGCGGACGCCCAGTCCATGACGTCCGCATGCATGCGGTACTGCACGGTCAGCATCTCGCTCGCCGCGCCGCCGTGCAGCGCCTGCAGCCGCTCGAAGAGCGTCTCCGCCAGGCCCTACGCGCCGGGTGTTGTCCTTAGGGTCTTAGGGTCTCTATGTACGGCTTCCAACACGCTTTTACAATCGCTTGGAAGGTGAACAGGAAAGGGCGCTGAGCAGGAGGCGTCTGGGTCGCTGCCGCTCTCTCTGTGACCAGGCACGGATGCTGCATATCGTGCCCCGCCGAAAAACCCTGGGCTGGTGTCTGGGAGCGCAGTGTCTGACTCAGCGCGCCAGCAGGCGGGGCAGCGCACACGAGAGCGAGCTGAAGGAGCAACAAGTATATGAAGCGAACATGCTTGGCGGCCGCCCCTGCATGGCCGCACTAACGGGCCTGGCGGCCAGGCGCGCCTGGCGCGCGGCGGCGTCGCTGATGACGGTCGGCGGCAGCTGCAGGTGGTCGCCGGCGAGCACCGCGCGCGGCGCCTTCAGCAGCGCGCCCCATGTGGCCGCCTCCAGCGCCTGCCGCATTCAAGCAGGTCAGTAACACAGAGCATTCTGCGAAGCTCAGTGCCTACCCCAACCCTATCCCCTACTGTTTGCTCAATACAGGCCGCTCTGGGTGCTGTGCTCGCATGGAGACGACCTGCTGCATGCCCGACATTGACCTTCAGGTTGATTTGCACTAACCTGAACATAATTCTTGATGTCCGGCGCTGGCATGCGGTCGTTGATGCAGGTTGGCAGCGGCACGCAAATGTCCCGCTGGGCAGCTCAGCGGCGCGCCTGCGCGGCCTCGTCGACGACCGCCACATCGAAGGCGAGGTCGCGCAGGTCGTACGCGAGCGCGCCCGTCAGCGTCGCGCACACCACCCGCGCGCGGCCGAGCACCTGGGGCCGGCCGCCCCCGGGTCAGCCAGCGCCGTCACATTAATGCTGTTCAACCTGTTCACGTTTGGACCGTGCTGACGACTTGGGAACCTCTTTCCAGGACTCTGCTCATGAGCCTGTAGTTCACATGCTCTGGACATTGTGTGCAAAGCACCAGGGCACCAGGGCAGCTGCCAAGCTTGTGTTTGCAACACATCTATGAGCTCAAGCACGCGCCAGGCAGGCTCGCCTCGCCGATGGCCTTCTGCTGCCGGCTGCGCTCCTCCTTCGACAGCGCGCGCAGCTCGCCCCGCAGCGCGCGCCGCTCAGCATAGTCCTGGCGCGCGCGTACAGGGCAGGCTCATGCGCGGCAAAACATCAAAACGTCAGCCTTCCTTTGTGTCTTGCCGGCGGGCGGGAGAGAAGCATGCACGTACCTGAGCATGCACTCCCTGGCACGCCACCTAGACACTTTGCTGCAGCCAGTCGCTGGAGGTAGTCGCGGTGTAGCGCGAGCGGCCAGCGCGCCTTGCGGCCCAGCTTGAGCAGGCGCGCGGTCGCGGCCTTCATCTCGCGCCGGCAGTCGCGCGCGAGCGCGCTGCTGTCCGAGGCCAGCACCAGCGCCTCCAGGCTGGTGGCCAGCACCTGCGGCGGGGCCAGCCTCCGCCTGAGGCAGCGAGCACCTGGGCCCCATGCCTGTCCCCCCTTTTTCACTCCTGTCGGAGTGGACCATGAGCTGATAAGATGCACATCTGGTCAGGTCTGTTCGCCAAAGGCTTGTCAGCGCCAGGGGCTGGTGCATGCACGGCATCCCTGCTCGCCAGGTTGCGAGCGGACGAGCGCACTGCATAGAAGCAAGGGCGATGACCCAGATCGCCTCCAAGCTTCTGTCAGCATGTGCCAGAGTCAGCTTGCTGGCCGCCGCTGCTGTGTGACCCACAGCAGCGAGGTGGTTGACGCTCGGCGGGGCACGAACCGAGGGCAGCAGGCGCGCGGCGTGGCCGGTGCGCACGAGGGCCAGGCGAGGCGCGGCCGCGGCCAGGCGCTCCACCAGGTTGTCGACCGCAATGTTCGATGCCGCGGTGGCCAGCACCTGCCAGCAATTGCGCAAACCGCTTGACGGCTGGAATGCCATTCGCCTCCCATCAACATTGCACTCTGCTGGAAAGCCACACGTGACGCCCCTGACGCGCTGCGACAGCGCATGACAGCGGGGCGCATGGCATGCCGGTCGCAGCAGCAGGCGGTTGGGCGCCTTTGCAAACAATCGCAGCGCAGGCCATGCAGGCTGTATTGACATGAGCCAGACGCAAGTGCCATTCCTTCATTTATTTGATGCGTGTGATGCCTGAAGAATGCTGGTAAAGCATTATGCGCCTCATCAACACTGGACATGGTCTGCAGGCTGCACAGGCGCCAGCAAGAGAATGCAACATGTAATGAACGGACACATTTTGCAGCAGGGCACCTTGTTGCCGCGCGCGACCTCCTGCAGGATAATCTCCACCACCGCCGTGGTCTTCCCCGTGCCTGCCAAGCACGGCAATGCGTTGGTGCATGCTCTGCCACTGGGTGAGTCATTGTGTAGCAGATCCCGCTGGAGCAGCCTGGTCACCGAACTATACCTTGAACGGACCCAAGACTCTGCTGTGCACAGTGTCAGGCATGACTGTCAGGCTGTGCAAACTGAGATGCAGCCACGAGCTCGCAGACCAGGCCTGCGGAGACACCTGGGGGCCCGTGCACCAGTGCGACGTCCTTGGCGGCCAGCGCGCGGCCAACCGCGGCGCGCTGGCTGGCGTCCAGGCCGGCGTTGCGCGGCGTCCACGCCGGCGGCGCGTCCAGGAAGCGCGGCTGCGCGGCGCCGAAGAGCACGCCCAGCAGCGGCGCGGCCGGGCCGCCCGCGGCGGCTGCGCGGCCGAGCGCGGCCAGCGTCTCGCGCAGGCGGCGGTACGTCACCTGCGCGGCGCGAGCTCTCCGATGCGCGCCGGCCCTGTTCTTCCCTGGGAGCCGCATCGCCGCCGGGTGCCAGTGCAGCACGCGCGGCAGCGGCACGCGCCGCGTCGCCTGCCGCAGCGTTGCGGCCTGCGCACGCGCCCGGACATGCGGGGGGCGCCGCGCTGGCCCTCACGGCGGCCCGCCGCCAGCAGCCCCGGAGATGGTGGGGTCTTCTTACATTTCAGGGTCACAACCCTAGGTTCGTTAACCCCAGGAATTGACACCCCCCCTCCTGACGATGGCGCGCCTCGTTGGCCAGCTTGTCCACGCGCAGAGGGAAGTCCATGTCGTGCTCGGGCGCCTCCTCCAGCGCGACCGTGAGCGCGTCCTCGCGCACGCGGTACACCACGCCGGACGCCAGCGGCGGCTCGCCGCCGCCGCCGCGCGCCGCGCGCAGCGCGACCAGGTCGTGCGGCGCCAGCCGGTGCGGCGGCAGCGGCGCCGCGATCGAGCCCCCGCCCTGCTTGCGCGCCGGGCGAAAACGCTCGCTTGTCTTCTCGCTTGGCACAAGTGTGTCGCTCAAGATCAACACATCCATTTTGCAGCACTGATACGCATGCGGCCCAGCCAAGGGCCCGTTGCGCGCCTTGTTGGAGACGAGGGTGAGCAGCGTGCGCCCCAGCAGACCGCCCTCCGCGTCGCGCACGCGCAGGTTCAGCAGCGCGCGCCCCGAGGCCGCCGCGGCCTCCGGCTGCTTCGCCGCCGAGCTCTCCAGCGCCTGCGCGCGGCACCGGCCCGGGGTTGGGTCGGCCCCGCCGTCAACCTCGGCCCTGCATGCGTATCAGCGGCCGCCTGCTGCAAGCCTGACTGGGCGCCAGACACACAGGTAACCGGCTGCATGCGGGCCCGCCTTGTGCGTCACGGGGTGCATGCACAGAGACATTTTCAGCACGCCTGCATGCCTGGCGCTCATGGTAGGGCCGCCAGCCCTGCCGCGCACTTGTCTTTGTACCACAGCGCATGACCTCGGCCGGGGACCGCACCTGCGCGACCTCAGCCTCCCGCTCCAGCTCGATGAGCGGCAGCGTGCGCGCCACAAACTCGTCCAGCGTCAGCGGCCGCGCGGGCCCCGTTCCGCGGCCGACAGCGGGCCGCGCGCGCGCCGCGGCGCCCTCCGCGCCGCGCCCGCGACCGCCTCCCTGTCCGCCGCCGTCCGCTGGCGGGTAGCCGGCAGGGCCTGTGGTTTGGCTGGCCTGCGCGGCTGGGGCGGGCGCGCTGAGCGCGGCCGCGGCGTCCAGACACAGGTGCTGGCGCAGCAGCGCGCACAGTGCGTCATCAGAGAGCGCGCCCTCGGGCACCTCGACCGCCTGCACGCGCGTCGCCGCTTCCTCAAAGTCTGGTCGACCTGGTTGGCAGGAACTGTACAAGACGCTAGAGGCACAGGTGGACCAGGGCGGTGCGGCAGCAGGCTGGGTGTTGGCGGGCCGCACGGTGGCGGCGGCGCTGTTGCCGAGCCAGATGCGGCGCTGCGCGCCGTCGCCGGTGCTGATGTGCGCGACGCCGGCGCTGCCGGCGACATCGTGCAGGGCGGCCCGCTGGCGCGCTGTCAGCGCTGACGGGAAGAGGACCTGCACGAGCGGACGGGAAGAGGCTCTCTGAGCAAACTTGGATTGCACTCCGTTGCCCAAATTTCTAGCCTTGTGTCGCTCACTAATAAAGCCACAGAGAACACAGGCGCAGATATACTTGTCTGCGTGACGCGATGGGCGCTCACGCTCACGGAGGGCGCGGCCTCTGCGGTCGTGTTGGAGGGCGCTGCCTCTGCGGTCGAACCGGAGGCTCTAGGAGGCTCCGAGGTGCGCTTCAACTCCTTCTCCTGGTCGCAAAGGGTCAGCTTGGTCAGCAGGAGCACTTGAGCTGCAGGAGCGGTGCCAAGCCGATGCCGGGCGCACGTTCTTCTTGACGGCTCGCTTCAACGCCGCATCCGACGGCATTCAGCAGCGGACTTCGTGCTAACTCAGCTGAGGCAATGACTAGTCGCACTCTGCATGTGCACATGCCAAGCAACGCGGCGCACGTGCCTGCATCTGCACAAACTTGTACTCTGCGCTCATCTGCAGTGAAGGATGTTGTCGCAGATCCCACCAGGACAGAGCTGCATGTGCCAGTCAGGCTGAGCCAGCTCCCTCGTGTTGTTCGATAGCAGTGCTGTGCGTACCAAGACAGTGCAGATGTTTACCGGCATTCTTTGTACTGCGCAGGACCTCCCTTAGCCGGGAGAGGGGACATACCCACAGGCGGTTGCCACAGTGACCGCGGCTGTTTAGCTGCAACGGTTGTGGTGGTGGTAAGATGGGCAACTGCGCCTGCGCACAAGGGCAGGGCGATGCAAAGAGCGGCGCCGCCGAGGCAACCCCAATGCCGCACGGCAGCAAGCCACAGGCGGCAGCGGCGGGGCCAGATGCGCCGCACGGCTTTGCGGTGCGTGCGCCAGGCCTTCCAGGGCGACAAGCTGAGTCGCTGGAGGGAGTGCGACCCAGGCAGGGAGAATTGAGCTGTATGTGCATGCGCGTGCATGGGTGTCATGTTATGTTCCACCAGTCAAGAGGGCTGCACACCGCGGTGTGGCATGCAGGCGCGGTACCGGGCCATAAAGCTGCTGGGACGCGGCGCGGAGGCGGACACCTGGCTGTTCGCGGACCGCAAGCGCAACCTGCCGATCGCCATCAAGCTGTTTGCGCGGCCCGTGTCCAAGAAGCTGGTGGCGAGCATCCTGCGCGAGATCCGCCTGCAGTCCCTGCTGGGCCCCGGGCACATGAACCTGATCAACATCTACGAGGTCATGCTCACGCGCGACCACCTGGGCATTGCCATGGCGCGCCCCGGCTCGACCGATCTGCGGGGCTCCTGACCGCTGCGCGGCAGCCGCCGAGCGCTGCGCTGCAAGGTGCACAGCTTGAACAGTCTAAGCCCGGGACCGAGTGTGCCTTCGGAGCAAGCCAGGCCTTCCTGCGTTGAAAGGTGCAGATGACCGTCCGACAGCAGGGGTGCAAACTATGGGCCAGCCTGGTAGCCCCATCGTTGACGGGGGGGGGGCGTGCCTGCGCAGGAGTGCGCGCAGGGCGGCCCGCTGACGGCGCACGTGTCGGAGCGCTGGGCGTCGCCGCAGCCCAGCGGCCTCATCCTGAGCGAGGACGAGGCGCGCTACCTGTTCCGGGTGCGCCGCGCGGCCCTGCTTGCTGCGTCGGCCTGCCTGTCTAGGGTTTCCAGCCCTACCAACCATGCACACTGCAGTCCGCGCGGCCCTGCCTGCTTCCTACAGGTACGTCTGCAGCTGCTCTGCAGCGAGGTGCGTCCGGCTTGTCCCTTCGTTGTGAAGAGGCGCTCTTGCCGATGCAGGCATGCCGCCCAGGTCTGTGTGAAGCCCTTGCTGTTCTCCAACCTGCCATATCCTGCCGGACGAATTACATTCTGCTGCTGGTGTCGCATCGCCAGATAGCTTGCAATTGACGCATGCGTGTGCTCGCTGCCTGCACATGCGTCTGCCGCCTCAGTAGCGCAGCAAGCCAGCATGTGTGCTCTCCCTTGCCTGCACCGCGGGCCTGCCACCACTGACAGCTGGGCCGCTGCGCTGCGCAGCAATTCATCGACGCCGTTGCGTACTGCCACCAGCATTCCATCGCGCACAGGCGCGCCTGCTTGGGTGGCCCCTTTGCACTCTACCACACGACTCGTGCATGTGGCTGAAGGCGGCGCCGGGCGTTGAGCCCACCTGGGCCACCGCAGCACTGTGAGCCGCTCCGGCAGGCCTTCCTGGACTGCGCCCAAGCAGTGCACTGGGGTTAGGGTCAGGTTAGCACACTGCGGCCACAGGGCCATGCGCGCACAGCCTGCCCTCTGTCCCAGCGGCGTTGCACGGACGCGCCCATGACGCACCCGGCGCCGCCGCGCAGGGACCTGAAGCTGGACAACACGCTCCTGGATGACCAGAAGCCGCCGGTGATCAAGCTCTGCGACGTGCGAGCGCCCGCCCGCCGCCCTGCTCTGACCACCAGGATGAGCAGGCGCTGCGCACATGCTTGCCGGCCACGACTGACCTATGGAAGCAGTTAAAATGACACAGTCAGTCAGTGGACCCCACTGCCGCCAGCAGGGTTTGGACTAGCCTGATATCAGGGTATGGTCAGGGCCCTATGCTGATGGCAAGGTCGTCCGGCGCAGTTTGGCTTCGCCAAGACCTTCCAGGGCGACGCAGGCGGGCTGGACCGCGCCTCGTCCCGGCTGGGGTGCGCCCAAAGTGCTAGGGTAGGGTTGGCGGCGCCCTGGAATCAGCCCCGCTGGGAACAGAGGTCAGGGCTGCACATGGCCGCAAAGCGCTTCATGCTGCGCCGGCATGAGCCTGCGTGCTGGCTGCTGCACGGGCCGCCTGCGCAGCTGCCCGTGCGGCCTGCGCGCTGGCGCGAAGGACTGCACGCTGACTGCTGCACTGGCCACATGCGCCATTTACCCACGCGGGCCTGCTCGCTGGCGCTCAGGACGGCGGAGTACATGGGCCCGGAGCTGCTGCACGATGATGGCACGCCCAGCAACGGGCGCTATGACCCGCGCGCGACAGACGTCTGGGCGGCCGGCGCGGCCCTCGCAAGCAGCACGTGCAGGAAAGGGCGTCGCTATTAATTGGTTGCCAAAAGAACCGCGATGACTCGCCATGTCAGCGGCCTCGGCGCGCATGATGCTGCCCGTGGTGGTGGCAAGGATGTGAAATGCGCAGAGAGTATAGTGTGTGAACTATCGTGAGGTATGTCTTGTGAGGTGCAACAGGGCTATGCAGCAGGGCTGAGGTGCGGCGCGGGCGCGCGCAGGCGTGATGGCGGTGGTGATGCTGCTGGGCGCGTTCCCGTTCGACCATGCGCGGCAGCACGATGGGGCCGTCGACGACGAGGCGCTCGACCTCTGGTGCGGCCCCATATTGCGCGCCACATTGCGTGGCGCAGCGGTAGCAAATGATGTCGCAGTTAATAGAGCCTGGGCAGGCATGTGCGGTCGTCTGCAGCCTGTCCTGCTTGTTGTGCGGTCAGCGCACGGCAGTGACTGCCTGCCTGCACATGAAATATCATGCACCGATGGCATGCACAGCTGCATCATCATGACAGTTCAGTGGCCCTCGCCGCGCGTGCCATCTGGTGCGCTGACACCGCGCGCCGCCGGCGCGCCGCGCGCGCCCAGGCTGCAGGAGGTGAACCGCGGCTGGAGCGAGAGCCCGTTTGTGGCGGGCAACGTGAGCGCGCTGTCGCCCGAGGCGCGCGACCTGCTGGACCGCATCTTCGTCGTGGACCCCGCCAGGCGCATCACCGTCCCGCAGATCATGCGGCACCCCTGGTGCGATTCTGTATAAATGTGGGAATTTAGTACTATCAGGACTCCGTTGCCACTAACGTCAATGTAGGCAAGCCCAGACTTTCGTGCGGCACCCCTGGTGCGCGCGCCGCCAGCGGGCGGCCCTCTCCAGCCTGCGCAGCCCTGCACATCCCGTGCTCGCAAGAGCGGCAGTGCCCTGCGTTAGGATGCCGCATGCATGCCTTGCGCGTCAGGATACAGTAGGCTCAGGGTAGGGTCACGTGTTCTTCAGGGGAGGCATAGGGGGCCCTACCCCTGTGCGTCGGGGCATGATGAAAGGACGCGCATGCATGTAAGCCTGCTCGAGGCGGCCGCGGCGCGGCCGCGCCAGGTACACCAAGCCGCTGGCGCCGCAGTACGCGGCGGCGGCGGACGCGCTGGCGCGCGAGCAAAAGGCGCTGGACGCGCACATGGCCGGCCGCCGCCTGGACCCTGCTAGGGTCGCGGCGCGCGACCGCGCGCTGGACGAGCTCGTAAATGCCGCGACCGAGCCGCCCGAGCCAGGTGATCTGGGTGGTCGGGGCCGCGCGTGGCGTTGCCTGATGTGCTGGCGCATGCGGGCTGCGCATGGAGCCGCGCCGTGGGCCAGAACGGCCATGTGCATGGTGTAATTGACAGCCACGTGCTTTGGCAGCTTGTGTCCGTGATCACTGGCATGCTGTGGGCGCTGCCGTGACACATCCGCGGCTGCCAAGACAAATCCTGCCGGTACCCTGCCTGGTGATAAGTGCTGCAGGCACAGAGGCGGGGAGAGCCGGCGGCTGACGCGCGGCCTGCGCCGTGCCGCGCGACCAGGCGGCGCCGGCGGCGAGCGCGCACACATGCGGCCGCTGCACGCGGTGGACACGAGCGGCCCGGCCGTGCGCGCCGTGGACCTCACCGAGACCGCGCTGGCGGCGCCCGACAACCCCGTGCGCGCGGAGAGCCCTGCTGTCGCGCAGCACACTGGGCTGTGAGCGTGGGCCGGAAGACTAAAGCCCCAAGCGGGCTAGCTTGGCATATGCGTCAGACGCGCGGCGCGGCAATGCGTCGCCCTGCTATCGGCCGAGCGCGCGGACTGACATTGTAGGGCTCAGGCGGGCCCTGTCAAATGAGCTGCATGCACACTTTTGCTGATGGGCGCATGGCCCCCTACACTTTGTTAGTTCCCCCGCATCTGCTGTGAGCCCCACTGTGTCGCAGCACCCAAGTCTCCCGTTGCCCAGCATGTCAGCCTGGCCTGTGTGATTGGGGACGTCAAGCACCTGGCCCCTGCATTGTGATGGATAGACACAAGCAGCGCCTGCTGAGAGCAGCGCCGCTGAGCGTCAGGTTTGGTCTGGGTCTGTATGTGGGTGGCTTGTGATGTCACGGAGGGGAGGAGAACAGCGAGGTAGCGAGGCTGGTAGCCTGACCTGGCAGCTCTGGGTGGCCGACAGGTTATTTTTGCATGTGCAGCATATCAGCAACACTTTCATCAGTCCCTAGAACTTTGCGTGCTCATGCGTAATGGGAAGTGTTTTTGCTACCATGTGCTCACACATTCTCCCTTCATGCTTGGGTCTATTTACAGCTGCACCCGGCGGAATTGCGGCGTGGGCAGTCTTAGTAATATGGCCTATGGTTTGCTCGGGAAGCTGGGCACAAGCCTGGTGGCATGATAATGCTGACAGTGCCTGTGTGAAAGGCCGGCCTGTGCATTTGTGCTGCATGCGGAACAGCATGTGTCGCAGGTACATAGACGCTGTTCTCAGCACGTGCGCAACGTCAGGAGCGCAGACGACAACGAACCAAAAGTGCAAGCGCACATCTCGTCAAGAGCTTGAAAAACGCATGCTGGATCACACTGGCGCACAACACTGACCAATAGGGTTGCCACACTGCCGCATCTGGCGTTGACAGACACAGGCGCATGCTGTATAGCAACGCATATCTTCGGACATGCATGCGCCACGCATGCATCTAAGACAGGGCTGTTCCCGGTCTGACCACCTGACCACAGTTGGCAGACCCTTTACCGCCCGCAGACGCTGTGCATGCATGCGGCGCGCACAATGAGAGCCGACGCCAGGCCGAAAGCCACAGCCGTCGTGGCCGCCGCAAACGCCGCATCCGCCGCGTTCCCCGCCGGCACCTGCCACGAAGCCTGCGCCGCGCCGCCGGCGCCGCACGCGCCCCCGACCGTCTGCCAGCGCCCGTCCCCGCTGCCACTCTCGCCGCTGTCCCCCGCCGCGCCCGCGCCGCCGTCCCAGCCGCCCGTCCCCAGCCCATTCTGGCACCGGCCTGGCATGCCTGGCATGCCAGCTGCCGCAGGCGCAGGCGCCCCTACCGCTGCATGCCGCCCCTGCGCCTGGGCCAGCATGCAGCGCAGCAGCACGCGCGGCGCGGGCAGCGCGTACACAACTGGCTCCCCAGCCAGCGCCAGCCAGCCGCGGCCGCCCGCGGCAGGCTGCGGCGCGGCGTGGCGCGCGTGCAGCGGCGCCTCCAGCGACATGGCCAGGGTCGCGCCTTCGCCCAAGCAGGGCCCGGCGCCTGCAGCCAAACGGCCGGGCGCGGCGCCCGGCGCGCTGCCGTGCGGACCCAGGACGTCCGCGCTGGCTGATGCGTTGCCTCTGACCCCCGCGCAGGCCACGCCGCAGGGCGTCCGCGTAACCTGCAAGCACCCCCAGCCCAGGCTTCTCATTAAAGTGCTCTGCCCTGGAGACCTGCGCGCTTTAAAGGCGAGCGCTCTGGCGCTGCCCACGGCGCGCATGCCACGCGGATAGCAGACGGGGCAGGCCCATGACCCTGGGATTGGCTCACCAGCGGCCTGCAAGGCGCCCGGGGTCGCCAGAGCGTCGGCGGGGCAGTGGGATGCCTCCCCTGGAGGCCGCCGCACGGCGCCAGGGGCCCCAGGCAGCGGTGCAGGGCAAGCAGGGCCGCGCCCGCCACGGACCCAGGCGCCCAGAGCAGCTGCACCGGGGAACGCGGGGGCGGGGGGCGCGCCTGCGCAGGGCCCAACAGCGCCAGCAGCGTCGGGCTGGCGGCCGGCTCCAGCGCCTCCAGGTCCACCGCGCCAAACACGCGTGCGCGCGCGCCCGACCCTAACCCTAGCCCTGACCGCCGAGCGCGCCCCGCCTCCTCTAAGCCCGCCAGCTCGTACGGGTCGGCAAACACGCCGGCAGGGAGCGCCTACGGCGGCAGCGCAGGGGCAGGCCTGAGTGTGCGAGCATGCAGCATGCAACACGACCAGGACGGCTGTGCGAGGCCGCCGGAAGCGCGCTAACAGCGGCGCGACGAACACCGTCGTGACATCACTGACCAGCCGACAGAACATGCTTGCCCTCATGCCACCAGCTCCATTCCGCCACTCCCTGGTGCAGCAGGCCCTGCTTGGGACTGGACTGCCCACTCAGTGGGCACACTGCAAGCAACCGACCTTGAATGGCGCGCTCTGCCCCAGCAGAGGAGCTGAGAGCCAGGAGCGGCCACGCTTTCATCATGCGCCGAGCTACACCATGCCTGTCTGAAGCACCTAACCCTCACCCAAACCCTACCCTAAAGCACCTGAGGAGCTTCGGTTCCCAGCCGCGCCTGCAGGATGGCGATCTCGCACGCCGCAGGGCAGGCGGCGCCGCAGCCGGTGGGCACGTCGGGCGGCGCGCCAGCAGCCCCGGCGTTGGCTGGCCGCGCGGCAGCCGGGCACGCGCTGGCGGGCGGCTCCACGCCCTCGTCACAAGCGCCCCCGCGCCGCAGGGACACCTCGAAACGCCGGCGGCGGTGAAAGCCGGCGCCGGCCAGGGTCGCCTGCAGCGAGTCCAGGCGCCAAGCGGGCGCCCGCGCCGGTTCGCGCCCGCCGCCGAACCAGGCGAGCGCCTCGCCAAGGGCCGCGTCGGCGGCAGACTCGCAGCTGGACTGACGCACGCCGGGGGCTGCCAGCGCATATGCGGCGCAGGCAAGCGCAGCCACGAGGCGCAGCGTCGCCAGGCGGCTGGGCGCCGGGACCGCGCCTCGGCTAGTGCGTCGGCGGCGGGCCCCACACGACAGCATAGAAGCCTGTGCCCAGACAGGGAGGTGTCACGGCTGGTCGCAGTGCGGCTTGGAGCAGTGCTGCACACACGGACGGGGCAGGTCACCTGGCAGGAAGGTAAGGGTGCCCAGCGTCAGGAAGCCCCACCCCTGCGCACAGCGAGCAAGCTCAGCAAGAGTGTGACCTTCAACGAGGCACACCCTCTCAACAGGCACACAGCGTGTTTGCGCACAGTTTCCAGGCAAGGTACGTGTGCTGGTGTTGGCACGCACCGCGCCGGGCTTGGTATCGATCCGCCCCGCAAAATGCAGGTAGGACGCGCACAGGAAGCAGATGCCGAACAGGAGCAGGAACACGGACAGCACTTTGGCGCCGCGCGTCGGCGTCTCCTGCTGCCGCCTGTACTCCTGCCACTGCTGGTCTGCCTGCCGCGGCGCCGCGAGCGGATTGGCGCCTACACTAAAAGCCTGCCGCATCTGGCCTGCCTGCCAGTGTGCCACGCAGGGATCGGGACCAGCATCGGCATCACAGAGTTGCCGGGCCCTGTGTAATGTTCAATATCACTTGGCAGCTGTGCAACAGCACTGCAGAAGTCCCAGGAATGCTACGGATGTAGCTCTTGTTGAAAGCTCACCAACCTAACAATACTGCAAAGGTAGCGTGCTGCTCGAGGCACGCACCGGGTCTTCAGACTCCGATGAGCGCAGCGGCTCGTAGCGCTGCGCGGCGCTGCTCAGGTTACGCATGCTCAGCCTATCAGCACAAGGTGGTCAGTAAAAGGTTAGCTACGCGACCCGCCAGCCTCTGGCGTTTTGTGTGAGTCAGCGAGCGCCAGCAAAACCTGCTACTGCTTCAAACCTCGTTTTGCTGCAGAAAGCGCGGCACGGCCAGTGCTTGGTGCTGATCATCTTGTGTCGCCTTGCAGGCCAGGAGCAGATCTAGGCCGCAGTGTTGGACTGCGCTCGCTAATTGTGCTCATCTTTGCAATATACAATCAGGCTGATCTGCGTTCCCAGAGACCAGTGTTTGCTGCATCACGCACGTGCTGTACGCACGGAGCGCTGATGTCCAGCATGAGGCAGCGCCATATGCTGGCGGCGCCAAAATGAGACGGCTGCATGCGCCGGCCGCGAAATCTCTGCTTGCTGCGTCCGCGCTGTGCCTGCTGGCCACCTGTCTCTGGGCAGCCTCTCAGTGGCGGAATGCAGAGCCCCCACCCGCGCCAGCCCGCGCAGACCTCGTGCAGCTCGTGCGGCCGGCGGCGGGAGCCGGGGCCGCGCGGCGGCGCGGCGCGCGCCACGCGACCTTCCTCATCTACAGCTGGAACTATGCCATGTTCAACCAGACGCTGCGCAACCTGCTGGACGAGGGCTTTGGCAGCCTGGTCGTGCTGGACAACAGCCCAGGGCGTGACGCGGCGCGCGATGCCTTCCCGGCGGCGTCCGGCGTGGAGGTGGTCGCCACGCGCACGCCGCTGGCGTTCGCGCAGCTGCAGAACGCGCTGCGCGCGCTCGCGGCCGACCGCGCCCTCGACTTTTACTTTTGGGGCCACGCTGACATTGTCCTGGTCGGCCCGGCGCGGGCGCGCTCCCCTGTCCATTGATCTATCGTGATGTCCTCATTGTGCTAGATGACTGCGCTTGTGATATGTGGCCATGGGTTCAACCCTGCAACAGGGTTGCACTGAGCATGGCCCCGCTGCACGACACAACACATGCTTGCCCTTCATGCACCTCAACAATAGCAGGGCCGGCCGGCCGCTGGTCGGGCTCGGCATCCCCCTCCACAGCCCCGGCCCCGGCCTCCACGCGCGGGTGCCGCGGCGCCAGGGGCGGCGCTTCGGCGCGGCGGCGCTGCGCTGCGTGGCGCGCATTGCGGCGGCCGCGCCCGACTGGGGCGTCATCTTCTTCGGGTACGACTGGTTCGCGGCCTACTCAGCCGCGGCGGCCGCGACGGTCGCCTGGGACGTGCTGATCCCGCACTACAAGGTCCGGCTGGAGAGCAGGCGCTTGGTTAGGTTTAGAGCATAACCCTACCCGCCCAGGCCCTTGGCGCCCGGCAGCACATAGCTCGGCCCGACCATGTGCGGGGTGCTCTGGAAGCCGCAAGCATATTGGCTCTGCTGGCCTGGGCGCATATGTGCGCGTCTGGGGCGTCGAGCAGATGCGCTCAGCTGCCCAGGGCCTGCAAGGGTGCATTGGGAGCATCTGGCAACCTCAGCTCAGCAGTGTGTGTCCAGCCATGCAATAGCCTGGCCGCATGAGCATGGGCATGGGCCGGGTCCTGTCAGGATCGAGGCCGCGCAGGCGCATGTTCCAGAGCGCGGTCTGCCGCAAGGTGCTCTTGCAATAGCCGTTCTCATGCGGCGTGGACCACAGCCTCCGCTCGTGGCGATATAATTATACAACCTGGCCAGCTCTTGAGGCTGCGCCCGCCCGCCGGCAGGCCGACTGCGACTACTACCACCGCGTGCGGGCGGCGGGCCTGTCCGTGCACGGCTGCTACGCGGGGCGCGTGTACGACATGGCCGTGGTGGCGCCCGGGCTGCCGGAGGGGCGCGGCTACGACCGCGACGCCGCGCTCGCCGCGCTGGCGCGCCCGGGCGCCTCACGGCCGCCGCATGCATGGGCCAGTCTGCAGCAGCCTGCACCGCACTTGCTTGGCATGCAAACGGCGCTGGTCTTCCGGGTGAATACGCCGTTTTACATTGATGTGCCACGGTGGCACCTGCACTGCCCATGGACTGCGCAACGGGTCAGACACAGTGAGCATGCCAATGTTTCGAGAGAGTTCGAGCGCGCGTAACGCATCGGATGCATTGCCGGGGGCCGGGCGCATGAAGGAGCAGCTGCCCCTTGCTGCACACGCCCGCGAGCCTGCTCTGCGCCTGGGCCGAGTGCGGGCGCGAGGGCGGGCGCGCGCGCAGGATGCGTCTGCGGACGGCTGGCGCATCCTGGAGGACTACCGCGTGTTCCTGACCTCGCGCAGCCAGGAGACGACCGCCGCGACCGAGGCCGTGCGCAACCGCTGGCGCAACGAGGCGCGCTCGCCTCTGCCTCATTGCGCGCTGGCCGGCCCTGTCGACGGCGTCGGTGACCGGGCTGGCGGCATGTTGGGGGCGGCACCGCGGGTGCAGCGCCGGGGAACCCTGCGATCCAACGAGGGTTGCAGGCTCTTCCGTAGGCAGAGGCGCGAGCCTCATGCGCTTGGAGGGCGTGCGCCACCCTGTCTCAGGTACACCTGCGCTGCCAAATGCATGACCGCAAGCCATGCAACCAGAGGCACTCTGGGCCACGCCGCCTGCCTCTCTGCTGCCCCCAGGGCGCCCCGTCTGCAAAGCGGCGGGGCGCGTGGGCGCTGCGCCGCCGATTGCGTACCGCGCTGCGCAGGCGCTGCCCCTGTCGGAGCTGCTGGGGCGCCGCGCGGCAGAGGCCAACGCGTTTGAGTACTACGAGGCCAAGTGGGGCTTGGATGGCTGCAAGATCCCGCCGCGCAGGCTGCCCTGGACGAGCCCGGCCCAGCCGGCCGCCGCTGGCACCCCCGAGGTGCCAGGGTGAGCGGGCGGATGCGGTGCAGGGTGCCTGCGGGTGCTTGGGACGTGCCCATAAGTCGCGGAGTGCGGCAGCACTGCCGTATGGCGGGCGGGAGCATGGGCCGTGCGCGGGAGGTGCGCCTGCGCCAGCAGGCGCGTGGGCGAGGGGTGGCGAAGGCCGGCGCACGCTGTGTCTGCTGGGCGGCAGACGGTCTGGCCTCACAGCCAGGCCGTGTATGTTCTCGATTCTATGCATGTCACCATGTGAGTGCCTGAGGACAGGACACCAGGCGGTATGCTAGAGCGTTGCAGCGGAGCGCTGGAGAGCGAGGGGAGGTTGCCCCAGCCTGTGCTAGGTGATGCCTTCCCCTCGGACCGCACCGCCGGTTGTGTAAAGGAGCTATGGCTGCAATGTTCATGGGCATAGCATGCACCAATGCATGCAGGCACGCCTGCCGTGCGAGACAGAAGCTGCATGCTCGCAGACTTTTGCATGTAGCGTTCAACGTCACTAGAGAAAGAGAGTGAACAACTGTTTTTTCAACCTGTTGCGATGCTGCAGCTGTCCAGGTCCTTGCGCTTCAGCACTGCCCCCAATGTGACCCCTGTCAGACCTTATCCCGCACAGCGCATGGCGCGAGGCCAGTCCCGGCCATGCGGAGCTGTTCAGGCCGCCAGGCGCCCCAGGCTCAAGGCTCTCTGCAGGGCTGGGACTGCCGCCAGGGCCCGCCGCCGCCAGCTCCTCGCGCAGCCGCATGAGCAGCAGGCCCAGGTGGTTGGCGCCGCTGCCGTCCGCGCCGCGGCCCCAGATGACATTGTGCATCGCCGCCTCTAGCGGCCTCCACCAGCGCGGCGGTCACAGTGGCCAGCAGCACCGCGGCGCGGGCCGGCATTTGCGGCAACTGCACATTGCTGCCACCATTTGCTGGCAATTGTAATGGACATCATTTTGCACTTGTCAAGCTTAGGGAAGCCTCCTCCAAGCAGGCTGCATGTTATTTACAGCATGGATGTGCGAAGGCAACAGTGCTCGACGTCGGCCGTGCATGCCTTTCTAATATACAAGTACGCATCACTTAAGAAACACTAGCTGCGCTCCACTGGCCATCTGTGCTGGAGGCATTCTAGGTGTTGAACCAAGAGACAGGCCGGGCGCTATGTGTGGATGGTTTGGCGTGCAACGCTGCCGCCAAGACTGGCAGCTTTGCGGCAGGCCCCTCCGGGCGCAGCAGGTCTGGGCGCGTGCGCTTAAACAGCCGCGCGATGCGCGCGGCCTCCTCCGTGCTGCCGCCTGCAGGGATGGCCTCCACGGTCGCCGCGGCCTGCGCGTCAGCAACGCCTGCGCGGCGCGCAGCCATAGCATGTCTTTGCATGGTGATGCTAGCTCTTGAGCAGCTCGCCAGGGCAGCTTTAATGCGCATTTGCATGAAGCATGCTACCGATGCAAAAACCTCTGCAGGTCCTTGCAGCAAGTCAGTTCGTTCCCACGCTCTTTGTGTCAGCAACATAAGTGCAGAGGATGCAGCTGGATGCATGTTCCAGCTGTTTAACCTGGCAAGGGTGAACGGGCGCTCCTACATACCCGAACCACTTACATAGGAAGGACCAGCATTGCACGGCTGCACGTGCACCTGGATGCTGATAGAAGTGCAGACTGATAGCCAGAAGACTGCATGTGCCAGGCCTGATTGGGCATTCTATTAGATCCTGCTTAGATCTGTATTACATTTGGCAGTCTACCTGGTACATGTCATGCATTCATTCATGGTCTGCTCATGAAACAGCTTCAATCTGAGGACTGTGAGAAAGCTTCCCGTACCTAGGATCCCTGGTTGCCTGCGTCCGCGTGTCTGACATGGGGCGTGCCTGCTCGCCCGCTTGCTGACGTGCCACTACAGGCACAGGCGACTGGCGCAATAGCCTCTCCGCGGTCGTGGCCAGCCTCTGTGTGCACACAAGGGAGGCAAGTGCACTGTATGCCTTCGCAAGAGCGCGCAGCTGCGGTGGGTGCCACGGCTGGTTGCAAGCTGGACTGATGCACTGGCTGCCTTGCAAGCTGAAGTCCGGTCTTCTTGACAACTCGCATAAGCCTACACTCCAACCTCTTGCAAGCAAGCGTGTGCGCCCTGCAGGCACAGCTGCTGCAGCAGCCGAGCTTGGAAGGACTTCCCGACGCCTCCTTCACAGAATCATGTGCATCGTCTGGGACGCGCGTTCAGCCCTAGAGGCCAGCTCCGAGGTCCAGCTTGCGCTGTCACTGCAGTGCGTGAGCCGCCGCTTCCAGCAGGTGTTGCAGCGCACCCGCTGCAGCTGCGCCTGGACTTCTCAAACACGCAGCTTGCCCAGAGGCACCTGGCGTGGCTGGCACTGCCGGCCTGGAAGGACCGCTGACTTCGCTGACCCTGTACAACTGGCTGGCCCCCGCGTGCGAGGGGCGCAGCAGGAACTTCTTGGACCCGAGCCTGTGCGCAGAGGATGATATGATACCCCCGCTGCTGACGGTCCTCCATGCAAACCAGCGTGGCAGCCTGCGGCAGCTGCTGGGTATGCCGCTGCGCCTGGGTGGCGTCGCAGAGCCCCCGCCTGACGTCCTCGAGAACAGAGACCAATACATAGAATCCCTGCTGCGCACGCCGCATGTGGACCTCAGCACATTCCACCTCACACACCTGGGTGTTTCGGGCGGCTTCAATGATACACTAAAGCTTGACATGCTGCCGCAAACGATGGTCAGTCTGCAGTACACGCCAGCATACGGACAAGCCAGTGTGAGGTTCTCGTCACCATTTGCTGCCGCACCGGCACTTGTGCAGCTCCCCAACCGTGCTGATATACATGTGTGTGGTGGCAGCCCGGCAGTGGATCTCATACGCTTACAGGCCCTGGACGGCTGGCATGCTAAGATAGAGGGAGGCATTGTGGTGATGAGTGTATTGAGTGCTGAATTATTCTCAGTTTTGCCAAGCAGGATGTTCACAGGGATGAAGGATGTGCGCATAAACGCGCGCAATGTCACCATGTGCCATTACTCTCGCGCCAGGGAAGAGCCAGGCTTCGAGGCGCTCGTTGACCTGCTGTGTCCGCCATGCCTGGACAGCATGGAAATATATTCAGGCACCAACTACCCCACCATTGGGCAGTATCCAGGACTGCATGCAATCCCGAATGCATGGCGCCTCATGATGCAAAAGATGATTAGTGGATACGGGCAGCGCTTTGCGTTTGAGATAGATGACGGGCTGCAAAAACGGGCAGCCTGGCGGCGCTGGCCGGCGCCGGGCACGCGGGAGCACCACGCTGCCTGCAGGCTGCATGAAGCAGCAGCAGCATGGGCTGGTGTTGGAAGCTGAACTGGGAGCTGCTGACCTTACTACATGTCTGGATGCACGTCTTACAGCGTATGCATACAGTGCATGGTCCTCAGTCAGGATGTTCCTGTCCGTGCGCATGCGTGTCGGAGTGCGGCAGTAGCCTGCATGCGCAGCACTGCTGATTGGGCAGAGGGGTTTCCAAGGCCAAGGACCGGGCAGGCTTTCAAAGATGTTTGACATTCTTATTCACTGCAAACTGAATGTGCCTGTGCCTGAACACAGAAGCTAGTTGAGCCCATTCATACTCTCATATGCTGCACTGCCCTTCATGTGCATGCCTGCAACCACGACCCCAGTATGGCCACCATCCAGCCTTCACCCCGCACAGCGCGTGGTCGCGAGGCCAGCGCCAGCCCATGCGGAGCTGACCCTACCGCCAGGCGCCCCAGGCTCGAGGCTCTCTGCAGGGCTGGGGCGGCCGCTAGGACCCGCGGCAGACAGCTCCTCGCGCAATTGCATGAGCAGGAGGCCCAGGTGGTTGGCGCCGCTGCCATCCACGCCGCGCCCCCAGAAGTAGTCGTGCGGCGAGGCCTCTACCAGTGCGGCGGCCGCAGTGGCCAGCAGCATGCGGCGCGGGCCGGCGTGCGCCGCAAACTGCACAGCGCTGCCACCGTTTGTCAGCCATGGTTGTCACTGATGACTAGTAACAGGTTTTCAACACCACCACCGAAGCCTTCGCAAAGCAGAGAACTTACATGCAGCATGATTACGCACAGGGCAGGAGTGCACAAGGCTCCCATCAGCTGTGCATGCCCCTCCGAAAATAAAGCACGCACTTCGCCAGCAGCAGTAGGCATGCAGCTGCGCGCCAATGATCATTGTGTGTTTGTGGCATTGCAGGAGTCAATAGAGAGCCAGGGCGCTGCGCGCGCGCCTTGGCGCGCAGCGCGGCCGCCATGACGGGCAGCTTCGCGGCGGCCCAGTCGGGGCGCAGCAGGTCCGGGCGCGCGCGCTCAAACAGCCGCCCGATGCGCGCGGCCTCCTCCGGGCTGCCGGCCGCCGCAATGGCCTCCACGGCCGCCGCGGCCTCTGCATCAGCTACGCCTGCGCGGGGCGCAGCCACCGCACGTCACGCGTACTGACGCTGGGTCCTGACGCCGGGTCCTGACTAGCCCCACCAGGCTGCTCCAAAAGGCAACCCAAAGCATGCGTCCGCGCAGATTCTGCACTCGCGGCGGCCATCACACCCACCGCGCCTGCGCAAGCAAAGCCTACAGCGTGCCTCTCACGCCCCGCACAATGGAAACACGTCGGCACAGATAGCGTGCTGGCATACGATTGTGCTGGAGCTGGCACTGTGTCAGGGCCTGCTGCTGCTTGTGTGCCGTGCGGGGAGTGCACGCAACGCTTGGTTACTGCTGAATTTGCCGGTACCCCTTTCATCAACATGTGGATATGGGCTGCACAGAGAGGCATTTGGACCTAAAATGTCACAACTATGCCCAGCAACAACCTAGGCAGTCTACCAGCAGAACCCTAGAGAGGGGCGGCGCCGCGCACCAGCAAACTTCTGCGCCTGGTAGAAATGCTCCACGCTGGGCCACGCGCGCGCAGCCGCGGCAGCCGGCGCGCCGCGCGCGCCGACGGCGCCCCCCGGCAAGTGCACCGCGTGCGGCGAGAAGTTACTGAGCGCGCCATGGCGGTCCCACGCCTTGTAGAACTCCACCGCCTGCGAGCGGTGCGACCATAACCTGTTCAACCTAGCGCTGTGCAGCAGCCTGCGTGCTGGGCAAGAGCGCGGTGCAGCGGCGCAGAGCTATCCGCACTTGCTATGCTGGGGCCGGTGTGCGACACCCGAACCAGGCAGATACAATGCAGACCTGCTCTGCATGCCTCTCTCCACAAAGCTCACCAGCACGGCGCGCCAGCCATGCACAGCAATCGTAACAGTCGCAGCCACCACTGGCTGTCTTACAGTAGACCCATGCGCCCAAGCATCAGATAATGCACGAGCCCTCACCTCCTGCCCACGCCTCCGCCATGGCCGCCGCGCCAAGCTGTCGCGCTCGCCGTCGACAGCCTCCCCCCGCACCGCCGGCCCCCCGCCGCCCGGCGCGGCCGCGCCGTTCACGCGCCGCGGCGATGGCGCCGCATGTGCGGCATTGGAGGCGCCAGGCTCGGCGCGCGCGCCGGCGGGGCGCGCGGCCTCGTGGCTGCTCTCCGCCGCAGGCCCTGCATGCGCGCCCGCGTGCGGCGGGCCATGGCCGGCGTCGGGCGCGCGCGCGCGCGCGCCGGAGGAGCAGGCGTGCACGGTGTCCAGGGTGCCGCGCGCGGCGCCGCCCGCCGCGAGCGCAGCCTCGACCGCGGCCAGGCCGCCCGAGGCCGGCGTGTAGCCTGCGCGCAATGCGTCGACCTCGTCATGCCCCTCTCGGGCAGCTCATTGGCTGTGCGCCAATGTCAGGACCTTGCCTGGGTAATCTGCTTGGGTGGCGCGCCGCGCAGGGCCCCGGACACGCGCACGGCCTTTTGTGTCGACTGATGCGGCTACGTGTAGCCTCTGCGCTTCTTTCTTGAGCATCTCAGGCACGCCATGGTATGATTCCTACACTATGTCAGTTTAGCACTGCTTGTAAAATGGATTGCGAAGGCGCAGGCTTAATGCGGCTAGTAGCGCGCTGACCTGGAGCTGAGACAGGTTGCAGGGGTGCAGACGGGTTTCTGAGCAGGAAGGCGATGCATAGACTGGCGCGCACCAGACAGCAGCATGTCGGGGCCGACGGGCCGCCATGCGGCGTCGGCCAGGGGCAGCGCCTGCGTCATCTCTACGTTTCCGAGCTCGCCAACCGGCGACGGCGCGCGCACGCCGCCAATCTGCAGTCGCACCACACACCCGTTGCGCGCGCTGCTCTGTTCTTTCCAGTCAGGCCTCTGATCTGCTTCAGCATACCAGGTCATCTGGCACAGCAGTCCATGGCTAACGCCACATTCAGGTAATGCAGATACCAAACAGCGGACAGGCCATCCTAATCAGACTCAAGAGGCGCGTACCAGCTTTGGGGCGATGAAGGCCAGCGCCTTGTGGATGACGCCCGAGGCGATGGCGGGCGCGGCCAGCATCCCCCCGCACTCCCACAGCACCTGTGCATCCGTTCCTGTCTCAATGCCAGCACGCCCTGCCTGCCCTGCGCCTCAAGCCCAAGCGCATCATCACCAATGCAAGTCCATGCAAAGGCCAGGGCATGGCATGCCAGCACAGGCGCAACAGCATAGCGCAGGCATGCTCGTGGAGCCTGGCTGATAACGTATGCGCATGTGCCACTGAATGCAGTCGTCGTTGATGTGCGCGGCGCACGGGGGCCCGCGCCTGCAGGAAGCCGCGCTCGTGGCAGTAGGCGGCCACCGCCTCGGGCGTCAGGAAGTCGAACTGCACCACCTCCACGCCGGCCGCGGCCAGCGTGTCCTGGAACGCGCGCCGCGCGCCGCGCTGCGTCATCACAATCGTCGGCGCGCTCGTCACGTCCCACAGGTTAGCGTTCTGCGCGGCGCACGCAAGACTTCTCTACCTTGGAAAACAAATCAGAAAAAACCAAGATCTCTCACTTTTATGTCCTGCCGCCTTGGCGCCGCTGTGTCGCGCGTGCAGGCGCTGGCATTGACCAGGTGCTTACAACTGCTGCTGACTGACACCCGCTAAGTTGCGTCTTAATCTAAACCACATTCTCATTTCCCACTGGACCCGTCTGGTATGGGTGACGCAATGCACAGACCGCCCAGCAGGCAGAACGAAAGGGAAGCGGAAAAAAGAACAGCGCTGGTTGCCTATTGATCGCGCCTGGGGCAGGTCCAGCGTGCGGGACATGACGATGCGCGCGGGCGCGTGGCCGCCCTCCCGCCGCGTCGTCAGCCGGGGGTTGTCCCTCCGCACCTATGACATGGCGGGCCCACCCTCAGGTGACGCGGCAAGCAAGGGCAGCTCACACCTATGGCGCAAGCTTTGCGCTGCAGCAGCAAAGACCAGCCCTGCAGCGCCCCTACCTACGGCTTCCCTGCCAAGCCGTGCGAGCCGTGTGGCGCCACTTCCATGTCATCAGCCTCCATGCATGGGAGCATGCATGTTGCACACACAGACAGCATAAACCACGGTGTTTTAACAGGCAAGATGACTGCAATGTCGACGACCAGGCGCGCCGTGTTGCCGCCGACGACGACCGCGTCGGAGCGCGCGCGCGTCTCAAACACGAGCTGCCGCGAGGCCGGCGAGGAGACCCAGGCGGAGTGGCCGGCTGCGGTCGCGATCTTGCCGTCCGCCGTCATCGCGTACTTCAGCACCGAGAACGGGCGCCCCGTGGCCGCGCGGTGCAGCAGCGCCTGGCGCAGCGGCCGCAGCCCAATCGGCACGCGGGGCTTCGTCGCACGCGCGCACAAGTTGGCTGCTGCAGCGGCCAGCGCTTGCGACTGCCACCAAAGCAGCCATGCCAGAGGAGGCCGGCGGAGCACGGGCCGCCAGCTGAACGCAGGGCACGCGAGGCTGGCTTCTAGCAATGTGCAGCACCCGCCTCCACTGGAATGACCCAGACGCTCTGTGGATGATTATCAGCGTCTGCTCCGCTCTACAGACTCCACAAACATGATACGCGAGACGCATGTCATGCAGGGGCAAGTGTGACGAGCTTGGTATCCCCTATTAGCCCGCTTGATGGGCTGCAACGGGACAGGGCCTGCTGGGCACCTCGTTCACGCGCAGGCAGGCGTCCAGCGCGTCGGCGCCGCGCTCGGGCGGCGCCAGAACAGGCGCCTCGCCCAGCACGTCCACCGCGACGCCCGCGCCCCGCAGCGCGGCCGCGCCCGCCCCCCGCAGGTGCGCCAGCGGGTGGCGCAGGCCCACCACCGCGCGCCCCACGCCTGTCATGTGAAGGGCACTCACGCACCCATTGTTGGCCCATATACAACACATGAGCCTTCCAGCAGTTGTAGGGGCCAGAGGACTGAACCGCCAAAAGCGCCTCCGCATACCTTTTCAACGGACAGGACGGCTTCACAGGGAGGTCTTCACAGCCCGACAGGACACACATCTGCCCACAAGCAGTGGTTTTGAGAGGCAAAGCACGAGCAGGCATGGCGGGGCGGCCGAGAGCGGAGCCACAGAGTGCACCGCGTTGCGCGCGCAAAGCGCAAGGCTGCACCCCTGGCACGTGCGCGCGCGCGCTGCTTCGCCTGCGCACGGGTGTGCGCTCACCCGCGGCGACGAGCGCGCCCGCGCTGGCATCCAGGTCGCCATGGCAGTCGCCCGACTCCAGGTTCAGGTAGGCGGTCGCCCCGCGCGCCGCCGCGCCCGCCGCCGCCACCGCCGCCCTCTCCGCCGGCTCGCTCCCCTGCACAGGCGAGCAGCTGGGACTAGCAATGGGGCGATTACAGTCAGGCTCAGCGCGCCCTGTTTTGGGCGCAACACACGGTATGTGTCAGGCACCCCCTCAAACAGTGGCGGGTGGGCGCGGGCCCCACCTGAGCGCGCTGGAAAGCCTGCGCAAGCACGCGCCCGTCCGGCGCGACGAGCACGCACCCGGCGTTGGGGTGCGGGGCCGTAAGGCCTGTTGACCGCGCGCGTGGTCATTGGTAAGCGTTATAGCATCATGTCCAGCAACAAATACGGACTAAAGGGCTCTGACAGAAGCGACACGGGCGCTGCTTGCACCAAACCTCGCAGCGCACCCGCGGACTGGTCAGCAAGCTCGGCGGCCGACGCAAGGTGGACCAAGTCTTCCTCTGTGCACACCCACGCGCCCTGTTGTAACCTCGTGCTGAGACCAAGACGACGCCGCAACCTCGGACGGCATGCAACAGCAGCGATTGCGCGCGTGCAAACACTCTCGCTACAAAAGCGTAATGAAACAAAGGCCGAACCTGTCAGACCAGCCCGGCAGCCTTGCGCCGCTCTGCGCGACAGCGCTCTCCGCTGCACGCCCCGGCCTGAGGGGTCAACGCCGCCAGGCTGCATAGCCGGCCTTGCCTGTGGTTGCAAACTCCAGCAGGTCTAGGAGAACGTGCCTGGTGCAGCCGGGCGCGCGGCCTGCGCGGCGGCTGCGCTTTCCGGTGTGCCTGAGCGCCACACCCGCAGAGCGACTCCCCGCCTAACTTGGCCTGGCCCAACGCCAGCCCCATCGGCCCCCTGGCGGCTGCGCCGCCCAGGCTGCAAGCGCTCTTGGCAAGCGCGCTGCAGCTCCACAGGAGCCTCTCCTCTGCAGGGCCTGCCACCGACGCTCTTCGGGAAGAGCATGTGCAACGTAACACACTTACCCTTGCAGAGGTCGTCAGGTCAGTGCGGTAAGAAATTTGCTCTGATGGTGAGATGATGACATGCTGGGCAGGAGGCTGAAACATCAACATCCTCCCAGGAGTCACAACCCACTGGTGTAGACCTCACAATCTACCACATGTGCTCATGATCTAGCATGGGGCGCTGAGGCACTCCTTGAGCGCACATCTCAAGGTAGGCACCTCACTGTGGGCTACTCACTATGGCCGCGAGACACCCGCTACTCACTGTGGCCGCGAGACACCCAAGGCAGCAGCACTCTGCCCCGCTCGGCACGGCCTCTTGCACAGGGCTCAGGTCAGATCAGGTGCACACAGGCACATGAACCAAATCCACCCTACACAACACCAGCCCCTCATGCATCAATCAAGGCGCCGAATTTCACGGGAGGTCACTGGCCAGCGCGAGCACCATACGTTGCGGCAAGGCGGGCGAGCGTGCAGGGTGCCGCCGCCCCGCTTCACACAGCCGCCACCCAGCGCCCAGCATACGGGACCGCAACCGCTTTTCTCAACTGAGGGCTCAACTTCACACAAGGGCGATGTTCTGGGCCGTCAGGCACACCCATGCATGGCCACCAGGTATGTACGTCAAGCAGCAAAACCAGGCAGACAGAGAGACCTCGTGTCGTTGCAGCGCCAGCGTGGGCTCATGCCGGGCAGGCCGCCGGGCCGCTCAGGCACGTCTGCACGCTGGCCAGCGCGAGCACCGCCGTCATGACGCGCCCCAGCGCGCGCAGCGGCGCGGCCCCGCCCGGCGCCGCCTCCAGCAGCGGCCCCAGGACGTTCAGCAGCGCGCCCGCGGCGCACGCTTGGGCCTGCGCCCATGCGCGCGGCGACTCGACGGGCTCCAAGCATGGACATGAGCTGCCGGGCGTGGCGTCCGGGCCGCTGGGCGGCAGACCTGCGCTTCTGGGCAGGACAGCAGGCGCGCGAGGACGGGCACGGCGTCCAGGCCCTGGATGGCCTGCCGGCTGGCGATCTCGCGCGACAGGTTCTGCAGTGCGCCTGCCGCCGACCCGCACACGGACCAGCTGCGCGCGCTGCAGCCGCAGGCGCACTTCGGCCACCAGACATCATACTTGTCGTCAGTCCTGTCCGGTCTGGTCAGGCGCAGCGGTCTTGCTTGTGAAGTCCAGGAACGCAATTGTGACATGATGACCTACTTGCCAGTAAACATGGTCAACACACCGGTCAGCTCGAAAACACTGTGTTACACAGCACGCATGCATTGGTCGGCGTCCCGTCCGGGGCAGGCCGCGCGCCTGAGCAGCGCGACCAGCGGCGCAACGCCGCCAGCGCTGCGGATGAGCGCGATGGCGGCCGCGTCCGCGGACAGGTTGTGCAGCGCCCCCGCCGCTCGCGCCTGCCTGCGGGCGTGCTGACCTGGAGCGCTGTACGCTGTCTGCTGGTTGCTCTGGCAATGGCGCGTATGCGCTGCGCATGCAGATGATGTGGCCGCGGCTGTTTCCTTTTCGTACCTGCTTGGCAATGCAACACTGTGCACATGCCCTGCGCGTGCAAGTTTCCGGGATGGAAGATACGCATGGCAGCCCGCAGCAGGCACGATGTCAGCCTTGGGTCACGCTGCTCTTGGCGGTGGTGTCAGTCGGAGTGACGGCGCGCCTGCACGCTCAGGTGAGGGCTGCCCAGCAGGGCCACCAGCGCGGGCACCGCTCCCACACCGCAGGCGCATGCGCGGCCCTCCGCCTGACGGTCCACTGCCGTCAAAAATTGCATTCCTGCCGTCAGAGATGCCATAATTGCTCCCGCCAAAACATGCCAGGCCCGGGTCGAGAATACGCCCGCAGGGGCAGCTGGCCCTATTGGCTCGCAGATGCCCACGTCGGTCCAGTGCAGTGTTGCCCCCAGACTCTGTGGGCCATGCTAGGCCGCCCACCTGGAAGCAGACGCTCTGTATGGCCCCTGCGGCGTTTGCCTGCACGTCCTGGTCCGCCGCGCCAAGCAGCTCCACCAGCGGGCGCAGGCCGCCGCTTTGCAGGACCTGGCAGACGTTAGCAAGTGAGCAATTGTTATCGTCCACTACCTTGTATGTGAGGCAGCCCTTGCATGCGACGCGATGAGCAGTGTTTGGAGAGAGGGGTGTAAGCAGCCACAGACCCTGCAGCAAGCGACGTCAGAAAGCATGCAAGGTAACACTGACCGCGTTGACATGCTGCCGCTCGTAGCACAGGTTGAGCAGCGCATTGGCGGCCTCGGCAGCCGCGGGCGCCTCCGGCCCGGCCGCCAGCAGCAGGACGAGCGCGCGCACGCCCCGCTCGCTGAACGCCTGGCGCGCGGCGGGCTCGCGCGCCAGCACCTTGAGCGCCTGCAGAGGAGAGGTGCAGGTGCAGTGATCATAGAATGCAGCCGCGAGCAGCACAACTGGGCTGGCCGGCGGTCGAGCCCAAGTGTGCACGAGAGCCACACGCTGGAGGGCACGCGCGCGGCTTGCCCGTCTTGCGCAGTGCCTGCAACCTGCGGAATTGCTGCTGGAACTGCATGTACGAGCGCTGTTACACCGTTTGCACACAATGTGAAATCAGTTTCGTGAGCAACTAGCTGCGTTGTCAGAGTTTACCAATCGGGTGCAATATACGTAACAGCGCAGTCTCAAAAGTTGCACACTCTGCAGCTTCTGTCTGGACCTTGTCTGGAGCTTCGGCTTAGACAGCAGCTTGCTGTGAGAATTAACATGCCGTGCATCAGTAGCCACCTGGAGCACGAGGAGCGCAGCATGCGGCGTGTAAGGCAGCGCCTCAACCAGCTCCACCAGGCACCCGATGTCCTGGTGCTCTCCGGGGCTGTATGTAGCTGTGCTTGCGGTGCCAAGATAGAACGCTGTCAGCAACACCTGCAGCTGCGGCCAGGCACCGGCCAGGCAGTTTCTGTTGGCTCGCACAAAGTCAGCCACAGCCTGCGCAAGCGTACACCACCCTGGCGCACCTGCTGCATTTGCTATAGCACCAACGAATTTGCTGCTTGGGAGGCGCGCCTGGAATCTACCAGGCGGGGATGCGAGGCGGTCATGAACATTCATGTGATCCATGGTATTGCATCGTCTCTGCCGCTGTCCTAACGCAGCATACGCTCCTCACTCTGCCCACTCTGGAGCAGGTAGCCTCAGATCAGTAGCCCACTGGCCGCCGGCGACCAGTTGCCGGATAACAGTTATCCGCCGCCAGGCTATAACCTGCCAAAACCCCCCCAGCTTTAAAACAGCAGATGATGCTGGTGTCCACAAGTAAGAGCACCCGGAGCACAATCAGCGCAGCCACAGCACGATCTTGAGCTCTATCTAGCCTCGGATTCAAGCGCACCTGGCAAATTGCGCGAGCACGCTCGTCAGCCGCGCGCTCTCTGTGTGGCTGGCTGGCGCCTCTGCTGCACTCTGCGGCGCAGCGGCAATGGCTGCCAACGCGGAGGACAAGCGGGGTCCTAGGCTGGGCGACGCCGCCTCGCTGTGCGTGTTCCTACTTGCGCAGCACGCCCTCGCAGCCACCAAACCATGGCCTGCAGCCTGACGTGTCGTTTGGTGCAGGTGGAACTATACGCCGTCGCCGGGCTGGACCAAGGAGGAGGCCAACATCCTGAAGCTGCTGCTTATGAAGTTCGGCGTGGGGAAGTACCGCCTGATCGAGGAGACGCGCCTCCTGCCGGGCAAGAACGACCAGCAGCTCAGCGGCCAGACGCAGCGCCTGCTGGGGCAGCAGTCGCTTGCGGGTGCGTGCCTGGCTGCGCCCAGCCCCGGCCCCGCTGTGTGCTATAGCTGTGCCGCTCGCTTGCAGGTGCGCGTCCCCAGCCGCACTCCGCTTGGCCCTGGCCGGAAGTTTGCGCTGGCTCTTGATCCCTTGATTATCTGCCGGCTATGCTCAACTTGACCGCCCTGCCTGCTGTGGGCAAGCAGATGCGCATGGTCGGGTGCATACGCTGAGACCCAGTATACATGCATTAGCACCACTGAGTGAATGAATACGCTTCACGTATTACCCATATTAGTCAAAAAAAGTCAGAGCCGGTGGTTGCAGCAATGGAGTATGCTCGGCTGGGCAGGATGCTGTCGAAGGACGTAACTCGCCTGTCCGGCACTTGGCGCTCGGGCTGGATGTGAAGTGATTATGTGTCGCGCTCAGCGGTCACCGGCCTGAAGGTCGACATTGACCGCATCCGCGCCGACAACCTGCGGAAGGTGGACGTGCAGCGCAAGTCGGGCCTCATCATCCGGACAGGCTGTGCGCGGCCCCCCCCCACACCCCCGCTGATCCCCGTCCGGGGTGGTTATGACGGCGGAGCCTGCTAGCTCCTGAGTGTCTCCTGTGGCAGGTCTCAGTCATGTGCACGGGTTCACGAAACCCCATTCTTTGGGCATGCGGTCTGATATGATAACTTTATTTTTGGACTCGCAGCAAACCAGGACAAGGGTAAGCGGGAGGAGGAGCGGCGCGAGGCGCGCGCGGCGTACGGGCTGGACGCCAAGGCGTTGGCGGAGGTGGATGCTGCCCTGGCGCGGCTGAAGGAGGCCGCGGCGGCCGCCGCGGCCGCCGCGCCGCCCGAGCGAGGCGGCGCCGGCGAGGCCGCGCGCCCGCCGCTCGCCGACCTGCTCGGTGAGCGCCCGGCCTGCGGAGGGCCGCGGCAAAGGAACAGTTTGAGCGCGCGTGCGCCGCACGCCCAGCTAGCGGCAGCATGGCGGCGCACATTGCGCGCTGCCGCATGAGCGCGTGCTCCGTACTGCTGGCATGGCGCATATCGGCAGAGTCTGTCTGGATCAGGACCGCGCTGGCCAATGCACCTAAGCAGCGGCGGTGCGCTGACGCAGCCCGCCTGCAAGGGCCGTTTGCTAGATGTGCTGACATACTTATACCATGCCCTGTGAGCAGCACAGTACGAGAAAACCCCCCATGATCTGCTCAACCTTGCGTCCAAGCCTCATCGCCCTGCGCGCGCCCGCTGCGCAGAGGCGGCGCTGGACGAGCTGCCGCGCGAGGCCAAGCTTGCGCTGCTGCGGCGCCTGCGCGCCAAGCTGCGCGCGCTGGCGGCCGCGCTGGCCGCCGAGCAGGGCGTGCGCGGGCGTGCGGTGCGTGCGCCCCGCCGCTCGTGTCTGCCGCTCGCCTGCCCGTGCACCGCTGCCGTCGGCATGGCCCTGATATGCGCGTCTGCGGTCCGGCCTGCGTTGCAAAACCCATAGCTCCACATCGCCCACTCGTAAAGCATGCAATAACCTGAGTAGGTCCTCCACACCGCTGCCGTCGGCATGGCCCTGATGTATGCGCGTCTGCGGTCCGGCCTGCGTTGCAAAACCCATAGCTCCACATCGCCCACTCGTAAAGCATGCAATAACCTGAGTAGGTCCTCCACACTATGTTGTGCAGCCACCCGAGTGTTGCATTTCTTGCATTAGCTCCCTTTAAGGTGCGCTCACCGCGGTGTTGCGGAGAGCACGCATGCTAGGCAGACGCCTGCGGCACAGAGAGTCCGCGCTTACGTGTGCTGTCGGTGCGGCAGGCAGCCGCACCTGACGGGGATCGGGGTGCAGCCAACGGCGCTGCAGAGCGGGGATCGGTGTGGCCACCCCGCACGCCACCCCGGAGCCTTCTGTGCTGCTGTCCTGCTCACAGATGTCAAGAGCTGCTAGCATGTCGCACCCAGCCTGTCCGCCCCGTGGCTACATCGGTCCAGTCCGTGACAGACTTGTGAGAGGGGGGCGCGTCACATTCGGCCAAGCTGTGGGACGCCGTCCAGGAGCCGGACAGGGCGGCGAAGAGGGCGCGCGCCGCGCCCAAGGCCAAGCCCGGCCCGCCCAGGGCGGCTGCCAAGGCCAGGGCGGCGGCAAAGCAGAACAGCAGCCCGTCCGACGATGAGTGCGCGCCCCTTGCTGCAGCCCTGCTGATGCGTGTGAGTGCGCACAATACAGCTTGCCAAGGCCCACATAGGCCTGGGCGGCTGCGAACACGGAGCATGTGGAAGAGGCGGATGCCGCCAAAGACATGGTCAGGGGCCCACATCTATGCGCGGGGCTGTCCAGGGCGCCGCCGAAGCGCAGCCGCAGCAAGCGCGCCGCCGCGGCGCCTCCCGGCGCGGCGCCTGCGGCCGCGGCACCGGCTGCGAGCCCTCGGGCTCCTGTTGCTTGCGCGGCAGAGGCGGCGGCTCGGGCGGCGGACATAGCACAGCTGGAGGTGAGACGGCACCCGTTGTGACTTGGCGATAAGCAAATCACAGACTGTGAAGCGTTGTATGCGAGCCGTTGGTATGCGAGCTGGGAGGTTGTATTCACATCGGGTTGTCCTCACGTCAAGCGCCTCAGCGAAAGCTTACATGGGGCGCCAGGCGCCTGGCAACAGCTGGAGGGTGCTTTGACGCATGTTCGCTCGCGCTTAAGCCCAGGTGTGAGTACGACACGATGTAAAACAGAGCGGCACGGCATGCAGGCCATGGGCTTCCCCGCGTCCAAAGCGCGCGAGGCGCTCGCGGAGACCGGCGACGACCTCGCGGCCGCCACCGAGTGGCTCTGCTCCGCCTGCCTGTGAGCGGGGGGGCGCCCGGCGCCAGGCTGCCACCAGGCTGCCCGTGCCAGAGGGAACAGGGGCCGTGGGCTCGAGCCCATGAGCTCGCCGATTCCGGCGGGACCGGTTTGTCGCCGACTGTCACCGCCCGCTCGCCTGTGGGCATGAGCTGTCTCGACCTGGAAGCGTATGTGGAGTGCGGACTGCGGACTGTCCTAGCTGGTTGCCCTTAGGAGTGGCTTTGCCATTCACGGCCAAGTACTTTGTACAGAGCATTTGCACATGTGTGCGGCGTGAGCAACTGAGAGTAACTGCGTGAGCGAGCCTTAGCGTCTGTGGTACTCATCTCGAGCTGTGCAGGTTGCAACGCATGTTTTTCAGGAATGGTCAAACTCGCTTGAACCCCGGATTGCTAGGTGTGACATTGTGAAGTAAGGAACCGCCACCGCTTCATGGACTGCAGATGTTCATATACATGGCGTGCTCATGCAGCTTCAGCAATCGCCTCTATCTCTACCAAAGCATTGGCTGGCAGCGTCTTCACTGCGTAGCACGCGCGCGCCGGCGGGGCCTCTGGAAAGTAGCGGCCTGCGCAGGGTACAGCACATTCATCACGTCAACGGATACTGATTTCTCGCAGTGGACTCACAGCAGGGGCAACCGCCGCTGCTGCCTGAAGGCGTTTTGCTACAGCAGACTGACCTCATCCCCACGGAACCTGTTATATGCACATGAGGATAGAAACTTGCGCAAGAAAATGGTGCAAATGCAACAGAGTTGTAGGATGTATCCTCGCAAGCACAACTGGAAGACAGCGCAGCGCACTATATACAGCGTTGACCTTGGCGAAGTCGTCCATGCTCGCCAGGAGCACGGTCGTCTTGGCGACCTGCGTGAACGCCCGCCTTCGGCGACGCGGCTCTGGCCGAGATCGCGTTCGGACAGCGAGCGGGGCTGCGCGCGTGCACGCGCCTTGCTCAAGGAGGAGCCCGCGGCCTCCAGAACTGCGCCCAGGTTGAGCATAACCTGCTCCGCCTGGCCCTCCACGTCCTCCGCCGCAAAGTCCTTTGTCTGCGCACACACCGGCTCCAAGTTGTTGCGCCTGCCAACTGTGTTTACTGGAGAGACAGCTCCAAGGGGGGCAGTGCTGTGGGCGACTAGCCCGCAGCGCAAGGAGGTGCACAGCAGTGGGCTGGTGGCTGAAGGGGGCAGTTTGTAAGGCCCCAATCTTGCGGGCCGGCTTTCAGAGCGTGCTGCACAGGTATAGAGAAGCAAAGGCTTTCCGCACCCCAGGTACGAAGCCGAGCTGGCCTGACACAAAGACCAGACCGCCGACCTTGATGGCCTGCGAGTAGGGCCCCACGGCGCCTGGCGCCTTGTCTGTGCTCACCACCTGCCTCCCTACGCAACACAAATGATGCGCCCTCAGCCACGGTGCTCAAGCGAGGGCAGCATTGCGAGGGCAGAATTGGGGTCAATGGCATGACTCACATGATGCACAGCATTCAAACCATGTTCATTGCTCCCACACTCACCTTGCGCAGACACAGACATCTGGCGACGTGGCCGGGGCGGGATGCGTCCGTGGAGACCAGCCACAAACGGCTGCACAGTAACTAGCACAGGGAGCGGCCTGACGCTCACGACCCGCTGTAATAGCCCCTGCATATTGTTTGTGAAGCCAATTTCTCTCATCAGCTGCGGCAACGGCGGTCCAGGGCTTGACCAGCCCTGACAGGGGCTGCCTTCCTTTCTGCGGCGGCTTGCGCAAAGGAGGCGACTGGGAGGGCACAGGTGCGAGCCTCGCAGCTTCTTTCAGTACCTTGTCTGGTTGCACAAAGGCTAGCAACAGCACTTAACGTTGGGCTGTGTCGCAGAGCGGCTGGGGCCAGGATGGTGCAGCCGCTGAGCAAGCCGAAGATCATCAAGAAGTTTGGGCACAAGAAGTTCAAGCGCCACCAGCATGACAGGAAGATTGCCGTCAA
>JAABUO010000752.1_pt1 | contig 52729 bp, 39 predicted proteins | sample 5559291 | NCBI WGS metagenome assembly JAABUO01 (sample SAMN10711878, study PRJNA513372) | rock metagenome | isolation source: Antarctica rocks | place: Antarctica: Victoria Land, Finger Mt sud | reverse complement strand
TAACCCCAGACACCCCAGCCAAGGAGTGGTAGGCTCCTGTCGAACCTAGTCGAGCTACGAGTTGGGCCGCAGTTAGATAGCAATCCTTACCTCCACAGTAGTGCAGCAGGGAGGAGGGGAGCTAGTCGATCACGTGAAGCTTTCAAGCAACGAAATACGGAATGCTCATCTCCTCTCCAAACGATGGAAATACCTACAGACTCCACGTACTCGATCATCCAAGCATTCTTATTGCTTGGTTTCCTCTCCAAAACAAGACAGCAGGTTTGGTTCGGGAGCTCTTTTCTATATAGAAATGAGTACTCTAGTAGCTGACTAATGCCGCGGCGTACTTGGCTTCGAAGCGAGTTTTCAGAACAACTCTTCATCTCAAAGAGAATGCTGTACTTAGGTGCTCTCACCAACAGGTCTATGTAAGCAGTTTGTGATGCTTCGAGAACGCTGTGTGCGCATTCATCGACCATGAGCTTCTCAAGCTCGTAATGCTGTAGATTAGCTCTTTCTAGAAGAGCGGGGTTCGACAATATAGCAGCCCTTGTGAGGGCTATTCGTTTCTCTGGAGCAATCTTTTGCCAGAGCTTCGGTGAACTCAGGCTAGAGATTTGCCCGAAACCAGTATCGTAAGCGGGCAAGTAGTCGGCCGCCTCTTCTGAGAGGATAGGACCATCTACCCGAACGAGCTGCTCCGCCGTGGTGTTCAGCAACCCGAGGATACCGTATCGAATCAGGACCGTTTGCGGAGCGTCTAGAAACTGCTGTCGTTCTACCAACGATCCGATATGCTGGCCGGCGATCTCAACTGCGGGAGAAAACCAGAGACTGAGTTCCGGAAAGGAACGAACACTGAAGTCGGCATTCAGTAGCTCGGCATGAACGAGAGTCTGTCGGAGATTTGTGAACGCTTTTCGACCTCCTGCACCCTCGAAGATTTCCTGGCTCTCCGAGAGAAACGCTGCTGGGTTCCAACGGCCACTTGGGTCAGCAACTTGTGAACAGATGAATGTGCGATAGCGACTATCTCTTAGCATAAAGAGGAAGTACATAGCCATCTTTACGCGATCAGTGAATGCTCCTTCCTCCTGAATGAGTTCGATCAGCTTGTCTCGCCTGATGAATCCATCTCTCTCGAGAAAGTATCTTTTTCGTGCGGTAGCTATGTGGTCAGGATCAAACGTGGATCTCAGTGCTTCCAGCGTCGTGTCGTGCTCAATCTGTTTCAGAACTGAGTAGTGGGCTTCGAGCGTTATGTATTTGCTCAGGGAAGATTCTGAATTCGGCAACGGACTGTTTACCAATGCGAGAGCCTCCTCTACGACGCTGACCAGAGATCTACACTTCGCGTTCGTTATACCCAAGAGTCATCTACATAGCGCCTCAACATTGGCACGGAGGTGACTCTCTTGGCTCCGGCCACTTCCAGAGCAGCTTTTCAACAAGCGTGCATGTGCTCCCATGTATATTCGTAAAATGTTCGTCCTGAGTCCGCCGCCGAGTGATGCAGTTGAAGATTTTCGTTCATTTGTCGCTGGACGACGTTTCGGAGCTCTACTTGCTGACCCTCCTTGGCAGTTCCAGAACCGGACTGGGAAAATAGCCCCAGAGCACAAGCGGTTGTCACGCTACAACACGCTCTCTCTTGCTCAGATAAAGCAGCTCCCCGTGGTGCACGCAGCCGCGCCAACGTGTCACTTATATCTCTGGGTTCCAAACGCGCTTCTGCCAGACGGACTTGAGGTCATGAAGTGCTGGGGCTTTCAGTACAAGAGCAACATTGTGTGGCACAAAATCCGAAAAGATGGTGGTCCTGATGGGCGAGGCGTCGGCTTCTACTTCCGCAACGTCACTGAACTGCTCCTGTTCGGAGTACGAGGAAAGAATGCAAGGACACTCGCTCCAGCTCGCAGTCAAGTGAATTTCATGGCCACCCGCAAACGAGAGCATTCGCGGAAACCTGATGAACAATACGAGCTAATCGAATCGTGCAGTCCTGGGGACTACCTCGAATTATTTGCTCGTGGCAACCGTGTGAATTGGTCATCTTGGGGTAATCAGGCAACAGAGTACACCCCTACTTGGGCTACATACTCGAATCACTCTCAAAGTAACAGGACGCCAATTCTGCATTAGCAAGACATTATGATAGTGAGCTGCGTCTGGTCGAACAGACGTCATGTCCATCTTCCACGACCGCCACCAGTCCCTCGAACACGAAGAGTTGAATCCGGCCCCCGCAAGAGGACCGCCTCACCCTCGACGTTCTCAGGGACGCCCTCATCCTCGTAGGCAAGCTCAACGTCTGCTGACAGAGCACCACCCGCCCGTGACCTCGACAAGGAATGATCCTCTTCATTCCAAAAGGGTCAGGCATCGGATCGAACACGGCCCTGTCACTTGTAGGACGGTACCTTCAACTATCTTCGCTTCTGTGGAATTCCCACGCTCGATTTAACTTCGTCGACGAAGGCATCGTGGCAACTAAGTAGCGCAGTGCACGCCCCGCTATAGTTTAGGCAAGCACCGGGAAAGCGATAGCACTAGTCATAATAGCGCGCACCAGCTGCCTGGAAAGGTCCGTTATCTGAAGAACTCTCTTGCCGCAGGTCAACGCATTCACTTTTTATAAGTAGGAACAGGAACGCTAAGAGAGACACTACCCGAGAGGAATGCAGCGCTATCTTAGGCCATAGATCACACACGTCAACCCTCACCCACTCTCAACTAACCCCGTTTGAGCAAGATAGCCTTGGCGCACACACCACCCTCACCGCCGTACACTGGACATGAGGGATAGGCCCCCAAACCTGCACAGGCAACATCGAGTGGAGGTCCGGAGCCAGGTACCCCCAAGCTTAGTCCTTTGATTCGAGGACTTTGCCCCCCAAGTATGGGGGGGAGGGTACCCCGTACTTAGCGGGCCGTGACGGTCACATACTCGTCCGTCGTCTCCCACCGGATGTGCATCTCGGTCGAGCTCCCCTTGGTGTTCTCGAACGAGATCGACATCACCTCCTGTGACTTGGGCAGCGGATTGGACGTCATCGGCGTCCGTCCCAGATCCATCCCCTGGTTGTAGACCGTCCCCCACTGCCCCGTCTGCTTGTTCACAATCAGCATCCACGCATCAGCGGACGGCAGCGTGTAGATGGTGTACGTCCCCGCCGGAACCGTCAGCGTCCCAATCATGAGGTCCGCGGCCGTCACCAGCGTCGTCGCCGGATTCGCCCCCGTCCGCCACACCTGCCCATACGGCACCACACCTCCGATCACCTTCCGCCCCCGCGCCGAAGGTGCGTTGTAGCGAACCGCAATCTTCTTCCCATCAAGAGAAACCTCGGCAGTCGCCGCTGGGCTGGGCAGCGGCTTCTTACCCGCATTGTCAGCCCGTACCTCGGCCCGCGGAGCGTTCGGCTCCTGCCCCCCCGCCTGAGCGGAAACCATAGGGACGGTATACACAGCACCAAACAGCAGTGCCGAACAGGCAAATCGTGCGGTCGAACGGAAAGACATGGACAGCCTCATCAATCAGATTGGAGCGGAATCAAAGCCCAGGATGCAAACCTCCGGAACCTACTCACCGCTGTCTTCGATGCTCTTCCACCTCGCAGCAACTGTCAATCGCGTCCCCTCCATCCCCAGGTGCATGCTACTCTTGAGACATGCGCCCGTAGCTCAGCTGGATAGAGCAACAGCCTCCGAAGCTGTAGGTCAGACGTTCGAATCGTCTCGGGCGCACCATCCTCGAACCGACCATCCGCGGACATCTCAGCCAACCTTGCGGACCTCGCGTCCAGAGCCACAAGCGCTCGCACGGTGCCGCAGAAGTCAGCTAGGCCCACCCCGTCCCAACTCTTTCGTCTTTAGAACGATCAGATATTCGTAAAACGACTGCAGCGTCGCATACGTCACGCCGGAAGATCCATCCAGCAGCGCCCCCCGCACGAACATCATGTAAACCCACTTGACCAAAGGCCGCGCAGGCAGCCGGTAAAAGATAGCTTTCTGGTGCAGACGCCGCTCCAGCAGATTCTCCGACGTCAGCGCAATCTTCCAGGATGGATTTTGCAGACCTTGCTCCCGGAAGATCAACTCCGCCTCCATTGTCGAATACACATCGTGCTTCCGCACCCAATGCCCGATGCCCTTCGAGAACGGATAATGATCCAACGGCCACTCGAGCGCCTGCACATCTCCGCTCACCTGAAGTACCTCGTTGACTGCCCTCGTATAGCGCGCCTGGGCGTGCCGGACCAACCTGAGATACATCGGCGAGATCTGCGCATGCTTCAGCCAGGTTCCAAACAGGTAATCACGCCGACGCACTGTAAAGCCACCTACCTCCGCCGACGAGGCCTCTGCCACCCGCTGCATCTCCTCGCTCAATTCCTTCGTAGGCCGCTCGTCTGCGTCGAGAATAAAGACCCACGGGTGGCGAAACGGAACGCTCCGAAGCGCCGCATTCCGATGACTTGCATAATCGTCAAAAACGCGCTGATGTACAGTAGCTCCACCCTCAACAGCAAGTTTGACCGTTCGATCGTCGCTCACCGAGTCGAATACGTGGACGTCATCGGACCATCGCACCGATGTAAGACACCCAGGAAGATCACGTTGTTCGTTCCGGGTAAGAATTAGAACTGAGATCAAGGGGCTTTCCTGCGGTCTCCTGCTCGCCTATTCCGCAGCAAAGAGACTGTATCGACGTTACCTCTCAGCGAGCCTTCATCATCTAGGCATCGAGGGCGCTGAGTGCTACCCCCGAAAGGGAACCATCAACCATCTCGCGCGAGAAGACGGGCACTCATTGTCGCGATCAGCCCATCTGCTGTAAAGCCTTCTGTGCATCCTTACCCGCATCGGAATCGGGGGCTAACGAGACTGCCTTCTTCAAGTGCAGCGTCGCATTTGTCTGATCAGAAAGTTTGGTGTAGGTCATTCCAAGGTGATACTGAATGGACGCGTCATCTGGGGCAGTCTTCACAGCCTCTTCCAGGAGGTCGCGTGCCGAAGCATAGGTCCCCTTGCTGTAGTACACCCATGCCAGAGTATCCGCCGTACTTGGCGAGTTGGGCAGCGACCGGCGAGCAGATTGGGCATAGGTGAGAGCAACATCCGTGTTCTGGCCTTCCTCAACCATGAGGTATGCCAGATTGTTCGCAGCAATGGGCTGCTCCGGCTCAATCTGAAGCGACTTCTTGTAAGCATCCATCGCCTTGTCTTTAGCTCCAACTCCCTGTTGAAGCGTCCCGACAATTGCGTAAGCTGATGCATCATTCGGATGGGTTTTCAGCCATTGACTCCAACCATCGATGGCCTTATTTGCGTCTCCGTGTGCAAGTTGTGCACGAGAGTATGCCATCACCGCCGTTCCATCGCCAGGACTCAACTGCATCGCTTTTTGAGCTGCATCCAGAGATGCGTTCCCATCTCCCGCCCTCAACTGAAGCTCTGACAGCTGCACGTACATCTTGCCATTCTGTGGAGCCTTCCCTATCTGGGCCTGCACCCGCGAGATCGCCTTCGGAAGTTCCTTTTGCGCGACATCGATCGATGCCAAAAGGCCTAGAGCCCGGTCTGAGTTCGGGTTGTACAACAACGCCTGCTCAAGCAGCGGCTTGGCTTCATCAAGCTTCTTCTGGGCTAGGCGAAGTTGACCTAGTTCCAGGTAAGCTCCCGAGCTCTTAGGGTCAATCTTAAGTGCTTGACGGAAATCTCCATCCGCTCTCTCGTTCTGTTGCTGAGCGGCTTCTGACATGCCCCTCCAGAGATAGCCGACGGGGCTTTGCGGTGCGGCAACAATTGCCTTCTCGGCAACCTGGCCCAATAAGGACGGATCCCGTCGACGCATCGCCGTCTGAGCCAAACCATCGGCTGCCTCCAGACTCGTTGCATTCAACTTGCTCGCGTCCGCGAAGCTTTGTTGTGCGGTATTTAGATCGTTCTTGGCGAGGGCAGCGCGGCCGAGCCACAGCTTCACCGGCAGGCTGTCGGGACTGTTCTTGGCTGCTTTCTGCAAGGCATCAAAGGCTTCATTTGTCTTCCCGTCGTTCAGGAGAAGGATACCGTTCAGGACGGCGACTCCAGGGTCCGAAGCATCCGATTTCATAAGCGCTGCGATGACCTGCTTCGCTGCGGGAACGTCCTTCTTCGCTACCAGCAGACGGGCATAGGCAAGTCGAATTGGAACACTCTTGGGGTGCTTTGTAGCTAGGTCAGAGTAGACGGAAACACCCTTGTCAACTTCACCGGTTCTCAGGTAATAACTCTCAAGGAGCTCGCCGCCCATGTTCGTTTCGCTCAGGTCCTCCGTGGCTTGTCGAAGAGTTGCTTCAGCATTAACCTTGTCTCCCTGTCTGAGGTAAAGCTGAGCAAGACTGACTCGAGCCGTGAGGTTTTTGGAGTCGCCAGCCACCGCCGCCTTATTTTGTTCAAGAGCCCCGCGAAGATCGCCCTTCTGCTCGAGCAGAGAGGCGAGCGCAAGATGAGCGGTAACGTTGGATCCATCGAGGGAGGTTGCCTTTCGAAGTTGATCCTCCGCTGCACCGGACTGACCCGGTTGCGAACCTTGCAGCAGGCCGAGCGTTGCGTGGAAAGCCGCCCTGTTCGGCTCGATCGCCAGAGCGTGCTGAATCTGAGCGAGCGCGGCTGGCCGGTCACCTTTTACCGCTGCGATACTGGCAAGCAGGCCGTAGGCATCCGCATCGTCGTTCTTGATGGCTAACACCGCGTTCGCTTGTTCGAGAGCTCGATCCGGCGCCTTGCCAGCGAGCAGGAGATCTCCAAGATCGATCCTCGCTTGAAGGTTGCTCGGTTGGAGCGCGACCGTTCGGCTCAGCTCCGCATAGGCAGGCATCACGGAACCCATCTTCAGATACACGGTGCCAAGCTGGTAATGAGCTTCTGCGAAATTGCGATCAACCTTCAGGGCGTTCGAGAACTGGATCGCCGCCTCTTTATACTTCGCCTCGGAGGCATACCGTTTGCCGCTCTCAAGATACTTCTGCTTCTGCACGTTCGGATCATGACGGCAACCGGTGACCGCCGTCATCAATGCAAAAGCAGCTATCGTCGTCGACGTCGTCCGGAGGACAGGGCACACAGGTTTGTTCATCGCGCTTTCCTACCTTTATTCAAATTGGAAACGGCATCTCTCATCGAGCTCTACTTAAGAACCCCGACCAGACAACCGAGATTTCACGTGGGGATGATGCGTGGAAGTTGGGTTGCCATCTGTTGCGCAAATCGTATCGCGCGGTCCCGCGCTGAGCTGACTTGCTCTGCCGGTCCAATCGGAGTGATGACCCGCACAAGAGCACCATCGGTTCTGTTCAAACGGACCGCGTCCGCAATAAGGTATGCCTTCGAGACATACTCATTTGCCACACTCCGACCATGGGCCTGGTACCAGTAAAGAACGAACTGACGTACCTCCCCATTGCTAATCACGTACTCACCCACCTGATAGTCCTTCCCGTCCGCAGCTCGGAGGCTCGTATAGCGAGAAGACTCGAAAGTCCAACCTGCGCCAGGAAGGCAGTGCTGCGGGGAGTGAATCGTTTGTCCGGTACGCTGTGTGGGAAAGTACCCGATGAAGAGCCCGACAGGAGCTATGTGGTCGTGTGGGTCCGTTGCCTCGTAGACCCGATTCAGGAACTCACCCTTTCCTAAAATCTGGAGAACCTGATCATCGATCGGCTCATCACGACTGGACCATGGGCCGATGTGCGTCGGCATCACACTCAACGGCTCGCTATAAGGAACCCTGTCCACATTGCTTCTTCCATTCAAGGCCAACGCGGTACCAGCGAGAAGACAGACAACAATCCAATATCGAATCCTGTTCATTACGCCTTCCGTACGGGCCGGACGATGACCATCACCCGGTGCAAGAGATAAAGAAATGAGAGCGAAATCACAAACATGACCCATCCAGAAAACTCGTGAAAAAAGCCCTCCCCCTTTGCCGGATCCCAATATTGGACACAGAGCCCGGTTCCAACAATTCGCAGAGCGTTCGCAGCAACAGCAATAGGAATACTGGCAAGGGCCAAAAACCAGCGTCGGCCCGTAGTCCTTTCCAAAAAATACCCGTAGAAGACCGCCAGTGTGAATAGGCTCATCAACGAACGGATCCCACTACATGCCTGTGCAACCTCAAGCTTCATCACCGGAAGCTGGATCACATTGCCTTCGCGGAATACTGGTACACCCAGCAGAGGCAAAATTCCACTCGCCACTCTCGATGCGAATAGCTGCAAGGGAAAGGTGATCTGGTTGAAAATGATCTCTGGAAAAGGGATGGCAAGTAGCAGGACTGCGAGTGGCAGTCGCACCTCGCGGAGAATAGCAGGACCGAAGAACATCCAGATCATCCCAGCAACGATCAAGACGAACGAGATGCGGGAAAGAAACAGCTCCGCGCCGTACACCCCAAAAAACACCGTCAGGATGCCCAAAAGGACAAGCGGAAGTCCTGCCCAGCTTGGCGTCACCGGAGTTTGCGCGATGACCTGTCGCTTATCCCAAAGGATGAACGCGGCAAAGAATGGAACCAGGAAGCCATGAGAGTAATCGGCTATCTGATACCAATCGGTAACCAGTTTAAGCGCGATGTGAAAGTAGATGGATAGAAGTAAGATGGTGATGAGGCATCCTGCGACCAGCACGCGCGATCCCATGGCAGACCTGAACCTCGCGCCGGAAAGGCTGTTCCCCGAGGTCGAAAGGCTGCCAAGCTGGCTCGGGTAGCCTTCCGCGTCCACACCAATCGGCGCAACTTTTGCTGTACCTTGACTCACACTGTTCCCTTATGCAAATGGATTGCCATCTGACTACTGACCATCCGATAGGCGCTCAACGCTGTTCGCAGACGAAGTATACGCTTTCGCAGCGGTAATTTTTTTCTGTATTTTCCCGCGTTTTGCGTACTTTAGTTGTAGAAACAGAGACGCCGCATCACGAACCGGTCGCCTATACTGAGTGCACTCAAGGCTTCCAGTTCGGCTGCACTATTGGGGCCTTCTGCTCTTGATGGTAGGTTTGGCTAGACTATTGCGACGTGAGTGCAGGGAATCGGCAGAAAGCTGCGAACAGAACACCGTACACCGTCCATGCGCAGCAACATAAAGGAGCATGATGAACTTCAGGAAAGAGGTCAGCTTCGCGATACTCGTCGCGTCGTCCCTGACCGCCACAGGACAACAGCCCGGCGCGAACCAGGCCCCCCAGGCCAACTCCCCTGTGGCGCCCGGGGCTCAATCTCCGGTTGTTCCATCGACCGCAGTCACTCCTCCATCGCCGCAGTCGCTCCCGGAAACAAAAGCTCCATCAGCATCCGAAGCTGCGCCGAAGGCAATCCCAGGCACGCCGGCAGCCGGGGTGGACAACGCAACGTACATCATCGGTCCAGAGGACGCTCTTCAAGTAACAGTATGGCGTGAACCAACCCTCTCCGGGACCTTCCCGGTGCGTCCCGATGGAAAGATCTCGATGGTGCTCCTCGGAGACCTACCCGCTGCCGGCATAACGCCAACAAAGCTCAGCGAGGACATCGGTCAGCGGCTGCGCAAATATGTTCAGGATCCCAGCGTCACCGTTCAGGTGATGGCAGTCAACAGCCAGCGCATCTATATGATAGGAGAAGTAGGCCATGTGGGGCCAATCAACCTGTCAGCCGCGATGACGCCCTTGCAGGCGATCGCCACCGCAGGAGGTCTATCACCGTTCGCTAATTCCAAGCACATCTACATACTTCGTGGGGTCGGATCGGCACAGCAAAAGATCCCTTACAACTACAAGCAGGCGCTGAAAGGCGATGACCGCCAACAGATCGTTCTTCGTCCTGGAGACACGATCGTAGTCCCATGAGATCGTCGATGAATACACGGGCACTATTTCTCATGCTGTTGGCTAGTCCTTGCTCCCTTTTGGGTCAGGCGACGCCGACGGCATCTCTGCAACCGTCGTCCATCGGTCTCAACCTCCCAACCCTCAATGGCACCTTTCAATACGGCCTGAGTGCTTCGGAAGTTGTTCAGGACGGGTATACGAGCAACGGTGTGTACGCACAGACCAGCCTTTCCGGCGATGTCGCCTACGCCTCCAAAAGTGCGGTTCATCCCTTCAGCATGCTCTATAACGGGGGAACGCAGTTCGGACCGCAATCAGGGTATGGGACAACTTACTATCAGAGTCTTGCTCTGTCCCAAGCGTACCTGACCCGAAGCTGGGTCTTCGGGCTCTCGGATGTGGTGAGTTATCTCCCGGAATCTCCGACCGTTGGACTCTCGGGTATACCGGGAACCGGTGACCTGGGCTTGAACCCCATTCAAAATGGGCTCCAGCCATCGCAAGACATCATCAGTATCCAAAACAACCGAGTCAGCAATGTCACCAGTGGAAGCCTTGAGCGGCGGCTCGACGCCTTCACGTCCCTCAGCGGAGGGGCAAGCTATGGCATCCTCCATTTCTTTGGTAACGGCGGCCTTGATAGCTCGCAGACTTCAGCCGACGTAGCCGTAAACCGTAGGCTGAATGGACGCAGTTCCGCCTCCCTATCAGCCACTTACGGAACGTTCAACTACGGCACATTGGGTAATGGGGCCTCTTTCGTAGTCAAGGGTCTTAGCACGGGGTATCAGCGGCAAATCTCCCGTTCACTCACAGCGAGCGCCTCTGGAGGACCAGAGTGGATCAGCAGTTCCAGTGTCCTTAGCATCCCTTCTCGTCTTACCTTCACTGCAGGCGCAGGTTTGGGTTACACCGTTCGCGTCTACAACGCAAGCCTGAGTTACAACCGATCGATCACTGGGGGTGCCGGAGTACAACCTGGCGGCATCTCGGATACCATCTCAGCGACTCTGCAACGACCCTTTGGCACAGCGTGGTCAGCCTCCGGAAATGCAGGCTATGCGAAGACTCAAGGCCTGACGAACGGGCCCACTCCTGCGAACCTGAGCCTTCTCGGTCTCACATCGAGCGGCAACTACGATAGCAGCTACATCGGTGCGCAGGTCTCTCGACGCCTCAGCAGGTCATTCTCTACTTACGCCAGTTACACGCTCATCAACCAAAGCTACAGCCAGGTAGGAAATGCTCCGATTGCTCTCAATGGCCTCGTTCAGACCTTTGCCCTTGGAATCTCCTACTTCCCCCGCTCTCTTCACCTAGGACAGCTGTAAGGAGTCGTTATGCTCGGACACCGCACTCTCGGCCTTGAAGATTACACCGCCATCCTAAAAAGACGCTGGTGGATCATCGCAATCCCCGCGCTCATCCTGCCGGTCATCGCCTATGCGGCAAGCTACCTCGTCGATCCTCTCTATCTCTCACAGACCCTGGTCCTTGTCGAGCAGCAAAAGGTCCCCGATAAATACGTCACACCCGTGATTGTTGAGGATCTCACAGGCCGCCTCGGTTCCATGAAAGAGCAGATCCTGAGCCGTTCCAGGCTCGAGCCCATCATCAATCGCTTCAATCTCTTTGCAGGGCAGCAGGCCACGATGGACGACCGTATCGACGCGATGCGTAAGGCAATTGGCATAAAACCAATCGAATCCGCTATCGCTCGCGTTCCCGGATTCTACATCACCTTCACGGCAACTGACGCTCGCACGGCACAAGCCGTATGCAGCGAAATCACGTCCATGTTCGTGAATGAGAATCTCAAATCCCGCGAACAATCGGCGCAGGGGACAACGGACTTCCTTAGGCGTCAACTTGAGGATGCCAAACGCAGCCTAGACGAACAGGATGCCAAGCTCGCCAAGTTTCAGCAGCAGTATGTCGGTCGGCTACCGGGACAGGAAGAGCCGAATATGAACATGCTGAGCAGCCTTAATACTCAACTGGATGCCGCGACCCAGGCCCTTGCCCGCATGCAGCAAGATCTTAGCTATGGGCAAACCGTTCTGGCGCAGCAGACCCGCGAATTCCAAACGCCGGAGACCCAAAAGATTGGACCGCAGGCACAGCAGCAAGAGCTCCAGGCGCTACTCGCTCAAGAAGCTGATCTCACCGCGCGGTATACCGCTGATTATCCTGACGTCGTCACCGTTCACCGAAAGATCGCCGATCTGCGACACGAGATGGCGCAAGCGCCGCCAGCACCCGCGCCCCAGGTGGCTACTGCGCCCCGGAACGAGCCTCCTACCCTTCTCCAACTCCGAGCGCAACTTCGTGCGGAAGAGCTAGGTATCGCGCAAAAGAAGCACGATCAGGCGGCCATCCAAACTCAAATCAGAATGTACCAGGACCGGATCTCGTCTAGCCCTGTGGTGCAAGAACAATTCAAGATCCTGACGCGCGACTATCAGACGGCTAAGGAGAGCTACGACACGCTGCTTAAGAATATGCAGTCCGCCAAAATGGCGACTGACCTGGAGCGGCAACAGCAAGGCGAGCAGTTCAGGGTTATGGACGGTGCCAATCTACCCGATGCTCCCACCTCCCCCAAACGCCCGGTTTACGCTACGGGCGGCTTCGCCTTCGGTCTGATGCTTGGTCTGGCGATCGTCGCACTGCTGGAGTACCGCGACACCGCCCTTCAGTCCGAGCGTGACGTCTGGGCCTTCACGAAGCTTCCTACGCTTGCGACAATCTCCTTGCTGGAGGATGTCTCTTCCCCCCTTCCGAGTCCGCGACGAACGTTGTTCGGCCGTCGTGGCCGAAATGAGCCCACACACACTCCCGCGTTGAACGTGGGTGGATAGCCGCCATGTACAACACCTTTTTCAAACTTCAAACCAGCCCCTTCGGCACCAGCCCGGACCCACGCTTTCTCTACATGATGCCCCACACTCGCGAGGCCTTGGCTTGCCTCGAGTACGGCATCTCCGCGCGGAAAGGTTTCACGGTCCTAACCGGTGAGGTCGGAACGGGCAAAACGACTCTCCTTCGCAGGGCCCTCAGTTCGTTTCGGGATCGTCGGGTTGCAACCTCATTTGTCTTCAATCCGCGGCTTGACGTTCTCGACTTCCTTGAATTTGTTCTCACTGACTTCGGCCTGATACCAACGTCGCGTACAAAATCGGGTATGCTGCTCCAGTTCAATCGCTGGTTGATCGAGCGATACCGCATGGAAGAGACCTGCGTCGTCGTTGTGGATGAGGCACAGAATCTCTCCTGGGACCTCCTCGAAGAGATTCGCTTGCTCACCAATCTCGAAACCTCTTCGGAGAAGCTGCTTCAGATAGTTCTCTCCGGACAGCCGGAGTTGGAGGAGAAGCTCCGGCATCCCAGTGTCCGCCAACTCCGTCAAAGAGTGTCGCTGTGGTGTCGCACGCAGTCGCTGACAGACGCGCAAACACACGCCTACGTCGCTGAACGGCTTCGCATCGCGGGAGCGTCTTGGCCCCTGTTCTCGCCCACCGCCCTCGACCTCGTCCACCGGTACAGCCGCGGGGTCCCGCGCCTCATCAACCTGATCTGCGAACACGCTCTGATCGTCGCCTTCGTGGAGCAGGCTCGCCAGGTTACCAATAACATGGTCGAGGGCGTGGCAATCGAGTTGGAACTGGAGACACAACCGTTCCTTATCTCGAACGCCGCAATGGGCGGAAGCATGCCTTCCACACGATCCAGTGAACCTCAGAGTTTTGCAACAGGTCTCGGACAAGAGAGCACAGGAAGGCGGGATCGATGAGTCGCATTTACGAAGCACTCCAGAAAGCAGAGTCGGAACGTGGCAGTGACCCACAAAAGCACGCGGAACCAGATCATGCCGTAGCAGTTGCTGAGTACGAGGTCCCCACTCCAACGGGCGGACGCTTTGCTCCTCGGACCAGATCAGAAGAGATCTTCGGAGGCTACGCTCCGACTAGCGCCCCATCCACATTCGATGTGAGCCAGGTTCAAGCGAAACCCTGGTCGCCAGACCTGCGGAAACTTCCTGCGCTCCAGGAAAAGGGTCCCGCTGTAGAACAGTTTCGGAGCCTTCGTTCGCGTATCTACGAGCTTCGAGAGATTAAACCCTTGAAGTCCATCCTAATCAGTAGCGGCCTCCCGCAAGAGGGAAAAAGCTTTATCGCTACGAATCTCGCAATCAGTCTGGCTCGCAACAAGAACGCCAAAGTGCTGCTCATCGATGGTGACCTGCGCAGGTATACCGTTCATCAACTACTTGGCTGCGAGGCGGAGCCGGGGCTAGCCGAGTATCTTTCCGGCCGGGCTACCATCCCCGAGGTCATGCAGCGGCCGGAAGCAGCCTCCATCACCGCTGCAGCCGGAACGCGCGTCGGCGGGCTGGCCTCCTTGACCTTCATTGCAGGTGGCAATGGCGGCGATCGTGCTGCTGACCTCTCCAACCACGCTCGTTTCGGTGAACTCATCGCCGAAGTCTCTCCACAATTCGACTGGGTTATCATCGACTCCTCCCCGGTCCTGCCCGTCTCTGACGCTGTGAACCTGTCTCGATCCTGTGATGGCGTTCTGTTGATCGCGCGTGGCGGCGTCACCAATTACACCGATGCCCAGCGAGCCCAGCACGAGCTCAAAGGCGCAAACATCCTCGGCTTCGTCCTGAATGCCTCAAAGAAGCCGCCGCAAATGGATAACTACTACGCTTATGACCCGCGCCACGAGAGCTAGTAAGGCGGAGAAAATAGTTCGATGATAAGGCTGTTCAACGTCTACTATCCGACGCGTACGATTGTTTTGCTACTCTGCGAGACGCTGATCGTTGGTGGTTCTTTTTTGCTCGCGTCTAAGATGGTCTTGGGCCAGGACACATACCTCGTCCTGAACTACGAATACGGATTCCTCAAGATCCTGATGCTTACCGTCCTAACGCTGCTCTGTTCTTATTACTTCGATCTCTACGAGCCACAGCGCATCTCCGAGCGGTGGGAGATCTACTTCCGGCTTCTGCTGGTACTCGGCTTTCTGTCCTTCTTCCTTTCCGCCATCACGTATTTTTTCCCTGAAGCCGACATCGCGCACTCCGTCATCCTGCTTGGCTTGGCGTTTCTTACCGGGGCCCTCGTCCTGTGGCGGGGTGCCTACGAGTGGATGGTCGGTCAGAAAGCCTTCCGCGAGCGCGTCTATGTCCTGGGTGGCGGAGAACGCGCCCAGACAATCGTGCAGATGTTGCAGGTACGCAAAGATGCTGGCATGGAGGTAGTCGGCTGGGATGCTCTTCCGTCCGACAGCCGCGAAACTCGCGAACTGTACGCCCCGGCACTTGAGCAATTCCGCGGTCCCAAGCCGAAAATCGATCGGGTCATCGTCGCCATGCAGGATCGCCGTGGATCCCTTCCCGTCCGCGAGCTCTTGAATCTTCGCTTCGATGGCGTCGTGATCGAAGATGCCTGTGACCTGCTTGAGCGTCTCTCTGGAAAACTGCTGTTGGACGGTCTTCGGCCATCGAACTTCATCTACAGCGAAGGCTTCCGCGTAAAGCCTTCGCAGCAAATCGCGCGCCGGCTAGTGTCGACTCTCGCCGCAGCCGCAGGTCTGCTTATCTTTGCGCCCTTCCTTCCCTTCGTCATGCTCGCAGTTAGGCTGTCGTCGCCCGGTCCAATCTTCTTCCGGCAGACTCGTGTGGGCTTGGGCGGACGCAACTTCGAAGTTGTAAAGTTCCGAACCATGCGAACCGACGCAGAAGCCTCGGGTGCCAAATGGGCCACCAAGAATGACCCCCGTGTCACCAGCGTGGGAATGTTCATGCGCAAGACCCGGATCGACGAAGTCCCCCAGCTCTGGAATGTTCTCCGCGGGGACATGGGCTTTGTAGGCCCAAGACCGGAGCGGCCGGAGTTCGTACCCTGGCTTTCGGAACAGATTCCCTTCTTCGATCTCCGCCACATGATACGGCCTGGTCTAACCGGCTGGGCACAGGTTCGGTACGGATACGGTGCCACACTTGCTGAAACACGCGAGAAGCTGGAGTACGACCTCTACTACATCAAGCACATGTCGTTGGGTCTCGATCTGCTCATCATGTTCGAAACGGTAAAGACCATTCTGAGGCGTCGCGGAGCCCAGTAGGATCCCAGCTACTCGACTGCTCACCGGCTCAGCACAAGAACTAAGCCCGCACCGCTGACCATCAGCGTGCGGGCTCGCGACTTGCAGTTAGCACAGTATCCCTGGGAAAGCTAAGCCCCAACCTCCGCGATCTCGTGCTTCTCTTTCTCCTGCAGATACCAGGCAACCGTCTTCTCCAGTCCCGCATGGAAATCCGCCTGTGGGTTATAGCCCAGTTCCCTCCCGGCGCGCTCAATGCTTGCCAGCGAGTGCTGAACATCTCCCGCGCGTGTTGGCCCGTACTTCGCCTTCTGCTTGAACTGCAGGATCCCCGCCAGGGAGTCATAGAGCTCACTTAACGTATGGCTATGCCCTGTTCCGATGTTGAACACCCTTCCGGTCGCAACCTCCTTCGGTGCTAGGCAAGCGCGTAGGTTAGCGTTGACAGCGTTTTGGACAAACGTAAAGTCCCGGCTCGTCGTTCCGTCTCCATTGATCGTGGGCGTCTCTCCTGCCATCATCTTGAAGATGAACTGTGCAATGACTCCGGAGTAGGGCGAATCCGCCGCCTGACGTGGCCCGAAAATATTGAAGTAGCGCAGGCATACGCCTTCCATCCCGTACACCTTGCAAAAGGCCTGAATGTAATACTCACAGGTAAGTTTTTGCACCGCATAAGGCGAAAGTGGTTGCGGAACCATCTCCTCGTGCTTAGGTTGGGTCGGCTGGTCACCATAGGCCGAGGAGGACGCTGCGTACACAATTCGTCGAACTTTTGCATCCCGGGCTGCCAGCAGAATGTTCAACGTACCGTTGATGTTCGCCTCATGCGAACTCAACGGGTCCTTCACTGACCGCGGAACGGACGCTAGAGCTGCTTGATGCAGCACGAAGTCCACGCCCTCGCAGGCTCTCCGCATTGCCGGCAGGTCCAACAAGTCGGCCTTCTCAAACGAGATCGCATCCCGGATATCTGCCAGGTTCTCCAGGTTTCCAGTGGAAAGATTGTCGATGCCTTGTACCGCATGTCCCTGCTCGACAAGAGTGTGTGCAATCGTGGACCCGATAAACCCGGCGATCCCCGTAATCAAATAACGTGCCATCCATGTCCTCCCCCAGCCCGATGAAGTGTTCGCTGGGTCACTTCGATTCGATCCATTTACCGTTCGCCCACTCAAACATCCGGGCAGACTGGAAACAGCTCCTATGCTTTATCCCTCGAAAGACATCGTCGCGCAATGCAACTTCTGTCGCCTGCAAGCCTCGCGTTGATCGCCGTGTCCAGCGACTCCCTCCTAGATCATATCCGCCGCACAGCTCGGGGAGGTGAGATTCCGAGCAATACGACGAAGGTGGCAGACAATCGCCATGCTCCTTCTCTTGCGCGAGTGCAATAATAGCCGTCATGTTGACTGCCAGCCCAGACACCCTCCCCCAAATAGCCGCGGATCGCCTTGAACGGCTCTCTGCTCGCACCGCCAAGATCGGAGTTATCGGACTCGGATACGTCGGGCTACCTCTTTCCTTGCTGCTCTCCGAAGCAGGTTTCAAGGTCACAGGCTTCGACATCGACGAAAAGAAGGTCACCGATCTTGAGGCCGGTCGGTCGTACATCTTCCGCATTCCCGAGACCGAGATTCAGGATGCCGTCCGCCAGGGCTTCAAGGCCACGACAGAGTTCTCCAGGCTTGCGGATCAGGATGCCATCATCATGTGCGTCCCGACACCTCTGACCGGCCACCGCGAACCCGACCTCAGCTATATCGAAAACACCGCCAAGTCGACCGCCCCCTGGATACAGGAGGGACAGCTGATCGTACTCGAAAGCACAACCTACCCCGGAACCACCGAAGACGTTCTTATCCCGTTGCTTGAAGCAGGCAACCAGCACCGCTTGAAGGTACAAACAGCCGGGGAACCCGCGGAGCGCGGTGTCTTCTACGTCGCCTTCTCCCCGGAGCGCGAAGATCCTGGCAACACCTCTGTAGCCCGGCGCGACATCCCCAAGGTCGTTGGCGGCCACGAGCCGATCGCCACAGAGCTTGCAGCGATCCTCTATGAGGGCATCTTCACACGCTCTGTCCGCGTCTCCACAACCCGCGTCGCCGAGATGACCAAGCTCCTCGAAAACATCTACCGTTGCGTCAACATCGCCCTCGTCAACGAGCTCAAGGTTCTCTCCCTCCGCATGGGCGTCGACATCTGGGAAGTCATCGATGCCGCGTCCACCAAGCCCTTCGGCTTCCACCCCTTCTATCCGGGACCCGGCTTGGGCGGTCACTGCATCCCCATCGATCCCTTCTACCTGAGCTGGAAGGCCAAGGAGTACGACTTCAACACACGCTTCATTGAACTCGCCGGGGAAGTCAATGAAGCCATGCCGGAGTTTGTCACTCAATCGGTGGCAAAAGCTCTCAACCAGCACAAAAAGGCAGTCAACGGCTCCAGGATCCTCATGCTTGGCATGTCCTACAAAAAGGACATCGACGATCTCCGCGAGTCCCCCTCTCTGACCATCATCGAACTGCTGCGCGAGGAGGGTGCGGACATCGTCTACAACGACCCATACCACCCCAAGGTCGGTCGCGGCCGCCACTACAACCTCAACATGACCTCCACACCTCTCGACAACCTCGAGCAGTATGACTGCGTCCTCATCGTCACCGATCATTCTGATTACAACTACGAGGACATCGTCAAGCGCTCGCAGCTCGTCGTCGACACTCGAAACGCGACGAAGGGCATTCAATCGTCAAAGATCGTTCGCTGCTGACGTCAAAGATCGTGCGCTGGTGACAGGTCGCGTTGCCAAGGGCTCCCGTCAGTGGGAGCCCTTCCCATGTCAAACGCGCTAAGTTCGCAATCTCTCCCCGGACTCTGCCTGCTCCCTGGCCCTCATGTTCTCGACGTGTTGCCGCTATCCCGCAGCCGGCAGCAGTGCTTTCAGCGTGCGCCGTTGCGGCGAAGCTCCCCAATAGCTCTCTTCGCACTCCGCAAATAAAACCCATTCGCAAACCGGTACGGTCCAATGAAGTGGATGAATGAGGCCTTCTCATAGGGCACCTCAGGATGCGCCCAGTAGGACAAATACTTGGGGAAATCCAAAGGATACGCACCCTCCGTATTGGCGATCAGCAGGTTCGAGGTCACCTGCTCACTTCCCCACGCGTCCCACTTCTCTCGCGCCAGCCCCCGCATCAGATCGGAGAACCATCGGATCTTCTCCCGTCCAATCGAGCCCTTGGCAAATCCGGTGAAGCCGGCGTTGCCTCGCAGATACCGCAGCGAAGAGGCTTCCTGAAGCTCATCGAAGGTGCGCTCACAGACCGCCTGGACCTGTGGATCAAGATTCTGCTTGGACCGTACGCAGGCGTCCAGCATGGGCTCGATCTTAGGGTACGATCGGTCGCCCAGCAGAGTAAAACTTCTGTTCGCCTCGATACAGGCAGCGACCTCCGGGATGGACGTCGTCGTGAGCGTGTCAGAATCCAGTTGGACGACGTAGGTATCCCGCACCAGATCGCTGATCAGCAGCAGGCGCTCCCAACAGCTTCCCTTCGGGCAGCCCTCCGTCGCAATCTCCGAGATCGGCACAATCCTCACCGCGGGTATGTGCGACCGGATCGTCGCCTGGTCGTCCTTCGTCAGCGATCCGTCGTCAAGAACAACAACGGCCGGCCTGCGTCCAAGATGGTGACTGAAAGACTTGGCCGCCAGAACATACATCAGGACCTCACCATGGCACACCATGGACACCAGAGTCAGGTCCCTGTCTTCGGAGATCAGCGGAGAGGTTTGCGACACGGCACGGCAGTTCGCGTTGAACCAAGCTCTCTTTAAGGCGCGCCTGGCGCGAAAGAACATCTCGTATCCACCCTTATCTTTTCACCTTTAGCTCAAGCCAGCCGAGTAGCCGGCTACGACCTGCTGCAGAGATCCACGCCTCCATCATAGCGTTTACCCCGGAAGCATCGCCATAGCCGGAAAGGGGGATAGAGCCCATCGCGAATTTTGGGCAGAGTAGCTAAGGTCGAACTCGAGGGCACCGCCTCGTCCAGCCACCATGTCACCGTCTCTGCCCCGCGAGATACTGCTTCGCAACCGAGCCGGCAAAGGAGAACTCATGCTCAAGGTCGCCGCCCAGACCCTGCTTCGATCAGGGGGCACCAACAGGTTATGATCCCAATGACGGCAACCCCCGCGGTCGCATGCTGTGGTGCGGAACAACAGGCCGAACGCGCCACCTCCACCATGCCAACAGTCGACATCATCACACCGGCCTACAACGCAGCCAGATTCCTTCCAGTCGCCATCGACAGCGTGATCGCACAGACCTTCCAGGACTGGCGAATCCTGCTCATCGACGATGGCAGTACGGACGATACGGAGGCAGTCGTCGCTCCATACCTTGACCGGCTCGGGCCTAAGCTCCTCTACATCAAGCAATCGAACGCAGGCCTGCCCGCCGCGCGAAACGCAGCCATTCGCGCCTCCACCGCCGAGTTCCTCGCCCTCCTGGACGCGGATGACATCTGGCTACCCTCCCGCTTGGAAGAATCCTTGAAATCCTTTCAGAGCGACCCCGAGATTGGCATGTCTTACGGCTTCGTCTCGCGTGTCGACCAGAATGGAACCGTCATCGACACCTTCACCAACGCCCAAAAACACGGCCAGGGCTGGATCGCCCCGTATATCTACATGCGCATGGTCGACCTGCCCTGCCCCACCATCATGTTTCGCAGACAATGCATCGACCAGGTCGGCTTCTTCGATGAGACCTTGCGAGCCACCGAAGATCGCGACCTTTGGCTTCGCCTGGCCCTCAAGTACAAGGTGGCGCTCGCCCCGCATCTGATCGCGCATTACAGGGTCTCAGCCGCTTCCATGACAACCGATCCGTACCGCATGCTCTCCGCGCAGCTGCGCTTCATTGAGAAGCACTACGGCTCGCCAGGATGCGGTTGGATGGCACGTCGCGTCGCTCTGGCTCGCATCTACAAACAGCTCGCCGAAGCCCTCGAAGCTCGTCGGCAACGGTGGGGTGCGCTCAAAAGCGCAATGCGTGCTCTGCTCCTGAATCCGCTCGACGCGCGCAACGCGCGAACCGCAGCTTCACTTCTCTTGCGTCTCCCCGGTCGCCCCCGAAGCTCACGCCCAGCCACCACGTAGCCGCTAAGCTTCGCAACCTGTCTTACGTGGGCTGTGCCAGCAGCTTCGCATAAGTGCGCGTGATCCGACGCATCATCGATTCCGTCGTAAACTTCTCCACGGTCAACTGCCTGCCCGCCTCTCCCATCTGACCTGCCAGCACCGGGTCCGAAAGAACTCGGGCGATCCCCTCTGCAAGCGCCTCCGGATCCTCCGACGGAACGATCACCCCGCTTATCCCGTCCAGCACAGCCTCCGCATTGCCACCAACATCGGTAGCGACCACCGGTCGCGACTCCGCCATTGCTTCCACGATTGCGTTCGAAAATCCCTCACTCCGAGAGGGCAGAACAAACACGTCCGCCTCCCGAAGCTGCTTCCCAAGCTCGGAAACGCCTCCGAGAAAATGAACACAATCCGAGAGACCCAGTTCCTCAATCAACGCTTGCAGCTCTTCGAAATACCCCGATTCCAGGACCGCTCCCGCAATCCGGAAGGAAATGCCGGGAAAGCGCGGGCGCAGCAGCGCGGCGGCGCGAATCAGCACATCATGACCCTTCACAGGACGAATGTTCCCGACCGTCAGCACGGTGAACACGCCGGCAGCTTTTACACCCTCCGCAGGCTCCGTCCTTTCCGGCAGCTTCAGACCGTTATAGATCGTCTCAACCTTCTCCGGATCGATGCCGTCGATGTCGATACAGTGCCGTCGCACCTGCTCCGAAACAGCAAACACTGCGTCCGGCATATCGGACATCCAGCGGTAAGCGACCTCATGCTTCCGTGACCGGAGAATGCCCATGTCCCTGCGACTCCAGATCAGTTTCACGCCACCCATAGACTTCGTCACCATCCCTCCCCAGATGTCGGAGCTCTCGAAGAATGTCTGGACGATGTCGATGCCGTGACGGCGAACAAACCGCCTCAGAAAGATCGCCGCGCGGATCGCCCTGCCGTCGTAGGTACGCTCGAGTGGCAGCAGATAAACCGGACAAGGAGGAGACGCCAGAGCTGCGCTCTCCGGGTGAATGTAAAAGGTTAGGATCGATGCGCGGAAGCCATAGTGCGGAAGCAACGCCGCCAGCTTGAGGACGATTCGCTCCCCACCGCCAAGGGTCTGAGGAAACTGATCGAGGATGAGCAGAACGTGAGGTCGACCGTCTTTGCCCTCAGCGAACCCGCCCGGCGTTACTGTCTGAATCATAGCTCTCCCAAACCTTGACTTCATCCCGAACGGTCATCGGTAAACCCAGTAAGGTGCCATGGCAACCGGCGAACTCTCCGCCACCTCGCTGGCAGCGATCTTCTCCTCATCAAACTGCGAGGCGCAGATAGCCGTCCCGACCAGCACCCAAAGCTGACCGGTAATCTCCAGGTAAGTCCACCGATCGCCGAAGAAATTCGCAATCAAACACGCGCAAATTGCGAGAAACAGACCTAGCCCTAGACCTCGGTAGAGCGGGTCGGCCGCCTTCCGAAACAGGCTCCAGGATACGGAGATCATCCTTTGAAAGAGGAAGATAACAAACACCATGCCGAAAAGACCGGTCTCTACCAGCACCTTAACGTACCAGTTATGCGTGTCCTTCAAGTTGTCCACGTGCTGCCCAAACTGAAACGTCGCATATCCGTTCCCGATAATCGGGCTGCGCAGGAAGGAGGCCTGCGCATCTTCCCATATCAGCACCCGCGATTGAGCTGATGATTCAAGCTGCCCGTTTGAGTCTTGCGTCATGTTCACCCGCTGCTGAACCGATGCCGGCACGATCAGCTGCCACGTCATCAGGAACGCACCCCCGAGCAGCAGCAGCTTGCGGTCCTTCACCAGGCCAAGCACAAAGACGCTGAAAAGCACCGCCAGGTACGATCCGCGAGAAAACGTGTACATCGTCGCAAACAGAGTGAACGCCACGAGACCATATCCAAGAACCTTGTACTTCTTCGACTTGACGTACTGCGTGAAGCCCCAGAAGAACATCGCAAACTGCGCCAGGTACGCCGCCGTCTGGTTTGATCCGTAGCCAAGCGGCCCGCTGCTCCGCTTATTCTCGTCGAAGTTGGTAAGGCTTCGTGACAAGGTCTCCAGGATCAAGCTTCTGTCGATCATCAGCAGTGAAATCGCCAGGATAATAATCACCGTCCTGACTGCTTTACGATCCTTGACCACCAACCCCGTCGCCACAAAGACCAGCGGGATCAGCATGTAATCCTTCCACGTCACGAAATTCGGATCCGAAAGCCAGATCGGTGCTGGACCATTTCCAAGCGCCATCCCGAGCCACATGGAAAAATAAAGGTAAACGCCAAACACAAGCCAGATCAGATAGAGCTTCGATTTCGGCAGATGCTTGCCGTGAAGCAGCGCTCCGACAATCACCGAGACCACCAGAATCGTCAGAACATTGTTGCCGAGCGGGAAATCGAGAAAATGGTCGCGAAGCGTCCGATACGGCAGCAGCGGGATAACGTAGTACAGGCCAATCAGGGGCCGGCCCGTCAGCGACACGAGGCACACAACCCAGAGCCCGATATACAGCAGAAGCGGGACGTAATGAACCAGGCCTAATCCCACGTTGCCCCCTTCCCCGCGCTCCTCACTACCCGCCGAGTCGCTCCGCCATCCCCTTTCATCAAGCCTCTCATGTCCATAACCTGTCTCGCCCTGCGATGAATCGGTAGAACGCGAGCGTCGCCGCCGCGTTGAGCATAACAAAGGTATTCGCGATCGCCACCGGTTTGAACTGCTTGGACGAAGGACGCACTGCACCGAAGCCCGCCAGCGCGTAAAACATCACCTGGAGAACAAACGCCGCTCGATAAGTACGATCGGCAATCATCGCGGATGAAAGGAGCATGAGTAACAACAGCAGCGGAACCAGCAGCCGCAGCAGCTTGTGACTGATAAAGCGAAACAGAAGCGGATTCCGCCTCGTCAGCAGCCACGGCGCCATCCGCAGCAGCTGGTAGTTCCCTGCCAGCGTGCGAACCTTTCGCGAGAATTCCTTCCGCTTCTCGGTGAAGATCCGGTCGCGAGCGATCGCCGACGGCTGAAACACCACCCGCCTTCCCATCCGCACCACGTTCATCGGGACAAACACGTCATCCAAGATCGTTCCCGTCGGAATGGGGACAAACAACTCTCGGCGGATCGCATAGATGGCTCCAGTTACGCCAACAACGGATCCCGTTGCTGACTCAAGCTTGCGCACCGCCTTCTCAATCGTCCAATAAATCCCAAGCCCGTCCGGCGACGGTAGACCGGCCGAGGTCTCAAGAATCAGCTCGCCACTGACCGCCCCAACCTGCGGATCACCGAAGCACGACACAAGTTCCGAGATCGCGTTTAAGTCAACGCTCTGCCGCACATCCAGAAACACCAGGATGTCACCCGTCGCCCGAAGCACAGCCTGATTCAATGCGTTTGCCTTGCCCTCGGATTTCGGCAGAAGGACCGGCAAAATCCACGGAACCTGCTCCGTAAGCACCCGATTCGTGCCGTCCGTCGATCCGTCAGAGGCGATCACGAATTGCAGCCGTGTCGAAGGGTAGTCCAGCAGTTGGAGATTCCTGATCTTTTCAGCCAGCCTGCTCTCTTCGTTCCGCGCCGCAATCACAACGGAGACCGAAGGCGTGATCCCCTGCCGCGAGAACGGCGACCTGCAAAGTTTCGCATACACACTCAGAAGCACCGCATATCCAAAATACGCGTACGCAATCGTCAAAAAGGAAAGCCAGAAGATCAGCTTCATCGAGGTCCCCAGACTGGCGATGCCCAGCAGTGAACCCGCCGCAAAGTAATCGGCCGATCGCCTTCAAACCCGTCCTCGAGGATCGGACGCGCGATGGTCGGCAACTGCGGGCTAAGCCGCTTCAAAATCTTCAGTAGAGAGTCCACGATCTCCTCGGCGGAAATCTCGCTCAAATCCGTCGGTTGCGGCCCCTGCATGCATCCCCGCCTACCGCCGGAACGGCCAATCCTTGACCTGGAAAGTAGGTCTTTCCCGGCGCGATCTCTTCCGGTGTGATTATATCGTCCGACCGCGGACGCGGCTCTGCGCCTTTGGAGGTATGCTCAACCCCAAACGTCTGCCTCTACAATATCTAAGTGGAGTGATCCAGGGCGACGATCGCTCCTGGATGCGCCCCTTCGACAAGACTCTGATCTCAGGAATCAACCTCGCAAAGCTGGACCGCCACTGCTTCAGCATCAACGCCCAGACGACACTGCTACCATCGTGTTGCTTCGGAAAGACCCTCGATCTATGGCCGGCACCAAACGTTTCGCCTTCAACGTCATGATGAACTGGGCCGCTATGGCCGTCAGCATGGTCGTCCCCTTCTTCCTCACGCCTTTCGTCGTCCGGCACCTCGGTGCGACCGCGTACGGTATCTGGATCCTCGCCGTATCGACCGTCTCCTATCTCAATCTGCTCGACTTCGGCTTGCGCAGCGCCGTCATCCGTTTCGTCTCCAAGGCTACCGCCCAAAACCGGGCTGACGAGGCCACCAGCGCCATCGGTGCCGCTCTGTGGTTCCGTCTGATCATCGCGGCCGCGGTCGCCCTTCTCAGCCTTGCTCTGGCGTTCGCGTTTCCGCATTTTTTCAAAATACCCCACGATCAGCAGTCGGCCGCTCAGATCACCGTCCTCGTCTGTGCTTTGGGAGTCGGGATTACGCTCGTCTCCGGTGTCTTCGGCGCGGTTCTCGCCGCCATCAACCGCTTCGATATCCTGAGCTCCGTCACCATGGTGCAAACCATCGCACGCGCCGTCGGAGTCATCACCATCCTCGCCAGTGGACACGGCCTCGTCACCCTGGCCTATTGGGAACTCACCATCGTCCTCCTCTCAGGCCTCATCACCTGCGCCCTGGCACTCCGCTTCTATCCACCCTGCCGCGTCCGGATCGAACGGCCCGATATGGCCATCCTCCGCAAGATCTGGGCCTACAGCTTCACCACCTTCATCTTCATCATCGCCGTCCAGGTCATCGTCAACACCGACAATCTGGTCGTCGGCGCCTTCCTTTCCGTCAGCGTCGTCGCGTTCTACTCCATCGGCAGCAGTCTCATCGGCTACACCGCTCAGGTCGTCGGCGCGCTGTCAACCACGTTCACTCCGCTCGCCAGCGGGCTCGAGGCATCCGGTCGCTCAGCGGATCTGCAACGCCTTCTTCTCCGAGGAACACAGGCCACACTCGCCCTGGCGATGCCCATCAGCCTTGCCCTCCTCTTCCGCGGTCGAACCTTCATCGGACTTTGGATGGGACCGCAGTACAGTCAAGTCTCCGGCACTGTGCTGCAAATCCTCATGATCAGCCTCTTCTTCGCCATCGCCGACAGCACGGCAGGTTCGATCATGATGGCCATCGACAAGCACAAGCCCGTCGCACGCTGGGCCGTCTACGAGGCCATCATCAACCTCGGCCTCAGCCTGCTTCTGGTCAAAACCATCGGCATCTACGGCGTCGCCTTGGGAACGTCCATCGCGATGACCCTGGTGCACGTTCTCTTCTGGCCAAAGTACGTGCAAACCGTGCTCGGAATTCCGGTTCGCACCTTCCTCTGGGAAGGTTGGGCCAAAGTTCCACTCTGCTCACTACCCTACGCCGTCGTATGTTTTCTGGCCGACAAGTACTGGCACGCTGGCAACCTGGCGCTCTTCTTCGGGCAAATCCTCATCACCCTGCCTCTCTATGTCCTCTGCCTCCTCGCCGTGTTCCGCAACGAAGCTCGCAGCCTCTTCGAGAAATGGAGAAGCTCCAGAGTTCTTCAGGCTGAACCTAGCCTGTCTTCCTAGCGCCTTTCAAACCTCGTAAGCTCCTCCGCAACGACGCCGGAAGAAGCGAGGCCGCTAACAACCTCACACTTGGCCGCAAGTTTCGCAGGTCGTACCGGATCGCTCTCATCAAGTGCCCACGCGCTCGGCTGACCTCTCCTTGTTCAAGCGCTGTATAGCCGGCCCACGAGTGCTGTCTGCCTACCTCCCGATGCACCACCGTCCTCGTCGCTCGCGACAGCGTCCGCTCCTTCTCGAGTAGCTTGCCCAAAGCAAGGATCGTGTACTCACCCATCTTTCTGCTGTCGGCAGTAATGTTGTGACTACCCTCAAACCGAATCATCAACGACTGGTTAACCAGGGCCACCTTCCAGTGGGCGCACATGCGCGCAAACAGTTCAATATCCTCGCACGCAAGCATCTCCTCATCGAACAATCCAATCTGCTCGAAGCACTCTTTGCGGAACACCATGGTGGATGGAAACAAAAATCTGGATTGGATGTAGCGATCCAGAATCGCACCTTCCGCCGCTAAGGGACGGTTCACCAGGTAGGACTCCTGGTATCTTCCATCGGAGTAGCGAACCGCAAAATCGGAGTAAACGATCCCGACCTCGGGATCCGCGAAGCGGGGCATCTGCTGCGCTAGCTTGGTCGAAACCCAGGTGTCGTCGGCGTCCAGAAGCGCAAGGTAGTCGCCCTTCGCTGCCACGATCCCCGTGTTCCTTGCCCCAGGCAGACCTTTGTTCTCTTGCCGGATGTACCGGATCCGGCCCAGATACGCCTGGACGACCGAGCTGGTCTCGTCGGTCGAGCCGTCATCCACGACAATAACCTCCAAAACCGGATGTGTCTGGGAAAAGACACTCTCAAGCGTCTCCGGCAAAAACGAAGCACAGTTGTAAGCGGGAATAATGACAGAAATGCTTGCAAACCGTGCTTTATCCGGAAGGGTACCCGACTCATCTCCTTCACTGCTTGGCATAATATTTGTCGATACGGATGAAGTATTTCCCATAGATAAAGCCCAGAAGATCCCACACAGCTAACTCGCCGGTAAAAGCTCTGCTCAGCCCCCGCTTGGAGAGCAGATTCTTCGGAAACGACAGCAAACCCCCGAGTGCTTTGCGAATCCGGTAGCGCGGAACTCCAAACACATATCGTACAGGCTCCTTCATTTCGGCGTCCGCCAGCCCCTGCGAGATACCTCTCCAATAACACCATCGCCGGTGATACTTCCGCGTCAGCCGGTCAGCGGGAATGTAGTGGTAAATAATCAGATCGGGCACATGCAAGCCGTACAGCCCGGCTTTGACCAGCCTCCGGTAAAACTCGGCGTCCTCCTCGGAAAGCAGCCCCTTCCCGCTCCGTCCCAGCTTCACCGAGTAAACTCCCACCTTCTCAAAAACACTGCGGCGCAACACCGCATTCCCGCCTTGTAGATTTCCCGGAAATGGCGGGCCCATCCGCGTCCGCGGCTTTGGCTCGATCACCCCGATCACCGCGTTGTACCCTTGCGGAAGCCACGCCGGCATCGGAAGAGAACAGTTCGGCAGATACGGCCCACCGATGTATTCCAGAGCCTCATCCGAAAACTCGCGCGCGATCACGCCATACCAGTTCTTGTCGATCTCTTCATCATCGTCGATAAAGCCGACCAGATCGCCATCGCCCGCGCGAATCCCGCCATTGCGCGCGTGCGACAGTCCCTGATTCCTCTCCCTCACGTAAACGATCGGTCGAGTCGACTCAGCTTGCATCTCCCGGACAACCTGCTCCGTATCATCCTTGCTGTTGTTGTCCAACACCAGGATCGTCACCTCCAGGCCCTCCGGAATCGGGGCAACTAGAAGGCTCGAGATCGTGCGGCGCAACAGTTGACTGCGGTTATATGTGGGTACGACGACGTCAAGTTTCAAGGAATACACCTTTCAAGAGTTAGTTCGTAGCACCAGAAACTGCGGAGGCGCCCATCCCGCGGAACTCAGCTTCCAAACGCTAAACCAGCCGTCTGCGAGAACGGCACAGCCAGCAAAACATCCGCCCAAGGATGCATCAGGCCGGATATCGCGACAAAGGAGCGACCCCAGTCGCCGCCGCCTTCGATCTCTCCTGGACAGCAGCGTCCACCGCCTGCAGTAAGTCAGGTTCAAACGGAAACTTGCGCGCGAAGTGGTCGCTCGACTCCAGAAGTCGCGGAATGTCGTCCAACCCCAGCGTCCGGGGGTGCGCATAACATCCGCGCCAGTCCGTATACCGAAGGCTCTTCGGACACATCTTGAACCCTCCCACATTCCCCAGCAGCGTGTGATAAAAAGACTCCTCGGGGACCGACCGCGAAGCATAGTGGTCATGGAGCCTCCGCCACAAAGGTGTCTCATCCAACAAGAGCGTAGCGACCCGCCGATTTCCCGTAAACCAGGAGTCGCCTCCATAACACTGAAAAGATCCGCGAAACGGCGTCAGCCGCTCGGTAAGCGCCGGCGAACGCAGCACCCACCGCTCTACCGGCGTGTTCAACCGCTCTGCAATCCGCGGACTCAGCATCGGAATCGCAACATAGCGATTGAACGCAAACTGGTGATACCGCGGATGCCGGAACGATAGCTCTCCCAGACGCTCATGCAGGAACGGCGTTCCCGGATCCTTGATACGGCGTGAATCCATGAAGCCATCGAACTCGGTGGTCGACAACTCTTCAACAATCTGCTCAGCCGTCTGGATCGGATAATCAAAGCTGCTCAGCGGCACAAACCACTCCGGGTCGCCAGAATCGTACAGCAGACGCAACGCGGAAAGCTGTGCGTCGACCACCGTGATCGATCCCCATCGAGTTCGCTTCCACCTCTCCACAAACCGAACATTCCGGGGAAACGCTCCGGTGTCGAGCTGAGACTGCGAAAAGTCGTGATGGATCGCAATCGGAGGCTCGCCAAACATCGCATTCAGCCGCTCACAGAGGAACAGCGTCTGCTCAGGCCGGTTGTACGTTACGATCACAAAGCCAATCGGGGATCTCATAGCATTCCTCGGCCCGACAAGGATCCTTCCTCGCCACTGCTACTCATCGAAAGCTGACGACTGCTTCGCTTCCGGAAAGTGCTGATTCCGTCGCGAACCGCGTGAGTCCTTCTCGCGAGCCTTTCTATAGATATACCGATTGCAGCTTCTAGTCGATACCACCTTAAGGAAGGTCATGCTCCTATCATCTATGCTCTGATAGGCTCGCAAAATCGCAAATTCACCGTACACCTGCGACTTAAGTGCTATGCCCGCGCCCACAGGCCTCAGCTACATTGGGCAGACTTGCTTGCAGTCCCCCACAGCTCACACCCGCCGCGCTCAGCCCGGCAAACCTGCGCTCGGCTGGTAAGATTGCGTTGGTAGGTCACGGGATCATCGGACACTAAGGCAACATGGGACACTTCTCCGCAGACATCGCCCGGTATCGGGCAAAAGGCCATCAGGGACGCGAACTGTGGCTCAATCCGGCCGTGTGGGCTATCGCCTGCTACCGTCTCGGCAACTGGCTTTATACCTCGCCACCCACTGCCCTCGTCCGCCTCCCCCTTAAAATCATCTCCTACGTCGGAAATAAGTTCTGCGAGGTCTTCATGGAAATGTGCATCGACCCCCAGGCCACCATCGGAGACGGCTTCTATGTCGGACACATCGGTGGCGTCCACATCAATCCGCAGGCAGTCCTCGGCAAGAATTGCGACATCGCCCACCGTGTGACCATCGGAGCCTCGGCCATGGGCCGTCAGGGCGCGCCCATCCTCGGCGATGAGGTCTACGTCGGCACAGGTGCGGCTATTGTCGGCAAAATCAGAATCGGCAGTGGCGCCAAGATCGCCGCCAACACTCTCGTCATCAGCAATGTCCCCGATGGCGCAACGGTGATGGGTGTGCCCGGCCGCATCATCATGCGTCCGGCAAAGGTCGCTGCGGCCACCCCAGTTACGGCAGGCGCCCATGCAGGTTGATCCCACACGTCACGATCTTCGCCAGGCAATGCGGGACGCTGCCTCGACTCACGATGCCGCCGCCGTCGTCGCCTCGGGCCGGCGCCTTCTGTCCGCCTCCAGCACCCTGGTCGACGTAAAGTTCTGCGCATCCGTCTTCGCGGAAAACACCGCCGCCATCAAGGACCAGCTCAAAGCGCGATCCCTGAAGACCTTCATCGTCCGATCCGTCACCGTCGAACCCGTCCTTCCGTTCCTGGCCGTGGAAGCCGTGCTCGCCAACCTCGTGCTCGACCTGCGCGTGGGCGGCTTCGGCTCCTACTTCGACGAACTGATGAGCCCTCAAAGCGAGCTCGCAAAGTTCGCTCCCGACGTCGTTCTCATCCTTCTGGACCTCGAAGACATCGCCGGTCGTCTGCCGGACCTGTGCGCCGACGGTCTCGGCGCCGAGGTCCACGGGGAGATCGAAGAGGCCGTCACCCGCTTCGAACAGCTCCTTCGCAGCTTCCGCTCCCGCAGCTCCGGTCGCCTGCTCGTGCAGGGCTGTGTCGTCCCCGACCTCACCTCGCTCGGCGATGTCGGGGACGCCAACGTGCAGAACAGCCTGCCCAACGCCGTGGTCGCCCTTAACGCACGCCTCGCTGGCCTCTGCCGCACCATCTCCGATTGCATCTTCTTCGACGTCGATCGACTCGCCGCCAGAACGGGCCGCAAGGACTGGCGCGATCGACGTCTCTTCCTCGCCTCCCGCCTCGCCGTCTCAGCCCTCGCTTTTCCCGTCTTCGCCCGAGGTCTGGTCCGCTCCATCTCCTCTCTCGTCCGCGCCCCCCGCAAAGTCCTCTGCACCGACCTCGACAACACGCTCTGGGGTGGAGTCCTCGGCGAAGACGGTCCAGAGGGCATCGCCACCGGCAGCGCCTTCCCCGGAAACTGCTACCTCGAATACCAGAAGTACCTCAAACACCTCTCCGCCCGCGGCATCCTCCTCGCCGCCGTCTCCAAAAACAACGTCGCCGATGTCCACGAGGCCTTTCAGCTCCGTTCCGCCGATCTCGCCCTCAGCCTCGACGACTTTGTCGCTACCAAGATCAGCTGGAACGACAAGGCGGCCTCGCTCCGTGCACTCAGCACCGAACTCTCGCTCGGTCTCGACTCCTTTGTCTTCGTGGACGACAACCCGGTCGAGTGCGCCGCCATCCGCCGGGAGTTGCCCGAAGTCGCCGTCATCGAGGCTTCCGTCCCAGAACCTTGGACCCTCGTCGAAATCCTCTCCGACTCGGCGCTCTTCGACGCCGCCGTCGTCACCGACGACGATGTCATGCGCCTCAAGGAGTACAAGGCCCAGGCCCAGCGCGCCGAGGTCGCCAACGCCGCCGGCAGCCGCGATGAGTTCCTGGCCTCGCTCGACATCGTCTGCACCGTCCTCAGTGCGCTCGACGCGCCGCTCGCCCGATCCGTGCAGCTGCTCGCCAAGACAAATCAGTTCAACCTGACCACCCGTCGGCACTCCGCCGCCGAGATCGAAGAGTTCGCCGCCAGCACCGGTGGTCAGGCCGTCGCTGCGCGCGTGCGCGATCGCTTCGGCGATGCCGGCGTCGTCGGCCTCGCCCTGGCGCGCAACGAGGTCGACTCCTGCCGCATCGACTCTCTCCTGCTCTCCTGCCGCGTCATCGGCCGAGGCATCGAAACCGCCCTCCTTGCCTACCTGGCAGAGCATGCGCAAAGCCTCGGTGCACGAAAGCTCATCGGTGAGTTTGTCCCGACGAAGAAAAATGCGCCCTGCGCGGACTTCTACACCGAGCACGGCTTCACCCAGCTCCCACGCTCGGAACACAGTGATTCGATCCTCTACGAGTTTGACCTCACGTCCCAAACTCTCCCTAGCCCAACCTGGATAACCCTCGAAGGAAACGCGTCTCATGAACTCATCGCAAGTGCCCACCTCGCTCCGTAACGTCCTTGCCGACATCCTCGAGATCTCTCCAGATGAAGTCACCCCCGAGCTCGGCGTCGGAGCAGTCGATAGCTGGGACTCCTTCGGCCATCTACAACTCATCCTCGCCATCGAAGGAGAGTTCGGTGTGCAGTTCGATCCGCAGCGCATTCCCGACCTCACCACTGTCGCCCAGCTCCAGGACGAGCTGGTGAAAAAGGGAGCTGCGTTGTGACCGCGAGCGACCTCGGCTTCAAACTTCGGCACGTCGGCGTCGCCGTTCCCTCTCTGGACGCCACCACCGAGCTTCTCCGTGACCTCTTCGGATACCAGGTCGTCTCCGGCCCTTTTGACGACCCCATCCAGAAGGTCACCGTCAACTTCCTGAAGACCTCCGACGCTGAGCAGGCCGAGATCGAACTCATCGCGCCCCTCACCCCAGACTCCCCCATCGCTTCCATGCTCGCCAAAAATGGCGGCGGCTCCTACCACCTTTGCTTCCAAACCAGCGACATCGAGGCCGCTCTCGCCCATGCCGTCTCCCTCGGCTGCATGGTCGTCGCCTCCCCCGCTCCGGCCGTCGCCTTCGACGGTCGAAAGATCGCCTGGCTCTACACCAAATCTCGTCAGCTCTTCGAGCTCGTCGAAGCAGAACCATCCTGACGCGCATCTCTCGTCAAGGAACCCCATCAGGCATTGGAGCCAGACAACGTTGAGCGTTCGACCAAGCTCGTCACCCCCTGCCCAGACTCCCTCGCCGAGTCTCTACCTGCTCTACCATGAGCTCCGCCCGCAGCCCAGTGACTACTCCTACGTGGTTCAGTGCGCGCGCTTCGAATCCCACCTCGACCTCATCCGGGAGGTACACGCCGCCCCCAACCATCGCACCCTCCCGCACGTCACCTTCGACGACGGTCACATCTCCAACTACGAGTACGCTCTGCCCCTGCTTCAATCTCGCGGCATCCTCGCGCACTTCTTCATCACCGTCGGTTGGACCGGGCAAAAGCCCGGCTACATGGACTGGCCCGAACTGCGCTCCCTTCAGCAGGCCGGCCATCACATTGGAGCCCACGGCTGGACCCACACCCTCCTCACCCACTGCACCGGCAAGAATCTTGAACACGAAATCTCCGGCGCCCGCTTCACCCTCGAAGACAAGCTCGGCGCTCCCATCACCTCCATGTCACTCCCCGGAGGCCGCTCCAACACCCGCGTCCTCGACGCCTGCAAAGCCGCCGGCTACACCGAAATCTTCACCTCCGTCCCCAGGGCCGAGCCGGAGCCGCTCGGCCGCCTCGTTGGCAGGCTCAACATCCACGGAAACAGAACCTCCTCCTGGATCGCGGATCTCCTCGATCCCGCCTCCCGTCTGCTGACCAGCCTGGAGCGGCAGTACAAAGTCAAAGCGGCCGCCAAGGCGCTCCTCGGAGATCGCCTCTACGCGAACTTATGGGCTCAGCTCAACCGCGAAGAACCCGAGGCCGAAGACGCCAGGACCTCGCAGGCATGAAGGTCCTGCACCTCATCAGCAGCGGCGGAATGTACGGCGCGGAAGCCGTCATCCTGAACCTGTCCAAGACCTTGAACCAGGGCCCCGACCAAAGCGTGCTCGGAGCCTTCGCAAACTCCTCCCAACCCAATCTCCAGCTCTTCGAACACGCCGCCGCCAGCGGCATCCAAGCGCACGCGATCGCCTGCAACGGACAGTTCGACCGATCCGTCCCCACCTCCCTTCACCGGCTGGTCCAGCAAACCGGCGCGGACATCGTCCACGCCCACGGCTACAAGGCAGACGTCTACGCCTGGCTCGCCTTTCGCAGCTCCCTTCGCGGCTCCCCTCGCAGCTCCCAGGTGCGCCTCGTCTCCACCTGCCACACCTGGTACGACACCAACCTCTCCCTCCGCCTCTACGGCGCTCTCGACCGAGTCGTCCTCCGCGGCTTTGCCGGTGTCGTCGCCGTCTCCGACCAGGTCAGGCAGCGTCTCCTCAACGCCGGAGTTCGTGAAAACCGCGTCCAGCTCATCCGCAACGGCATCGATCTCACCCCTTTCGAAGCCGCGCGGCAACTCTCCCAGAGCCAGCACCAGGCCGATCGCCCCCTCACCGTCGGTCTCGTCGGTCGACTCTCCTGGGAGAAGAACGTCGACCTGTTCCTCCGCTCGGCCGCACAGGTCCTCGCCCATCTGCCCTCCACCCGCTTCCTCGTCGTCGGCGATGGCGCGGACCGGCCAAAGCTCGAAGCCCTCCTCGACCAACTCGGCATCCGCTCCAACGTCACCCTGCTCGGCCGCACCGAAAACATGCCGGCCGTCTACGCCTCCTTTGACCTCATGGTCTCCTCCTCTCGGCAGGAGGGCTTGCCCATCGCCATCCTCGAAGGCATGGCGAGCTCCCTCCCCGTCGTCGCCACCGCCGTCGGCGCCGTCCCTACCGTCGTCCGCGACGGCGTCACCGGATCTCTCGTCCCCTCCGAAGACCCCGAAGCCCTCTCCTCCGCCATCCTCCATCTGCTGCAAAACCCACACCTCCGCCACAGCTACGGTGCAGCCGCCAGACAGCTCATCGCCGACGACTTCTCCGCCGCCCGCATGACTGCGGACTACCTTCACCTCTACCGGCAAGTCCTGAACGGGAGCTCCGCGTGAGCCCAACCACCACCGCCCGCCCGCAAAGCACCGCCACCCCGCAGCCCGCCTCCGGTAACCGCGCCCGCCGCCCGCGTGTCTTCATGATGGACCTCTGGGCCACCGTTCCCTACTACACCGCCTACCTCTCCAAGGCGCTGCTCGCACAGGGAGTCAACGTCCAGGTAGGCTCCATCACCTACTATCTCGACCCCACCTGCTTCTCCAGCCGCGGCCTCCGCCTCGACCCCGGCATGCTCGACCTCGTCGGCAGGTTCCCGCTTCCGCGCACACCCCGCCGAATCCTCAAGCTCGTCGAAGGTCTCCTCAACATGCTCGCCCTCACCGTGCGTTTTCTCCTCGCACCGCCCGACATCATCCACATCCAGTACCTCCCCATGCTCCGCTGGCGTCTCCCCGTCGACGCCTGGTTCCTCTCCCTCTGCCGCACCCGCGGTTCCCGGCTCGTCCTCACCGTCCACGACCTGCTCCCGCACGATACCGCCCAGACCTACAAGCAGACCTTCGACGATCTCTACGCCTCCGTCGACGCCCTGATCTGCCACTCCGACCACGTCAAGCACAGGCTAGAAACCGAGTTCAACATCCCCGCCGAAAAGATCTCGGTCATCCCGCACGGCCCCTTCTTCTACGACCTCCCCGACGACAGCTCCAGCAAAACCCTCCACGATCTCGACATCCCCACGGAAAAGGTCCTGGTCCTCTGGCAGGGCATCATCTTCCCCTACAAGGGACTTGACCTCCTCCTCAACGCCTGGCAGCTCGTCGAAGCCCAATCCGACAACGCCTTCCTTCTCATTGCCGGAACCGGCGCTCCGGACCTCCTTGAAGATCTGCATCGTCAGGTCCTCCGCCTCGACCTCAAGCGAGTCAAACTCAACCTCCGCTTCATCTCCGCCGAGGAGCTCGTCGCCGCCTACCGTGCAGCCGACATCGTCGTCTACCCCTACCGGGCCATCACCACCAGCGGCGCCCTCGCCACCGGTCTTGCCCTGGGCAAGACCATCGTCGCCAGCAACCTCCCCGTCTTCCGCGAGCTGCTCCACGACGGCGAAAACGCCCGCCTCGTCGATCCGCTCAACCCCACTGATCTGGCAGGCGCGATCACCTCCCTCGCAGGGAGCCCCGCCGCACGGCAGAGACTTGCAGCCGCGATCTCCGCCATGAACTTCGGCGACCAGTCCTGGCTCTCGATCGGCAGGCAAACGCTCGCGACCTATCAACAGGTCTTACCGCAGGAGCAAGCCCGCTAGCCCACGTTCGCCCCCCAGCGAGAAGCAAGGTGGCCACATCCACTAGACTGGAACGTATGCTGATTCACATCGCCGAAGCGTCCGGAACGCCCAAAAGTACAGTGCGTCTCGAGGAGATGCTCGCGCTCCATGCACGCTCCCGCTCAGGCACGTATCAGATCACCGGGAACCCCGACGCCGCCGAGTTGATCGTGCTGGCGGGCGATCTCGAGACGCTCGCCGAGGCCAGGGCAAACCAGCTGCTCCGTCGCTACCCCGAAAAGACCTTCGCGTACTCCGAGATCGATGCGCTCATCCCCTTCGCTCCGGGCGTCTTTCCCAGCGCCTCCCGGCCCCGCCTCTTCGACCTCAAGCGAACCCAAAGCGGCCCCTACCTGTCCCGCTTCGGCAGTTCAAACAACCCCGAAGTGCGCCAGCGGTCGACGGAACCGAAAGACCTCCTCTTCTGCTTCCTGGGCCGCAAAGACTGCCGCGTCCGATCCAACCTTCTCAACCATCCCTACAACCGTGCCGACGTCCGCGTCCTCGAAAAAACCGGATTCATGCACTGGAAACACGGCATCGTCGGCAGGCGCGAAGCCCAGCAGGTGTACGCGGACACCATCGCCCGGTCGCACTTCGCGCTCTGCCCACGAGGCATGGGCTTCGGCAGCGTCCGTCTGTTCGAGGTGATGGAGATGGGTGTCGCACCGGTGTTGCTGGCTGACCGCTACGCCCTTCCCCCCGGCCCCGACTGGGGCAGCTTCCTGCTTCAGCTCCCCGAGCGTGACTTCGCTCGCCTTCCCGATCTGCTCGGGGCGCGCAGGAGCGAAAGCGAGCAGCGAGGTCGCCGAGCCCGTCTCGCCTGGGAAAACTTCTTTGCCCCGGATCTCGTCTTCGATCGCCTCATCGACCAGCTGCGCTCCATCCGGCAGCAGCGAATCCTCCCGGAAACCCTCTACCGGCGTCTCTGGCCGCTCCTTCAACTGCGCGTCGACGCCAAGGCCTGGCTACGCAGCACCGCCCAAAGCACCTCGGCAGCCGGAAACAAGCTCCGCCGCAAAAATCCCCCACAGCCCACCTCGGCAAGCACAGACTAGCGCTACCCTGAGTGGACAGAGCAGATCCCACCCCGCCGAGCTCTCGGGAACTTCCGAGCTCTCGGGAATCTCCCTCCGGCGCGTCGAACCTCCGCCGGAGCTGCTCCCGCCACACCAGAGTGTTCCTGACCATGAAACCACCCCTCAAACTACTCGGCCTCCTCTCCCTCGTCCTCTCCGCCGGCTCTCTCTTCGCCACCACCTGGTACGTTCGCCCCGATGGCGGGACCCGCTACGTGGCAGCCGCCAAGACCGGCCAGTGCGACGGCAAAGTGGACGCCCGCTACCCCGGCAAGGGCATCAACCAGCACTGCGCCTTCAACGACTACCGTTCCCTCTGGGACGATCGCGTCACCTACGGCGTCTTCCAATGGGTCATCGCCGGGGGCGACACCGTCATCCTCCGTGGCGGCCCGTGGCGCGTCGGCTTCGATCAGGGCAAATCGGCAAATGACGTCTGGTGCCGAGGCGGCCAGGGAACCTTCTCCTGCTCCAACCCCACTATCCCCTCCGGTACGCCCGACCGCCACACCCGCCTCCTCGGCGAAAACTTCGCCAGCTGCACTCAAAACAGCAGCAAGACCGAGATCTTCGGCGGCTTCGGCGTCTACGCCGCCCTCAACCTCTCCGGCGCGCAGTTCGTCGATGTCCAGTGCCTCAATATCACCCGGCACTCCGATTGCATCGTCCACGGATCCCCCGCCTTTCCCCGCGAGTGCAACCGCAACGGACCCATCGACGACTACGACTCCGAGGGCATCAACACCGATGTCAAAACTCGCGACGTCCTCCTCCAGGACCTCTGGGTTCACGGGCACACCGACCGCGGGATCAAAGGCCCCATCGGGGGCGTCGTCACCGCCAACCGCGTCGACGTCGCCTACAACGGCATGGCCGGCTGGGACTTCGACGACGGCAACTCCACCCCCAGCGTCAACGCCACCCTCAACTTCATCCACTCCACCATCGAGTGGAACGGCTGCAATCAGGAGTACCCCATCTCCCATCCCTTCCCGGCCATCTCCTGCTACGGTCAATCCAGCGGCGGCTACGGCGACGGCATCGGCACACCCGCCAACATGGGCCTGGACGTCAACATCGACCACTCCACCTTCCGCTACAACACCCAGGACGGCGAGGACTTCGGCCACGTCGATACCGGCGCTCACACCCTGCGCATCACCAACTCACTTAGCTACGGCAACGGCGGCGGCCAGTTCAAATGGGGTCCAAACTTCACCTCCGTCCTGTTCGCCAATAACCTCGTCCTCGGCAACTGCATGCGCATGTCGGCCGCTATCCCCGGCGCACCCTCCACCTTCAACGCCCACCTCTCCGACTTCTGCCGCGCCGAAGACGCCATCTCCTTCAACTTCCGCCAGGATGGATCCGCCACCTTCGCCAACAACACCATCGTCACCTACTCCCCCACCACCTTCGACATCAACTGCTGGGATCAAACCTGCTCCAACAGCACCCTCACCTTTGCCAACAACATCGTCCGTGGCTACGAAAACTCCGCCACCTACATCCTCGGCGGCAAACCCGGAGGCCCCGGCGCGATCTTCTTCGCCAAACCCATCGGCAAGGTCATCCGCACCAACAACCTCTACTACGGCCTCCGCAGCTTCCGCTGTTTCCTCAACGTAGCCGCGAAAGAGATCTGCGACGATCCCAGGTTCGTCAACGAACCCCGCTTCACCAAAGAGCAGGATCTCGATAACTTCAACTTCCACCTGGCCGACAACAGCCCAGCCCGCAAGGCAGGTGTGCCCGTCCCCGGTGTCCCAGTCGACTTCGATGGAAAACCCAGGCCCCCCGACGGCAGATACAATCTCGGAGCCCTCGAATAATCTCCTCGGCACAAGCGCCCACAACCACGGCTCACCTTGTCCCCACCTGCCAGAGCAGTTCTCTCACGGCTGTAGCTCCACTTCTTTCGGGCTGGAAGGCCTGACTTATCTGAGCCTGGGGCGAAGCCCCAGAGGAGGGGCATGGAAAGCTCGGACGAGGTCTGAAAGCCCGATGTAAATCTTTAGTTACACCGGTATGAGAACAGCTTTCTAGCTCATCCACTTACCCAACACCATCGCCCAAGTAATCCAAAGCAGAACTCCCCGGCAGCCATAACCAGGCGGCCGGGGAGTTCTTTTTGCTGCTTGCCTCTGAGCCCCGTTCAGCGGCCCAGGGACCTACTCCGCCGTGTTGCGGGGAGACCCGTACTCGATCGCTCCAAGGCTCGGAGGTGCAGGCCTCAGCACGTTGTCGATATCCCTCTCCAGCCCTTGAATGGGAGTGCCGGCCTGCAGAGCAGGACTGCCTGACGTCAGATCGAAGTCGAAGCCGTCCAGTTGAGACTCCCCCGTGTAAACAGCAGGCTCGTTGACCAACAGCGGATCCGAACAGGATTCATTCGTGGACGTTCCCGAATCACTTCCCGGTGTCTGCGTGTTGGCAATACACGTTCCACGAAGACCGTAGAACACATTGTGATCCCGATTGATCGTTCCTATGTTCTGCGTCGAATCATTGCACCTGGCGCCGCAAAAGCCACCCGGCCCAGTATTGCCGCCGTAGTCGTACGTCGGATTCCGATATCCTCGAACAATATTGTTCTTCAACGTAAACACGGCAGTCGAGCAGTTACTCTGACCCTTGGACGTGATCGGCACACATTTCATGTCAAACGTGGTCGACGCATACGTCACAATCGTATTATTCGCAAACAGAGCCTGCGTCCCATTCTGAAAATTGAACGACAAGGCATCATTCGCGCGGCAGAAATCCCCAAGGTGCGCGTTGTAATTCTCCGGCGCACCGTTGATCGGAGCAGACATCCGGTGGCAGTTGGCAAGCACCAGATTATTTGCGAAGTTGATGGTCGTAAAGCCCCATCCCCATTTGAACTGCCCGCCGCCGTTCGCGTACGACTGGGAATTCGTGATTGAGAAGCTATGGCTCCCTACATCGACGTGACCGAAATCCTCCCCATCCTGCACGTTATAGCGAAAAATGGAGTGATCGATCGAAACATCTAACCCCTGTCCAGGTGCTGTCCCCACACCGTCCCCATAGCCTTCGTTACTCTGGCCGTAGCAGGACGCCGCGGGATACGTGTGCGCAATTGGATACTCCTGGTTGCAACCACTCCACTCAATCGTCGAGTAGTTGAAGTTCCACACCGCGCCTGCACCGAAAGGCGTCGAGTTTCCATCGTCGAAATCCCATCCAGCTTGGCCGTTGTAAGAGATATTGACCCTGGTCGCTGTAACCACACCACCAATAGGACCTTTAACTCCGCGTCCAGGATGACCGTGAATCCAAAGATCAGTTAAATTGACATTTGCCGTCCTGTTGTCCTCTTCAATACCGTCTGAATCGAAATCATCGATCTGTCCGGACCTGCTGCAGCCCGACGGAAGCATCGGATTGCCGGACGTAATGCACTGAGAATGCCGCGTGATCTCCAGGCACTGCACATCGAGGTTCTGCGTTCCCGTAATATTCAACGGAGTATATACACCATATCCGCCGAAAATCTGCGTCATCTTCGATCGATCCGACACATTGCCGTTACTGCAGGACGCGTAGTTCTCACCCAGGATGCGGGTGTGCTGGCTCGGTGTTCCGGCCGGGATCGTGGGGTTCGTGCAAGAGAACGGTCCATTCCCGCCATAGCACCACACATCGTTGCTGCTCCTGCCTTGATCGAACCCAACCCTCCACGGACCGCCGCGAAGTATTACCGTATCGCCTCCGGAAATAACCCACTGGCTAACTCCATAGGAGGCCCGGTCATCCCAAAGATACCGATAATCGTTGAAGGCACAGTGTTGATTCACTCCCCTTCCAGAATACGGCGCATCGCCCGTGCCATCGCACTGGCCGTTTCTCGCATTGGCCGAGTAACGCGTTCCACCATCGGGACGGATGTACCACGTCGCCCCTGGCCCGTTTGAAGCCTGCGCGGCAGAGATCGTGATCGAGGCCTGCGCCGTCTGGCTCTGCGCGGGAGATCCGTTATCCCGCACCGCAACCGTAAATTGAGAGGTGCCCGCAGCCGTTGGCGCTCCTGATATCTGCCCCGTCGTGCCCTCTAAACTTAAGCCCGCGGGAAGAGCTCCGGAGGCCATCGTCCAGCTATACCCCGGCGTGCCTCCACTTGCCTGCAAACTCGACGCGTAAGCGACCCCGTTCTGTCCGGCCGGTAGCGAGGGCGTCTGAATACTTAGCGGAGAAGCCTCCGGAGTCGTAACCGCAATCGCCAGCGCCGCCGCTTTCGACTGCGGACTACGCTCGCTGTCGGTGACCGTCACAATAAACCGGAACGTGCCGTAACCCTGCAACGTCCCTGAGATAACTCCGCTCGCAGCCGATAAACTCATCCCGGAAGGCAGGGCGCCCGAGGTGATAGCCCATTTGTAAGGCTGAACTCCACCACTCGCCTCAAGACTCGCCTGGTACCCAGTACCGGTCTGACCAGGAGACAACTGCGTCGTCGTGATACTCAGTTTCGGAGCGCCGACCGTAATGGGCGACCGGTTAGCCGTGATACTCGTCTGTCCAGAGACGGGGTTAGTAGAGACAATCTGTGCCGCAGCAAGTGAGCCGGTGAACGCAGCACACAGGATTAGTTTCGAAAATATGTGGTTCAGGGAACGTTCCTCAAATCTGGGTGTAAATCGACTATAGCAGTGTGCAACTTTATACAAACAATTGACGTACTTCGTAACAACTACCCGCTTAACGGAAAATAATTCGAGAACTAAACCCAATTTATCTACACCGAATCCATGCAAAACAGGGTCCCTGAGCAGGAAATTAAGCGCCGCAACCACCGGTCAGCATCGGCAGCCGCAACACGCAAAGCAGGATCAACCCCGTAAATTGCTGCCGCCTCGGAATCCGCAAGTACGTGACTTGGCAGCTATCTAGACGATCTCACCCGAAATCCTGGCTCAATCCCCGTCCAGATAGGAAGCGCCTGCGAAAAACACCGCCGTGGTAAAACTCCCCTACTTAGCTCTCATCCCTCACCGCCGCCAACCTCGACGTTTTGAACATCCGAATAACTTCACCAAGATCTTCAGTACCATGGTAACGGTCAGGCCTCCCACCTTCTTCCCCTTCTACAAGGCTCGAGTGCCCTCAACGAGTGCCCTCCCTCGAGTGCCCTAAAGGAGCAGGAAGCGACCCACCTCAAGCCGGACGAGAGGTACGCGTCAGCGCCAGACGCATCACGCTCAACTCTCACCATTGCCCCCGCCCACAAGACCTCCCAAATCGAAACCAGGTCTCAACGGAATAGGGCCGCCCACTGGACAAAAGTTGTAAGCTCGTGCGGTCTCGTGTGCTATCGCCCAAAATGGGCCGCGGGTTGATCCTGAGTGGGTCATCCAACTTACCCGAAGCAGCGGCCTCGTGCGCGTTCGGTAAGAGCAATCCTTCACGTCACGGAGAAATCATGAAGTATCGACTGCTCAGTCTCTTGTTGCTTATCTGCCCTCTCAGTCTGTTCGCAGGAACCACGCTCCAACAGGGAAAGACCGCCGCCGCCGCAACCACCGCGCCGCTAGCCGGCAGCCCCGGCACAACCTGGTACGTCCGCCCGGACGGCGGAACCCGCTGGAGCGCAAAACGCGCCAGCTCCGACTACAGTCCCTATGTCACAGCGCAGTGCGATGGCACCCACGATGCCCCCTTCCCCGCCAAGGGAACCATGAATATGCTCGGCGTTGTCTCGAACGGCATCAACCAGCCCTGCGCCTTCAACGACTATCGCTTCCTCTGGGATGATCAAACCTACGGCAACTCCCAGTGGGTCATCGCCGGCGGCGATACCGTCCTTCTCCGTGGCGGCCCCTGGCGCGTCGGCTTTGACCCAGCGGGCGCCAACCCGCAGTGGTGCTACGGCGGCGGCGGAACCTTCGGCTGCTCCAACCCCACCATCCCGGCCGGTACCGCCACTCAGCCCACCCGCATCGTCGGCGAAAACTACGCCTCCTGTCATACCGGCAACGTCGCGGACCGGTCCAAGATGACGCAGATCTTCGGCGGCTTCGGCGTCTACTCCCCCATGAACATCGGCGGAGCCCAGTATCTTGAAGTCGACTGCCTCGAAATCACCCGCCACTCCCAATGCACCCTCGGTGGACTCCCCGCCAGCAGCCTTCCCCCCTGCAGCAAAAACGCGCCCGTCGATGACTACGACTCCGACGGTATCGAAGAAAACAACACCACCTCCAACGTCGTCCTCAACGACCTGTGGATTCACGGTCACCCCGGCCGCGGCATCAAAGGCCCCATCGGCGGCCCCATTACTGCCAACCGCATCGATATCGCCTACAACGAAGCCGCCGGCTGGGACTTCGACGACGGCAACTCGACCCCTTTCGGCCCAGGCGCCGCCTTCTATTTCAACTTCTCCACGATCGAGTGGAGCGGCTGCTACCAGGAGTACCCCATCGTCCACGCCAACCCCGCCGCCGCCTGCTACGGCCAGAGTAACCAGGGCTACGGCGACGGCATCGGATCCGCGCCAGGGCAGGGTCTCGACGTTTACATCGACCACTCCAGCTTCCACCACAACATCCAGGATGGCGAAGACTTCGGCCACGTCGACGTCGGGCAGCACGTCTTCTCCATCACCAACTCCACCTCCTTCGCCAACGGCGGCCAGCAGTTCAAGTGGGGCTGGGGCTTCACCACCATCAACTTCGAAAACAACCTCATCCTCGCCAACTGCAACCGCTTCCTCGAACCCATCCCGGGAACGCCCGCGCAGTTCAACATCGGCATGAACGACAACTGCCGCGCGAACGATGCGCTCTCCTTCAACTTCCAGCAGGGCACGCAGGCCCTCTTCGCCAATAACACCGTCGTCACCTACGCCCCCGTCACCATCGACTTCAAGTGCGTCCCCATCACGGAAAATATCGATCCAGCCACCGGCAAGGGGCAGACCAGCTGCACCAACGCCGTCTTCACCATCAAGAACAATCTCTTCAAAGCCTACGGGGACCCCTTCTACACCAACGCCGGCGGCTACGGCGGTCACGGCGCTCCAGGTCTCTTCTGCGGTGCCGGCTGCAACGAAACCACCAACAACATCGGCACCATCATCCGCGACAGCAATATCTACGCCGGCTTCTCCAGCTGCCCCGCGAACTCGGTCTCGTACGCCATCCACGGCACCTCCACCAACGAAAGCTGCAGCGATCCCAAGTTCGTCGGCCAACCGGCATCCATCGTCAACCAAACCACTCTGGACAACTTCAACTTCGCCCTCAGCTCCACCAGCCCCGGAAAAGGCGCAGGCGTCAACATCGCAGGCCTCGCCGCGGACTACAACGGCTTCGCCTACGCCAACCCACGTTCCATGGGAGCCCTTGAATTCGGTTCCGTCGCCTCCACACCCGTCCTCCCCACACCCACCCCAGCCCCCGCGCCCGCACCAACGCCCGCGCCCAAACCCTCGCCCGTCAGCATCAACTTCTCCTCCCCCAGCCCCATCGCTCTGCTCGTCGGAGCCTCCGTCACCCCCACCTGCACCGTCACCTACTCGGACGCCAGCACGCTCTCGTGCGCCTCGTCTAGCGCTGCCTTCACCAGCGACGCCGGCAGCTTCGCTTCCGTCAACTCCATCGGCTCCGTAACCGCCCTCGCCCCAGGCTCCGGCCACCTGGTCGCCAACCTCGGCTCCATCACTGCAGCCGATCCCTTCACCATCACCGCCCCGCCCACCGTCAAAACCGTCTCTCTCTCCGTCGACCAGCCCGGGAACGGCTTCAACGTCATCCCCGGATCCACCCGCCGCGTCTTCGCTCATGTCACCAACGGCAGCACCAACCAGGTCGCCTGGACCGTGAAGTCCGGTTCAGCCAAAATCTCCTCCACCGCCGGCTCGTGGATCGACGTCACCGCCGGCAGCACCGGCGGCAGCTGCCAGATGTCCGCAACCGCCCACACGCTCTCCTCGCCCACCCAGTTCACCATCCAGGCCACCTCCGTCGATGACGGATCCCAGAAGTCCACCCTCACCTTCAACGTCTGCAACCCCACAGTGCAGGTCTCAAGCGTTCCCGCCTACCGCACCCTCTACGCCAGCCAGACCGCCGACATCCAGAGCCTCGTCGTTGGCAGCGTCAACGACGCCGTCCGCTGGTCTCTCACCACCCAACCCGCCGGCGGCGACGGCAAACTCGCCGATTCCACCTCCCGCGACACCGTCTTCTCCGCCAACGTAGCCGGTCGCTATACCCTCACCGCCACCAGCCTCGCCGATGGCACGAAGTCCGGAACATCCATTCTCTACGTCACCGGCCACCGCATGCCCTACCGCGTAACCCCTAACCTTACGGAGCCCATCGACTGCACCGTCGATCCGGCCCTCCACGGCGTCACCTATGAGGTCGGTCCCTCACAGACCTACCACCACATCCAGGACGTCCCTCTCGCCAAACTCAGCCCCGGCTCCACCATCCGCATCCACAACGAAGACCTCTCCGGGCTCACACCCACCACCTATAACGAGTACATCCAGCTCTCTCCGCAGGCCACACCCGACCAGCCCTTCCGCGTCTGCGGCGTTCCTGACTCCGCCGGCAACCTGCCCATCCTCGATGCCACCGACGCCGTCGGTCGCACCTCCACCACGGCCGCAACCAATGGCAACGGACTCCTCACCATCGGCGGCAGCACCACCGGCGCAGCCTGGCCCGCCTTCAACGGAGCGCAAAACATCTCCGTCGAAGGCCTGCACCTCCGCAACGCCAAACCTGCCCTCTCCTACACCCTTCCCACCGGCGCCAAAGCAAACTGGCAAACCTCCGCCGCCTGCATCCGCATCGCGGAAGGCCACAGCGTCAACATCATCGGCAACGATATGGACACCTGCGCCAACGGTGCCGCCAGCGCCTGGAACGGCGCCACCTGGGGCGGCTCCAGCCTCAACCACCTCTGGGAGGGCAACTACATTCACGGCAGCGGATCCGCCGGCTCCCCTGACAACCACCAGATGTATCTCCAGGCCTGGGGACAGGTCGTTCAGTTCAATCGCCTCGACAAAATCGCTGCCGGCGCCGCCGGTGCCAACCTCAAATCGCGCGGCATTCAGGACATCATCCGCTACAACTACTTCGGCGACGGACCCGCACGTGACATGGATCTCGTCGACGTTCAGGGCGCCGCTCAGTTCATGTCCTTCGGCGACTTCTTCCAGAACAACAAGACCCCCACCAACTCCACCTACTCCATGGACCAGCTTGCCGCCTGGCAGGAGGCCTGGAACTCCCACTTCGCCTACGGCAACATCTACGTCAACAGCACCTCCCCCGCTCCCATCCACTTCTCCTACGACACCAGCGCCGCCGAACCCGCCCGCAAAGGAAACCTCTACTGGTACAACAACACCTTCTACCAGACCCCCTGCTCCACCTGCTCCAGTCAGCTCTGGACCATGTTCGACACCAGCGCCGGCAACGGCTCCTTCCTCCCCCAGACCGAGTTCCAGACCGTCCAGGTCTTCAACAACCAGGTCTGGATGGACGACACCGCCAAGCCCCTCTTCCAGTGGAACGACTTCGACGCCTTTATCGGCAACGGAGCCGGTAACCTCCTTCCTGCCGGCTGGGGAGCCAACACCATGAAGGGTGGCAACGGAGACGGCTGGAACGCGACAGGAAACGCCGCCGCCTACCAGAACGCCACGGACCTCACCCTGCACATCAACGGCTTCAACGGCAGCAACATGGCAACCGCAACCTCCGCGCCGTTCAACAAAATGTCCTGGATGCTGAACGCCGCCGTCCCCGCCAACCCCAGCCTGCCGACCGGAGCCTGCAGCATGCCCACCCGCTTCACCTACCTCCCAACCCTCGGCTACGCGGTCCCCCGTTCGGCCTCCTCCAACGTCGGCTCGACGGATACCCCCGCCCAAACCGCGGCTCTCATCAACCTCGTGGGCGGCGCGAAAGTCGCTCCCCAAACCGCAATCTGTCACTAACCCGGAGGCGTGAGCGTGGCCTTCAACCGTAGACCACGCTCACCCGCTTCCACCCCAGGCCTCACCCTTTCCGCTCAAAACACCCGCGTTCGCGACAGCACCGGCCGCAGCGCCGAGTCGGTCTCCTTCTTCACCATCTGCGGAATCCGCAGCGGCCGCGGTGGAACCTCCGGCATCCCCACCTCGCTCAGCTTGTACAACAGCGACCGGTAGCTGATCTGCAGCCACTTCGCCGTCTTCTGCCGATTCCAGCTGTTCGCCTGCAGCACCTTCAGAATGATCTGACGCTCCAGATCCTGCGTCGCCTTCTTCGTAATCCGCTTCAACGACACCGGCTCGCTCAGGTCGATCTCCGTCGTAATCCCGCCGCGCTGCTCCTCCGGCAGAAGCTCCGCAACCAGCGCCTCTTCACTCCCGATCAGAACGTAGCTGCGGATCAGGTTCTCAAGCTGCCGTATGTTTCCCGGCCAGTGGTAGTTCTGCATCAGCCGCACGGCACTCTTCGACAGCAGCTCCGGCGTGTGGTGAAACATCCGCGCGTAGTGCTCGAGGAAGTAGTCGATCAGCACCGGCAGGTCCGCGATCCTCTGTCGCAGCGGGGGCAGGTTGATCGTCACCGCATTGATGCGGAACAGGAAGTCCAGCCGAAACGTCCCCTCCTCCACCTGGTTGCGCAGATCCGTATTCGACACCGATACGAGCCGCGTGTTGATCGACCTTGGATCATGCCCGCCAACCCGGGTAAACGTCCCGTCCTGCAACACTTGCAACAGCTTGGATTGCACGCCCATGTCCAGCGAGCCCACCTCGTCCAGAAACAGCGTCCCCTGGTGAGCCTGCTCCACCCGGCCCAGCTTCGTCGACATCGCCCCCGTGAACGCCCCCTTCTCGTACCCGAACAGCTCCGTCTCCAGCAGCGAGTGCGGAATGGCAGGACAACTCACCTTCACCAGCTGGCCCCGCGCCCGGAGAGAATAGGCATGCAACAGCCGCACACAGATCTCCTTTCCGGTTCCGCTCTCACCCTGCAGAAGAACAGGAACATCCGTCTCGGCAACGCGTTCCAAACGGTTACGGACCGCCTGCATCGCAGGTGTCTTCCCGAACATAATGTCCAGGGGCGGAAGATTCGAAGAGACGGAAACATCAAGATTGGGGACCAAGGTTTTTTCCTATTCAGTCAAGCAATATGGCACTGGAAGAGACACTGCAATATCCTTCACATTGCACGTCTGGTACCAATCGAGTCACACGAATCGGCAGCACTCCAGCATCTGCCACCAAGCTCCGCCAAGCATCCCACCAGGGTGTCATCGACTGAAGTAACCTCTGCAATCTACAGTGGTTCATAGCAATTCAAAGCGTCTCGCGAGGCGTCCGGAGTTCCTCTCGCACATCCCAGATCCTGAGCCAGCACTCCCTAGCCTATATCCCAAGTTCCAATCTTCTGCTCAGAAAGTGGTAATTGTTTTACCCTTTAGTTAGCAAAATTATTATCAATTTAGGTTTCAAAGCGCCGCTCGAACAGATAGACTTTGCGAGAGTCCAAAGAGCCCAAAGCCCCTTCGGCTGGCGACTAACCTGGACCCTGCCGCTGGCCCAAAGATGCAACGGGCGCAGCCACAACCCGTTTCGCGTATCTGCCGGGCAGCGAATCCGGAGACCGTAAACGCAGAGGTGTCTTGATGTCAGCATCGTTGTCTTACCCGGTCCTTGCTTTCCGATCCGCCAAATCGAAACCAAGCGTCACCATCCTCGAACCGGATCTCGCGGTGCTCGACTACCTGCGGTCGACCCTTTCCCAGCAATACACGCTCAACCTCTTCTCCGAAGAACAGCTCCTCATCGATCGCCTCGAGCATGGCGACCACCCCGACCTGCTCCTCATCGCCCTCCACCCCGGTCGCGACGCCGCTCCCCTGCTCTCGCACATTCGCTCCACCAAACCCCGCATCCCCATCATCGTCCTCTCCTTCACCGCCGAACATAAAGACATCGAGATCGTCATCCGCCTCGGTGTGCGCGGCATCATCCTCAAACCCTTCATCGGCTCCGACGTCGAGGCCGCCATCGAGGAGCACCTCGCGCTCGCCCAAAGCAAGCCCGCGCCCGACGCCCCTAAAGAGGTTCCACTCAGCGAAAACCAGGCCTTCGTCCGCTCCTCTAAACGCATGCGCGAGCTCGAACAGCAGGCCTCCCTTGTCGCCCGCGCCGACATCCCCGTGCTCATCCTCGGCGAAAGCGGCACCGGCAAGGAGATCCTCGCCCTCTACACCCACAAAATGTCCTCCCGCGCCCAGCACACCTTTCTCAAGGTCAACTGCGCCGCCGTCCCCGCCGATCTTCTCGAAAGCGAACTCTTCGGCTACGAACAGGGAGCCTTCACCGGCGCCGTCAAAACCAAGCCCGGCAAGTTCGAAATCTGCTCCGGAGGCACCATCTTCCTCGATGAGATCGGCGAAATGCCCGCCATCCTCCAGGCCAAGCTCCTCCAGGTCCTTCAGGACGGCACCTTCATGCGCCTCGGCAGCCGCGCTCCCATGAAGGTCGACGTCCGTGTCATCGCCGCCACCAACATCAATATGAAGGAGGCCATGGCGAACAAGACCTTCCGCGAGGATCTCTACTACCGCCTCAACGGCTTCACCCTCTCCATTCCCGCGCTCCGGCAGCGCAAGGAAGAGGTGCCGTTACTCGCGGAGTACTTCATGCGCAAGGCCTCCAAACGTTACGGCCGGGAACCTCTGCTCTTTTCAACACCCCTGATGGACGCCCTTACTGAGTACCAATGGCCAGGAAATATTCGCGAACTCGAGAACGTCATCAACCGATATCTCGTCCTAGGTGAAGAGAAAGCAATTCTCGACGAACTCGCCATCCATGAGATGGTTGAGACGCGAACTTCCAACTCAACCGAAACCTTGAATGGCAGCAGTGGCGGCCTCAAACAGATGGTGCGAAGCCTCAAAGGCGAAGCCGAGGCCGTGGCGATCCAACAGGTACTGGAGGGTGTGGGATGGAATCGGAAGGCAGCAGCAAACGACCTCAAGATCAGCTACAAGGCACTGCTGTACAAGATCAAACAGTACGACCTCTCCCCTCAGGGTCACGCCTAGGCGCCCCGCAGCCCGCCCTGTCGACCGCCACACCAGCCACCTATAAAGTCGTCATCCGCTTCGAGGATCATGCCGTCCGCGGCTTCGCCTCCGCCAGCGAAATCGGCACCATCGATCAGCTCCTCCGCAACGACCCCCAACACCCCCTCGACTCGATCCGCCTCACCTCCATCGAAACCGGAGAGGTCCAACAGATCGCCACCGCCGACGCCAAGGCCATCTTCTTCGTCATGACCTTCGACGGCGACCTCCGCCACCGCGCCCTCCACTTCCACGAGCACGCACCCGTCATGCAGGGCCTCTGGGTCCGCGTCCTCTTCCACGACGGCGAAGCCGTCGAAGGCATCATCTCCAACACCCACGACCACGTCCTCGGCTCCGGCTTCTTCATGACCCCCACCGACCCCAACGGCAACAACAAACTCATCTACGTCCTCAAAAGCCGTCTCAAGGACTTCAGCGTCCTCGGCCTCCGCAACGCCCCCCGTACCCCCACTTTCTAAAGCCCCCGGGCCACGCAAACGAGCCCCGGCCAGGCAAAGGAGCTGCGGCCACGCAAAAAGGAGCCGCTAAAAGCGACTCCCTCCCCCGCTGCTGCCTCCCAAATCTACTCCGCCGCACGCTCGATCTCGTCCCACTCCGAGTCGCTCAGCTTCACCCCCGCCGCCGCCACATTCTCCTCCAGGTGCGCCACACTCGACGTACCCGGAATCGGCAGCATCACCGGCGACCGGTGCAGCAGCCAGGCCAGTGATATCTGGCTCACCGTAGCCCCGTGCCTCTTCGCCACCGCATCCAGCTTCCCTCCAGGCCGCGCCAGCTGCCCCGCCGCCACAGGAAACCACGGAATAAAGGCAATCTTCTCCGCCCCGCAGTACTCCACTACATCCTCATGCGCGCGATCGCCGATGTTGTACTTGTTCTGCACACTCACAATCTCAACCACCTCCCGCGCCTGCTCGATCTCATCCGGCTTCACCTCGCTCAGCCCCACATGCCGGATCTTGCCCGCCTTCTGCATCTCCGCGATCTTGCCCAGGGACTCCTCGACCGGCACCTTCGGATCGATCCGGTGCAGCTGCCACAGATCGATCACGTCCCTCTTCAGGAAGCGCAGACTCATCTCCACCTGCTGCTCCAGGTACTCGGGCCGTCCCGCCGGCAGCCACTTGCTGGGACCCTGGCGCGTCAATCCGCCCTTCGTCGCAATCACCACGCCTTCCTTGTACGGCGACAGAGCCTCGCCAATCAGCTGCTCGCTCACGTCCGGCCCATACGCATCCGCCGTGTCGATGAAGTTCACGCCCAACTCCACCGCCCGCCGCAGCACCCGTTTCGACTCCTCCCAATCCTTTGGCGGACCCCAAACCCCATCGCCGGTAAGCCGCATCGCCCCAAACCCTAGCCGGTTGACCTCAAGTTCTCCCCCCAGGGAAAACGTCCCGCTCGCCGCCGCCGTTACCGCTGCACTCCCACTGGTATTCGCCATGCCCATCTGATGCGCTCCCCGTCCTCCGGTCGCACCCAGCTTCTCTCCGCTCCCCGGCGCCTCTCCACCTGCCCTCAACGTCCGCTCAAACCCGTAGCGTCTCCCCCTCCGCCAGCACCCGCACCTTTCCGTCGATCCCCTGCCGCCGAGCCTCCGCCATCAGCCGCACCGGGGGCTCCTCCATCGGCTCCCGCCCCAGCCGAAACGTCCCGAAGTGCATCGGCACCATCATCGCCGCGCCCGTCTCCACAAACCCCCGCAGCGCCTCCTCCGGGCTCGTGTGCACCGCTCGGTAGCTGTCCGGGAAGTACGCCCCGATCGGCAGCAGCGCCACCTCCGGCGCCAAACGCCGCCCTA
>JAABUO010000751.1_pt1 | contig 52743 bp, 49 predicted proteins | sample 5559291 | NCBI WGS metagenome assembly JAABUO01 (sample SAMN10711878, study PRJNA513372) | rock metagenome | isolation source: Antarctica rocks | place: Antarctica: Victoria Land, Finger Mt sud | reverse complement strand
CTCTTACGGCCGTACCTCTGAAACTCCGCGTGACTCGCAAACGTCCGCTGGCTCATCGCTCGTCGCCCTCAGAGATCAGATTAATCCATCAGGCTGAGGACGCAGAACTTGTGCAGAGATTCCTTAGCAAAACCTTCCAGGCGGGAGCCATTCACGAGGAAGATATCCAGCCAGTCGTCTTGATCGAAGTCGAAGAACGCCACGCCGCAACCTGTAGTTTCCAGCAGAAAGCGATTCTTGTGTTGACCGCCAAAGATGGTCTCAACATTTAATCCAGCCTGCCTGCCCACATCGACGAAGGAGAAACCCAACGGTGTGCCGGCGATGGGCGAGGCTATCTTTGGCGCAGCATGGGGGTGGCGTTGTACGCCGATTGGGCGGCCGCCTGATAAGGCGCTTCACCGATTGCGCCTAAACGGAAGACGTCCTCAAGCGACAGCACCAGGGCCGAACGCGACAGAGATCGGAGAAATCCGCGGCGAGACCAGATTCCAGAATTCATCGTGACGTTCCGATCTGTCCCATACGTCGCAGCATCCCGTTCCAGCTTCTCAATTCCGCCCCACCGGAGAAGTATAAGCGCCTTCTCACAGCACCTACAATCGGCCCCGGCGTGGATAAAACACAGACCACAACAACGATGTCAGTGGGCGGCGTCCGCCGATGGTTGCGCGACGGTGGTCTTCTGGGAAGTAGCAGGCTGGAAGGCGTCAGAATCTTCCTTCTTCAACAACTCCTCCATGCTGACGTACACACCGTTGGTCCAGCCAAAACCGATGACATTGGACTTATAACCGGCGGCAACTTTCACGTTGTCCGAACCGCTGACCACGTTGTACTTTTCGCGAATCGTCCCATCATAGTGATAGTTGGTTTCGACAGTGCTCATAAACTCATGCGCGTTGCGGATCGCGTCTCTCTCGAATCCATAGCGGGCCAGGCCAGACGTCGCGAACCAGTTGGTGGGTGCCCACCCAAAGGGTAGGTCCCACTGTGTTCCCGACGCGTAATCACTCATCGCCATTCCGCCGTCATGCTCGAAAAGACCAATGTGCTTTTCAATTGCCGCCGCTTGCGCAGACGTAGCCGCACCGGACCACAATGGGTAAAAAGTCGAAATGTAGTCGTAGGTAGACGCTTGCGCCGTCACAAAGTTGTAGTCCTGATACAGACCCGTATCGGCATGCCAAAGATAGCGATCGATGGCTGACTTCCGCGCTGCTGCAATCTGCTTCCAGTGCGCGGCATCGGCAGTGCGGCCCAGGTTCTGAGCAAAGGAAGCAAGGTCCTCCTCATATTTGTAGAGCAGGCTGTTCAGACACACCGGGGCATATTGCTCCGTGGATCCGCTGAACGGGCCGAAGCGGAAGCTAGTGTCAAAACCGGATTCGCGCATCGCTCGATCGCCATGAAAGTAGCTCGCAGTGAGCCGGTATCCATCGGCATAGGCCGCAGCGCAGACCTTTGACGCTGACAGGTCGCAGCTTGTCCGTGCCAGCACGGACTGTTCCTTCAAATCAGGATATTCGGGCGCCTTCACGAGGTAGTCCGTCTTCACCTCAGGATGTCCCACGAGCCAGCGGACCACGTCGGGGTAGTAGGTGCTGTCATCCGCCATTTCGGGGACCGGCCCGTCGCCAATGTCGTCATAGCGCGCCAGCCCGGTATCGCCTGCAAGATGCGGCGCACGAGTCCACAAGCTGTGGTCACGCTCGGCGTAGCGATATGCCCGAGCAAGCCATACCTTGTCATGCGTGCGGCCGTAGACCTCGTTGATCATCGAACTGAGCAATGGCGGTTGCGAACGAGTGAAGAAGTACGTGCGATTCGCATTCAGCACAGCGCCATAGTTTTCGACTTCGAAGAAGAAGTTTTCTACAATCCCCTTTGCGGTTGGGATGCGTCCGTCATGCACCAGCCCGAGCAGAATGAAATAGCTGTCCCAGCCGTACATTTCGTTGAATCGTCCACCAGGAACGACATACGGGTTCGGCAGGTAGAGCAAACCTTCCCGCGGAATCTCCGCCACCTTTACGTCACCCATGTGGTGGATTGTGCGCGGAAGATGCTCCACTTGCACCGCGCATTGTTTCTGCATCGCGGTTACCGCCGCAGGCGTCGCCATTCCGTACGGCAGATACAGCACCGGCCGCGTCGTCACCTTGGTATCGACAACCGACTTGCAGTCGCTCATGGAGCGGCTCAGCACATCCCATCCATGATGGATGTACTGGTCGATAGGAGTCGGAGCAACACTTTGCCCGTCCGTGTGCGCAGAAAATCCGACCAGGCACAATCCCACCGTGCACCAGACTACATGGCTCGATTGAATACGCACGTGCTGGCCTCTTTATTTCCCGCGGCTAGTGCGCACTGCTCCGCGCTGACTCGAGCGGACGCTGCACCCCACCCAGCGTACACCGTTTGCGTAGGATTCTGCGGGGCACAGGGTCTCCTTCGCGGGAGGCCATGGCTACGGTCGGCCTCCAGGTCACGGAAAGTCTGCATGGCCGCGCAACCCAACACTGCGGATACATGCAGACGTGCCATCGTTGCTCGAGCGAAGCGCCACACCGTTGCCAACGGTACCTTGCCGAGAATCCCTTTCCAATGCAGAAGAACAAGCGGTCTCCGAAGGGGGCAATTCCATTACTCACTTCCTCCTGCCGATGATCGCGAGTAGCGCTCTATCTCATATCGCAATAAGGCTTTATCATTATGTCGCGGCCGTGCTGTCCATTGTCTGGTGACCAAGCTCACGGACTGCAGCCGTACAGCACCTTTGCGATGAGATCCAGCGAGGTGGAAAGCAAGCGCACACGGATATCCACGAAGAACTACCTGAGAGTGGTGATCGACTGGTACGTGGAAGCGCCTTAGTGAGCCGCTATCGGTACCGGAGCAGGGATTTGGAGGTCTGGCCACCGCGTTGCGTCTGCGCGGCAGTAGAATCTACAAAAGAAGTGGCAGAATAGAGTTACTCGGGCTACAGGCGCCCGAAGTTTCTCTGCTCCAATGATTGCAGTTCGAACGTCCGAGTGCCGGGCCTTTCCATCACTCGCCGAGCAGGTTCACTCCCAGATCGCACCGCCAGGAGATACAGTCATGCCAGATAAGCGTATTTTCGAGGTCTCCCGCCGAGGGTTCCTGAAGAGCGCGGGCGTCACGGCCGCTACCACGGTTCTTGAATCCGCCAATGCTCTTGCGCAACAAGCGAAGGAGGCCAGCAATCCGGCACTCGGGCCGGGTGCGCTTCCAGTCAAGCTCCTGGTGAACGGCGAGGAGCATGCGGTCACGATCGAGCCCCGCTATACCCTTGCCGAAACTCTGCGGGAGAACCTCGGCCTCACCGGAACCAAGGTGGTCTGTGATCGCGGGTCGTGTTCCGCCTGCACGGTTTGGATTGATGGCACTCCCGCTCTTGCGTGCATGACGCTCGCCGTGGACACCATTGGGCGCACGGTCACCACCATCGAAGGCCTTTCGCCTGGCGAACAGATGCACCCGGTACAGGTGGCATTTGTAAAACATGATGCCCTGCAGTGTGGATTCTGCACGCCGGGCATGGTGATGACCTGCGCGGCCCTGCTGGAGCGCAATTCCAACCCCAATCTCGATGATGTGAAGCACGCGATCAGCGGCAATCTATGCCGCTGCGGAGCGTATCCCAAGATCTTCGCGGCCACCCTTGAGGTAGCGCAGGCGCGCCGCCAAAACGCCGGTCTGGTCACGTTGCACACCGCAGAGGAGGCATCCGCATGACGATCGACGATACCCTGATCGCAGAAGACCCGCAGCAGACGGGCGACGCGCAAAAATCCCGCAGCAAGGGCGTGCAGGGCGAGGCCAAGCCGACGCGCGAGGCGGAAAAGCAGGATGCCGCGACCCCAACAGCGGCAGCAGCGGCTATCCCGAAGCGGTCTGACAGCTTCACCTTCGGTATCCCGCAAACGGGCCTGGAGAAGAAAGAGCGCGAGGTGGGCGCGGACGAGCCCCCGCCGCTTGCCCCCAATTCAGAGCTGACCTATATCGGCAAGCCAACGCTTCGATACGATGGCCCTGCCAAGGCCATGGGCCGCGGCAAATATACGGCAGACGTCCGCCTTCCCGGCATGCTCTACGCCCACATGGTGGACGCAACGGTGCCCCATGGACGCATCGTTTCCATCGATACGCGTGCGGCGGAAGCCTTGCCCGGGGTCAAAGCCGTGCACGTTATCGAGCACACCTTTGGCATCGCCAAACTCCGCGACCCTTCGATGGAGAAGCCCGCGCGCTATCCGGTGATTCGTTACGCGGGGCAGCCGATTGCGGGTGTCGCGGCCGTGTCGCCCCAGATCGCAAGCGACGCGGCAGCCCTGATCAAAGTGAAGTATGACGAGATGCCTTTCGTCGTCGACAGAACCGACGCGCGAGCGCCTGAAGCGCCCATGGTATTTCCCGGGCCTGCGGATGCAGCCGGCAGCGCCGGTGGCGGCGGCGGACCAAAAGGTGTGCCGCAGGTAGGCAACGTGCACGGTCCACAGCGCAAGAAAACTGGGGATCCGGACGCTGGCTTTAAGGATGCGGACGTGGTGGTCGAGGGCGAGTACTTCACCCAGGTGCAGACCCACTCCGCGCTCGAAACCCATGGCTTCGTCGTGGATTGGAAGCCGGAAGAAGTGACGGTCTACGCATCCACGCAGGGGACATCGAGCGTCCGAAATGAATTCGCCGATGTTTTTAAACTGCCGAAGAGCCAGGTGCGTGTGATCACCGAATACATGGGCGGTGGCTTTGGCGCAAAGTTCGGCGCCGGCAATGAAGGAGTCGTCGCCGCGAACCTTTCCCGCAAGGCGGGTCTGCCTGTGAAGCTGATGCTGGACCGCAAGCAGGAACACATCGTCAGCAATCGCCCGGACTCTCACCAGCTTCTCAAAATTGGCGCAAAGAAGGATGGAACGCTCACCGCGATTGCCCTGACCAGCTACGGCACTGCCGGCGTTGGCACGGGCGCAGGTACGGCGGGTCCTGCCACAAACCTGTACAAATGTCCGAACGTGCTCACAGAGGAGTACGACGTCTTCACCAATGCGGGTCCTGGCGCCGCCTTCCGCGCGCCCGGCCATCCCCAGGGATGCTTTGCGTTCGAGCAGGCAATCGACGAACTGGCAGTGAAGCTGAACATGGACCCGATCGCGCTGCGCGAGAAGATCGATGAAAATCCCGCTCGGCGCGTGGAGCGTCAGCTCATCGTAGAGCGCACAAACTGGAAGAACCGTCGCCCCGCCGCCTCGGATACCGGACCGGTCAAGCGCGGCATGGGTATAGCTCAGTCGGTGTGGTATCGCTTCGTCAACATGAACTCCTCTTGCGAGGTCCGGGTCTCGCGCGACGGTTCAGTCGAGTTGATGTCGGCCGTCCAGGACCTGGGCACTGGCACGAAGACAATGTTGGCGATTATTGTGGCCGAAGAGTTTGGGATTCCTCCGGCCGACGTGGTCATCCGCATCGGAGACACGCGCTTCCCTATCGGACCGGATTCCGGGGGCAGCATCACCGCAGGCTCGATTACACCGGCAGCGCGCAATGCGGCGCACCAGGCCAGGCAGCAGCTCTTCGCAGCCGTGGCTACACGGCTTGGAACGACGCCGGACAACCTGACGGTCGGCAAAGGGCGCATCGAGTTCAAGAATGACCCATCCCGCACATTCACACTGAAGCAGGTAGCGGCGAAGATGCCGACGGATGAGATCTCGGCTCGCACCACGCGCCAACCGGAGTACGCAAAGGAGCGCATCACCTACGGCGGCGTCGATTATGTCGAGCTCGCAGTGGACACAGAGACCGGGCGCGTCCATATCGAGAAGGTCTTCGGGGCGCATGACTGTGGCCGCCCCATCAATCCGACGGGGGTGATCAGCCAGATCAACGGCGGCATCCTCCAGGGCATCTCCTACGCGCTCTTCGAGCAGCGAATTATGGACCGCAAATCGGGTTACATGCTGAACGCCAATCTGGAAAATTACAAGATCATCGGCTCACGGGAGGTTCCGGAGATCGAAGTCGCGCTGGTCGAGAACTACATCGCCCAGAGTTCCACGGATGCCGCGGGTATCGGCGAGTCGGCGGGAATCATCACGTTGGCTGCGGCGATCGGCAATGCCTTCTACAACGCGACCGGCGTACGGATGCGGAGCCTTCCCATGACTCCGGCCAACGTCTTGACAGCACTCGGAAAGCTTAACGGAGAGGTGCGGGCATGAACAGGTTTTCTTTCGTCGATTGCACCACAGTAGACCAGGCGCTGGGAGAGTTGAAGGACGGTGCCGTAGTGAAGGCCGGCGGTATCGATCTTCTGGATCTGATGAAGGAAGGTATCGTCGCTCCGCCAAAGCTCGTCAACATCCGCAACATAAGTAGTCTTCGAGGCATCGCGGTATCGAAAGCCGGGCTGCAACTGGGTCCCCTGTCGACTCTCAGCGAGATTGCCGCACATCCGGAGATCCAGCGGACCTACTCCGCACTTTCCGACGCCGCGGGCCATGCTGCCACGCCTCAGGTGCGCAATATGGCAACCCTGGGTGGCAACATCACCCAGCGGCCGCGCTGCTGGTACTTCCGTTCCAGCGACTTCGATTGCAAAAAGAAGGGCGGCACCAGCAACGTGTGCCACGCCCACGAGGGTGAAAACCAGTACCATGCCGTGCTGAACAACAGCACCTGCGCCATGGTGCATCCGTCCTCCACCGCAGTGCCGCTGCTTGCGTTGAACGCTCAGGTGGAGCTTACCTCCCGGCACGGCAAGCGCACGGTTCCAATGAGCAGTTTCTACAACACGCCGGAAAAGAGCCTGCTGAATGAAACCGCACTGCAACCCGGCGAGCTGATCACGAACGTGTTCGTTCCCCTGCCTGAGCCAGGTACCCGCTCCGCCTACCAGAAGTACGGCGAAAAGGAGAGCTTCGACTGGCCCCTGGCGGATGCGTGCATTGTTCTTGCCATGGAGGGCAATCGCTGCCGCAAGGCCGTGATTGCGATGGGCGTCGCCGCGCCGACACCCATCCGCTCCCTTGCAGCGGAGGCTCTCCTCACCGGCAAGATCATAGACGAAGCTTCCGCTCGCGCCGCAGGCAAGGCAGCCATGCAAGACGCCACGCCTCTCTCAGGAAACGCCTTCAAGACGCAGCTTTTTCAGACCGCGATCTACCGGACCATCCTGCTCGCCGCTGGCCAGATGCAGCGCGACCCAAGTGCCGTCGGCTAAGGAGACCCATGACATCCTCATTCGTGCAGATACGATGCAACTCGCTTCGCAGCAAATCCTCCTATGGTGCCTTCGATGATTACCACGAGGAAATGCACGAGCTCGTAGGTTCCACCACCACCTATTGGTGCCTGAAGACGATGGGCAAAGCGGGCCCGGATGAACACTTCGTCCACCGCTCCGTTTGTCAGCAAGGACGTTCCTGTTTCGAAGACTGCGAGTAGCACTGCCTGCTGCACCGAACCTCTGAGCGGACGGCATGCCGCCGTCTGCTCCTCCAGAATCCGTCCCTGAAAGTTTCCCAATCCACGCGGCTCAAGGGCTTTCCTAACCGCCTTGCCTCTTCGTCGCCTCTTCGTCGCGTTTACGGGCATGCGCGATCACCAACCCGGCACACCCGCCATACGGATGCTTTCAGCTTCCCCAGCGGAACTGATCTAAAAAGACTGACTCGGAACCGCGGATCGGCGGTAAGCCGCTCATGCAGATCACTGCCGATAATCTCTGCCCTTTGCACCATCTTTTCGCGGCCGAAGAAACCTCGTTTCTCAAGTTCTTCAAAGCTTAGCGTGTAGAACTCTGGCGTACGCGCGAGGAACGCAGCAGACGAGTGGATAGCTTGGGAGTGGTAGCCAGCCCGCTTCCAGTTCTGCATGAGATGGAAGTGCGTGACCTCCATTCTTCTGGTCGGTCCTGCCAAGCTGTTTTGCCAGTCCAGTAAATACGTGTAGAGCACGCCCGAATGAGGCTGTCGATACATCAATTCCGTGAATGCAAACGAATCTTCGCAGACCACCGGAACGCCATGAGGCAGGCTGTTGGTCAGGGCCAGCGTGTAGTCCTTCTGCTGCAAAGTATGATGTGGGCGATAGGTAAGATCATAGCCAAGCAGCACTCCCAGGAACACGCACCAGGCGGCTCCTCTCATCCACTCTTTGCTCATCCACGCCGGCATGGCTTCAATCGCCTTAGTCGTCAGCTCGGCCATCCCGATCGTCGTCGCGAAGATGACCGGCAGCAGATAGCGGCTGACGCATAACGGCGGTCCTACCGTGCCCTCGAGCAGAAGCAGCAGCGGCACAATAAATAACAGAAACGCCAGACCGTATAAGGAATGCCGAGCACGAAAGTCTTCCGCAATCTCTTGCACTGCTCGTCCACGCCGCCAGATACCTGCGGAGACGTAGAGCAGAAGCAGCCCCAGCGGCAACGCCAGGAACGGAGTGAAGCCGGTGTAGTCGAGCCCGAACTCCAGGGCGCCAGGCTGTGTCGTCCAGAAAAGAGGACGCCCCACCGCAGCCGATGCTCGAATCGCGGGCAGAGATGGAATCAGGAGCAGCCATGACGCAGCCGCAGCAGCATACAGGCGCGGCCGCCACCACCCTTGCGAACGGTCCAACCAGACCAGCCAAATCAACAACACGACGCTATACACCACACCTAGCATTTGGCTCGTCACCATCAGCGCGTGGCAGAAGAACAGGGCCACGTAAAGCCCCGTCGAAACACTCGTGCGATTCTGTACCCGAAGGTTGAGCCAAATTCCCCATGCCACTGTTGCCATAAGGGCGCCGTAGAAACGGCCTTCTCCCATATGCTGCACCATGGGCGGACTCACCAGCCAGACGCTCAGCATCGCAAACGCCGTAACTCCGGGCTGATAAAAGCGGCGCAAACAAATCCAGAACAGCGCGAATGCGGCGACGAAGCACACCTGCGAGTAGAGCCGAAACGCAATCATCGAAGACCCGAAGAGTTTCAGCCACAATCGTCCAGTCAGATAGAAGCTGATGCCTCCACCATCTGCTCCATGGGCCCAGCTAGCGATCATGTGGCTGAAGGATGGGTCGTTGAGCAGCGTCCACCCTAGCACCTCGTCCTCCCAGAAGATGCGTCCACGTTCACACCACAGAGCCACGATAAACAGCAGAAGAACCCCACCCAGCAACATTCCCGTGTCGCTGGATTTCCACGGGGATGCTATGACTTCTCTGCCCAGGGAATGACGTGGCGAGTCATTCGCCTTCTCACAGGGCACCAGATCCTCCGAGGTGTCTCCTCTACGCTCCTGCTCCACGCCCATTTGCATGGCACCTGTGATGCGCTTTTTCAGACAGACATCTACCTTGTCCCGGAAGCAATGCAACCCCTCGCCAACACAGACCTTCTAATTGGACTTCATTCCCTTGCAGCACGTGCTGAGGAAGACAGCAGCGCGGTATGAAACGCAGTTCTCAGGTGCAGGATGAATCTCGATTGGCTCCCAACCCATAACTCGTGGAACGAGGCGTTGCGTCATATTCGCACTCTGCCGGTCGACGAGGCAGTGCCGCAAATGGTGGCGCTTGCGAACTACTCCATGGACTTCCTCCAGACGGCACGGCTGGATACGGCACTAAGATCCTTTGGGATGGAAGGCCGCGCCCTACTTAGACGCTGCCCTCCGGTAAAGCTTGCAATGCTCGGATCCTCAACGCTTAGCTACCTCGCGCCCGGTATTCGAGTCGCGGCTCTCCGGCGAGGTTTCGCCGTTGAAATCTTTGAAGGAGAATACGGCATGTACCGGCAGGAGCTCGCCGACTCCTCTTCGCCCCTCTACGAATTTGCTCCGGATGTCGTCCTCTTAGCGTTCGATGCCCATCACGTTGCGCAAGGCGAAGCGGCCGCAGTGGGCCCGGCTATTGAGCGCATGCGCACCTGCTGGACTCTCGCGCGCGAAGGCCTGCACGCGACGGTCATCCAGCAGACTGTACTTCCGGTCTTTGCGCCTGTGCTCGGCAGCAATGAACATTGCTACAAATTGTCCCCGCACACCGTGGTCGAGCAAATCAATCAGCAACTGCGAGTGCAGGCAGAGGCAGAAGGCATCTCGCTGCTCTCGGTCGACCATATGGTGCAGGCAGATGGAGTGGCAGCGTGGTTCAACCCCGCGCTATGGCATCGCGCCAAGCAGGAAATCAATCCGGCTCTTTCTCCGCTCTATGGCGACCACGTCGGCCGGCTGCTCGCGGCGCTGCGGGGCCTCTCCAGCAAGTGCCTGGTGCTTGATCTGGACAATACATTATGGGGCGGGGTCATAGGAGATGACGGCCTGGAAGGCATACTCCTGGGACAGGGCCACGCGGTGGGAGAGGGTTTTATCTCGTTTCAGCGCTACGTCAAATCGCTCGCTCTCCGCGGAGTCATTCTCGCCGTGTGCTCGAAAAACGATATGGCCAACGCTACGTTGCCATTCGAATCTCATCCCGAAATGGTCCTGCGTTCCAGTGATATCGCATGCTTTGTGGCAAATTGGCAGGATAAAGCCGCGAATCTTCGCCACATAGCGGAGACTCTCAACGTCGGCCTCGATTCACTGGTCTTCGCCGACGATAATCCCTTCGAACGCAACCTGATCCGGCAGGAACTGCCCATGGTGCAGGTGCCTGAGCTGCCCGACGACCCCGCGCTCTACGAGACGACTCTGGCAGCTGCAGGCTACTTCGAGGCGCTGAACATCACCAGCGAAGACCGCGAACGAGTCGCGCTGTACCGCGAGAACTCGGAACGCCGCCGCCTGGAAGAGAGCTCGACGGACATGCAGGGCTATCTGGCGAGTCTCAACATGGTTCTGACCTGGTCGGCTTTCGATCGTGCCAGCCTCGCACGAGTGGTTCAGTTGATCAACAAAAGCAATCAGTTCAATCTGACCACCCGACGCTATACACAGGAGCAGGTACTCGAGATGGCTACAGATCCCGACATCCTTACCCTGCAATTGCGTCTCAAAGATTCCTTCGGAGACAACGGTCTGATCGCGGTCGTGATTGGCAAAGTAAACGATGACACCACGCTTGAACTCGACACGTGGCTGATGAGCTGTCGTGTGCTGGGCCGCCAGGTAGAAGAAGCCACCCTCAATCTGATTGCGGAACAAGCTTCATCGCGCGGTTTGAAAAGAATCGTCGGGGTCTACCTTCCCACGTCGAAGAACAATCTGGTGAAGAACCACTACGAGCGGCTGGGATTTCAGCCGCTCGCCAAGGCGGCAGAACAGACCAGCCGCGATCCTGTTCCGGACTCTCCGTTAGCTACCCGACAGACGAACACTGAATGGGTCCTTTACCTTGACTCCTATCAACAGCGGCGCACTCCCGTCACGCTTGCGGAGAGCCTCGCTTTGCCAATGGAAGGAACACTTGACCGAGCAACAGATCTATACGCGGCTGACTGAAGTCTTTCAGGACGTGTTCGACAATGAGTCGATCGCTCTTTATCCAGCGATGACCGCCAAGGAACTCCCCGGTTGGGACTCACTGAATCACGTCAATCTCATCGTCGCTGCTGAGGCCGCATTTCACATTAAATTCCGGACTGCGGAGTTGGAGTCGCTGCGCAATGTCGGACACTTCGTTCAGGTGATTGAAGCTAAGACGGGCTCCTGATGAACCTATGGCGGCCGAGCGCACGCTTTCGGCAGCACGAGTTCGACCCAGAACTGGACGCTAAACCGATGAGTGAGACCCTGACCACCCTTGAACCCGTGTGCGCCGAACCGTTGGCCGCACCCGGTCCCCCCGATCTCCCGCAACTGAAACTCACTCGCCGGCATGCGCTGACCACGAGTGTGTGGGCAAAGGTGCTGCTCGTGCTGGCTATCCCGGTTTTCAGTTGCGTGCTGGCGTTCTTTTTGGTCGGTAGCCAGATATTTCAACGCTATGCAGACCCGCTCTGGGTGAGAGCGAGCGACCAGATTTACACTGCGCGCAACGTCCACTGCGAAATTGTTCTTTTCGGCGATTCCACCGCGATTACCGGTATCGATCCGAAGATTATCGAAGCGGCGACCCACCTGCGCACCTGCAATCTTGCACAGACCAAGGGCGTCCTGGCAGTACTCGGCACCAGCGGGCTGGATATGTACCTCAGAAACAACCCTCGGCCTCAGATCTTGCTCATCCAATTTGCAGGCCAGGACTTCTATCATCCGAGTAGCTGGCGCGACACTGGGGCCTACATGGAAGGCGTCGTGCCGATGTTGCGGTTTTATCCGAGACGCCAGTTTATGAATGCGCTTCTCCACCATCCCGAAATCTATATGGGCATGATGCACTTCGCTTATCTCACCGGTCCGATGAATCTTCTGCGCAATCGCCTGCGCCGTCAGGTCCCCCAACACAGCGCTGAGGTGCCGATCGATGTACACCTTGTGATGCCGCAGCCCGCATTTAAAAGCTGCAAAGGTGTCGAGGACATAGACCCCATGTTTCACGCTCCCGACGCAACCTTCATCCGCGAGCTGAGAGAACATTATGGCGCGCTTGCCGGCAATGTAGTGCTGGACGCGGCGCCTGATTCCGCCTGTGACCCGCGGTTAGACTTCCTTGAGAACACGCTTGTGGGACTCGACAATCGCGTGCGCCCCTACCCTGCTCAACTGTTCAACGAGGGCTATGAGCACTACACCGCTCAAGGCGCAGCCAGGCTTTCAGCATCCATCGCCCGTCAGTTAGAGCCGCTCGCCGCCGCCGCGCAGCAGAAGCCGGCTCAGTCGGAAACCGTCGCAGTTCGCGAACCGAACCAGCCGCACCGACATAAGCCATAGCATGCTCTTCACCTCCATCCCTTTCTTGCTCTACTTCATGCCCGTTGTTGTGATCGGGTACCAATTGCTTGGGAAAATCGGACGTCGTCCGGTAATTGCATGGCTGGCTCTGACATCGGTGCTCTTCTACGCTGTCTGGAACCCTAAATTTGTCCTGCTCTTGCTCGGTTCCATGGCGCTGAATTTCTTCTGCTCCCGCGCAATCGCCGCATCCGCTACCGATAGCCGCAAGAAGGCCTGGATGATCGCAGGCGTCGCGCTCAACCTGACGGCGCTTGGCTACTACAAATACCTGTTCCCGCTGCTCGGCTGGTTCAACAGCGTGGGCTGGTCGCATCGCTGGAGCAATGTCATTCTGCCGCTGGGAATCTCCTTCTTCACCTTCACTCAGATCGCCTATCTTGTCGATCTTGCGCAAGGTGAGGCGACAGCGCAGAGCTTCCCCGAGTACGCCCTTTTCGTTACCTTTTTCCCGCATCTCATCGCCGGGCCTATCCTTCACCATCGCGAGATGATGCCGCAGTTCTCCGAAGAGAAGACCTATAGCCTGCGCGCAAATGATTTCTTCGTTGGGCTCAGTTGGTTCATCATGGGCCTCGCCAAGAAGTCGATTCTCGCCGACAAGCTTGCGCCTACCGCCGACTATGCCTTCGCGCACGTGTCGATGCTCTCGCCCTCTCAGGCCTGGGTGGGCGTACTCAGCTATGCGTTCCAGTTGTACTTCGATTTCTCTGGCTACTCGGATATGGCCATCGGCGTCGCGCGCATGTTCTCCATCCGCTTTCCCATGAACTTCAACTCGCCCTACAAGGCAGCTAACATCATCGATTTCTGGTCGCGCTGGCACATCACCCTGACGCGCTACCTGACCCTTTACCTTTACGATCCCATTTCGTTGGCAATCAGCAGAAGGCGGCTGGCCTCCGGCAGGAAAGTCTCGCGCAAGGCGCAGAAGACGCTGCCTGGTTTCGCTTCCATGGTCGCCACACCCATGCTCGTAACCATGTTCATCGCGGGCATTTGGCATGGGGCTGGCTTACAGTTCCTCATCTTCGGCCTGCTGCACGGCGTCTATCTCTGCGTCAATCACGCCTGGCGAATCTTCCGCAAAGCGCCCGCGGGTGACCGCTCACCTTCTCTGGTTGCACACTCAGGGTCGGTCCTGTTGACCTTCGCTTGCGTGCTGGTAGGACAGGTGTTTTTCCGGGCCAACTCCACAGCCGATGCCCTCGGGGTCTTACGCGCGCTCATTGGTTGGCGCTCGCAAGCGGGAGCGGCTGTCACGCCTCAGTCGGTGCTTCTGCTGGTGGCACTCGCGGCCGTGGTCTGGCTCGCACCCAACACACAGGAGATTCTTGGTCAGGCGGAAGGAAGTCGCGCGTCCACCCTGCGCTGGCTCCAGCCAAGGTTCACCTACAGCTGGCCCTGGGCTTTCGCCATGGGAACCCTGCTGTTCGGCGCCATCCTCTTCGTCAGCAACTCATCCACATTTCTCTACTTCCAATTCTGATGGATGCTGCGCCCACCTACACGCCCAGCAGTCGCCCCCAGGATGTCCTTCACGGGCGCGGGAGATAGAGACGGGGCGGTCCACGATGCGCAGCAACGTATTACGGAGCTTACGGAGCGCGGCATTCACCAGAACACAGGCATCCAGAACAATTTGGTATTCAGAAGTCACGAAGCTGGAAGCAGAACCTGAACGTAGAGGCCCAGCTCGTTCGCTTCTTGCGCATGTCATCCAGCACCTCACAACGCTTCTGACATGGGAGGCGGTTCTTTTCGGCGCTAACTAATCTTCTAGTTGATCGTCCCACACGTGGAGCCGCCATGCCGCCACGTCCCTCCAGCACGTTGACCGAAGCCGAACTTAGACTGATGAAGATCCTTTGGCGGCGCGGTGAAAGTTGCGTCGCCGACCTGGTTCGGGCCATGCCCGCCAGCGAGCCACTCGCGTACAACTCGGTTCTGACGACCATCCGCATTCTCGAGCAGAAGGGTTACGTGGAACATCGCCAGGAGGGACGCGCCTTCCTTTACACGCCGATCGTCGTTGAACATGAAGCGAGCCGGTCTGAAGTACGGCGCATCCTGGGTCGTTTCTTCGGCAACTCGCGTGAACGCCTGCTGCTTTCGCTGCTGGGGGACGATGACATCTCCGCAGACGAACTGGAGCGTCTGAAGCAGGCCATAGCCGTAGCCGAGGCTGAATCTGCCCGAGCCACCCGCAGGGATGTCCCACGCCTGCCTGCTTCAAGCAACGCCTCTACCAACGGGAGGCGGGCATGAGCCTGCACCTGCTGCCCATCGATGACCTGGTCGCGTCGACGCTGGTTGCAGACGCGTGGCAGGGAGCTTTGCTGACGCTCGCCGCCGCGCTCGCTCTGCGGTTGTTGCCGCGCATCTCTGCCGCCGGGCGCTTCTGCGCGTGGGCGGCGCTGTTTGTGATTCTCATGCTGCTGCCTTTTGTCCAGCGTCCACACGCGACTGCGACCGGATCCGGCATTCACGTGGCCTCGTGGTGGAGCGTAGTAGTCGCGCTGCTGTGGGCCTCGGTTTCTCTGCTGCGAGCCGCTCAACTTGCCCACGCATTCCTGCTCCTGAGAACGTTTTCCCGCAGAGCCCGGCCGCTGCTTACTCTGCCTCCCTCAGCAGCTCGGAGCGCGCCGCTTTGTCTTTCCTCCGACGTGTCGCGCCCCAGCGTGGTTGGTTTCTTCCGTCCTAAAATCCTCATCCCAGATGCTCTTTACGCGCGCCTTCCCCCTGCCGAACTCGAGCACATCCTGCTTCATGAACAGCAGCATCTTCAACGCCGCGATGACTGGCTCAATTTGTTGCAGAAGATTGGTCTGGTTCTCTTTCCGCTCAACCCTGCGCTGCTGTGGGTAGAACGCCGTCTGTGCCTGGAGCGGGAACTGGCCTGTGATGAAAGCGTTCTCGCCCACACCGGCGCGCCCGAGTCGTACGCGCGCTCACTCGTCTCGCTGGCGGAACACGCCCTCCTCGGTCGCCAGTTCTCGCTGGCTCTGGGTGCTTGGGGACACCGTTCCGAACTGACGCGGCGCGTGCATCGTATTCTGGCTGGCCACACACCGGCGCTGAGTCCGCGCCTCGCCACCACTGCGCTTGCCCTACTCTGCACAGGTCTGGCCGGGGCTGCAGTGGCGCTTTCGCGCTCGCCCCGTCTCATCTCTTTTACCCAGCGTGCACAGCCTGCTTACGTCACCGCCACGAATACCATTGCACAGCGGCGATCTCAGCCCGTGCACCTGGAGCTGACGAGCAGCGTTGAGCCCACACACTTCGCGTCCCCGAAACTAACATTTGAGCCGGCTGTGATGCATGCGGGGCCGCGCATTTCAGCGGCTGCTCGTAGAGGCCGACGCAAAGAAGTGTTGCATAAACTCGCGGCACCTCACACTCTGCTCGCCTCCTATGCCATACCCACTGACGTGCGCCTATATGCGACAAAACCGCAGCCGGTTGCGCTTGAAAGCATAGCGCTACAGAATTGGGAGCACACGACCCAGTCCGGGGCCGAACTCCCCAACCGTTTGCGGCCGAGCTTTAGAGTTCGCGCTCTGCAGGCAACAAACCCTCAGAGCGGACAGAAAAACTCCTCCGCATTCGTCCTTACAGTGTTCACGTCCTTCACAGCTTCGCCCGCGTATGCAACCGTTCGTGTGCCGAACGGCTGGATCGTTATCCAACTCTAGCTTCCGCGCAATCCACTTCACGGAGAACCAACATGTCTGCTTCAACTAATCCATTAGTTTCTCGCTCAAGCAAACCGCGCAGCTTCTATGCGGCGACTCTCTCTTCTGCGGCGGCTCTCGCCCTGGGCGGCACCCTGCTCTTCCAGCACGGGATCAACGTCCACGCCGCCAACACGACTCCCGCGCAACTGCCCGACTCCTCCGTGAGCCCCTTGCTGTCGCTCGATCAGGCCGTTGAAAATGTTGCCCAGCGAGTCTCGCCTTCAGTCGTCAACATCGCTGTCACCAGCCTCGTCAGTGCGCAGGATGCCTCAGACCACCAGGACAGTCAGCAGGACGGTGGCCCGCAGCAGCAGCAGGGAGGTCCCAGCCAACTGCCGCCCGGCTTCGCGCAGTTCTTCGGCCAGATGGGCGGCGGAACCCAAATGCAACCCCAGCAGCCGCAGATTGAGCACGGCATCGCTTCGGGCGTCATCATCTCGCCCGACGGCTACATCATTACCAACAATCACGTCGTGCAGGGTGGCATCAACATGAAGGTCACGCTCAAGGATCGCCGCATCTTCAATGCGCATCTGGTGGGTACCGACAAGATGACCGATATCGCTGTTATCAAGATCGACGCCACCAATCTGCCGACCATCCCCTGGGGAGATTCAGCCGCGCTCCAGCCCGGTGAAAGCGTTCTCGCTTTCGGCAGTCCTTTTGGTTACTTCCAGAATTCGGTTACACGCGGAATCGTCTCCGCCGTCAATCGTGGCAATCCCTACTCGAACGATGCGCGCAAACCGGCCAGCTTCATCCAGACCGATGCGGCTATCAACCCCGGCAACTCCGGCGGCGCGCTGGTCAACGCTCACGGCCAGTTGATCGGCATTCCCAACTCGATTGTCACCAACTCGGGCTCGTTCGCCGGCGTAGGCTTTGCTATTCCTTCGCAGATCGCACGCAACATCGCCGAACAACTCATCAAGCACGGCAAGGTGGAGCACGGTTACCTGGGCATCAGCATGAGCGATGTGCTGCCCGATAACGCGCACTTCTTCAAGCTGAAAGACGCCATCGGGGCCATCGTCGGCCAGGTCACGCCTGGCTCACCCGCCGCACGCGCCAACATTCAGGCAGGCGATGTGATCGTGCAGCTCAACGGGCACCCCGTCGACAACGCGAGCGCGCTTCAGGTCGCAGTCAGCGAGGATGAACCCGGCCAGCACATCGCGCTCGGCATCATTCGCAACGGCAACCCACAGACGGTGGATCTGACCGTCGGGCGCTATTCTGCAAATGGCTCTCAACTCGCGGCCAACGACGGCTCCGACGCTTCCGGCTCCGCGCAACCTGGCAAGCTGGGGGTGGCCGTTGCGAACCTCACACCCGACATGCGCCAGCAGCTTCAGCCTCCGCAGCAGGTGCAGGGCGTAGCCATCGAAAACGTCCGTCCGTCGAGTCCCGCCGAAGACGCCGGTCTGCAACCCGGCGACGTCATCCTCGAGGTCAACCGCCAACCTGTTACCTCTGCCGAGCAGTTCGCTTCGCAGATTCACAGCAGCCGGGCCGACGATGGTTTGCTTCTCCGTGTGTGGTCGCATGGAAACGCCAGCTTTATCGTGGTCCGCCCCGACAGTAACGTCAACAGTCAGAGCGGCATGTAAACGCTTCAGCACAACGCAATGACGGTGCAGTGCGGACACTCTCGCACTGCACCGTCATCCGTTTGTCTCCGCTGAATTCTGGAAACGAGGTAGTAAGTGAATGCAGAAATGCTATTCCGTCTTCTGGTTGTCATTCCCGAAGGGAATCTGCGTTTGTTCTGCTGTTTCCCGGTTCTCTACACCTTGTTAGCCGAACTACTAGCCACCAGCTTCTACTGCCGGTAGCCGTCGCGCCCTTGCAGGTGCTCCATCGCCCGGCGGTAGCCTTCACGGAATGCTGCGCGATAATCCCCGTCCAGCGAATGCGGAACATCATGCGGGTGGCGATAGTTCTCGCGGTTATTGGGGTTGGGACGCCGGCGATTGCCAAAATCCTTGCGGGCTCCGTCCATCCCTTCGCGGTAGCCGCGCAGTTGAATATCACTGTAGCCGCGCGGCGCCGAGTCCCATCCGTCTTGCTCATCGTGGCGGACGCGGTCGTCTCGATCCTGTCCATACCCGTGCGCCGGAGCGTACCCGTAAGCGCCCGGCTGGTTCGATGCAAACTGAGCCTGGGCCACGCAAGCGCCTGTGCTCAACGTCAACGCCAGCGACAATGCAGATGCTGCAATTCGTGTCACTCTCATAGCCACTCCTTTCAACCACACCTCAAGTTATGAGTAGGTCGCAGGCACCTATAGTTGCTTCCGGCCGCTGCTTTGCAGGACGAGGCTGCGGATCTGCAACTACCTACTTTGGCCGCCTAGCGAGTCCCAGGGTAGGGATTCGCCTGCAGCTGCTGCACGCCCTGCAAATACCCCTGGCGGAAAGCGATGCGGTAAGCCCTCCTAGCCTCCCGCGGGACATCATCCGGACGTCTATACTCATCGCGATTCATCGGCGTCGCATTGCGGTGGTTCTGGAAATCCTTGAACGCTCCGTTGTAACCATCGTGATAGCCCCGGTCCTGAAAGCGCTGATACTCCCCCTGGTACCCGTGCGAGCGATAACCATCATCAGCGTCACCGTCGCCGTATCCGCCCTGGTACTGCGTCTGCTGTCCGTTCCAGTAGCCCAGCTGCGGAGCAGACCCACCCTGCGCGACAGCAGAGCCGGTGCCCGCCGCTAACGCACACGCGAGTGCGGAAATTGCAAGTTGCGTAAACTTCATGGCGCATCCTCCCGAGATTCCTTGCGAGCGGTCGCGGGTCGCAGCCACTCTACGTAGGTATAAAACCGATGCGGTCCCGCAAGTTGCGTGCAAATATTAGCGGCTTCTACACCGGCGACGGGTTGCGCTCGCCAAACTGTGTTTGATGCCAGTACGGATACGCCTTCGGCTGCTCGCTTGCGTTGTCCAGCCGCGCGGTTTGCTCAGCTGAAAGCTTCCAACCCACTGCTCCCAGATTGGCCCGCAACTGCTCTTCATTCCGAGCCCCGATGATGAGCGTGGACACCGTGGGCCGTTGCAGCAGCCAGTTCAGCGCAATCTGCGGCACCGTCTTCCCCGTCTCCTTTGCTACCTCATCAATCTGCTCCACCACACGGTAGAGATACTCTTCGGGAACCTGCGGCCCCGCATAGGCGACGCTCTGATTCTTCAACCGGCTCTGCTCTGGAATGCCTATCTCCCGCCGGATTTTGCCCGTCAACCGGCCCCACCCCAACGGCGACCAGACCAGCGCGCCCACCCCCTGGTCAAGCGCAAGCGGCATCAACTCCCACTCATAGTCTCTGCCCACAAGCGAGTAGTACACCTGGTGCCCCACATACCGCGCCCACCCATACCGTTCGCTCACCGACAGCGACTTCATCAGGTGCCATCCGGAAAAATTCGAGCACGCAATGTACCGGACCTTGCCTTCGCGCACCATCTTGTCGAGCGTATTCAGCGTCTCCTCGACTGGTGTGGTGGCATCGAACGCATGCAGGTGGTACACATCCACGTAGTCCGTCCCTAGCCGCTTCAAACTGCCCTCAAGCGCCTGGATCAGGTGGTAACGGCTCGAACCCACGTCATTCGGACCCTGACCCGAACGGAACGTCGCCTTGGTCGAAATCAGCACGTCTTCGCGCTTGCGGCTGGCCAGCGCTTTGCCTAAAGCCTCCTCACTTCCGCCGCCGGAGTAGACATCGGCGGAATCGAAAAAGTTCAGGCCCGCATCGAGGCAAATGCCGACAATCCGGTCCGCCTCAGCATCCGAGGTCTTGCTCCAGGCTTCAAAGAACTCCCCCCGCGTACCCAGCGTGCCCGCACCAAAGCAAAGCTCCGGCACCTTCAACCCCGACCGCCCCAACTGTCTATATTCCATCGGCTAATCTCCTCACCGTTTAGGATGCCCCTGACCGGCCAAGAACGCAGATCACCTCTTTCGCGCCCGCAACCCGTAAGATGGTTCCACGCTTTGTCACTTCTTTGCACCCCAAGGACACCTGTGCGCTCTCTTCCGCTGGTCGCTCTTTCGCTCTTTGCTCTTCCGCTGTCTGGGGCCGCGCAGACTTCCTCTGCACAGACAGTTCGCCAGACCGACGTGGCCAACGCAGTGGAGCGTACGCAGAAAGCTGCGCCCGCACCTGAGCCCACCCTTTACATCCGCGCCGGCCATCTGTTCGATTCTGTCAGCGGAAAAATGCGCGACCATGTCACGCTCGTGGTCGCCAAAGACCGCATCCAGGCGCTTGAACCCGGAGACTTCAAAATCCCGGCAGGCGCAAAAGTAATCGACCTGTCTGCCGACTATGTGCTGCCTGGACTGATTGACTGCCACACGCATCTGGGTGCGCGCGCTGACCGCTATAACGAGGTGGACGCCTTTGTCGACACACCTTTCGACTCAGCCATCGCCGGGGTCGTGAATGCAAATAAAACGCTCCAGGCCGGCTTTACGTCCGTTCGCGACGTAGGCTCGCTGCCGTTTCTCGCTGTCGATCTGCGCAATAACATCAACGCGGGATTCATCCCGGGGCCACGCATCGTCGCTTCCGGTCCGCCAATCTCAATCACCGGCGGACACGGCGATCTCAATAACTTCTCCCCGCAGACCTCAGTCTCCATGTTTCCCGCGAAGAACGACTTCCAGATAGCCGACGGTCCAGACGAGGTTCGCCGGGTGGTGCGCGAACAGGTCAAGTATTCGGTCGACGTGATTAAAATTCTGGCCTCCGGAGGTGTGCTCAGCAAAGGCGATCAGCCCGGAGCCCCGCAGTACACCCTTGAGGAGTTGAAGGTGGCCGCCGACACAGCCCACCAGGCAGGTCGCAAAATTGCCGCTCACGCACACGGCGCACAATCCATCAAGTGGGCCATCGAGGCCGGAATCGACTCGATCGAGCATGCCTCCCTGGTCGACGACGAAGGCATTCGCCTGGCCAAGGAACACGGCACCTACTTCGTCATGGATATTTACGATGACGACTACATCCTGAACGTAGGCCCGAAGATCGGCATGAGCCAGGAGCTGCTCAACAAGGAGCGCGCTCTCGGCCAGACCCAACGCAACAACTTCCGCAAAGCGCACGCAGCCGGAGTCAAAATGGCGTTCGGCACCGACGCGGGCGTTTACCCGCACGGCGACAACGCGAAGCAATTTCATTACATGGTAATGTACGGCATGACGCCCACCGAAGCCATCCAGGCCGCAACCGTCTCCGCCGCCGACCTGATCGGACGCTCAAACGACGTTGGCCAGCTCACCCCGGGTCACTTCGCCGACCTGGTCGCCGTCACCGCCAACCCGCTCGACCACATTGAAGTGCTGGAACATGTCGACACTGTCGTCAAAGGCGGCGTCATGGTCAAGCATAAGGGTCTGCCTGTGCCTGTAGCCCCCGTCCAGAAGCTCTGACGATCATTTGGACCGTATTCTCCGCGGGAGTCGTCATCCTGAACGTAGTGAAGGATCCCTGGATTCGCTCAAACCGCGCAACGCGGAACACCAACCGACTGCAGAGTAACTGTTTACTATTCCAGCGTAACAACCTACGAGTTACCGCTGTGCAATACTTCTTATTACTCTCTGAGACGAACTCACACCATGCCCTACCTCTACATCGATCGCGTCCTCAACGAGCTCCGCGACGAGCTGCTGTCGGCCATGCACCATGCGGTCAAATCCGAAATGCGCAACGGAAACGTCGATGTTCCACGTCTTTACAGGGCGTTTACACGCGCAGCGGCAAAAGAGGTTTCCAATCCTGTCCTCGTATCGGACAAGTGCCTTGAGGAACACGCGATCCGGAGAAACAAAGGTGTGTCATCTACGAGACAGACCAAGTTCACCCTGAACAAACAAGATTGAACACGGTGGTGAGTGGGGCGACGTTTATAAGTCCTACCCCATCCTAGTTGCTGTTGCTCAATACAAATTGTTCCCAAGGGGTCACGAACATGGCGCAGTATAGTGGGCAGGTTAAGTGGTTTAACAACGCAAAGGGATTTGGTTTTCTCGGACGGGACGGCGGCCCGGATGTCTTCGTGCACTATAGCTCGATTGCAGCGGATGGATATAAGTCGCTCAAGGAAGGCGACCAGGTGGAGTTCGACATCATCCAGGGCAGCCAGGGATTGCAGGCCGACAAGGTGAATCGCATCAAAGCAGCTCTCTAAAAACCAAAACTTCTGCACCGCTTCGGTGCCTTGGCTCGATAAGCGATACTGGTCAGGCTCGCATCCAACGGGCCTGAACGCTTATGGACAATATCTCCTTAGCCCGCCTGCTGGACGAGACTGCTTCGCTCCTTGAGATAGACGGTGCGGACCCCTTCCGCATTCGCTCGTATCGCAGGGCTGCCGAAGCAGTTGAGCAACAGACCACGCAGTTAGCCACACTCGCTGCACCCGACGCCGACCCGAAGGATCTGCTCTCGATTTCGGGAATCGGCAAGGGCATGGCGGCGAACATACGGGACCTTGTGGCTTCCGGTTCCCTTCCCCTGCGCGACGAGCTGCTGACCAAATACCGGCCCAGCATGCTCGAACTGCTGCGCTTGCCGGGCATGGGACCGAAGACGGTCGCGTTGGTGTGGTCCGCGCTCCAGGTTTCGAACATGGATGAACTGGAAACAGCGGCCAAAGCGGGCCATCTCTCCAAGCTTCCGCGTATGGGTGAAAAGTTCACCTCAAAACTGCTCAAAGGCATTGAGAACTTTCGCCGTAACTCTTCGCGCTTCCGGATCGACGTGGCGCGAGCCCACGCGGACAGAATTTCCAAGCTGATTCTTGAGTTTCCCGGGATCGACGAGGTAACTCCTGCCGGGTCGCTGCGGCGCGGACGTGAGACAGTCGGCGACCTGGACTTACTCGCGACCGGGCCGGCCTGCGAGGCCGATGTAGTTGCAGCGGCAGTCGAGCACGTAGCCACGCTGCCGCTGATTGATAAGTTGATGGCACGTGGGCAGAATAAAGTCACTTTCACCTTACGAAATAATTTGCAGGTAGATGTAAGGTTGCTACCCCGGGCAAGTTATGGCGCCGCACTGCAATACTTCACCGGATCGAAGCACCACAACGTCACCTTGCGTCAGCGTGCGCTGAAGCAGGGCATGACGCTCAGTGAATATGCCCTGCTGCGGCTCGATGACGATGTAATTGTTGCCTCGCGGACTGAACAGGAAATCTACAACGCGCTGGGGCTGGATTACATTGCCCCGGAGCTACGCGAGAACTGCGGCGAAATCGAAGCCGCCGCCGCGCACACCTTGCCCCCGCTGATCGAACTCGGTGATCTGCGAGGCGATGTGCACATGCATACCTCCGAGACTGATGGAACCTGCACGATTCGCGAGATGGCCGAAGCTGCCCTCGCACGTGGGCGCAAGTACATCGCCATCACGGATCATTCGAAGAACCTGGCCATGACCAACGGCATGAACGACGAGCGAGCGCTGGCCCATGCGGCACGGGTCAGGCAAGTGAACGAAGAGATGGAGGGCAGAATCCACCTCTTCACCGGGATCGAATGCGACATTCTGGCCGACGGCGAGATGGATCTTGATGACGCAACGCTGGCGCAGCTGGACATTGTGATTGCAAGCGTGCACAGCCGCTTCGACCAGCCCATCGACGTGATGACCGCAAGGATTCTGCGCGCAATCGAGAATCCTTATGTGCGCATTCTGGCGCACCCTACGGGACGCAAGCTGCTGAAGCGCGATCCCTATGCGGTCGACCTCGAACAGGTGATGAAACGGGCAGCCGAACTGGGTGTTGCGCTCGAACACAACGCCGCGCCTGCTCGAACTGATTTGAGCGATCTGCATCTGCGCCAGGCCAAGCGGCTGGACTGCAAAATTGTGATTAACACGGACGCGCATGCAACCGCCGAGATGGACTACTTCGAGGACGGAATTGTGCAGTTGCGGCGGGCCTGGCTGACCGCCGAGGACGTGCTGAACACACGTGCTACAGCTGAGGACTTTATGGCCGGATTGCGGCCCCGGCCTTAACGCTGCCTTACCCCAGGAGAGAAAGCTAGACTTCGCTGCGTTCCGCAAGCGGGTGTAACGTTTTCAGGCGGATTTCCTCAACGTTTCAGCTACGACCTCTTCAATCACCGCATCATCCATTCCGTGCCGGCGCAGGCTTTCACGGAGTACTTGAATCTCGGGTTGAGACAAGGTTGCTTCGTCACGTCGAAGACCTTCTCCGATGTAAGAGCGGATGAGTGGCTGATATCCGCTGAAGCCCATCACGGGAGCGATCTGCTTGAGGTCCCCAATGAGATCCTCGGGTAATCGCAGGCTGATGCTGCTCATGCGGCGATTACGCTGCAAACGGGTGCGAATGCGCTCAGTCATAGTCTTCATAGGCCTTCCTTTCGGTTGCAGTCGCCATGCGTGCTGAAATGATGCGCAGGCAGTCATCTTCGCGCAATAAATGCACAACAAACAAGAGCCTGCGTGTTACGTCCATCCCAATCGCGGCATCTCTGCTCTGGTCATTCACCTGGGCGTTGGCAAAGCGAATCAGCGGGTCGAAAAAGACGTCGCAAGCCGTCTCGAACGAGAGTCCATGCTTGGCTTGATTGAGCGACGCCTTGCCGCTGTCCCATACGAAGCATTGGCCGTACCGGGTAAGGTGAACGTCGATACATATAGATATACACGGCCAGTCTTCTAAACTTGCACAATGTTGAATTTCCGAACGTTTGGGCTGCTCATTGCTTTCAGTCCCTTCGCCTTTGCTCAGAACCGGTCCACACCCTCCTCGCATGGAGCGATGCCAAACGCAACCGCGGCGACGTATCCTGCCGCGCACACCGGCAAGGTGGAACCGCCGCCCCCGACGCCCACACGCGCTGAGGTGCTGCGTGGCGCGTATGGTCCATTCCGGGCGAACAATGATTTGCTGCACTATGCGTTGAAAGTGCGGGTGGACCCAAAGGCGAAGACGATTGCCGGAAGCAACACGATTCGTTTTCGAATGCTCAGGAATGGGACTCGGATTCAATTGGATTTGACGCAGCAATTAAAGATCGACTCGATCAAGCTGGGCGGCACAGAGTTGCACTACACACGAGACTCCGGAGCAGTCTTCATCGACTTTCCTCACCTGTTACGCGCTGGCAGGGTCTACGAGATAGTGTTTGCCTATTCTGGTGCACCGCTGGCGAAAGGACGGTTTGGCGGAATGAGCTTCGAGAAAGACCCCGCCGGGCGGCCATGGATCTTTACTGCGGATGAAGATGACGGGTCGAGCATCTGGTGGCCATCAAAAGATCAGTGGCGCGACGAGCCGCAGCAAGGAATGGACTTGTCCGTCGCCGTGCCGAACGATTTGATGGACGTATCCAACGGAAAGTTTCAGGGTAAGTCGGATCTCGGCGATGGATACACCGAGTGGAGATGGCGTGTAACCTATCCAATCAATAGTTACGACGTAGCTCTGAATATCGGAGCTTACATCCATTTCTCCGATATCTACAAGAACCCGAGTTATGCGCCCCTGACCCTGGACTTCTACGCCTTGCCCGAAGACGAAGCAAAAGCAAGGGTCCAGTTCACGCAGGCAAAAGGCATGCTGGATGCTTACGAACATTATTTCGGCGAATATCCGTTTGCTCGGGACGGCTACAAATTGGTCCAGGTGCCGTATGCCGGAATGGAACACCAGTCGGCAGTCGCTTACGGAAACGGTTTCGACAATGGCTATCTGCACCGCGACTGGACGGGCGTAGGAATCTCGCCGCGCTTTGACTTCATCATCATCCACGAGAGCGGACATGAGTGGTTTGGCAATGCGGTCACTGCGGCAGACCGGTCAGACATGTGGATTCATGAGGGTTGGACGACTTACCTGGAAACGCTCTACGTGGAATACAGGTGGGGCAAGGCAGACGCACTGAAATATATGACCGGGCTCGTCCCAAAGGTCCACAACCGGCGGCCAATCATTACCGAGCGCGGCGTGAACGGCGACCCTACCGAGGATCAATACTTCAAGGGTGCGTTGATGCTGAACACACTGCGTTCGATCGTGAACGAGGATGCGCTCTGGTTTCGAAGCATCCGCGACTTCTACCAGCACTTTAAATATCACGACATCATGACCGAGGATGTGGTCGCCTGGTGGAACGCGCGGCTGCATCGTGACCTGACCCCACTCTTCAACCAATATCTGAGGCATAAGTCGATTCCGTGTCTCGAGATGAACTTCGACGAGGCAAGCCATACCGTCATGTATAAGTGGCAGGCACAAGAGCCCGGATTTGCTATGCCTGTAGAGATTGGCACACCAGGTAAGTGGAAGGTGATTAACCCAACGCTCGAGTGGCAGGCCATGCCCACCGATCTAACCCGCGATGCTATGCGGGTAGACACGAATCACTACTTTGTCAATATAAGTAAGACTTAGGTCAGGCGGATTATGGATGGAATACGGATTGATAAGTGGTTATGGGCAGCGCGTTTCTTCAAAACCAGGGCGCTGGCAGGCAAGGCGTGCGAGGTAGGGCGGGTGCGCTCGAACGGCTTGGTGGCGAAACCCTCGCGCGAGGTGAAAGTGGGTGACACGCTTGAGGTCACGAACGAGAGCGGCGTGTTCACGTTCGAGGTCCTGAACTTGTCTGACAGCCGCGGCTCTGCGGCAATTGCGCAGCAGCTCTATCGCGAGTCAGACGCGAGCCGTTCCCTGCGAGCGAAAGTAGAAGCAGAACGCAAGGCCGATCCCCCGCTCGGGATGGGCGCGCCCGGCGCAAACGCAGGCCGGCCCAGCAAGCGTGACCGGCGGCTGATCCATTCCTTTCGTGGTGGGTCTTGACGCTGTGCTGAGCACGTTTGCTGCACGTATCTACCGCCGATTGCTGCACCGCCACGACAACCTCGGAGTCCGTGGGCTGCTGGGGATGCGCAGGATGCCAGCGCTGCCGGAGCGCTCCCTTCAACTTCATCCTTTTGATGTGGAGCATGGCACCCATACGGGCGGATATGTCCCAGGCGACGCGCTGCGGACAGGCTCTGCGGCTGATCTCTACAACACCGCTTACTATGCAATTTCCCCGTCCACCTTCCGGTCCGCGCTCGCGCAGGTCCCCGACGCACTGGATGACTTTGCGTTCGTTGATCTGGGCTGCGGCAAAGGACGCGCGCTGCTGGTGGCTGCCGAGTTTGCATTCGCCGAGGTGCTGGGCGTCGAGATCGCTCCTGCGCTCGCAGAGTCTGCACGGCGGAATACACAGCGAGATGAACGCATCAGCGTGGTGACCGGCGATGCACGCCGGGTCGTGTATCCCGAGCGAGCCCTGGTCGTGTTTCTCTACCATCCCTTTCTAAAGCCGGCCGTCCGCCAGGCGCTCCGCAACTTGAAGCGACAATTGCGTGTGCATCCACGTGCCGCGTGGGTGCTGTATGCGAATCCGAGCTACGAAGACATGCTCTCCGGCTTAGGGTTCCTGCAAAAGGTGTGGGACCTGAGGTTCGCGCTTTCAACCGTGGATGCCGCGGCTGACCGGCACGGCATCTCTGAAGAGCGATACACACTGTACCGGATTGTCCCTGGGGCGACACCGTAGAGGATAATGGCTGCATGTCTAAACTTTCCCTGACCAAGATTGCCGTCTCCTCTGCGTCTGCGCCGCCTGCTGCTGGACCCTACTCGCAGGCGGTTCGGATTGGCGATGTGGTGTATACCGCCGGCCAGCTTGGCAGCCATCCCGTAACGGGCGCATTGGTTGCGGGCGGCATTGCCGCTGAAACCGAGCAGGCGATCAGGAATACGGCAGCCGTATTAGAGGCAGCAGGAACCGACCTGACTCAGGTGGTGAAGACGTCGGTGTTCCTCCAGGACATGAACGATTTCGCCGCAATGAATGCCGTCTATGGCACCTACTTCGCACCGGCGGGTGTGGTCGCGCCTGCGCGCTCAACCGTGCAGGTGGCAGCGTTGCCAAAAGGCGGCCTGTTCGAGATTGATGTCGTGGCCCTGGTGCCAGAGAAGGCCTGAACTGCGAGCCGACGCAGGTTCCTTTGCCAACTCACCGCATCGAATACAGCAGGAGATTGTTCATGTCCGAGAAGGAAACGGAACCACGGCAGAAGGTCCAGAAAACGGAAGCGGAGTGGCGCGAATTGCTGACTCCCGAACAGTTCCATGTGATGCGCGAGAAGGGCACCGAACGTGCATTCACGGGCGCACTGGTCGACAACCACGAGGACGGGACCTACCACTGCGGAGCGTGCGATGCTCCGCTGTTCACCTCCGCCACGAAATTCGAGTCGGGGTCGGGGTGGCCAAGCTTCTTCTCTCCAATTTCACCTACAGCGGTTGAAGCGCATGAGGATAGCAGCTTCGGCATGCGGCGGGTGGAGGTGACCTGCGCTGCGTGTGGCGCACATCTCGGACATATCTTTCCGGATGGGCCGAAGCCTACGGGCGAGCGCTACTGCATCAACAGCGCATCGCTTCAGTTTGGGAAGAACTAGCTGGCGTCACGAATTGTGTCGTCTTTGTTTTTAATTGTCATCCCCGCAGGGGATCTGCGTTTGGCACGTTTAGGCAGCATGAGTTTTGGGGCAGCGAAAAGAGGCGGACAGAATCCCGATGCTGCCGGGTTCTCTCCGCCTGACTTTGTAATCGTGGTGCCGCGTCAAGTTAGCGGGGGCAACAACTAGCTCTTGACGATTTTGCCCGTCTGGATGCAACTGGTGCAGACGCGCATGCGCTTGGACGTACCCTCGACAACAGCCTTCACCGGCTGAAGGTTAACATTCCAGCGGCGACGGGTCTTGTTGTTCGCGTGCGAGACATTGTTTCCGAACTGCGGGCCTTTGCCGCAGAGTTCACATTTGGCTGCCATGTTCCTGGTACTCCTGATTCCTGAACGTTCCGCAGGGACCGTCCGGGCAACTGCCTGATACTGGGAGGCTGCCGGAAAGTGGTAGGCACGAGGAGACTCGAACTCCTGACCTCTACCGTGTCAAGGTAGCGCTCTAACCAACTGAGCTACGCGCCTGGGGTGCGTCTAGCCAGTCTACCCGGAAGCCGCCCTGGCCGCAAGGAACTTGTAGACTCCGGGGCTCTGGCGGAACCTGTGGGATAGCATGGAACCGTACCGCGCATGCTCTTCCTCGCTCAATTCCGCGCCGCCCCCAACCTGCTGACGCTGCTCCGGTTGTTCATCATCCCGTTTCTGGTAATCAATATCCTTGACCGCCACTGGGTGACAGCGTTTGCGCTGATCGTGCTCGCAGGAATTTCCGACGGTCTGGACGGTTTGATGGCGCGCTGGCTCAGCCAGCACACGCAACTAGGACAGTATCTGGACCCGATCGCCGACAAATTGCTGCTCTCTACGCTGTTCCTGGTGCTGACCCATGTCGGCGATATTCCGCGCTATGTCACCGTGCTGGTCTTCAGCCGCGACCTGGGCATCCTGCTTATCTCCACGCTTCTGTTTGCAACGAATACACTGCGCGACTTTCGGCCATCCGTCTTTGGCAAGATGAATACGTTTGTCCAGATTTTCGCGGTCGGCGGGGTGATGACCTCCCGCGTCTTCGACATACCGCACATCGGTCAGGTCGACGGCTTGCTAATGCGCCTGATTGCGGTGCTGGCACCGCTCTCGGCCGCGCATTACGCCTGGATCGTGATCCGACGAATCTCAGCTCCAGGACAGACGGTCTCGGCATAGGCCTCGTATTCGGACCATTTCAGTCCACTATTGCGTGCCCAGGGTGCGGGACGTACACTTGAGCTGCGGGATTGCCTACATACCGCAGAAATTGATGTACATCCCATGCTGCGTCTCACCAAAAAAGCGGATTACGGTCTGATGGCTATGAAGTACTTGGCCGAACAGGCTGCCGCGGCACGTGCAGCCGGGGATGAACCTACGGAGGCGCCTCCAGCATCCGCCAAGGAGGTTGCGGACGCTTACCACATCCCTCCGCAGCTTCTGGCCAAGATTTTGCAGACGTTGGCTCGTGCAGGCTTGCTGGTTTCGCATGCCGGGACTAACGGTGGCTACTCACTGGCGCGGCCGGCGGCGCAAGTTTCAGCCTTTGAAGTGATCCGGGCGATCGACGGCCCACTGTTTATCACCAGCTGCATTACGATTCACGGAACCTGCGACCTGGACAGCCACTGCACCATCAAAGAACCACTGCGCAAGGTGAACGATTCAATCAAGGAGCTGCTGAGCGCAATTCGAATCGGGGACCTGGCCGAAGCTCCCGATCCCCAGGGAGATCATCCGGGAAGCGCGCCCGTCGGCAGCGGCCTGGTCAGGATCACGGTTTAGCCGCAAGTATCCGGATCGACATTTAAGCAGAGCCCATCAGGGTTCTGCCACCAGAACGACAAGATCAGCAGCAACATTCAGGAGCGAACCGATGAGCAACGAGACAGCCAGCACAATCGCCGAGAACATGAAACAGCAGTCCAACATGACCCATAACGGGGTTGTCATCACGGAATCAAACGAGGCCTTGCCCGCAGGCGTGCAGCTTCCCATCTACATGGATAACCACGCGACTACGCCCATGGATCCGCGCGTGCTCGAAGCCATGCTTCCCTACTTTGGCAAGGTCTTCGGCAATGCGGCGAGTCGCAACCACCAGTTTGGCTGGGAAGCCGAACAGGCCGTCGATAAGGCGCGCGAACAGATTGCGAAGCTGATCGGCTGCGCGGCCAAAGAAATTATCTTCACCTCCGGCGCGACGGAATCGAACAACCTGGCGATTAAAGGCATCGCCGAGATGTACAAGGAAAAGGGCAACCACATCATCACCCAGGTGACTGAGCATAAGGCCGTGCTCGACACCTGCAAGAAGCTCGAGCGCATGGGCTACGAAGTGACGTATCTGCCGGTCGAAACCGACGGCCTTGTTTCGATGGAGAAGCTGAAGGCGGCGTTGACGCCGAAGACGATCCTGGTGACGATAATGTTTGCCAACAACGAAATCGGCGTGGTCCAGCCGGTGGAAGAGATTGGCAAGCTGTGCCACGAGAAGGGTGTGCTCTTTCATACCGATGCCGTGCAGGCGGTGGGCAAAATTCCAGTCGACGTGCAGAAGATGAACATCGACGTCCTCTCGCTGACCGCGCACAAAATTTACGGACCCAAGGGCGTGGGCGCCCTGTATGTTCGCCGCCGCAATCCGCGTGTGCAGATTACAGAACAGATCAACGGTGGCGGACACGAGCGTGGCATGCGTTCGGGCACGTTGAATGTACCCGGTATCGTCGGCCTGGGCGCGGCATGCGAAATCGCGTTTAATGAAATGGCAGCCGAGGCGAAACGCCAGGGCGAGCTGCGCGATTACCTGAAGAACAAGTTTGAAAATGCGCTGGACTACGTGACGGTAAACGGCAACATGGACCATCATCTGCCCGGCAACCTGAACATGAGCTTCGTTCATGTTGAAGGTGAAAGCCTGCTGATGGGCATCAACGATATTGCCGTTTCCTCCGGCTCTGCCTGCACCTCGGCGACGCTCGAACCGAGCTACGTCTTGAAGGCGCTGGGTCTAGGCGATGATGTCGCGCACTCGTCGATTCGCTTTGGTCTGGGACGCTTCAACAACAAGGCGGAAGTGGATTACGTCTCTGACAAGATCATCGACGTGGTGCGCCACCTGCGCGAGATGAGCCCGCTCTATGAGATGGTGAAAGAAGGTATCGATCTGAGCAAGATCGAGTGGGCCGCGCACTAAGGCGGATTTCAGAGGGTGTAGAGGAACCGGGAAGCCAGAACACACGCAGATTCCCTCCGGGAATGACAACAAGAACACCTCTTGTCATTCCGCAGCAAAGCAGAGGGATCTGCTGTTGTGGAAGCAATCTACTGCACCTGCGGTGATTCAGTCGCGATAAAATTCGCTGCGCTTGCGCGAGTAGAAGTAGTACACCACCAAGCCGACCAGCAACCACACGAAGAAGCGGATCCACGTAATCGCGGGCAGACCCGCCATCAGCAACAGGCAGAACAGCGTGCTGAGCACCGGGATCACCGGGCCGAATGGGGCGCGAAAGCCGCGGTGGCGCGCCGGATCTTTATGGCGCAGTACGATGACGCCGATCGACACCAGCACGAAAGCAAAAAGCGTTCCAATGTTCGACATCTCGGCGAAGGTTCCAACATCGAGCAGCCCGGACGGAATCGCAACCAGAAAACCCGCGACCCACGTCGCAAAGGCAGGCGTCCGAAACTTCGGGTGAATGCGGCTGAAGATATCCGGCAGCAGGCGGTCGCGGCTCATCGCAAACCAGATGCGTGCCTGCCCAAGCTGAAACACCAGGATGGACGAAACCATCCCGATCAGCGCACCAATAACCACCACCAGGCGCACCCAGTGCAGGCGGGAGCCGCCGGGCGTGAGCGAGATGCGTTTGAGCGCGTTCACGACCGGAGCGCCGTCGCCGGCAACACTCTGCCAGGGCACCATGCCGGTAAGCACGACGGCGACGCCAATATAAAGCACAGTGCACACAGCCAGCGTGGCGATGATGCCAGTCGGCACATCGGTGCGCGGGTTGCGGCACTCTTCGCTCGCAGTTGAGATTGAATCGAACCCGATGTAAGTAAAGAAAATAATCGATCCGCCAGCCAGGATTCCCGGGAAACCATTCGGCGCAAATGGATGATAGTTCGACGTGTGTACGAAGCTGAGCCCGAAGCCGACGAACAGCAGGATGGCGGCAATCTTGATCAACACCATGATGTTGTTGGTGCGGGCGGACTCCCGAATGCCGCGCACCAGAACTACCGTCAGCAGCAGCACGACAACGAAAGCGGGAATGTCGAAGCCAAAGTGCCAGCCCGCAGCAAAGATGTCTTTGCCGGCGAGATCCTGAAGGCCCAGCGGCAGGTAAGCAGGCGAAAGCCATTTGGGGTCGAGATGAATTCCGAACCAATCCAGCAGATCGACGATATGAGCAGCGAAGCCTACCGAGACGCTCATATTTGAGAACGCGTACTCAAGGATCAAATCCCAGCCGATGATCCAGGCAATCAGCTCGCCCATGGTGGCGTAGGTATAGGTGTAGGCTGAACCCGCGATCGGAATCATGCTGGCCAGTTCGGCGTAGCACAGGCCGGTAAGGCCGCAAACGATCGCGACCAGGACCAGCGAAACGGCCAGCGCGGGTCCGGCACCCGGACGTCCCGCAACTGCGCCGCTGTGACCGTGGAGCAGGCCCGCGATCAGATCAATGATGGGTGAATCAGCCCAGGTTGCGAGCTTGGATGGATTGCCGCCAATGGCGGTTCCAATGACGGTGAAGATTCCGGAACCCACCACCGCGCCGATTCCCAGCGCCGTCAGCGACACCGGGCCGAGCGTCTTCCGGAGCGCGTTTTCAGGGCGTTCGGATTCCGTGATGAGCTTGTCAATGGACTTGGTGGCGAAGATTTGTCGGCCCAGCGGACGCGCTCCCTGAATACGTTCCGGTCAGTGTGTTCTCACAACTTTACAGGAAGCATGGGCGACTCGCTTTTGGAGGAAACACCGAATAGATGGCGTGTTCATCACAGTACCCCTGCCAACCGGAGTTGTCGCGGGCAAACGCAGCGGTGCCTACTTTCCTAAGTGTCGTTTGAGAGGGAACGAGTAATCTTCACTTCTTTTGCTATATACTAGTGCCGCTATGCGTCTAGCCCTCGTCCTGCTCTTATTCCTATCCCCATTTTGCCTACAGGCTCAAGCCACTTCGACCCGCAACTCGCCATTACCTGTCTCAGACAATCCAACATTGACTGAAATGTTCACCGTTGATCAAAAGGCTAGAGAGAGCGATCATGTTGATTGGGCAAAACTGACAAAAGATGACGAACAACGAAGGAATGATCTCCGTCAGATGCTCTCCGTCGGCGGAGTTCGCACCGGGAATGACTACTTTCATGCGGCAATGATCTTTCAGCATGGTCAAAATCCCGATGAATACTTGATGGCTCATGTGCTCGCGATGGATGCCGTTGCACTAGGTAGCAAAGAAGCCCGGTGGCTCTCAGCAGCCACACTGGACCGGTACCTTCTATCGATTTGGCAACCTCAAGTGCTTGGCACGCAGTTCCACGGTGAACCTAATTTCGGAGGTATGACGCATGACAAGATAAATCCGGCGATTGTCAGTGATCCCATGCGAAACGCTACATGCGTAGTTTCCGCTTCGGAACAAGATAAGGTGCTCGAAACTGTAAATCACGGTGGAAAATTCGGAAGCACTCAATTAAAGGAAGATCATTGTAAGTAGCGCTAGTGCTCTTTGTTCGTTCTCGCGCATTAGGCAGCGGCTCTCACTCACAGCTAACGTACAGCGCTAATGCGAGCTAGACGCAAGTCAGCTCATGGGGGCTCGTCATGTTATGAGAAAGCGATTCTATTTTGCTAGAACAACCCTGTATTCACCGAAACGGTCATTTCAGCCGAGTACGGCGGCCAATAAGTACACAAACGGCAACCGGCCCCCTGAACTTTCTTGGCTGCTTAGAGCGGATTCACAGATGGTGTAGAGCAAGAACAAACGCAGATTCCCTTCGGGAATGACAACCAAAACGGGATGGGCTCTTCTACCGCGTATCCCTGTAGGGTCGTCATCCTGAACGCAATGAAGAGCCTGCCCTGTAAGGGATCCCTGTATTTTCTGAAGTCGAAACGCTATACACCATCCAAAAATCAGCTATAGGTGCATCGGAAGCTCAATTCGCCCTTAGCGGCGAATGCCCCAGTCCCGCACGTAAGAGATCGAGGGCGAGCTTGAGTATTTTGCGTGAATCTAGAGTGGATTCGATGCAGTTGTAGGGTTGCAATCCCATTCATCGCGAATGACGCGATGAATGGGGCACAGAATTTCATCAACAATTGGAGGAGAGCGGCTGTAGGCGGCTTAGCGCTTCGCCTGGCCGCGAGAGGCTTTCTTCACCTTGGCCTTGTTCTCGCCGCGTGCGCCGGTGCGCTTGGCCTTGGGGGCAGCCTTCTTGCGGGCTGCGCGTTTTACTTTTTTGCGCTCGTCGGTGTCGGTAATGCTCTTCGTATTTGCCATGTCAGGGAAATCTCTTTTCAAAAAGAAAGGATTGCAGGGGTGAAGGCTCTGCGTGTTGCTGCTGCGCTAAAGCTTTTCGAGCTGGGCGAACCTCTCCACCAGCTTCTTCACGCCGTGCTGTTGAAATTGTACTGTAATCTTCGCATCATCCCCGTCGCCTTCGCGTTGAAAGATAACTCCGTCTCCATATTTAGGGTGGCGTACACGCGCGCCTTTGCTGAGTCCGGTCTTGCCAGAGGGCTCGGGAATGTCCAGTTTGGGGCGGGAGATTTTCTGTCCGCGTGCGGCGAAGAAGCTTGCAATGTTATCGAGCGACCCGCCAGGGGTCTGCTGGCGTGCGGGCATTGCAGCGCCTTTGCGCGCATCGGCGCCACGCCCTCCGGACTGATCTTCATCCTCGTAGCTGAAGTGGCGTTCGCCGTCTTCGCTCGCACCAGGCTTCTGGCCGAAACGGCCGCGCTGTGGATAGGGCGTCGAGTAAGCCGAGGAGGAAAACTGCGGTTGGGCGGGCGGACTGCCGAGGTCTTCGACCAGCCGCGCGGGCACTTCTTCCAAAAAGCGCGAAGGCACTGAGGCCTCCGGCATATCGTTGCCGTAGCGGCGGCGATAGCGTGCGCGCGTCATCACCAGCGTGTCCATCGCGCGCGTCATGCCAACGTAGCAGAGGCGGCGTTCTTCCTCGAGCCCCGTAGGGTCGGTGAACGTGCGCGAGTGCGGGAACAGCCCCTCTTCCATGCCGGCGAGAAAGACCAGCGGGAACTCCAGACCCTTGGCCGCGTGCAGCGTCATCAAGGTCACGCGCGCTTCGGCCGAGTAGGAATCAGCGTCTGACACCAATGCGGCGTGATCGAGAAATTCATGCAGACCTTCGCCACGGGACTGCGCATCCTGCGCGGCGTTCGCCAGTTCCTTCAAATTTTCAATGCGCGAGAAGGACTCCGGCGTACCTTCTTCTTCAAGCGCGCGGATGTAGCCGGAGCGGTCGTTGAGGAACTTGATCAGCTCCGGCAAGGTGGCGGCTTCGCCGGGCTTGCGGAAGGGCTGCGGCTCGCGCTGGGCAGCTTCGCTGGCCTGAGCGGCAACCGCACGGCGGGCCGCGGCAGACGCTCCACCTTTCTCCTTCAACACAACCGGCGCAAACGGATTGAAAGCGACTGGGTCGAGTGCGTGCGCGGCATCGCTGTCAGATGTGTTTTCAGCCGCGATGGTTGAGATCTCCTCGCTGGGACCGAAATCAAAGCCGAAGTTGAAGCTGGTATCGAAACTTGTGTCCGCGTCATTCGCGGTAATGGTGGGATTTGTAACCATTTCGGTTGCAAATTCATCAGGATCGAACGATTCATCGCTCTCGGGTGCTTCAACCGCGACATCTCCGCTCAACTTATCCGCGAACCCCGGACCGAGCATCGCACGTGCGTCCTCGATCAGTTGCCGAAAGCGGCTGAGTGCTTCAAGCGCGCGTCCAGGCAGCAGGCGCTGTTCGATAGCCTGCCCAATTGCCTGCCAGGTGCTGATGCCGGTGGACAGGGCAATGCGCTCGAGCGTCTCCATCGTCGTCTTGCCGATGCCGCGCGGAGGTGAGTTGATGCTGCGTCCGAGCGCAATCGAGTCGTGCGGATTCTGCACCAGCTTCATGTAGCTGAGGATGTCTTTTACCTCGGCTCGATCGTAGAAGCTGAAGCCGCCGACCATGTGGTACTGGATGCCGTAGCGTCGCAAAGCTTCTTCGACCAGCCGGGATTGCGAGTTGGTTCGGTAGAGCACCGCACAACGTGCGGCTTCGTCGCTTTCTGTCTGACCCGCCTCGCGCAGATATTTCTTGATGCGATCCGCAATAAACAAGGCCTCATTCTCGCCGTCCGGCGCTTCGTAGAGCCCGATCAACGAACCGCCTTCCCGTGCCGTCCACAAGTTTTTTCCCTTGCGCTGCGTGTTCTGCGCGACGACCGCCGAAGCGCCTTCCAAAATCATTTGCGTGGAGCGATAGTTCTGCTCCAGCCGTATGGTCTGCGAGCCGGGAAAATCCTTTTCGAAATCGAGGATGTTCTTAATGTCGGCGCCGCGCCAACTGTAGATCGACTGGTCTTCGTCCCCCACCACGCACACGTTGTGATGCGACCCGGCCAGCAGCTTCATCAGCTCGTACTGGGGCTTGTTGGTGTCCTGGTACTCGTCGATCATCACGTACTGAAAGCGCCGGTTGTAACGTTCGCGCGTGTCGCCGGAGGACTTGAGCAGGCGCACGGTTTCGAGCAGCAGATCGTCGAAGTCCAGCGCATTGGCCTTGGCCAGTTCCTTGCGATAGATCTCGAAGATGTGTGCGATCTTTTCTTCCATCGGATTGGTGGACGCGAGGAAGTATTCCTGCGGGTCGATCATGTGGTTTTTAGCCCACGAGATGCGCCCTAACGCGACCCGCGGCTTCAGGCTCTTGTCGTCGATCCCCAGGCGTTTGAGCGCTGTCTTGACGACCGCCTGCTGGTCGGTTTCGTCGTAAATGGCGAAGGTCCGGGTCAGTCCTTTGCCGCCCACCTGCAGGGCCTCGATGTCACGTCGCAGGACGCGCACACAGAAGCTGTGAAAGGTGGACAATGTGGGCCTGGCGAGCGAACTGTGCCCAAGGATTTTCTCAACGCGTTCGGCCATCTCCTTGGCGGCCTTGTTGGTAAAGGTGACGGCCAGAATCGCGTCTGCGGAGACACCACGTTCTTCAATCAGGTACGCGATGCGGTGCGTTACGACGCGGGTTTTGCCGGACCCGGCACCGGCCAGCAGCAACACCGGACCATCCACTGTCTGGATGCCCAGCTGCTGCTGTGGGTTCATGTTTTCGAGTAGGCGTGACGACACGGTGAGGGCTGCTCCAGACTCTATGTTAAGCGCATGCGCGGTTGCGGTCGAATGCACCAGTGCGCGCACGAGGGACACTGCGATAATCGGTTCAGCGATGCCTGAACAGAACCCCATCCGCTCCGTTACCGTTTTTTGCGCGTCCGCAGAGGGTGCTTTCCCGCTCTACCGCATGGCTGCAGAAGAGCTTGGCCGTGCGCTGGGCCGTCGCGGAATCGACCTGGTCTACGGTGGCGCGAAGCTCGGCCTAATGGCAGCGGTCGCAAACGCTGCATTGCAAGCCGGTGGACGCGTGATCGGCGTCATCCCACAGGTGCTGGTCGAATTGGAAGCGGCGCACCAAGGCTTGACCGAGCTCCACATCACCTCCACAATGCACACGCGCAAGGCCATGATGGCCGAGCGCGCCGACGCTTTCATCGCGCTTCCAGGCGGCGTGGGTACGCTCGAAGAATTGTTTGAAGCGATCGCATGGCAGACGCTGAATCTGCATGCCAAGCCGATCATTCTGCTGAACACCAACAGCTTCTACGATCCGCTGCTCGCCTTTCTCAATCACGCCCAGGACGAAGGCATGATCAAGCCACAGGTGCGCAAAGTCGTGCTGGTTTCCGAAACGGTAGACGATCTTTTCCGGCAGCTCGGGGTTGTGTGATCCAGACCTGCCCTCGTAAAGAAAGCGTCTCTCTTTAGGACGTACTACAACCCACTGGCATGGCAGAGAGGTTCGGCGCGGATAGCTTGCTGGAGGCTCGTGGTATCGAACTCTACGCCTGCAGCACCGCTTTTGCCGATGAGGCGGAGCGTAGGCAGTGCGCGCAGTACCCGAAAGACGGAAAGAGCTAGTCGGCGGGTTCGGCGATGGCTAGCTGGGCCTCAGCAGCCATCAGGGATTCAGAGGTTAGCTGGTCGGCGCGGCGCAGGGTTGGGAAGAGGACGGCGGCAGTTGCGGTGACGAGCAAGGACGCTACGCCCCCGAGGACGACTGCCGGGACCGGGCCGAACCAGTGCGCGGTAAGTCCACTTTCAAATTCGCCGAATTCATTCGACGCTCCGATGAAAAGCCAGTTGACGGCGGAGACCCGGCCGCGCATCTCCTCCGGCGTTGCGAGTTGCAGGATGCTGGAACGCACGACCACCGAGACCATGTCGCTGGCGCCGACGAAGAACAACGCCGTCATGCTGATCCAGAAGCTCCGGCTGAGGCCGAAGATGACTGTAGCCACGCCGAAGATGCCGACGCAGGCCAGCATTGTCTTTCCCGCGCGGCGCTTGATCGGACGCACGACCAGCGTGAGGCTGACCGCAAGCGCACCCAGGCTGGGCATCGCGCGCAACAGCCCCAGGCCCTGCGGCCCAGTATGCAGAACATCGTGCGCGAAGATGGGCATCAGCGCGACCGCACCGCCCAACAGCACGGCAAACAGATCGAGCGAGATCGAGCCCAGCAGCAGGCGCGTCTGCGCAACATACCTTAGCCCGGCGAGGACAGTGTCGAGGCGGAAGGCTTTCTTCGGTCCAGCGACGGCACGCGCACGGATCAGCCCGACCAGCACCATAAAGCCGAGCAGCGTACACAAGGTAAAGCAGTAGACGACCGGAGCACCCGTGAAACGGCCCAGTGCGACAAACGTGGCGGTGAACAGCAGACCGCCCACCATCGGCCCCGTGGCGTTCGCGGTCTGGTAGACGGTCGCGCCCCAGGTGACGGCGTTGACGAAATCCTGCTTGGGAACCAGCGAGGGCAGCAGCGCACTCGCCGCCGGTCCGGAGAAACAGCGCCCTGTCCCGATCAGAAACAGCACGGCATAGATTGGCAGGATCGAATGCACGGGGTGAAGTGCAATGGACAGCAGCATTGCCGTGCAGATCGCCTGCAAACCGTAGCAGGTGAGGATGACGTAGCGCTTGTCATAACGGTCGGCGACGTGGCCTGCGGGCAGCATAAAGAACAGCCCGGGCAGAAACAGCGCCAGGCCGGTGTAACCAAGCGAAAGCGCGGAGTGCGTGATCTGGTAGACCTGCCAGGCGACCGCGACCGATTGCGCCTCTGCGCCAAGGATCACAAGCAGGCGCGCACCTTGGTAAAGCCGGAAGTCTTTCGACCGGAATGCGCCACCGGGGGAGGGTTCCGGCTGTTGACTGTCGCTCACCATGAAGGCTCTATGGTTTCATAGATGCGGCGAATGAGGGAGGGGTAGACGGCAGGGCAAAAGGCAACGCAGATTCCCTGCGGGAATGACAAGCAGTGGTACACCGAACGTCAACGGACGAACATTCAACGGCCCAGGTAATGTTGGTACTGGGTTTCGACCACGCCCGTGTTGCGGGCGAGCGTGAGCTTGGCGTAGTTGTACTGAAACTCAGATTGCACAAGCTGGGCCTGCGCGCCTTCGAGCGTCGCCTGGGCGCGGACCACTTCCAGGTCGTCGCTCACACCGGCGGTGAACCGGTCGGTCGCGTCGCTCAGACCTTGGCGGGAGAGGTCGACGTTGCTGCGAGCGACATTCACCAGCTCGCGTGAGCTTTCCACATCGAGCATGCTCGAACGGATTTCCGCTTCAATCGATTTGCGCTCGGAAGCAATTTGATTGCGTAGCGCATTTACCTGAGCGGCGGCAACTTCCTTCTGGCCGCGCAATGTGGCTTCCTGAAACACGGGCATACTGACAAATCCTTCGGCTGCAAAGACACCGTGATACAGCCCTGTCGTTTCGCCGAGGACACCGTAGAAGCCGCCAAATCCGAGCGTGGGGAGGCGCTCATATTTCACCGCCTGCTGCGTTTTCTCAGCCACGACGAGTTGAGCCTCAAGCCCGCGCAGATCCTTGCGGTGCACATAAGCAGTCTGGAGGGCCTGGTCGAGCGGCAGCTCTGCCAGCTCAGCAAAAGGAACCGTGTCGATGAGGTCGAGTTGCTGTCCGGCGGGCTGGTTCATTTCGCGGTTCAGCTGAATCTTGTCTTCGGCCACTGCGTTCCCGGTGCGAATGACTTGCTGCTGCTCATTCTGCAACTGCACCTGGGCGCGGAGGACGTCGATGTTGACACCCACGCCGGCATCACGCGAAGCCCTGGCGTGCTCGAAGACGAGTTGATCCTGCGCCAGCAGAGCCTGGCTGTTGCGCGTCTGGGCCTCGTCGGCCAGCGCCTTTAGGTACAGCGCGCCGGTGTTCAGGACGACGGTGCCGCGCGCGGTCAGGGTTGCCCAGTTGGCGGCTTCGACCGCCTTGCGCGCGGCGCTGAAGAGAAAGAACGCGGGAACGTTGAACACGGTTTGTGAAAGGTTCAATTGCACGTCGGACGTATTGACCTTGACGATGGTCGGGATGCTGCCGCTGAAGCCAGGAACCTTGACGCTGCCGGATTTGAAGCCCATGGCTGCAAGGTTGATCTCCTGCGCGCGGCTGTAGGCCTGGAGGCTGAGATTCGGCGCGAGCGCGCTTCCAACCGCAAGGGTCTGGCCATGAACGTACTTCTCCTGCTGCTGCCGGAGGGTCAGCTCCGTATTGTTCTGGAGCGCGGTGGAGATCGCCTGGTCGAGCGTAAGGCGTAGGCTACCGGGCTGCTCGCGGGGGATGGAGACTCCGCTTAGAACCAGCGGGCGCACGACCGCACTGGGCGCGGCAGGAAGAGCCTCCCCGGCCTGCGCGAACGCAACTATAGGCGTCGCCGCGACCAGCCCAGCCACCAGCCACGCGGGTAAAGAAGCGCGCGGCGCAGATCGAGGGCTGGCGCTCCATGAACTGAACTTAGTCACGTCCATTAGAGTGCCACGGTGCGTCCACGGTTGCGAAATCGGATGGACCGCGTGGCAGAATTGGCGGCGTGCTCCGTCGAAGACTCCGCGAACGCAACTTCGAGATAAAATAACGGTCAGAAACCTTATGCGTCCTACGTTCATGACCCGCTTCGCCCGACTCGCTCCCGCTGCCCTTTCCTTTGCGCTGTTTACCCTGCCCATGGCTTCGCATGCCCAGGCTGTTGCGGGCCCGGGCGGCGGCCACTTCCGCGATACCACGCCCTTGCAACAGGCAGAGGCGCAGTTGCCTGCAGGCCATAAAGTCGCCATATACGACTTTGAAGATTTGGAATGCCCGGCGTGCGCACGCGCTTTCCCTGTCACGCACGCGGCGGTGGACCACTACAAAATCCCTTTGCTGCGCCATGACTTTCCGCTCCAGATGCACATCTGGAGCCATGATGCGGCGATCACGGCACGCTATCTACAGGACAAGGTTTCCCCGGTTGCGGCCGAGCAGTTCCGCCACGATGTGTTTGCCGATCAGCAGCAGATTGCCAGCAAGGATGACCTGAACAACTTTACGCAGCGCTGGTTCCAGACGCATGGGCAGCAGATGCCGTTCGTCATGGACCCGCACGGTTTGTTTGCTGCGGAGGTGCAGGAAGATACCAACCTTGGCCAGCGCATCGGGCTGACCGAAACGCCGACGATTTTTGTGCTCTCGCCCAAGGGCTGGACGCAGGTGACGGACGTGACCCAGATGTACACGACTATTGACAAAGCATTGGCGGATGCGGCGGCTGACAAGCCCGCAACTGCGGCGGTACACGCCAAGCATCACACCGCCCGGGCTGCCAGCAAGTAAGCCTTCGCACCAGTCGAAGGATGTCCTGCCGGACGGGCCCACTACGCGTGGTGCGGTCACTTCGTGACGCGTATCCCTGGTCGGGGCGGGAAAACTTCGTACGTCCTCCCCGTTGGTCGGCGCAAAATTGGGTTTGCGACCATCGGGAGCACCAGGCGAAGCCCAATACCCCACGAAGTGGCGCCCGCCCGGCGTTAGGGCGCACCTCCGGCAGCATAGTATCTAAACAAGTTCTAAGATTGAAGATATGCCCGCAGCGTCTGCGCTTTCGCCGGAAATCCTAGCTCAATATCAGCCCGTGATCGGGCTGGAAGTGCACGTGCAGTTGCTGACCCGCACCAAGGCTTTCTGCGGATGCATCAACCAGTACGGCGGTGAGCCGAATACGCATATCTGCCCGACCTGCCTTGGTCTGCCTGGAGCGCTGCCGGTGCTGAACCGTCAGGCGGTGGAGTATGCGGTGCTCGCCGCGAAGGCGATTCATTGCGAGATTCGCGAGCGGTCGATCTTTGCGCGCAAAAACTATTTCTACCCGGATAATCCCAAGGGCTACCAGATCTCGCAGTTCGACAAGCCGATTGCGGAACATGGCTGGCTCGATGTTCCGGAAGGCGATGGCAGCACGGGCGCGATCAAGCGCATCGGCATCACGCGTCTGCACATGGAAGAGGACGCGGGCAAGAGTCTGCATGATGGGTTTGCCGACTCAGTCTCGAAGACCTACATCGACCTGAACCGCTGCGGAACGCCGCTGCTCGAGATTGTTTCTGAACCCGACCTGCGCACCGCCGATGAGGTGTTCGAATATCTGACGCGCTTGAAAGAGATTCTGCTCTACACCGGCGTGAGCGACTGCAACATGGAAGAGGGCTCGCTGCGTTGCGACGCGAACGTGAGCGTGATGCGTAAGGGCGCAGAGGTGTTTGGCACCAAGGCTGAGGTGAAGAACGTCAACAGCTTCCGTTACATCCGCGCCGCCGTGGAGTACGAGATCGAGCGCCAGATTGGTGTGATCGAAGAGGGCGGCCGCGTGGTGCAGGAGAGCCGCCTTTGGAACTCGGCGGAGGGCAAAACTTATTCCATGCGCTCGAAAGAGCAGGCCCATGACTACCGTTATTTTCCTGAACCCGATCTGCCCGCCTTGGTGGTTGGGGCGGCGTGGCAGGAGGAGATTCTGCGCGATTTGCCGGAGCTTCCGGCGCCCCGGCGCGAACGCATGATTGCTGAGTATGGCATCAGCGAACAGGATGCCATGACCTTTACGGCCACGCGCGCGTTTGCCGATCAGTTTGAGACGGCGGCCAAGCGGGCTCAGACCCCGCGCAGGGTGGCTTCCCTGCTGACCAGCGAGATCACGATGCGGCTGCGGGCGGCGGGGCTTGCAATGGACGAATCGCCGATCTCGGTGGAGGGTCTGGTGCTCGCGGCTGACCTGGCGGAAAGCGGCGAGATCTCGTCAAAGATGCTGAAGGCGATGCTTGATACAGCGTTCGCAAACCGCGAAGATTTTGTTGCAGTCTATGAACGCGAGAAGCCGCAGCAGCTTTCTGACACCGGTGCAATTGAAGCTCTTATCGACCAGGCGATCCAGGCGAATTCCAGGCAGGTGGAGCAGTTCCGCGGCGGCAAGCGGTCTGTTGCGGCGTTTTTTGTCGGCCAGGTGATGAAGGCGTCCAAAGGTCAGGCGAACCCTACGCTGCTGAATGAGCTGGTTGTGCGCAAGCTGGATGCGGTCTAGCCGATTCTTAGTTTCTAATTGAGCGATGCATCTACTTCGAACTGCGGTGTGTGCGGCGTGTCTGCTTGCGCTGGCAGGGTGTGTGCCACGGCACGTTGCTCCCGTGCTCGGACCCATGCCACCGAATACGGTGTTGCTGTCGACCATGATGCAGCAGCTCTCCGCTCAGCCCGGGTTTACCGAAAAATTCCTGTCTGAGGTGCAAGGACAACAGAAGAAGTCCGGTGCGGCCTTCCTGACTCCGGAACTGGTGGACCATCTGCGCGAGTCGATTCTTGGACGCGATTGGCAGGGTCTGGATCATTTTCCGGGCTGGACCATGGAGGCCATCAATCCTACGGTGCGTGTGGTCGGCCACTTCGCCGGGAAGGATGCGAAGGTCGGCACGATGGCGACTGCGGGTGGTGCGCCCGAGAGCTCTCCCAAAGCTGATTCAGCCAGTGCCGAAGCGTTACAGTTCGATGATCTCGGACCCTATGGACTACGAGATGCGGAAACCGTCGATCTGAGTAAGGCGCCGGTAGCCAATCCCTTTCTCAACTCCGACTACGTCAGTGATCTGGGCGCGGGCGTTCAACGCGGCGATGGGCCTAACCCTGCACTCGCGCCCATGCATGCCCAGAGTGCGCGTCTGGCCGAGGTAATGAATCGGCTTAGCCTGAATGCGTTCGATGGTGCAGGTCCGTTTCGTGTCTCGGTGGGCGGCCACGTGGTTGCGACACCGCAGGATCTGCTGGCCGCGCTGCAAGCGACGGAACATACGATTCAGCTCGATGATGCGCGGTACTTCGCGAACTTCGGACATCTGCATGACAACGGTCAGGACGTGATGATGCCCTTCTGGGTGAACACGCAGATCGCGGTCCCCGGGGACGGATGGATTCCCGAACGCATACGCACGTGGCTGCCAACCTGGATGCCGGGCAGCGCGCGCCCTCTGCTGGTGCCGGTTTCACATGCGGAGTACGAATGGGTCATCCACGGGCCGGAGGTGAATGCGGCGGTCAGCTTCTACTTCGGTATCGACGGCAAGTCCGAGTTTCGGACGATGGATCAACTCGACCAGAGGTGGGTTCAACGTCGTGCCGCCCACACCTACCACGGTGCGGATCAGGTCGAAGTGACTTGGCTTGCCGGTGAGAAGGTGATCGCCTACGCGCATCTGCACCAGGCGCATCCGCGCATTCCCTTCGGCGGCTACTATGCGTTTGGCGTGTGCCAGGATGTTGTGGCCGCCATCGAAGAAGAGATGACCGGCACGACGACGCTGTTTCCAAACACAGCGGACGATGCGTTCTTTACCGATCCGCGCGATGCGGAGATCAACGGACTGATTCGGCGCCTGCCGAAAGATCGCAACGGCAGGCCGCCGGAGGTGGAACGCATCTTCGGTTCCCTGCCCGTGGGCGCAAGCGATGCGGATCTGTCGCGGGTTTCGATCCCCGGTCTGGGTTCGCAATTGATTGCCGTGCATGCGGCGTGGGCCGGCGGTACGGTCAATCGGACCCTGCCCGGCTGGGCGCTGTGGCTGCGTTATGCCGCGCTGATTGTGGTGTTTGGGTTAGCTGCGGCGCTGATTGGTTTGTGGCGCTGGCGTGTTCGCTCTGCGCGACGACAGGCGTAGCTCAGAGACCACCAATCGACGCGCATGAAGTTAGACCGGATCTCCCACCCCTCCAACGACGTCATCCTGAACGCAGTGAAGAGCCTGCCCTGTAAGGGATCCCTGTATTCGCCGAAGATCGCAACGCTGTACACCATTACAAAAGTAGCTATAGGGTTCGTGCGCGATTTGCAGTGCCCTTTTTATGGTGCAACCCCTCTCGTAGCATCGGGGTCTTAGATGATGGAGGTTCCCCATGGCAACTAAAAAAGCTTCAGCCAACAAATACGGAGCAAAGTCGAGCGAGAACGTGGAACGCGAGATGAAGGCGATGAAAGCCGGCAAGTTGAAGAGCGGCAGCGGGCAGACGGTCACCAACCCTAAGCAGGCGATCGCAATTGCACTGAGTGAAACGCGCAAGGCGGGCGGGAAGGTTCCTCCGGCCAAGAAAGCGGCAGCCAAGAAGACAGCCGCGAAGAAGTCGGGTGCGACGAAATCGTCTAAGGCATCGAAAGCTGCGACGAAGAAGCCGACCGCAAAGAAGGCAGCGGCAAAGAAGGCAGCGGCGAAAAAACCTTCAGCGAAGAAGAGTCCGAGCAAGAGTGCGGCAAAGAAGTCCGCACGTTAGTCTAGTTCCGACGATGACGATGGCGATGGCACGAACTAAAGGTCGCTCACCAGCCCGTTTGTGATCGCATAACGAGTCAGCTCCGCAGTGGTTCTCAAGCCGAGCTCGGTCATCAGAATTCCCTTGTGGAAGTCTACAGTTTTAACTGAGATATTCAGCGCAGAGGCGATCTCTTTCGCGGATTTGCCCTGGGCGACTAGCTCCAGAACCTCACGCTGCCTCGGGGTCAGGGCTTCGCCAAACAGCTCGGCGGGATTTCTGTCCATGGCCCCGCTTACTGGTTTGGCTCCGTCATTCGGGGCGGCTAACGAAGTGAGATAGAAGCGGCCGAGCAGCACGGCGTGTGCTGCTTCGATCAACTCGGTAGCGGCAGCTTGTTTGGCTACGTAACCGCGCGCACCCGCACGAAACGCCGCATTCACATGAGTGCTGCTGAGTTGCTGGGTTAGAACGATGATCATGGTGTTCGGCAGTACCGCAAGGATCTGCCGGGTGGCTTCCACGCCGTTCAACTCCGGCATGCTCAGGTCCAGCACGATAAGATCGGGCAAGAGTCTCTGCGCCTCTGCCAGCAACGCACGGCCATTGCGGGCCATACCCACGACTTCAAACTCCGCAGCGAGGATTTGTGAGATCCCAGCCAGCATGAGTTCGTGGTCGTCGGCAATCAGCAGGCGTTTACGCATCTTCGCGGTAAGGGATTGTCCGCGCTCACGGTTGTCCCTTCCCCCAGCGCAGAGTGGACAGTTACGGTGCCGTGAGCGAGACGCGCACGTTCTCTCATAGTGATCATGCCCAGCCCCTGTCGCGCTTGCTCCGTGTCACTGTCCGTATCAAAGCCCACTCCGAGGTCCCTGACCTCGAGGTGCAAATGCTTGTCCCTTGGTTCCAGGATGACTTTTACATGCGTCATACCGGCGTGCTTGGCAACATTGCGCAGCGCCTCCTGGGTGATGCGGTATAGAGCTGTGACGGCAGGCTGGGCAGGCAAATCGGGAAGGTTGCGGCTTATATAGCTGGCCAGCATCCCCTCACGTTTCCCAAACTCGGCAACCAGCGCCTTCAAGGCTGCTGAGAGGCCAAGATCGTCGAGCACCGCCGGGTGCAACTGGTGAGACAGCGTGCGGACGTCTGTACTCAGCGATTGCAGCTGGTTGCGGGCTTCTTCTATCTTCTGCGTGGCCTCTGCAGGCGGCTGCGCCGAGGCCACGCCACCGAGAATCAGGTCTAGCAGGCTCAGTCTCTGGCTGACATCATCATGGAGTTCCCGTGCAATCCGCTGACGCTCCTCCTCCTGCACGGTGAAGAGATGTGCAGTCAACGCCCCCAACTCCACCTGCGCGCCGTCGAGTTCAGCCGCAGCGGACTTCACCTCCCACTCGAGAGCCCTGTTCTGGCTGCTGAGCACTTCTTCTGCCTTGCGCCGGAGCGTTATGTCCTCCATAACCAGCAGCAGCACGCGGCGCCCGTCTGCGGACAGGCACTGCCCCCTCACCAGCAAAACCAGCTCGTCCGAGGTTGTCGCTTTGTGCTCGAAGGTAAAGCTGCTGCCTTCTTCGGCGGAGGACAAATCGTCGAGCCGTTGCCCGACGCTGTCCAGCCCCCAAAGATGATGTGCAAGGTCGGGCAGCGACCGTCCAGTCAACTCTTTAGTTCGCATCGTGGTCAGTTCGCGAAAAGCTGTGTTCACGAATTTGATATTGCATGCTTGATCGAGCGCCACAACCGGAATCGGAACGTTTTCCACCAGCGTCTGTGAGAAATCGCGCGCTTCTATCAAATTTTGTTGGCTGCTGCGCAGTTGGTCGATATCGACCAGAACGATAACAAGACCCTCAATTTTATTGTCGGAGGTCCGGTAGGGCCGAATCCGCAGCAGGTACCATCGCCCTTCCTTGTCCTGCACATCCGACTCATGCATGACCAGAGTTTCGGAAACCTCGCGCAGAAGAGAGTCCAGATCCTCGATGTTCAGGTGCAGACGGATGTCGCTGATGGGGCGCCCGATGTCCGAGGGCAGCACCCGGATCAGCTTCTGCATGGGCGGCGTGAACTGGCGGATGTGGAGATCGCTGGTCAGCATCAGCAGAGGAATGCTGACGCTGTTCAGCAGATTTCTCAGGTCGTTGCCACTCTGCTCCAGCGCTAAATTGCGCTGCTGCAGCTCGTCGTTGACAGTCTGAAGCTCCTCGTTAGTGCTCTGCAGTTCTTCCTTGGTGGTTTCAAGCTCCTCGTTGGTGCTCTGTAGCTCTTCGTTGGCGGACTGGATCTCCTCACTTGCGGAGACGAGCTCCTGGTTGCGCGCATCGCGCTCTTCAAGCACGGTCTGCAGATGGAGGCGGCTGGCATTCAGGTCCTGCCGCAACTGGAACATGAGCTTGTCCTTCTCATCCTGGTCCAGCTCAGCTACAGCAGATGGTATGCGGGCTGCACCCTTCGCTGCCGCCGCCCCAGGCTCCAGTTGAAACAGGATTAGAAAACAGCGCGGCATCGGACCGGTATTGGCAATCGGCAGGACATCCACCTGAAGCTGTTGGCTGCCTTTATCTTCCTCAACAATCTCCAGTGTGATCGAAACAGCGATGTTCTCCTGAATGGACCGCTGCACAACCTTGCGAACTTCGTTCACGATATCAATGCGAAGCACCCGGCCAAGATTCCAGCTGACGGTTCCGGGCGAGAGCTGAATCAGAGGCGATGTCTGTCCACGCGCCTGCAGAACATTCATCCGGTCATCCACAACCAGAGCTGGAGGTCCAAACCGTGCCAGCACGATCCGGTCAGCCGCACGCTGCAGATCGGCCTCGCGCCAAAGCTCGCCATGGTCGTTCCCTGCGGAGCGGCCTGGCGGATTCACCGCCGATTGCCGGTACTCGCGAGCAAGTGGAGCTTCCACCCGGGGCCCCCCGCTTAGCTTGGAATAAATCTTGTGCTTGCGGCTTACCGCAAAGAAAGCATCGCCGTACTCACGTAGCCCCTCGGACATGCCCAGCAGCATATAGCCGCCCGGATCGAGTGCATAGTGGAAGGTAGACATGATGTGACGCTGCAGCGTCTGGTTGAAGTAGATCATCACGTTCCGGCAGCTCACGATGTCCATGTGAGAAAACGGGGGGTCGTTGCAAAGGTTCTGCCGGGCGAATATGCAGACATCGCGTACGCGTTTCGAGACCTGGTAGCCGTTGTCAACCTTCAGAAGAAACGGCTCAGGCGCTCCGGTCCCGTATCGGTCAGGATCGTATCGGGGTACACTGCCGAACGCGCCTTTTCGATCGACCGCTCGCTGGCGTCGGTCCCAAATATCTGCACCGGCGTGTCCAGACCGTTGTTCGCGATGTATTCGAGCACCGTGATTGCCAGAGAATACGCTTCCTCACCCGTTGAACATCCCGCGCACCAGATGCGCACCGGCTTGTTGGGCGAGCGGTCCTGTAACAGGCCGGGAAGAACCTGAGTCTTCAATGCGTCCCAGAACTCCGGATCGCGGAAGAAACGAGTCACGTTGATGAGGATGTCTTCCTTGAGTGCGTGGATCTCGTCAGGCCGGCTCTGGAGTAAGCGATGATAGCCGGCCAGGGTCTCCATCCGAAGAAGGACCATGCGCCTGGCCATGCGGCGGCGAATGGTCTGGGGTTTGTATTGCCGGAGCTCCAGGCCGGATTGGTTGCGGAGCTTCCCAGATAACGCGTAAAATAAAATACTTCCCCGGGGAAGAGGACCTTTACTGCCGTTTCGGGCTGCTACTGCATCACACGAAGCTGCCCTTAGGAAGTGTTCCAATGAAGAGCTTCAACCAGCTCCACCAGGAAACAAGCGCACTGCAATTGGACTTTCTGCTTACCGACCTTAAAGCGGCCTCCACGTTTTTGGACATTGCCCAGACGACCCGTCACAGCGTGACGCGTGCCCGCAACGTACATAATGCGAACGTCGCTCATGACGCTGTGCAGCATTTTCTGCCGCGGGTTCAAATGTCGGAGCAAGACAACACCGATGTGCAAGGGAAGTTGGACCTGCTGAAAGAACGGATTCGGACCCTCGAATTCCCGCCCACAAGCCCAGGAGAAGAATTCGCGGCATGAGTCCGAGTTCCCCATCCAAGAACCATGATTGCGCGGGACCGTATCGTTATCGGAGCGTCGGCTGGAGGCGTGACGGCGCTCCAACAGGTGGTTGCGGGACTTCCCGCCGATCTGCCCGCTGCCGTCTTTATTACCCTACATATGTACGAGCGCAACCAAGCGATGCTGCCTGATCTGCTGAGTCCGGCCGGCCCATTGCGCGCGTCCCTCGCGGTAGACGGTGAGCGGATCGAAACGGACGCATCTATGTCGCGCCCTTCGACTACGACCTTTTGTTTACCCCGGAGACGCTTCACCTTGGGCATGGACCGAAGGAGGGGCTTCAGCGGCCCAGCATCAACGTAATGTTCCGCTCTGCCGCAGCCGTCTTCGGCGAACGGACTGCGGGGTGGTTCTCACAGGCATGCTGGATGACGGCGCTGCGGGATTGTGGGAGATCCTCCAACGCGGTGGGGTCACGGTCGTGCAAGAACCTAAAGAAGCTGCGTACCGGTCGATGCCGGAGAGCGCCATCCGCGGCTTGAACGTGCAATACATTCTCCGGCTGAAAGAGATGGCACCTTTGCTAACGAGGTTGAGCATGGGAGAGAGGCGTGAGACAGAGGGGCAACACGAGGTTGCGGAGACAAAGCCGAGTTCCACCATGGCAACACTGACCCGCCAGGCCTGTCCTGAGTGCGGCGGCGTGATGGAGGTGAAGCAGCAGGGCGGGACCAAGGAATACGTGTGCCACGTTGGGCATCGGCTTGGCTTGCAGTCCATGATCGCCGACAAAACCGACCTGGTGGAACGAAGGATGTGGGGGGCCCTGTCGCAATCGGAGGAATTGGGCGATTTGCTGGAGCAGGCCCGGGAGGGACACGATCCGGCCGCGCTCGGTTCTCTGCAAGAGGAGATCGAGGCACGGCGCGATGACATGGAAAGGCTTCGCGCGGTGATCGAGCGCAGCAGGGTTGACCTATCCAGAAAATAGTCGATCCGTCGCAATCACACGCGGGTATCAACCAGGCAATGCCGTCATGAGAGGTGGCGGTCCGGCCAGGCGGACAGCGGGCAGGAGTGCATCTTGCACTTCACTCTTCAACACATAACCATGGCACCGCGACGCATTGCCTCTTCCACATACTCCTCTTCGGCGTGGTTTGTCAGCATCACGACAGCTACCTCTGGCACGGCGGCGCGAAGGAGCGGGAGCAGTGCCATTCCGCTGATGCCGGGCAGGGAGATGTCCAGCACGATCACATCGGGGCGCTCGTCGATCGGGGTCTTCAAAGCATGGCGCCCGTCGCCATCGTAGCCAACCAGATCACACTCCAGGGCAAGGATGCGGCTCACTGCCTCTCGCATGGGTGCGGAATCTTCTACAAGCAGAACGCGAGAACGCATTGGGCTAACCTTTCCGGCCTGTAGGCGGCTAAGGCGCAGATAGCTTCCTAGATACGATTATCGAGCACGAAAGTAACTATGGCTACCTAGTGTACTGTCCCAGAAATACAATTACATAGCCGAGACAGTTTTTGGAAGATGGAATCTGCAGTGGCTGACCATGCGAAAGGGCGGCTGTGTTGGTTGTAGTTTT